>Ga0315279_10004897_pt1 | contig 17743 bp, 9 predicted proteins | sample YL17G06_20_MG_FD_203694 | JGI IMG/M metagenome (GOLD analysis project Ga0315279, IMG submission 203694) | Sediment microbial communities from Yellowstone Lake, YNP, Wyoming, USA - YL17G06_20 | ecosystem: Environmental > Aquatic > Freshwater > Lake > Sediment | place: USA: Wyoming | collected... | reverse complement strand
CATTTACTGGGTTCGGCGTTGTTGAAACCTTCAACGTGTCGTTGACCAACATCCCATCCGCGACAATCGAATATGGGATCGGGACGTCCCAATCGACGGCGCGATCCAGATACACCAAATATCTGCCGGCACCCGCGTCGTAGGCCGCGTGTGTACCGTTTATTGTGACATCTGCATCCATGATCGGGCTCCCGCCGATGTCCCTGACCTCCAGCCATAGTGGGTCTTGTCTTGCCACACACTCGTAGACAGGCTCGACGGTCGGGTATCTAGACAACGCGGATCTGAACATGAGATTGTCGATTATCCAGCCTCCTGCGACATTGTAGACGACGTACTTCCCGACTGCGCTGTCTATGTCGAATCTCAGCTGGGGATTGTCCACTCCTCCGAGTACTGGGATGGAGAGGTTTCCTACGAACACGATGCCAATTGCCGTGTTCCGCACTACTATCTGAACTTCGGACGAGGAGGACAAGTGCGAAAAGGATACGATGTACCGATCGGGCTTGAAGCCGTAAGTCTCGTGGTCGTGCGGATATGACGGGAGAATGTCATCTGCCACTTCGGCCCAGGCGAGGCTAGATGCTTCATAGATCTTGATTGACTCCCCGAAGCTGGACCCTGTCGTAAGGCTCAGCCCTGCGAGGATGAACCCGCTCTCGTTGGTGAGATAGATTATCAGTGACTGGTTGCCCGCAGCGGTCGAGATGTTCATCGATGAGTATGAGCTGTCCTCCCTGGGCCTCGTTATCTCTGCTGAGATGTTCCAGTCGTTCGTGCGAGTCGAAGGACCCGATGGCGAGAACCACGCAATCGTGCCCACCATGCTGGCCTTGGTCATCTCCCACAACCATCCGTCCAGCACCACAGAATCGGTGCTTGTCTGTTGGACGAGGGTAATGTCGTTGAAGGTTGCAGGGGCGTGTGTGCCGGTTGACACATTCCAGAAAGTCTCGGATAGGCCCCAGTAGTTCACTCCGGACTCCGAGGCACGTGCATGGTTGACCTCTTGTACGGTGACCATTGGAGCAACGAACATGGCAGCCATCAGGATCGAAAGGGGGACCGCTGACAATCTCGTGTATCTCATGTCATCAGTCCCTCTTCGCCCCATTGATCCGCCCGGAAGACAACACGCGATTCGCTACGAAAGCATGTGCTTCCTTCAACACCTAGGATTGTCTGGCAGTCGTCGCGGGAGCAACAATCTCCGCGACACTATATAAGCTTTCGACAGCGCTCGTGCACTGATTGCCACAATCAGCCGGTCAATAGCTGCGCCACTCTGCCTTGCCGCTACTTCTTGGGTTTCGCGGCACTAATCTTGTAGCTTGCTACGAGATTGGAGAGATCCATGCCTGCGACCTTCGATATCCCGCCCATGTCCGTGTCCTTAAGGTAATCCGAAAGCTGCTCATGAGTGTAGATCGCCCGCTCTTGCACCTTGATGTCGCCGAAGCCCGCTTTCTTCATGGCGCCGATGTACTCCTTTTCCGACACCGCACCTGAGATGCACTCGGACCAAGCACGCAAGTCCTTGGCCACCTCCACCGGGAGGTCTTTGAGCAGAACTATGTCGGATACAGCCAGCTTTCCGCCGGGCTTGAGTACCCTGAAAGCTTCCTTGAAAACCTGTTCCTTGTCAGGGGAGAGGTTGATCACGCAATTGCTGATCACGACATCAGCAACACGGTCAGCTAAAGGCATGTGCTCTATCTCGCCGAGCCTGAACTCGACGTTGTCATAGCCGTTCTCTTCGGCCGTCTTTCGGGCGCGGTGAATCATCTCGGGGGTTGCGTCAATCCCGTAGACTCTGCCCTTGGGACCGACCTTCCTTGCTGATAGGAAGCAGTCTATGCCACCTCCGCTGCCGAGGTCCACGACGGTCATCCCCAGTTTCAGCTTCGCGATCGCGGTCGGATTGCCGCAACCGGCACTGACTGCCACTGCCTCGCTAGGTAGCGAAATGATCTCCGCCTTTGGGTAGATCTCGGAACAACCGCACATCGTCTCAGTCTTTGATCCACAACAAGATGATGGAGTAAGCGCTAGTGCTCCGTATCTCTCTCTGACCGCTTTGCGAACGTCCTCCTCGCTCGGTTTGTAGCCGCCAGAGTTGGGCTTCGCCTTGCCTGATCGCTTTGTCTTTTCCGCCATTCTCTCACATTCCTAAGAGCCTTGGTCCCTCTAATACTTCTTGCTTCCTTCGAACGCTTCCTTCGGAAGGCATCTGCCTCTTGGGCATCTGTATTTCATGTATGATCCAATGTTCCGGGATTGCAGTGCTTTTGCATATTGTCCTGTCATCTTCTTCATTTCTCCTTTCAGACATCACTATTGTATGTCCAATAGAGGTATTGCTCTCAGGATATATAGATGTATTGGACACGCAATATTGAACACACAATAGATTAAGTATCAGCGAAACGATATCCGATAGAGATGCCAGCGAAAACGAAAGACCTTCAGATAGACGTGGAATGTTGCAGGGCCCCAGGCTGTTGCGACATGAGAGGGATGCTCAGCTTCCTCATCCTTCATCTCCTATCGAAGAAGAAGATGTACGGTCTGGAAATAGCCAAGGAGATCGCCAAAAGGAAGGCGGATAGGCCAAATCCAGGGACCCTCTACCCAACTCTGAAGGCTCTCGAGAGGAAGGGACTCGTGGAATCCTACAAGGAAGGCAATGTGAAGATGTACAAGCTGACGCCTGAGGGCAAGCAAGGGCTCCAAGAAGCCCGGGAGTTCTTCATACAGGCATATGGCGATATAGTCCTCGAGTCGATGTAGACCGACTGTGAAGTCCAGAGGAAAGGTGGCGCAATGATGCTTTCCGAAGCTGACAGGGCATCACTGGAGCGCAAGTTCGCGCAGGGCATGAAGGAAGACATCACGCTGCTCTTGTTCTTCGACGAAGGTTCGGCGATTGCCAAGGAACTGACAGATCTTGCGAACACCTTATCACAGATATCACCCAAGATTAAGGTCGACATTCAGCCAGCGAACGACGGCAAGAATCCGCGGATGAGGGAGCTTCACATCGAGCACTGGCCGTGCCTTGTTCTCGTGAAAGGCGATTTCACCCGGATCAGATACTATGGCATCCCGGCGGGCTACGAGCTGCCTTCATTGATCGACGCCATTGTGGAGCTTTCGAGCACCAGGACCCCGCTGTCGCCGAAGGCCAAGATCGCTCTGGCCACGGTGAGAAGAAAGGCGAACATCAAAATCTTCATACTGACGACGTGCCAGTTCTGCCCGACCGTCGCGAGACACGCCTATCGCGGGGCCATCGAATCGCCGAGAGTCACGGCCGAGATAATCGATTCGCAGATGTTCACAGACCTGGCGACTAGGCATTCCGTGATGGGGGTCCCGAAGATCATACTCAACGATAATCTGGACATCACTGGAGCGATCACGGACGTCGAGTTCTTCGACAAGCTCAGGGACTCGGACCACGCATTGATAGACAGCATCTACGGCTGATCGTCAGTACTTGGGACACTGGCTCTATAAGCATAGACTTATTATTGATGAGTAGATTCTCGAACAGACTTTCATCCATCAAGCCACAAGGAGTGATATCGCAATGCCCGAAACCAAAATCAGGCCCCCTGCAGACATTGACGCAATCATAAGAACTGTCAAGGTTGAGATTGGCAAGTCGGTGATAGGTTACGAGGAACAGATTCAGGATTTCCTGATTTGCCTGCTTACCAGCGGACACCTGCTCATTGAGGGCGTGCCGGGCGTTGCGAAGACAACTCTGGCGAAGGCATTTGCAGCTGTCTGCGGGCTCTCGTACAATAGGGTTCAGTTCACCCAGGATCTCCTCCCTGCAGACCTGACGGGACATTACTTCTACAACCAGAAAATGCTAGAATTCGAGGTCAGAAAGGGACCACTGTTTGCAGATCTAGTCCTTGCTGATGAAATCAACCGAGCAACACCAAAGACTCAGTCAGCTCTACTTGAGGCGATGCAGGAAGGGCAAGTTACGATAGAGGGACAGACATTCGCACTTCCGAATCCTTTCATGGTGATTGCCACGCTGAATCCGATAGAGACTGAGGGGGTCTATCCTCTGCCCGAGGCGCAGATTGACAGATTCATGATAAAGAGTTCCATGGATTACCTGGACGAAGCACAGGAAATTGCCATCCTGAAGCTGAAAAGCTCCCAAGAGCAGAGCCCTTCCTCCGTCATGCAAAAGGACGACATAGTGAAAATGACAGGAGAGGTGATGGGAATCCACACGGATTCCAGCATACTGAAGTACATCGGGGAGATAACAAGGGCCACTCGCGAAGTCGAGGAGCTGGATCTTGGACTCAGCCCCCGAGGAGGAATTCACATTCTCCTCACAGCCAAGGCGAGAGCGTACCTTGAAGGCCGCCCCTACGTTATTCCGGACGATGTCAAAGCGATGGCGCACAAGGTGATCGATCACCGCCTCATTCTGTCGCCTGAAGCCGAGCTGGGAGACCTGACCAAGGCGAAGATCACCGACTCAATACTCTCTTCGGTTCCCGTTCCGAAGGGTGAATTCAAGAGTTCACAAGAAGCGAAAGAGTGAGCGGATTTGCGGACTTCAACGCTTGGGGCCGTTCTGCTTTCTCTGGCAATCGCGTTCGCCTTTGCAGGTGTCCTCTTCTCGAACCTGGCCTGGACAATCGTGACTGTGGCACTGGTCAGCGCTTTCATCTACGGCCAGCGTCAGTTCTTGGAAGAGATCAGACAGACGAGTCTCAGAATCGAGAGGCAGATGCTCAAGGACATTGTCTTCACTCAGGAGCCTTTCGATGTGAAGGTGGAGGTCCTCAACACCAATCCGATGACTGTGAGAGGGGAATTCGAGGATGTGATTCCAACCGACTGCACGCTCTCTTCCGGAAGCAACAAGATCACACACGAACTTCCGCCGCGCTCTCTTCTAACTTTCTCGTACGTCCTGATACCGCAGAAACGAGGACCTCACTTAATCCCAGGGATGAGAATCGAACGCATCGATTCATTCGGGCTGTTCGTAGAGGACCAGACGATAGAGCAGGGCACGGTCGTTAGAGCCCACACTGCTAGAGAAAGTTATGAGATTGCCCAGAAGATGGCCGGGAGGGAGCACTTCGAATTCTCTGGAACTGTGACGAATCCTGCCGTAGCCCTGAGGCAGCTGGAATTCGAGGGCATTAGAGAGTATGTTCCAGGTGATCGCGCCAGGGACATTCATTGGAAGGTGTATCCAAAGCTCGGAAAGCTCATGACCAAGACCTACAGAAGAGAGGGTTCACTGAACACGACGATATTCGTTGATTGTGGACGAAGCATGAGGTTTAAGACCCATGGAATCGCCAAGATCGACCACGCACTGGACCTCTCGATGCAGCTGTCGAGAGTCTTGCTCAGTAGCTATCACGCAACGGGTGTCGGGATCTTCGACGAAGTCCGGGTTCTGGACAAGATCGACCCGTCCCTGGGGAGGCACCAGTTCGAGAATATTGTCAGAGTCTTGAAAGCGGTGCCAAGCTCGTTCCCCGCATCTGAGGGAACTAATCCGATTCGAACGGAGACGGCTCCTGAGCTCAGTCGGAGCGAGGACGCTAGTCTGAACAAGATATCTGCAAATGAACGAAAGGCTTTCCTGGCTGCACTCACCACGCTCAGAAGCACGGGCCAAGGAGCCGGGCTCGGAGTGGGGCTCGAAAGAGCGGTCAAGGAATCCGTATCGAAGGGCAGGAGGCAACAGCAGTTGTTCATAGTCATAACAGATCTGATTTCCTCGAGGGATTCTGTAGTGGAGGCGGCCCGGACAGCCAAGCTAACAGGCAACCGGTCGTTAGTGATCCATACATACGATGATTGGTACAGGCGGGACAAGCCACTCCCTGAGATGCCTGAGATAGAGCGTATGTACGACACCTTGGGGACATCTCTGAAGATGGAAGCCTCACTGCGTGCGCTCGGAAGCTCATACATGCGGGTGGGGCCTGCAGACAGCGCGTCGAGAATAGTCAGGGCGATCAGGAGGGGCCAAGCATGATGATGCTTACGAGAGGCATGAGAATGGCCCTTGTTCTTGCAGCGGTTGCTGACATCCTAGTGTTCTCAACGGCCTCACCCCTGACCATCTTGCTCGCCGGCATTGGCTCTGCGATGATAGTCCTAGGCATCAACTACTCATTCAGACCGTCATCATTCATCGGCCTGTCAATGCTGGCGACCACGGCGGCATTGGGCATGGAAATCTCTTCTCTGACAGATATCACCACTTTGGCCGTGGCAATTGTCGGACTTCTGCTACCGGTATTCTTCTTGGCAATGCTAGCGCTCGCATCGGAGGAGCCCGAGCATCGAATGCCCATTTTGAGGCGGCCACTACTAATCTCGCTAGGTTTTGCGATGCTATGCGCCTGGGCAATCCCGATCGTGTCCCTATTGATCAGCCTGTTCTCAGCGACGCTCTCGATCCGTCTGGATTCGATGACGGAAGCCGCAATCATGCTCCTGGTCACGATAGCCGGGGCGATTCTTCTCATATACAGACCCATGGAGACGTCCGGCCCTGTGGTGGCGACGAGCGTTCCCGAAAAGGACTGACCTGGAAGCAACTGGCATCTTCTCCAGCGTCAAGAGTTATATAGTTCTAAGCGTCTGGTCACCGAATTGTGCGAGTATCACCGAACATTCTGCTTCTGACGGGTTCTCTGTTAATCACCGCAGCCCTCTACAACCACTACGTTGGACATTCGGTCTACTTGGTCGAGATCGTGTTCGTCACAGCAGGTGGATTGCTCGCGCTGTACTCACTTCTGCTGATGTCCAGATCGTCCCCGGTAGCGGAAGAGGGAATGCTGGGCGCCTTTCTCGGCAGATACCTCGGAAAGGAACAAGTCAACATATTGCTCCCGTTGGCCGGTTTCCTCATCACGCTCTCCTGGTCCGCCTGGAAGATCTTCGTGGCCATGGAAACTGACCTCCGCATCGAAGATTTCATCGTAACCTGCTTTGGTTTGTCGCTCATTCTCTACACCTCTACCCCATCTCGGTTCGCAGCTCAGAAGGATTTCATCGTGCTCTACCTTATGTTCATGACTATTGTCTTCGAAGTGTTGTGGAATGTCTACACCTTTCTGGCAGGACATTCGAGCACCGAGATCTCAGCTTATACGCAATACTATTTCATCACACTGCCAGTGGTCGCTATTGCACAGTTAATCGGAGTTCATGCCAGCGCTGTTCTTGACACCAGCTCAGGGGGCATCACGAACTACATCAACTACGACTACAGCGGTCACACGATTTCACTGGGCGTGGGAGTAACGTGCAGCGGCCTATACTCTGCCGGTCTCTTCTTCTCGGCATTTCTAGCGTTCGTTCTCGTGCGATACAGGAAGGTGGATGGATACGTCCTCCTAGGACTTGGAATAGGATTAGTCGTTACCTGGCTCTCCAATATCTTCAGGATGGTTGTAACGGTTCTAGTCGGATCAATCTGGGGTCAGCCCGCTCTTGCAACGTTCCACAACTACTTTGGCATCATTGCGTTCGTGATCTTCATCACAGTTTTCTGGGTCCTGATTCTCAGATGGCTTGACAAAGCAGAGGAGAGTCCGCCTTCGACGGAGAATAGGCCGATTTCGGCATCTGCCGAGCAGTGAAGCCGACGCAAGAATAGTTGTTGCCAAGGACACCTAGTACTAGAGCCTTGGCGTCAACACGACCTTCTTGCGGGGTTCCTCACACAAGGACACGAGCTCCGCCAGCTGCTTGTCGATTTCTACGTTCAAATCTCGGAATATCGACGTCTTCAGAGACGGAATGATGAGCTCTCGTTCGATCATGGCACCGTAGTCTGTCTCGCGACTGGAATCTCTCTCGAGGACCTTGCTCTCTATGATGATTTCGGGTATGGAGTCCAATAAGCTCGGAGTCTTCCTTGACTTCGTCGCTTCGAATACTGGGATGGAGCTCTTCGAACGCTGCGCACTAGCATTAGCTTGGGCAACGGACACGCTTGAACCAAGGCTCAACTTTGGCCTCGCTTCTCGCACGGTTCTCGTAGCTGGTAATGCCGGAGCTGTCGGCGCCAAAGAGGAGAGCCTCTGAAGACTTGCTCTTCCTCCTCTTGGTTCCGCAGTCTTCTCGTCGTCTTTGTTCTTGCGCTTCGCGACGAAGAAGAACGATATCGATGATATCAATGCAACTGATGAGATGAATACGATCCCGCTTATTGATCCGAGGAGATCCCAAATGGGTGCCATGCCACCAGAGCCCGAATGCGTGATTACGGCGCGCAGTTCTGTTCGGGAACTCTCTGCAATGTTACCAGCTGCGTCCTCACCCAGGATATAAACCTTCATGCCGTCCCAGAGAACGCTCGCAGGAAGGACCGCTGCGAAACTGCCATTATCTGGAGTCATTCGTACATTGGCATATTCCCCATCACGCAGCTCATTGTACAGAGTTGCTCCGCTCACTTTGAAGTCATCTGTGATGAGGACTGTAACAACCAAATCCGAACCGACCGTGTAACCACTGGGCGAGAGTCCTCCAATGATAGGAGCAGCATCGTCCAAGTACAGAGACATGTTCAGCGTAGTCTGCTTTCCGCTTGCATCCTCTGCCACGAGCTGCAAGGTATGCCACCCATGAGCCATTTGAAGGGTATCAATCAGGTAGGGAGCGGCAAGAACCTGTGATTGGCCATTGTCTAGGGCCCATTGAACCAGAGATAGGCAGGTATCTGAAGCTGAGACATTCAGAACGAAGCCCGGTTTTACCGCATCGCCTGAGGCGAGATTACCAACAGAAAGAGCTGGAGACTTGGAATCCATGACAAACGAGAATTCAGCTTTGGCCTCATTCCCTGCCTTGTCTATCGCTGAGACGAATATGGTGAAGCTGCCATCGGCTGGACACGAAGCTAGGGAGATGCTCAAGCTCGAAGAAGTGCTTGTCCGGACGGCACTCCAGAGGACCCACTGAGTAGTATTGAAATTGCTGTCCTGGACTTGTATGATGATCTGGTCGGAGAGGCTTACAAACGAGTTGTTGGTCGGAGACACAAGCATGATAGTTGGAGCAAAATCATCAATGACGATTGTAAGTGGGATTTGATCCCAACCTCCCATGTCACTCGTAACACTCAATATCAGATTGTGGGTTCCTTGCGGCCATCCGGCAGTGGAAATGAATGATTGCTGGCCAAGCTCGTGCAATACGCCGCCCTCAAGCCATCCATATGCCATCAGACCTTCTCCAATCGCGGAGAATGTGATAAGCATGCCAGAACGAACAACAGCTCCGTTCTTGGGGCTGACGAGCTGCAAGGCGATGGAACTCGAGGCGATTTCAAACGAGACGCTCTTTGACGATGAGTGACCGACTGAATCAGTTGCAGTCACGCTTACCGAATGTGGCCCAGATGTCCAACCCACCATATCGATACCGTAGGGCGCGTTGAGCGGTTGAGCAGGACCTCTATCGATAGAGCAAACGACTAACGAAAGATGGGAATCATAGACTTCGGCGGTAAGTACCTTTCCCGATGGGATTCTAGAGCCCTCATTCGGATATGTGATGCTGATTGAGGGTGCCAACGAATCGATATCGAACTGATATGTCGCCCTTGAGATTCCACCATCGTTGTCAGTAGCTACGATTTCGAGAACGTGGGCTCCATCGCTCCACGAGGAGGTTGATATCTGCCATGGCAAAACCAAGGACTGATAGAACTTCCCATCTAAGTAAGCATCCGTCTTGAATGTGCCATCATCGACAACGTCGAGGTCTATGACAGTTCCCGCGGCCACAAGACTTCCGTTGGCTGGCGTCTGGAGAGTGATTCTCGGAGGATTGTTGACAACCTCTGTTGACCTTAGGGATATCGTTTTCACGACCGGCTCGTATATTCCGAGATCGAAAGCGATCAGAATCTGTACTTCCTGATTTGGTCCGGAGAAGATGTTCACAGCATTGAAGTGCCAATCGAATCTGATGCTTCCATTGTGCTTGTGGGATCCGACCCCGACATATTCGTCGAGTATCATTGCCACTTTTCTCCCATCAAGCATCATATCCAGAGGTATTGCGCCTGTCCCGCTTATCGGATTGCAACCAACGTCGGTTAGGTGCCCAATCAACGTGATGTTTGAATCACCGTTTCTGTACGGGATATCCAAGATGCTCGCAGACAAATCAAACGAAACAGGTATCTGTCGAAGTGATGCATTTGTCGCGAAGTATTCGATGTAATTCCCCGAGGAGTCCGTGACCTTCACATGTAGGCTTATTGCGGCGTCTGAAGTCGATGTCAGAATCGAAGCTGCATACATCCCATTGCCTTGACTGCTCAATGTGAGCTGCCTCCAGGCAATGGCATCTGAAGGACGCCATTCTACCTCCACAGTGCCCAGAGACTTGTCGTCCCTCGCTTTGAGAACTAGGTCAACGGTCTGGCCCGAAACGAATCTCTGAGCCATTGAAATACCCGTGATTTCTGGAGGATTCAAATCGGTAGACGGGACCTTGAATCCCAGCAAGGTTGTGGTGCTACTACAGACTTGGGAGCCAGGTGCGTATGCTATTTCAACTCTGTAGGAACCGTTGCCAGTAAGGCCCATGTGACGAACAGCATCCGGCATCCATAGGAATTCAACAAGATCGCAAGATGTCGATAGAACCCCATTGCGGTACAGTTTCAATCTAGGAACAGCCGTGCTAGGGCCTTCTACCTTGTTGCCAGTCTGATCACGGAGCAATGGATGAACGATGACCAATGTCTCGTCGGTGTTCAATGTCCTGACCGATGGATAGAATGGCCCCGTTCCGAGTCGCAGATCTGCCGAGGCAGTCGGAAGCACAGATAGGAAGTTGCGATCTGGCAGATAGACGGCGTCGTCGGAAGTTGACGGCAGTAGCATTGAATAGTCGGTGTCGTAGAACTCCCTTGCTAGGACGGTCCCATACAGATCCCCAGGATTGTAGACCTCAGTATGGATGCCCTGCACGAATACCTTCCGTGTCATCCCTGAGAAGAACACATTAATGGATGTGCCCGTCGGCCGTCTCATGTAGAAATCGGCCGTTCCACCCATGGCAACGTGGCCCCCGCCGTTGTTCCACACCTTACCTATAGCTCCTGGAAGATCATATTTCGTCTCGTACAGTGAGTATTGACCATTCACGAGTGTCAGAAGTGATGGAGTAGAGGAAACAATTCCCTGGAATTCCCAATCCAACAGATACTGAATGTCCGCTGTGGCCTCGATATTGAAACTCGTCGAGCTGCTGCTGATGAATTCATACCAATGCATCCAGTTTCTGGCCATAAAGTCCCACATAACATAGGAATATGAGAAGCCCGTAACAGAAATTCCAACAGTCACATTCGTTTCGGACACATAGATCGTCTTTGACCTCGGAAGGGAGAACAAGTCTCCACCTCTTACCGTATAGTCGACATCCGCTAGATCGAACGATACGTTCTCGTTGTCGGCGTACCGACAGTAGAATCTGAAGTTCTTCACATAGATTGGGCAGCCTTCATCCGTTTCCAGATCCAGTGTCATCTGTTTGGCCTCCGACATTCTGAGGTAGACATCAATCGTCTGACCAGGGCCTATATGAACAACGCTGGACAGGATATACGGATCGTTGTACCAGTACAACATTTGATGGCCAGCTGCATGAACGTCATAGTCTCCCGAGGGAAGAATGAAGCTGGCGGGTGGAGCTGGCGCATCGCCACCGCGGACGGACTCATACACATCGGTCTCTGGAATGCTGTACACCCACACCCCGCCACTGTCGTCGAATATCTCTTGAGCGCGCATGTCAAGGACGTGCACATTCAACGACGAAAGTGTCGTAAATGCAAATGGAATACGCAAATCGTGAAGGCCATCCCGGAGGTGGATAGCTCCATCATAATAGCCCTCGGGAGCCAATGTTGCTGGCAATAACACTACGATGCTCAAGGACGCTGTCCCTTGTGATGGAACAACAATGGGATTCGGAGTTGCTGACGAGTAGTTTGTCCACTGACGGTCGGTGAGTGTACCGTTCAGAGACAGTGCACACCAATCGATGCTGCTTACGGACAGTGTCACAGAAGAGCCGATGTTCATGACTTGAACCCCATTGGCCGGATTGCCCGCGATTCCGTAGGAGACTATGGGACCGTATGCGAACAAGTCTGTATCGGCTGACGATGGAACCCACAATTGCCCGGATCCTGCTTGCCAGACCGATTCGACAATCTCTCCAGAGCCTGCAACAAGGGCTGACTTCACTTGTGCAGGCGTCCAATCGGGGTGCAACTGGAGAAGAAGAGCAGCTGATCCACTAACGTGCGGTGTCGCCATGGAGGTCCCGCTGAGAACAGCGTAACCAGTTGAAGAGCTCAGTTGACCATTCGCATACGGAACGGTCGACTCTATGTTCACACCAGGCGCACTGATTTCAGGTTTGATTCTCAGGCTCTTCCCACTTCCCCGAGAACTGAAGTCAGCCAAGCGACCCGATGAGTCCACGGCACCTACAGTTATCGCGTTAGACGCAAGCCCTGGAGAGTTGACAGTGCCCATCCCCGGGCCATCATTTCCAGCGGCAACAACAACCACCGCGCCCAAAGCCACTGCATTGTTCACTGCTTGGCAGAGTGGGTCAGTATCGTCTCCCGAACCTCCAAGACTCATGCTGATGATGTTCGCGTGATCAGAGGTATCGCCATCGTTGTTGGGATCGAGCGCGCGATCGAGTGCTCCAATGATTGTACTCATTGATCCGGCTCCGTCCGATCCCAAGGCTTTGTATGCCAGGATCTTCGCACCGGGGGCTACGCCCTTGAAATTCACACCATTAGCCGCTACTATTCCGGCAACATGGGTTCCATGGCCATTGTCATCCATCGGGTTTGAATCGCCGTTGAAGAAATCGTAGCCACCAAAGACTTTATAGCCGATGCCAAAACCGCCCCCTAGGTCAGGATGACTGTAATCAACACCTGTGTCTATTACAGCCACCGTGACGCCAGTTCCTACAACTGGTCGTCCAAGCAAATCGACTCTTGACCAGATCTGATCTGCGCCTATCTGCTGGACGTTCTCAGACACGAGCGCGTGCACTGGCAGATCAGGATATATGCGGATTGATGGGTAAAGATCGCTCAGATCTTCAATTGCGGTCAAGCTTATACTTGTCGAGAATCCATGGACCGCATTGTTGAATTCCTTTCTTGAGGCCGAAAGGAGTTCCTGGGCCAACTTCGACGCACGGTCAGACCTATCAGAGCCGCTCCCTTTGACAGGATCCGAGTCTTGCATTCCAACAATTTCTTGAACGGTTCTGGCAGTGGTTCCACCTTCTGGGGACAACAAGACAACCTTCACAAAACCTGAAGCGTCCGCCATTTTCGCGAAATCCCATTTCTTTGCGTGGCTTGCAGGTGAAGTCAGGTTTCCGTCCGGCTTGGAAACAGAGCCGGCGTCGAGATTGTCCTCAGTTGCGAGGGTCTCGTGTGATAGGGAGGATACAAAGAAAGACGATAGCAATAGTACTAGGACTATCAGAAACGATGTCCCGGTTCTAAGGAGAGACATCGAGTCTGACACTTGTCGGAGAACGATCCGCTCAGTCTCATCTGATAGCGACGAATAGCTACGTCTCAGAGATCCCATCTCCTGAGTCCTATTTCAGAAACGTGGATATTTAAGCCACGTCGCACCGTTATCACGTGAACGAAATGACATCAACGCACTCGTTGCGGAAGCCCTTCTTCTCCTTGCCCTTTTCACACGAAGAAGCGAGCTATCCTAACGGCTTGTCAGTGTGCTCCCATCCGCGCACTAGACCCAACTGACTGACTGCTATATAAATGGCTATTACCAGATATGATAACAATAAGATTTCACAACGGACTACCCGAACAAGAATAGTTGTGAACAGCCGCGATGGAGCCTGACTCTGACCCCTACGACCTCTTCCTGCCGACAGAAACCAAGGCTACGACAGCCAATAGTGAGGCAACCGCAATGATTCCAACAAGACTCCCGAATTCTGGTATGGCAAGCGGGTATTGCACGCTTATCGTAACATCACCGGTCAACGCAGTGCCTGTCACGGTCTTGGGTCCGAGGCTGCATGTAACATCGACTTGAAGGTTGTCGTTGATGGCCCAATCATTCACCGGAAAAGTCACGAAATAGAGACCATCTGCGTCAGTGCCATCTAGATCGGCGAGGACTTTGCCGGAAGTGATGTCAGTCACCGTGACGGAGGCGCCCTGAATTGGGCTTCCGTTGACATCGGTCACATAGCCATGGACATACAAGAGGCCTGGACCAGCTGTTGAGGTCCGAGGAACTGCAACAAAGAGAAGTGCAATAATCACTAGAGTTGCCGATACCGAATACACTAATCGGCTAAGAATGCTCTTGGATGTCTGCGCAGACAGTTTCATTTCTGGATTCCTCCTAGGTTTGGAAACGGGACAGTCGAGATACCCAATGTTGAATAAAAAGGTTTCTGGAGGTGGCAAAAGAAGCCACCCACTATGTAAGACTGTTTCTTCGTTCCTACATGGACCCCGGGTAGACTATACGGGCTGTATCATAGACTTCGATTACGTAGGCACTTCCAGGCATCACCGTGAAATCGTACATCGAACCCGGCGTCATTATCCCTGGCATATAGGTGAAGTATCTTCCTGTCGCAGCATCAAAGTACGATATCGCCTGGACCAGGGATGGATCGTCGACCAGATTCACGAGGTCGCTTGCTCTTATCGGTGTCAGATCGGTGTAGCCAACCTCGTTCATACCTGGGGCGAGGTCTTTTGATCTATCTGCGGCAACATTCCCTCCCAACTTGAAGAAGGTCGGGGCTGAGACGTCCAAGTAGTAACCTACGCCGTGCGTGATAAGGAAGTCATATGACGACCTCGGCTTCATTATCGTTGGCATGAACGTGTCATATCTACCCGTATTCATGTTGAACACACTGATCGCCGTGCAACTGCTGCCGATCTTCGCTGCCAAATCGGAAGCGTAGAACGGTCCTACTGGCTCGAACGGCGTAGACCATAGGGTCGTGCCAGCAGCAAGCATATACGGCATCTCAGGATCGACGGAATGCCTGTTGCCAAAGTCAATCGACATTCTTATCGGAGATGTGTCAGCAGGTATCGTTATCATCACCGACCAGCCGGTAGTGGGAATCCAGCCCTCCATAGACGTTGATTCGTTCACCCAGTAGGTTCCTGGCAGCAATTGAGCAAATATGTAGTACCCAATATCGCAGGGCAATCCATAGTCTCTGGATGTGATGTGCCTGTCAACGTAGTCGCCCCTGACTGTGTATCCCTCGATTGAGATGGGCCAGTCACCTATCCCTGGGTCGCCAGCGTCCTTCTTGCCATAATAGCCAGGATATGCCGTGATCTTGTCCCAGAACTTGTAGCCTTCGACAATCGCATACCTCACGTTGCCTATGTTGCACTGGATTACGTTCGGGTCCCTTGGGGACGAGGGTACAGACACCGGGGCCATGGGTGACGAAGTCATTGTCCAGCCCGTCTGGGATATCTCAACCACTTTGTAGTTGCCCGCGAGTTCAACGTTCAAGAACTCGTACAGACCGTTGACATCCGTCACGTCTCTCGCCGCCTCTTTCCATACACCCGGAGAGGTCTCACGCTTCAGTATGATGGTCCAGCCTTCAAGACCTGGTTCGGCAGGAACTCCTGGCTGCGCGGGATCCCTTACTCCATCCAAATCCTTGTCAAGGAACTTGTAACCCCATATGGTAGTCGTCATTATGTTGCCAAACTTGACCTCGCTGACTATGGTTCCGTTGAAGATCTGGACCCCGCTGACGCTCACAGCCGTCGTGTTGTGCCACCCGTACGGCAAGGCCTCAGTGACGGTATACACACCTGGCAGAAGCTTGTCGAACATCCAATTGCCGTTGGCATCTGTCTTTGTTTCTCTGTGTACAGCCGTGCCGTTCAGCAATATGCCATCGAGATATATCGGCCAATCCGCCACTGGGTACTCGTTGTTATCCCAGACCTGGTTCAGGTTCGTGTCATTGAACTTGAATCCACTGATCTCGCCATAGTGCACGTTGCCAAACTTAAGGCACTGGATTGGTCTTCCCGGGCTAGTTATGACCACATCGGGGTATCCTGGCTCTCCGCTCGGACCCACGACCATATTAGGCTTGAGGCACTTCCACTCGCCGGTATCCAGAATCTCGTAGACATCGTAGACTCCTGGGTACACCCAGAAGTGGAAGTATCCATGGTCATTGTCTCCCGCAGGACCAGTAGTGTTCTCTTTGTAGACATTCGGATCCCTTCCGACCACATCCCACGACTCACGGCCTACAAGCACTATCAACCAACCATCAAGGAATTCCTCATGATCGTCCTTGACCGTGTTTAGGTTCTCGTCGAGCCACTTGTAACCAGTGATCAATTGCTCCTGGACATAGCCAATGTCAAACGCTCCTTTTGTCTCCCCGCTCGTTATCTTTATGCTCAGCACGGTTTCTGGAGTCGTAGGAGCCCAACCAGATGGCGGGGTCACTTGCAGCGTGTAGTCGTCGCCTGGCACTATCTTGTCCTTGTAGTAACTGCTGTAGTTGCCATGGACAATATCTGCCAACGTGCAGTAGGCGTTGTAGCTCTGGTACACATCAAAGATGTCCGTGCCAGATAGCACAAGAGTCCATATGCCATCCGACAGGGTTGTTGGCAATCCTGGTTCCTTGTCGCCTCGAGCAATAGTGTAGTCGATCTTGGCATTGAGATTGTCGTCGCGGAACACCCAGCCCCATAGGCTTGCATACTCGTATATTTCAACATCCCAAGTGTCGCTGTCCGAAGCCTCGTGGTTCTTCTTGTCCTCAGCTCCAACGTCATCCCACTGGTGGTCTTTAGCGAGAACCGACACGTCGTTGTGGAACACAGGTCCATCGATAGCCTTCAGCTGGACGGTGAACGACCTGTTGTCGTACCATGTCTTCTTGGTGATATCGTACGTTTCCAGGTATCCGGAGAACAGTGGAGCATCCGGGTCCAGACGACCGAGCTTCTTGGAGACATTGACGTCGTAGACATCAAACCACATCTCGGTGTCGGTGCTGGGATTCGAGACGTTGATCCAGTAGGTAACCCACGTATTCTCCATTACCGCAGTTGAAGCGGACCACTTCACTATGTTGATGTCAGCATGGAGTATGTCGATGTTCTCATCGTCCGTCTTTTGGACGAAGTGGTTCACCATATCATCTCCGATGCCGTCATAATACTGGTCGTCCCAGCCGTTGACTGTCGCCGTGTTCTTCAGCTCCGCAGCCGGGTCCTGGACTAGGTCGTCCTCATTGACGACGTACGTGAATGACACGTTCATGTACCAGTCCTTTCTGATCTCCAGCGGGTCGTAAGGAGCGAGATAGCCCGTCATTATCGGATCGGTGAGCTTCGCCTTACCGAGCGCCTTAGCGAGCATCGGGTCAGTCACGTTGAAGTTCATCCAGGTGTCCAGGCTCGGGTTGGAGACATTGATCCAATATGTGATCGTGTCGCCTACCGCGGCGCAGTCGAAGGGTGACCACTTCACTATGTTGATGTCAGCATGGAGTATGTCGATGTTCTCATCGTCCGTCTTTTGGACGAAGTGGTTCACCATATCATCTCCGATGCCGTCATAATACTGGTCGTCCCAGCCGTTGACTG
>Ga0315279_10004896_pt1 | contig 17745 bp, 14 predicted proteins | sample YL17G06_20_MG_FD_203694 | JGI IMG/M metagenome (GOLD analysis project Ga0315279, IMG submission 203694) | Sediment microbial communities from Yellowstone Lake, YNP, Wyoming, USA - YL17G06_20 | ecosystem: Environmental > Aquatic > Freshwater > Lake > Sediment | place: USA: Wyoming | collected... | reverse complement strand
TCCAGGTCAAAGGGAACTGACCCATCCTTACTTACACCTGAGCCAGTTTTGCGCAACGGGGATCGTTGAGTTACACCTGGGCGCGGCGCGGGAAACAGCCCACGATCAAGACCAGCGGCAAACGACGCAGACAGGGGCAGGATAAACCTGCCCCTATCCTTTTGCGAGGAGTTGACCTATGCTTATGGCACACAAATGGCAAAGCTACGAGTGCAAAGCATGGTTATTACTCTTAATGGCGACCATCGTGATGCTGACGTGTGCAAGTTGCAAGTCATCCTATGCATACACCCGGCCCACGGACCCTACAGAAGAGCCTCGATATCCAAGCGCGATGGCAACCTTGGAACCGCAAGTTGAAAATGCTCGCCTCATCGCACAACTCAAAAGCCAACCATTAGAGTTTACAGAATCCCGTCCACGTTTTTGCTGGTCGGCGGATGGCAAGCGCCTGGCTTACTTAGATAACGAGCAACTAGCTATCGTTCAAGCGCCCGATTTTTCACAGCCTCAGACCCTTGCCCAGGTAGGCCGGTCTTCCGATACGACTTGCTCCCCAATGGGGAGCGATGTTGCGCTTGTTCAGGCACGTCAAGACCCAACAGTGCTCGTCGAGACCATCATTGTGGTTGGCCAGGATGGCGCCATCCGCGACTTGTTACCCGGCAAAAAAGCCGATATGTCTGTCAGCAATGCCAAAAAGCTGCTGACCTGGTCCGACGATCGGTGGATCTTTTTTACAGACCACGTAGGGACCGGCGCAAATAGCCTGGCAGCCGTCCACGCCGATACCGGCGAGGTTCAAAACATTGTGAACTATCCCAATGGGGTCGTGAGTGACGTCGTCGGGGCAGTCTATGATTGGTCGCCAACGCGAGCTTTTTTGGCTATGGAAGAAGCCACGTCGGGCGCTGCCAAGATAACCATCGCAGAAATGTCCACCCGGCGCATCGTCCGGTTATACGAACAACCTGGGATGCCGCAATTTCAGATGCTAGAGAGCTGGTCGCCTAATCCGGGCGAGCAAAAGCTGCTGTTCGAAGGATGGTCCGGCGACTTTATGGGATTTCCTTCCGCTTTGCCCGATCTCATGACCTGGGATGCACGCAAGGCGACTCGGCAGCGATGGGTTCCGCATGCCTGCCGGGCACTCTGGTCGCCCGATGGAACGCGTCTTGCTTTCTTTCTAATTGGAGAGCCAATCTATGATGCCCAAGGGCGATTGATAGACACGAGCGTGGCAGTGACATCAACGGCTTATCTCAAGCTTGGCATCTTGGACGTGGCGACCAACCTCGTAATGGAATTGACGCCGATTTTGCCCGTTCGGGATCAAGGCCCCTACCGTGATCCGCATTGCTTCACAAACAACATTCTGGCATGGTCTCCAGATGGTTCCAAATTAGTGTATTCGACAGGAGAGGGAGAACTATGGTTGTATCTGGTGGATAGAAAGGAACGCCGGCAGTTGTTGTCTCGTAGCGAAGGGGGGCAAGCAGTGTGGTCACCAGACGGAACCAAAATCGCGATCAGCACCCCACGGAATATTCTCCTCTTGGAACCCAACTAATCATCAGAGGGCGCACCGCGTCAGATGTCAACCTTCCAGAGTTTGGGACTATCGCTGGTGACTGGCGACGACTGCACCTACGGCTCCTGAAAGTACGCCTGTTCCCAGATACGACTATTTAGGTACCCCTTGACCCGGCTAATGTAATACTCTGCTTCCGATGTGTGCCAGCGACCGGCATACCAGCGGCCCACGCAGCCCCACACATCGCCGGGACCGTAATCCTGGCCGTGGTCCACTTGATTCAACCACCCTTCATAGCCTTCGTAGCACGCGCGCCAGATGGCATAGGCCGTGTCCACTTCAAACGCGGTCGAGTTTGCCATGCCCGGCCAAGCTGAAACCTCGTACGGATAGCGGGTCTGGAGGAGCCCCCAACTTTCGGGGCATGTGTCTGGGTGATTCACAGGATCATCCACGCCCAGCCCGTGGCCCGGTGGACACCGATCAGAGTCTGTGCCCCAATCACCTTTGGCGTCTTGATGCCACCAGGACTCGGCGGCCGCTTGCGCCCGAACGATGTCTTCGTCAATGCCCCACTTGCACGCGGCCCATTGCAGGATCTCGTCCGTTGTGCCGGAAAAGTAGCCGGTCACGCGGACCCCAATTTCGGCGTAGGCGCGTGGATCATCGCCACTGAAAATATCGCTCCCAAGCTGCTGATGGCCCGACGTCGCGTTGTACATGTCGTTCATGCGCTTGTTTTCCGGCTTGTGCCTGACTCGCGCCGCGCACTGCGCGTCGGAAGGCAGCGCGGAGCCTGGGGGCAACGTCGTGAATTTGGACGAGGGGACCAACACCAGCGGCAGGAACGCCCTGGGTGACATTCCAAACACAGGCACCGGCACTGGCGTGACAACCGCTTTCGCGTCCGGCGTGGACGCATTGACCCCCGCCGCGAATGCAGCTCCACTCAAAACCACCGCTGCGACGAGGGCGGATAGCACAACCAGAACGCGCCTCATCACCTGAGGACGTGTCTCAGAAGATGCACGGCTCGGTGTTGTCACTTGCCCGCCAACCGAAAGCCGTGGCCGCGCACCGTCACGACGTATTCGTGTTCCTTATCCAGCTCGGCCAGCCGGTCGCGCAAGCGGCGCACCAAAGCATCAATTGCCTGCTCGGACACGCCCTCCTCCATCGCCTCCGGCCACACCGTTGCCACGACTTCTTCGCGACCCACAACGCGCCCGCCCGCTTCGGCCAGCATCTCGAGCAAGCGGTATTGCGCCAGGCTGAGCGGCGGCTCCACCTCGCGGTCGCTGATCCAGACGCGCCGCTGCGCTTTGTCCAGGCGCAATCCGCCCGCAGTGATCGGCTGCATCTCAGGCCCGGCCAGCGGCAGCGTCGCTTCGGCTCCCACGAACACCAATCGCACACTCAACGCCACTTGAATCTCGTCGCCGTCCTGCAAATGGACCGGCGTGCCTGCCTGTACCTGGCGGCTGTTGACGAACGTCCCGTTCTTGCTGCCCAGGTCTTCCAAGACATAGTTGCCCGCTTCGCGCTTGATGCGCAGGTGAGCGCGCGAGACCTGCCGCTCCGGCACCACAATGTCACATTCCTCGCCACGGCCCAACACGGCCACCTCGCGGTCGAGCGGCCACTTGTGACCGACCAATGGACCTTCTTGCACAACCAACAAGGGCGCTTCTTGCGCTTCCATCCGTGTCTCCTGTGGTGAGGTGCGATACGCTTGCAAGTGCGTCGCACCGGTTGAATGAGAATCTCTACCTTGACAATATCACTGTTGTGGTTTAAGCTATCGCCACTCTATACATCTGGGAATCTGTCGGGCTATTACAGGGTCGCGGGCCACCGCGACACGCCGACCTGTGAGGAGCACCGTGATTCAGCCTGGAACCGTTCTGCGCGAACGGTACAAAATTATCGAGTCCGTCAAATCGGGCGGCATGGGCGCTGTCTATGAGGCCGAAGATTTACGCCTCGAGGGCCGCCGCTGCGCCATCAAAGAAATCCTGCTCGACCCGGGCATGGACGAAACCGCGCGCGCACAGGCCCAGGAGCAATTTCACCGCGAAGCCAGCATCCTGGCGCGCCTGGATCATCCCAATCTCCCCAAAGTCTCTGACTATTTTTCCGACAGCGACCACGACTTTCTGGTGATGGATTTTGTGCCCGGCCGCGACCTCAAGGACATCATGGACGAGGCCCGGCGCGCCGACCGGTTTCTGGAAGAGCGCGACGTGCTCAACTGGGTCACGCAACTCATGGATGCGCTCGACTATCTGCACACCCAGGAACCGCCCGTCGTCCACCGCGACATCAAGCCCGGCAACATCAAGCTCACGCCCGACGGGCGGATCAAGCTGGTGGATTTTGGGCTGGTCAAGGTGCTCGCCCCCGGCGACGACCGGACGATCACGGTCTTGCAGGGGCGCGGCACGGCGGCCTACACTCCCCTCGAACAATACGGCGGCGATGTCGGCCACACCGATGTCCGCAGCGACATTTACTCGCTCGGCGCGACGATCTATCACTTGCTCACACATCAGTCGCCGATAGACGCCAAGCAGCGCTTTCTGCACCCCGAAGCGCTGGCCGCACCCACCGAGCTGAACCCGCGCATTTCATCGCGCGTGGAGCAAGCCATCGTTCACGCGCTGGCGCTGCATCCCACCCACCGGCCTTCTAGCATCGCAGCCTTCAAGTCCGAATTGCTCGGCACCCCCCCACAAACCAACGGCGGAGCGCTTCCGCCAGAGCCATCCCTGTGGGCCGCCGTGTTCGCGCGCAATCGCGTGATGGTGATGACGTGCCTTGTGCTGCTCGTGTTGGCGTTGATGGTCACGCTGCTCGCGCCACAGGTAGTCGAACCCAGCGTGATGCCCGCGATTCAACCGGCCGCTACACAGCTCTCACCGCTGTCCACTCGCTGACTCGTTTCGGTGTGTGTTTTACTTTCGATTCAGATTTCGTTCTCCCCTAAAGTGGGACAAGTCCAGCGTCCGAAATCCCACCAGCACGGGGACAACTCCGAAAATCATCGCCACGACCAACGCGGTCCAAGCCCCCCATGCTGTTCGTGCCCACAGGCTGCCCGGCGCTCTCAGTCCATACAGCGCATACCCGATCAGCCCGGCTAACACGCTCCACAATCCCCACCGCACAGCACGCGACGTCGCATCCATGTCCGCCTCGCCGCTGCGCCGGCGCGTTCGCTGCGTCCAGTAGCCGACTCCGCCCATGACGATCACACCGACCAGCGCCAGCAGCAAGTCATTCAACCCAACCCAGTATGATTTCGTGAGATTGCCAGTAGGGGGAGGCTCCGGTGTGGAGGTAGGCGTAAGTGTTGGAACGGGCGTCGAGGTGACTGTCACCGTCGGCTCCAGCGTCGGCGTAGACGTGGGCGGTGAGATGACCACCGGCTTCGAAGGCTGCTCCGCCACTGAAAGTTGCAGAGTGTAAGACGTCATCGCCGGCTCGGACGATGCGCGCACGCGGAGCGGGCCGATGCGATCCAGGGGTAACGAAATCGTCGCGACGCCATTGCGCGTCGGAGCGACAAGGAGTGGCAGCTCTACACTTTGGGAAAACGTCCGACTGAATGTCACCTGCGTCCCATCCGGAACCGGATGACCATTACGGTCCGTAATCGCGCCCGTCCGCAGCTTGAGTGTGTCTCCCACTTTGATTTCCACGGGAACCGGTGTGGCTCCTGCCTCTTTCGGCTCATCGCCGATGAAAAGCTGAATGATCTGATTCGGATTTGGCTCGCTCTGCACGATGAGGCGATACCGGATAGCGTCCACATCCACCGGCGGATTGCCCTGTGGCTTGGCATCGCCGAACAACGCGCGCACCGCCACCTCGACGAATGGATCGGTGCGGCCATACAGCGCGTACACCGCCGTCGCCCTGGCAATCACCTCCGGCTCCAGGTAATGCGGCGCGTCGAAGGCAAAGAGGATGACTTTCTTGTTCGCCAGCAAGCCCGGACGCTGGGCCACCAATTGCTTGAGCACTGTGGACTGCGGCGCTGCCGCATCCGGGTCGAGCGCCGCAAACACAATCCAATTGGCCGCGGCCAGGGCAGCCCCCACATCCAATCCAGAGGCGGCGGGTGTGGTCGGGTTCAAGAACGCGAACAGATTGCTAAAGGTCAGGCTCGTGATGCGTGCAGCGTCAACGCGGCTAGGGTACAAACGCGCCATCGTTTGCTGCAGGGTATCGGTGATCAACAGCGGGCGAGCCAGGCACGTCGCACATTCCCTGTAAAGCCGGTCGTCGGTAAAAATCAAAATGGAATCCTGGGGCGTGGGAACAGGCCCTTGTCTTTCTGCCGACGTTGCCGGCGAGGCCGCCAGTAACGTCAACGCGTCCTGCGCCACCTGGAGCGTCACCGCGCGCGAGCGGCCCACCGACGACAAGTTGGCCGCCGCCGGATTGACGATCACCGAGGCCGGGTCAAAACCGGGATACAGCCGGACCTTGAGCCGCAGGATACGCGCCAGAGCGTCATCCACGCGCGCCTGGAAGGTCAGATCGGTCGAGTACTTGTCCTGGAAGAATTTGATCGTGCTTTTGATATTCGCGAGCTGCTCGGCCCACGCGCCGGTCGCGCCAAAATCAGATAGCACCAATACATCGTTGCTGGCTTGCAGCGCATCCAATGCCGCGCGTTGCGCCGGGAATGTCAATACCTGTGGATCATAGTAGCGGCGAATGAGCGGGTCGCCCAGCGAGCCGCTGACCAGGACACCGCCCGCGTCGCGCCAGGCCTTGACTTCGGGCAACGCGAGCAAAGACTGCATGGCTTGCGCGTCCAGGCTCAACGGCGCGGTGCGCTGGCGAATGTTGCCGGTGAATCCGCGATAGCGCATGTGCGATGTCATCAACGCGTCGGCCAACGCGCGTGGCTCTCCCGCAACCGGCTGCAGCGTCGAAAGGAACGGCATCAGCTCGACTCCCTTGAGCTGCTCCAACGACCGCTCAACCTCATCGCCGGCCTCGGTCGCGCCGCCTTGACCGGGAAAATGCGCCAGCACGGCTGCCACACGGCCCTGACTTCCGGCACGCAGGCCGCGGACGTAATTCTGGCCCATCACGCCCACCCAGTACGGATCACCGCCAAACACATTCACCCCGGCATCCGCCGCATGTGGCTTGTCCAACACATCCAGTGACGGGCCGAGCAGCAAGTTCACGCCGACGGCGGCCAGCTCCGTGCCCACCACTTTGCCCACATTGAAGGTATCCTCCGGCTTCCACGTGGCCCCCAGCGCCATCGGACTGGGGAGCGGGCTCATGCCACCCGTCAACTGGGTATACGGCAAGCCGTTGCCGTTTTGTTCGAGGGCAACAAACAACGGAATGAACGGCGTCACGCGTCCTCCTGCCCCAGGCGTGTTTGCCGCTGTGCGAGCCAGGTTCTGCAGCGCAGCGACCAGCGAAGCCGTCTGCGTCGGCGTCTCGGTCGAGTTGACGATGTTGCCGTTGGCCGTAGATAGCGCCACGCCCCCGACATGATAGTTCAGAATCAAGTCGCCGATATCCGACCCAATAGTAGCGTTTGTGCCGGGAAAAGCGACCACGAACAGTTGCCCGACTTTGGCTTCGGGCGTCATTTGCGCAATGATCTTGGGGATGAGCTTTTCAGGGTCTTCCTGCGCGCGGGCCGGCATAGTGTGCCCCAAGCTCAATAGCAGGGTCGCCACGACGACAAGATTCAGGGCACAACGAGCGCGAATTCGCATTAGCGGTCTTGACCTCCGCGCGTAGTATAACGCCTTCGGCACGAAGCGTCAAACTGCGAAAATAAAAGGGTCTCTTGTCCTACGGTTGGCCGCTCGCTTGTCACGCGCACTAAGCCACGACACCTGCCTTAACGCAAAGAGAGCCGGGGCCCCGCCCCGGCTCTCTTTTACAAGGAGGAGAGAGCCCGCTCTGCTGATAATAATTTACCACACTTGTGCCCGCCTGGCTCGACGCGTACCCGATGCGTACCCTACGCCAAGCCGTCGGTTGCAGCCCAGCATGACCTGTGCTATAGTAATTACCACCGAATGTCAATCTCCACTCGTTCGCCGGGCCATGGCTTGTGTGGAATTTGACATCTAACATTTGAAATTTGAGGAACCTATGCGCTCAATTATCCGCATCATGGTCTGCGCGTTCATCCTCTCAGCGCTGCTAGCAGGCTGCGCTCCCCAGCCGACGACACCTCAACGATTAGCCTACGGGTTGACGCTGGCACCCTCCGGGATTGACCCACACATCAACGCCTCATCGGAACTGGGCATTCCGTTGACGAGCGTCTACGACACGCTGGTGTACCAGGACCCGGCCAGCGGCAAGTTTGTACCAGGGCTGGCGCAATCGTGGAAGATTTCCGACGACGGCAAGACCTACACCTTTGTCCTGCGGCACGATGTCAAGTTCCACGACGGCACATCCTTCAACGCCGCCGCGGTCAAGGTCAACCTCGACCGAATCGCCGATCCGGCCACTAACTCGCAAAAGGCCGTCTTCCTGCTCGGCCCGTTTGACCGTGCTGAAGTGACCGATGAGTTTACAATTGCGATCTATCTCAAACAACCGTTTGCGCCGCTGCTGGACGGCCTCAGCCAGGTTTACCTGGGCATCGCCTCGCCAGCCGCGCTCGCTAAATGGGGCAAGGATTACCAACTCCACCAGGTCGGCACCGGGCCGTTCATTTTCAAAGAGTACGTGCCCAAAGATCACCTGACGCTGGTTCGCAATCCCGATTACAAATGGGGGCCGTCCATCTGGGAGAATCGCGGGCCGGCGTACCTTGACGAAATTACGTTTCGCTTTTACGAAGACGCGGCGACGCGCGCGTTGGCGCTCGAATCCGGGCAGGCGCAGGTGATGGGCGAGGTTCCGCCACAGGACGTGGATCGGTTGACCGGCAGCGGTAAATTCACGCTGGTCGCCGTGCCGATTCCGGGCCAGCCACTGCAAATGTTCCTCAACACCCAACGCGCGCCGACGGACGACCTGCGCGTGCGCCAGGCGCTCATTTACGCCACTGACCGCGCGGCCATCGTCAAAGCTATCTTTCGAGACAAGTCGCCGGCCGCGTTTGGCCCACTGACGGCTGTCACCGTCGGATACGATCCCTCCGTCAAGTCGCTCTATCCATTCAATCCCGACAAGGCCCGGCAATTGCTCGACGAGGCAGGTTGGCGCGTTGGCCCGGATGGCATCCGCCAGAAGGACGGGAAGCGGCTGCAAGTGGACGGAGTGTTGATGGGCTTTGGCTTTGTGCCAGAAACGGCGCAACTGGTTCAGGCTCAATGGGCCGCAGTCGGCGTGGACTGGAAGACGCAGAGTGTGCCATACGGGACGCTGCTCCAGGCAGGGAGCGAAGGTTCCGTGAATGTGATTCCATTTTTTGATTCCGGCAGCGACCCGGACATTTTGCGCAAATTCTTTACAAGTGACGCGGCCTTCAACTACGCCAAGGTCTCTGATCCTGCCATAGATGCGGCGCTCGACCGAGCCGTGACGCTGACTAATCCGACTGACCGCGCGCCGCTCTATGCCGATGTGCAGCAGCGTGTGATGGCCCAGGCGCTCATCGTCCCGATTCGCGACTATGTGAATCTCAACGTCGCCGCGAAAAGCGTCACGGGGTTACACTATGATGCTCGCGGTTGGTTCCCGCAGTTATCCAATGTCAAACTTTTAACTTTTAATATCAAATGACCCGTTTGACATTTGAGATTTGAAATTTGAGATTTCTCGTCCGCCGTCTAGCCGCCATCGTTCTTGTCCTGTGGGCAGCCGCCACATTGGCCTTCTTCGCTGCTCATCTTCTCCCCGGCGACCCGGCCACACAAATGCTGGCCCGCGCCGGGGCCTCTTCGCAAGCCATCGCTGAGCGCCGCGCTCAAATCGGTTGGGATCGTCCACTGCTCGAACAATACGCCCGATTCATGTGGAACCTGGCTCACTTTGACTTGGGCGAATCGTGGATCGTTGGCCGCCCTGTGACGCGCATGTTGGCAGAAGCCGCGCCGTCCACATTCGAGTTGGCCTTGGCCGCCATGCTCGTGGCGACGCTGGTCGGCGTGGGGCTGGGGACGCTCGCCGCCAGCTTCCGTGGAACATGGCTGGACGCCGTCGGGATGACGGTGGCGCTCTTGGGAATCTCTACGCCGGTCGCATGGTCGGGCCTGCTGGCGTTGATGGTGTTTTCCGTGGCATTGGGCTGGCTGCCTGCCACAGGCAGCGACGGCGTGCTCTACTTGATTCTTCCCGCTACGGTCTTGGGGCTGGCTTCTGCCGGGGCCATTGCACGGCTCACGCGCGCCGGTCTTCTCGAGGTGCTGACGGAACCGTACATCACCCTGGCACGCTCGAAAGGCTTGCCAGGCTGGCTCGTGCTCACCCGCCATGTGTGGCCGGTGGCGCTGCCGCCGGTGCTGGCTGTGATGGCGCTTCAATTTGGATTCCTGTTAGGTGGCGCAGCCGTGACCGAGGCGGTCTTTGCGCGGCAAGGATTGGGACGATTGGCGGTGGAAGCCGTGCTCTCGCAAGACCTGCCGGTTGTCCAGGGCGTTGTGTTGCTGAGTGCCGTCGTGTACAGCCTGGTGAACCTGTCCGCCGACGCGCTGCACTGGCTGCTCGACCCGCGTGTGCACGAATAAATGAACCCGGTCATTTTCAACGCAAAGGCGCAGAGGCGCCAAGACGCAACAGAACAAGGGACTTGGCGTCTTGGCGACAGGGCGTCTTGGCGTTAAAGTTGTGCCATGTTACGCGAACGACGCCGATTCCTTTACCCGATGTCCACCCGCCGCCAGCGGCAGCCGCCGCAATGGCTGACGGGCAAGCCGACGCGCAGACCGTTGCGCCGCAACATCGTCGCGTTAGCCGCCATTGCGTTCCTCATCCTCGTGACAGCCGCGGTCATCTGCGCGCCGCTCATCGCTCCGGCACGCCCCATGCAGGTGGACACGTCCGCACAGTTTAGCCCGCCCAGCCGCGCGCATCCTTTGGGCGCCGATTTCTTGGGGCGCGATGTGTTGAGCCGGCTGCTTTACGGCGGACGGTTGACGCTGGGCGTTGGTATGCTGGCGGCCCTTGTCGCGGCGCTGCCCGGCCTGGCACTGGGGCTGATCGCCGGGTTCAGCGATGGCTGGGTGGACGCCCTCATCACGCGAATGGTGGATGTGCTGCTTTCGATTCCATACCTTCTTCTGGCGCTGACCGTCGTCGCGCTGGTGGGGCAGCGATTGGAAGGCGTGGCATTGGGCATCGGGCTGGCGGGAATGCCGGGGACCGTGCGCGTGGTGCGCACCGCCGTGATGAGCGTCAAGCGGCGACCGTTCGTGCTGGCCGCGCGTTCCGTCGGCTGCACCGAGACGCAGGTTCTGCTGCGCCACATCCTGCCCAACGTGGCGGGGACGGCGCTCGTCATGGCGACGCTGCAAGTGGGCTGGGCTATCTTGAACGCTTCGGCCCTGACGTTCCTGGGAGTGGGCACGCCGCCCGGCGTGCCGGAATGGGGCGCGATGCTGCACGAGGGCAGGCTTTACTTGCGCGAGGCTCCGTGGGTGGCAGTGGCATCCGGCGGGATGCTCACGCTGACCGTGCTCGCCGTGAACCTCGTCGGCGACGGCTTGCGCGATGCGATTGATCCGAGGTTGAGGATGTGAGTGGACCCCAGCGGGTCTGATTGACTTGCCGAGCAGTTTGCTATACACTCTCCCTGCAGGAGACAAAGGGATTGGGAAAGTGTCTTTTCAAAAAGTAGAGGAGACTTCAGTCTCGACAGGATTTACGCTTGTTGCAACGTCTTGCCAAGACTTGGTCTAGTCCCGCGAACCAGACCGTTGACAAGCTGGTGTATGATGTGGTGGGTATTGAGACAGATTAGGCACACCGTATCTGCCGAAAAAAACCAGTTAGGCACGGAGACAATAACATCACTTGCCCTTCTCAAACAGCACACATTCAAGGTATACTATACTCGTGAAAGCCTACGCCTGGAACAAAGAAAAGAATCAATTTCTCAAAGCGGAACGAGAAGTATCTTTTGAAGAAGTAGTTGTTCACATTGCCGCTGGCGACTTGCTCGATATTGTCGAGCATCCGAACCCAGAGAAGTATGAGGGGCAACGCATGTTCATCGTCAAGATGCGTGAGTACGTGTGGCTTGTCCCATTCGTCGAGACAGATGACGAGATATTTTTGAAAACCATCATTCCCAGTCGGAAGGCAACCAAAAAGTATTTGGGGAGATAGTAAGATGGCTAAAAGAATGAAGCTAGAGACCGGAGAACGAGAACTCTTGGATTCCTACGAACGTGGTGAGTGGCAATCTATTGGCACATCACCGGAGAAACTTGAGCAGTATCAGTCATACGCAATTGCTATGCTCGAAGCAGAGGGGCTAATTAGCATTGTTCTGCCCAAAGAAGACCTCAAGGTAGTTCGCCGGAAAGCAACTGAGGCCGGTGTGTCTTACCAGATGTTCATTGCCAATATCGTGCATCAGTTCGTGTCAGGGCATCTTGTTGAAAAGCCACACGCCTAGTCATGGTCGTTGCGACGCGAAGCTGTAGATGTAGCTGTGATGCTCTCGAAGGAGAGACATCATCTGCTGTTCTGCCAGCAGTATCCTACCAGCACGTGCATCACTGGCAACGGTGAGGGGCGAAGCTGCTGGGACAAAGTAGCCCCAAGCGATTTTGAGCCGGGCGAGACGGCCCGGCTTCTTGTTGTGGCTATGTTGCTGTATTGACAAACAGCGTGGCACAGGCTTATAATCTTCTTAGCCAAGCGATATACCTCATCTTGGCATTTATTGCTGCGTGCTAGTTCCTCTTTTTGCTTCGCTTTACCGGGTCTTGCAGAGTTGATCTTAATCTGGCTACCGGCCAGACCGTTGACAAACTCGTGCATGACGCGGTGAAAGGGTATTGAGACAGATTCGGTGCACAGAATCCGCCGAATAACGAGTTAGGCCGCCCGATGCCTCAGTCACGGCAAGAAAACAGAGAAACAGTAAAGGACAAATAAGAATGGACAACTCTGGCGTGAAGGGAGGATTTGGAAAAGTACTCAATACTCACGGTTATGGGTTTCAATACAGCGTTCTGAAACTCGCGCATACATTGTCAGAGCAAAATGAGTCTCAATGGATATTCGAAGCAGCCGAGTTTCCAGTGCAAGTGCAACGAGAGGGAACACGCATTGACTTCGTTCTGAGACTACGGCACAATCTTCCCATTTATCTACTGGCTGAGTGTAAGAGAGCTAATCCGGCTCTTTCAAATTGGTGTTTTGCAAGAGCACCCTATGTTCGACGAAACCGCACCACTTATGAACCTTTATTGATAGAGTGTGTGCAACATGATATGAATGGCTTACTGTACGCCTCTGCCCAACGAGGGCTTGATTTGAAGGATGCTTACCACATCGCTTTGGAGGTCAAGTCTGGCGAGAAGGGAGACCCTTGCGGTTCTGGACGAGGCATAATTGAGGAAGCGGCAACACAAATCTGTCGAGGCCTGAATGGTGTTGTTGAATTTGCGGCGGCCAATAAACAGATTTTATCTAATCAGGCAAGCGCGTACTTCCTACCCGTGATTTTCACAACGGCCCGAGTCTGGGCGTCTGATGTGAATTTAGCTTCGGCAGACATAGAAAACGGGAATATCAATTTCGACAAAACCAGTCTTGACGAAAAACCTTGGATATTCTACCAATACCATCTCTCACCTGGTATCAAGCATTCACACTCACCAACAGAGCGTCCTACAACGATGGGTGCGCTTTTAGATTCAGAGTATGTTCGCACAATAGCTGTAGTGGCAGCTTCGGGAATTGCGCCGTTTTTAAGATGGTCTTCCGACCCTGACTACTATCTCACTCAATAATTGTGACACTTGTATCTGTAACAAGTCAGGCGGCCTAACAACTCGTTCCAGCCGACGCGCTACGCGCGCCGCGTTCAGAGGTATTTGGCTGTTGTGTTGCCATTCGCGTTGTGTCGCCGTTTGCCAGTGACCGCGCGCGGCTGAACTCGCTGCCGTTGGTGCGCCAAGCTAACTTGGTGCTTCTTACAAGGTGCAAGTCCCTGTGGGGTAAGGTTTAGCCAACCACCCCTAGCGAGTGTTGCAGCTATTAGGAGGCGAAAGCCGAACGAAATAGTTGAAGCGGACACAGCGAACCACGTAGACCGTAGGGGCGACCGCACGCCCTGAAGCTTGAGACAGCTTCGAGATAGGGTTAGGGGGCGCAAGCCTCAAGAGCAGATGGCGACCGTGTTAACGGACGGGAAGCCAACACAAGAGAATCCGAGCAACAGGCGAGATTCTGGAGGGTCTGCCGGAGTCCACCTGAGAGCGGGGTAGGCGTGGAGAGAAGCCTCAGGAACTTGGGAGACCCGGTTCGTTCCTGAGCCGGTACAGGGGCACCGTCCCCTATCGGTGACAGGTAGGCCGACCGAAAGACCAAGTAGGAGAGCCGAAGACGACAGGGGGTCGGATCAGTCCATACTACTCGGAGACGGTAACGCCGTTCACAGGGGGAAGGGACTGACAGGCACACGTAGCCGACATAGGAAACACTGACCGGACAGGACGGGCCGATTATCAGTGCCAACCTCACTGGAGGCGATAGCAGAAGGTAATGCGGAAGCGACGCGAAGCGGTCTGAAGAGCCTGGTGCGGTAATACCGCACGCCAGGATCCGTGCGGGGGGAGGGCGGGCAACTGCCCTCCCTACCGCGACAGCCGCGCTCATCCACATAGGGAGAATAATGAAACATGAACTTCCTTCACTATGATCTACAGCTAGCCTCGAATGATGTTGTAGAAGTCACTCTCGATAAGCAAGCGAACGTCTTGCTTTTGGATGATATTAACTTTCGACACTACGAAACAGGTCAACGTTACTCATATTTTGGAGGATTGGCCAAAGCTTCACCGGTTCGGCTTCGCCCTCCTTATGCTGGGCATTGGCACGTCGTCATAAATCTTGGTGGCTATGCTGGCACTGTCAGCGCATCAGTCAGAACGATCAAGGCTTGACCATGTCTAATATTACTCAACCTCACGATCCAGAACAATCTCTTATGCCCGTGATTCGTCGTGCTCGATTCGATAGGCTAACCCTATATGATGTTACGGAATCTGAGCTTGACATCTTGGAGAAAGGATCGCCAGACTCGACTTATCTCAATTTCGCAATTTTCCTACTATCCGTGGCTTTGTCTTTCACCATTACCCTTATAACGACCACAACTGTGTCAACTGCAGTGTTCATTATTTTCGTTGTTGTCACCGTGGTTGGATACATAGGCGGATTTCTACTGCTAATATTGTGGCGTAGAAATCGTAGCTCGGTGTCCGATTGTATTAAGGTAATTCGCAAACGGCTGCCAGCCGAAGGAATACAGGAACGAATTCCTCCAATTGGAGACCACGAAGAATCGCGCGGCTAACAACTCGCTGGTGTGCCCTGAAAGTCATCGTCTACTAACCGGTGCAAGACCGGTCGTGATAACTACCAGGGTGCGACCCGTTCGCTCGAAACTGTTGTAAATCAGCAGAGGATGAGCGGCAAAGTCGAAAGAACTTTGACAACTGTGTGCCCATGTAGGTGCGCCGAGTTAAACTTGGCAACCCCTACCCACCAGGTGGAGGAGTGACAGCATTACCCTCCTGCGTGCGACTGGTTCTCAATCGTGGGGATGCAAGGGTAAGAAGGGGATAAACTGCTAGCTATCCGTATTCAGCGCATCGTGGACATCACGAGCGCAACTACCGACCGTTAGACGTATTCAGCGCATCGTGGAAACGGCCACTGTTTCTGTTTGCCCGAAGTCGCTTTACACGTTGCGAGCATCTCGGCGGGGCGTCAAAGGGCGTTAATGGTCGTCTACAGGCGTCTATGGGCCAAAAAATGTCAACGGCGTTGTCGGGCTATCTTGTATCTGTTAGCATCTCTGGCTATAGGTGAAACTAATTTTCGTATTCCACGATGCGCTGAATACACTGACGTTCCACGATGCGCTGAATACGGACAGCTAGCCGAAAGTGGTGACCGCCCCAAGCAGGTGACTAGGGACAGAATGTTCGACAAAGGTACGTAAGCGTCGTAATTATCAACCTGCCCAACGGCTGAATGGCAGGCCCAAAAGGGAATTGTCTCCATTCGGCCCTGTACTGACAGCATACAGGGTAATCACTCGATATGTGGGACACGGCGTAGAGTATCATCCTAAAGTCACGTCAAATGGATACACGGGACGGAGTAACCCGTCAGGCGCTCTCTCAGGTTAGGCTGGAGCAGGCGACCAGGCCGTAAGCCCTGACGGTGGAGGATACCCCAAGAAGCAAAGGCCTGGGGTAATGCCTAGGATAAGCTGACGTGGGGCTGCTACACGAGAGGACGCCGGAGCAGGAGGAGTCCGAGCTTTATGGCGAACGCGAGAGCGTATCGAAAGCCGGACAGTCGTCCAACTCCAAGAGCGCGGGCGTCAAGCTCTGTGGATGAGTAAATCATCCCAAGAGAGTGCCGATTGGCAACGGCTCGTGTGGCAAGGAGCCGTGTGAGATCGAAAGACTCATGCACGGTTCTGAAGTAGCGGCGGGAGAAGGGATTCTCCTACCGACTATAACCTACCGCGATGGTGCGGAATCCACGAGACTCGTGCCGCACCATGTTTGCATCATTCATGTAAGGCAAAAGCAATGAGCAAACTTCAACATAGAACAAGCAATGCTAACACTGGTTGTGGCTGTGGCCTTATCGTCTCACTCTTTGGTCTGTTGGTTTCTCTGTTGGGCGTCCTGGTCAAAGGTGCTATAGCCCTTCTGGCCCTCATCGTCAAAGCCATTGCTGCTATCGTGCGCTATCTCGACAAACAAAAAATTGTGCTTCCCATTGGCTCTGGTTTGTCAGTCTCTCTACTTGTAATTGTACTTGTTTCTTGTCTCATTTGCTCTGGTCTCTCCGTCGCCTACACAGCGGTTGATGTGACTCTGCGCGAAGCCGGAATCCTGCCAACTTACACTCCATTTCCGACTCGCACTCCGACTCTGACACCTATGCCGACCTCAACGCACACTGCAACACCAACTGTTACGCCTGTACCAACTGTTACACCCCCACCGACCGATACAACTACACCTACTCCGACTCCTACTGCAAACCCATGCCTTAATGCTGCTTATGTAGCTGATGTCACTGTGCCTGATGGAACTCATTTCGATAGTAATGTAAGCTTTGTGAAGACTTGGCGTGTAAAGAACACTGGTAAGTGTGATTGGGATGCGGCAGTAGTTGTTGCATTAGAGTCAGGCGATAAAATGGATGCGCCTGACACAGTACTAGTAGGTATAGTGAAAATTGGTCAGCAAATTTAAATCAGTGTGCCGATGAAATCACCTGTGCAGGCCGGAAGGTACAAGGGCATCTGGCGCATACGAGATATGCACGGAAATTTCTTTGGCGAGCAATTGATAGTGATAATCATGGCTGGCAACCCTACACCAACACTCATACCGACCCGGCCACCAATAGCAACGCCCATACGAGTGCCAACTGTGCTGCGAATACCAACGCCTGCGCCGCTCCCACCACCGTTATCTTCAGGCTGTTGCAAACACTGTGGGCCAAATAGTAAGCCATGCGGAAACTCGTGCATTTCGTTATCGAAGAATTGTAATGTGGGGCCAGGTTGTGCTTGCTACTGATTGAGTAGGTGGACCGCACCCAAGTTCCGGTCGGCGGGGCAGTCGCCCCCTTCGAGCCGCCGCCACTCCTCCCCTTCGGGCCGGACGTGACGCTTGATCCGTGCGGGGGAGAGGGCGGGCGACTGCCCTTCCTACCACGACGCGCGCAACCGATGACTAGTAACAGGAGAACAACATGACAGAATTTTTTATACTCGCCCTGTTAGCCTTGCTTGTAGTCGCGGTTGCCATTATCGCGGTCTTGGTGTACTTGTACTTTTCAATCAAGTCACAGATAGGGCAACGTATAGAAAAAGAGCATGTGGTGTGGCGCGAGAAGGAACTTGAAGCGATTCGCAAAGAACAAACTGAGTTAGCACAGCAACAGGCATCAACTCAACTTCAGCAGTGGCGCGAACAAGAGCTAGACTTGGCGCGGAAGCAGCAAATGGAAACTGCACGCAGTGAGCTGACAGTTCAATTTGAACAATGGAA
>Ga0315279_10004895_pt1 | contig 17747 bp, 18 predicted proteins | sample YL17G06_20_MG_FD_203694 | JGI IMG/M metagenome (GOLD analysis project Ga0315279, IMG submission 203694) | Sediment microbial communities from Yellowstone Lake, YNP, Wyoming, USA - YL17G06_20 | ecosystem: Environmental > Aquatic > Freshwater > Lake > Sediment | place: USA: Wyoming | collected... | reverse complement strand
TGACCATGTGGATTTTGGATTTCAGGATGGCCGCATTCCGCATCCCGCATTCTCCTCGCCTAATCCCAATGCTTGCGTTTGCGTTCTTCGAATTTGAAGATGTTGTCGACGGCTTCGCCGACGGCGTCTGTGGGATCGCTCTCCGTCTTGGTTTTGGACGGGCTGGTTCGCCATTTGATGCGCTGCCACTTGCGCAACTGGGGAACGAGTTTCATGTAAATGAATCCGACGGCCATGCCTCCGAAATGCGTGGCAACGGAGGTGGTGCCGCCTTGGGCGGCACTAAGGATGTTCATGGCGATGACGATGATGACGAGGGCGCGGGCGTTGATCGGGATCGGCAGTGGGAAAAGGAAGAATTCGCGTTCGGGGTTGATCATGGCATAGGCGACCATCACGCCCATGACAGCGCCGCTGGCGCCAAACACGGAAACGCTCTCTCTCGAAAGCAGCAGGGGGATGAAGGTGAAAAGCACGCCAAGCATCCCGCACAGGAAGTAGAAGCGGAGGAATTTCCGCGTGCCAAGGGCGTGCTCGACCTCCGGCCCGAAGAAGAAGAGCCAGAGCATGTTGAGGAACAGGTGGAGCAGGCCGCCGTGCAGAAACATGTAAGTGATCGGCTTCCACAAGGCCCCATTGAGGAAAGCGACGGGTTGGAAGCCCAGGAACGCTACAACCATCCCGCCGGGCGGGGCGAATTCAGCCATGGGGCCGCCGAACGGGATATCAAGGAGCAATTGAACGACGAACGCAGCCGCGTTGATAAGGATCAGCCGCTGAACCGCATATGTGATGCGGTCGCTGAAGGAATGACGACGGTCCTCAAAATGTACGTAGGCGTTCATCGCAGGCGCGAATCATCCTCTTGTTGCCTTATCGTAATTCTACGCTGATATGGTCGAGTCTCGCAACGGGCGGGCTAGGCTAGAGGAAGAGAGGAAGAGAGGCTAGAGGAAAGCAGGCCGAAGGCCTCGGCCTCTCTTCCTCAAGCCTCTAGCTCGTCTTCCTCTCTTCCTCTCTTCCTCTCCTCCTCTAGCCTCTCTTCCTCTAGCCTCATCACAGGAGCCCTGGCCGCTGATCGAGGAGGCCGCGGTCCGGGCTGACGGGAGGGTAACCTTGGAAAACGCCCGCACGGTCGAACGGATAATAGATGAACCGGACTTTTCCGATGATCTCGTCGAGGGGCTGGGCCTTGTCCTTCCAGAGGTGGCTGTCTTCGCTGTCGTTCCGATTGTCGCCGAGGAGGAAAACGCGCCCTTCGGGAACGCTATAGGGCAGCATCGAATAATCCGGGGGCTCGCGGGTATAAGGCTCGGACACGTAGTCGCCGTTGACGTACAAGGCTCCTGCGTCGATCAGGACCGTGTCTCCGCTTGCAGCCACGATCCGCTTCACGACATAGGATTTCCGATCTTCGGGATCGCGGAGGACCACAACGTCCCCGCGCTTGTATGCCGGCTCTCGGAGCGTGACAATCTGGTCGCCTTCGAGCAAGGTCGGGATCATGCTGCCGGAAGGCACCAGGAAGAACCGGCCCCCGCGGTAGGCAAAAAAGTAGAGGCCGATGAACAAGAGGATCAGCAGGCCCACCTCTCCCCCTTGCTTGCCGAGGATTGCCTTCATGAGTTTGGATAAACGCGAGGTCGACATCACTGGGCGGGCCGGCTCATCACGTTGGTCTTGGGGGGGCGCGTCTCGGATAAGGCTTTTTCGGGAAGCTCCGAGAGAAGACGCTTGACCACGGCATTATTCGGCTGGATCTTGAGCACCTCCTCGATACATGAGCGCGCCTTGGCCGGATCCTTGGCCTGCTTCCAGACACGCGCTTCGTTCAGCCAGGCGTTCAGGCGTTCCGCGTCGTTGCGCGCGAGCGGCAGTGCGCGCTGCCACGCTTCGGCGGCGTCTTTCCAGTCCGCCTTGACGCCGAAGTTTTCCGCCGCGAAGAAGTTCATAGCGTAGTCCCGGACGAGATCAAAATCGTTCGGGGCAAGTTTTGCGGCTTTCTTTGAGAGTTTCATGGCCTGGCGGTAGACCTTCTTCTTGTCCCACTTGCGGTACGACTGGACCTCAGGGAAATTCGTCAGATAAGTCTGGACGATGTTATAGAGGTAGTCGGGATTGTCGGGATCAAGTTCAAGCGCTTTGTCGTAATACTGGAGACCCTTTGTGTATTCGCCGAAGTGGCAGTAATGGATTCCGAGATCGTTGTAGGGAGAGCTGAGTTTCGGGTCGAGGGTGGCGGCTTCTACCCAGTCCTTCACGGCGGTTTCCATGTCGCCAAAACGATCATAGAGGACCTCGCCATGATAGGTCTTGGCGCGGGCGTTCTTGGGATAGTGATGCAACACGAACTCATAGGCGGTGCGGATCTGGCGGAACCGGCGCAAGGCTTGTTCTTTCTTCTCCTTGGCTTCGTCCACGTGTCCGGACTTGGCGAGCTCCTGTGCCTCCTCGAGTTCCCCTTCGCCCAGTCGCGTCTGCGCCTTGTCGAAATCGCGGGCCGCGTCAACCAACTGGTTTTCTTGAACGACGAGGGCCTTGAGGTGGTCAAGTTCCGGAGGAAGCTCCTGGGTCTGCTGTTGAGCCGGAACGAGGGTCAGGGACAATAGGGCAAGTGCAATCTTGGTCATAAGTCACCTCGGCGTCTGCGCCCACATGGTGTTTGTGCGCAGCCTTCTGTTGTCATAGCGCTCAGAGCGTGTATGGAAAGTCCCTTGGCTCCGGGGTGGCATGGATAAGACGGCGTCGTATGATGCCGTCCATTGGCCGTAATAGCATAAAGCGACGCCGTCTTATCCATGGCACCCAATCTTTGGAAGCCATCTCGGAACCTTTCCGTACAGGCTCTCACACAACGTAACCCAGTTTCAGTATTTCCCGGGCATAGATCCGCATAATCTCGCCCAGAGCGCTGGCTGAGGCGACATAGTCGCACGGCTCATGCGGCAGGTCGCCACCAAATGCGCCGGAAATGTGCCCGTAGCCTCGGCGCTGGAGTTCCGCCTTGAAGGGTTCGAAGAGCGTGCTGTAATCGAGACGAACGCCGGCCCGCTTCTCAGCATCGCAGTAGCACCCGAACCACGTGGCATCGACACTTCCCGACCAGCACTTGGGGAGGAACTTGACATCCTCGCCTCTTCCCACGTATCGGGGATCTGTGGAGGAGAGGCTGCGCAAGCCCACGGGCGTAACGAGATGCTCACGCACAATCTGTAAGGTGGTTTCAGGGTCGGTCAGGGAACAGAAAGGCAGTCCGACGCTGAGGACCTGGCTGGCGCGGATGGTCTCATCGCGGCGAAGGGGCGAAAGGATGACTTGATCGGCTAGTCCTTGGCGGGTCTGGCACGAGAAGACATCCGCGAAAGCGATGGCTGTCCTTCGAGCGCGATCTCGCCAGACGCGAGACCCAGAACCGGTGTTGATATCGTGAAGCTCGGCGAGCGTCATCTGTGCATTGTACCAGAGGGCATTGGTGCCCACCGGCAGCGCCGGTGGATAGTCCGCGCCGGGTTCATGGCCGACTTCGAGGAGACCGTCGGCGGTGGGACGGACCTCGCCTTCAGAGAGGTAGTAATGCGCGATATCTTCAAGGAACGGCAACAGTTCATCGGCGAGAAACTTCTCGTCGGAGGTAGCTTTCCAATATCGCCAGGCGGCAACGAAGGCCCACAGCGGGACATCGGAGGGATGCATGTGGCCGACGACCATCTGAGGCGCGAACTTGGAGGGAGCTTGGGTTGCCCGCCACTTCGTTGCGATCCCTTTCAGGTAGTCGCGGGCGACGTCGAAGCGTTGCCGAGTAAGGAGCAAGCCTGAGAAGGCGATCAGCCCCCGGTAAAGGTGCGCTTCGCCCCACGGGAGGCCGCCGTGGATTGCGGGCCGTCCATCGACGCCCTCGTAAACCATCCCATCGGCCGACCGCGACAGGTCGGAGAAAAATGGGTCCGAGGATGCGCCGGGGATGTGTGTGACGGCATCACGGCGGTCGCGCTCGGAGGCCAGGTACGCGCTGACAAGCTCGACGCTGCGCGGGCTGGGCGTGGAGAAAACGAAGGAGCGCGGCTCATTCGGGGGCAGAGTGATATCGAAGTATCCGGGATGAAAGAGGTCCTCGCTGCATTCGAGAAGGGACAGGCGATCTTGTTCATAGACGAACCCGCGGTACCAGAGGCCGACGGTCTCGACTTTTGCGCCGGGGTGGGCGATGTAGAGTGTCGGGCCGGCGTCGAAGGGTTTGCACTCGACAAACTCTCCACTCACGTGCCAGTTGTCGGGAGAACTCCCCCTCTCGGAGCGGACGGCGTTATGCCGCCGAAAGGCGAGCAGGGGCCGTACGATCAACTGCATCGGGTGTGCGCCGCCGCACAAGGTGTACGTCACGACGATGGTGTGCTCTCCGTGGATCGTCACGATCTGCTTTTCGATAACGGCCTCGTCAAAGACGTAGCGCCACGTCGGCCATGGGACGGGCGTAAACACGTCGAGGGCGAGGTAGCCGTGGGGGTGGATGGCGCCGAAATACGCGTTCGTGGCGAGGTCGTACAGGCGGTTGCCGGCAATGAGCGTCTCTTGGAGATTCGCCAGGAGGATGACCCGATCTTCGCCGTTGAGATCAGCCGATAGAAGCCCGTGCTGTTTTCGGGTGTTGGTGTTGATGACCGAGGAGCTGGCAACCCCGCCCATTCCGTCCGCCTCAATCCACTCGACGGCACTGGCCTTAGCGTAGTCGCGCAACTGCGGCGCATGGCAGGAATCCAATGGGGGCGCTCCTATACCAGGGTCGGTTTATTGTCGAAGGCTTCGACGACCACGATTCCACTGCCGGTCACACGAAAGCGTTTTGCGTCCTCGTGGAGGTCATAGCCGATGACGGCGTGCTCAGGTATTTGAACGTTCTTCTCGATAATGGCGCGCCGGACGTGGGCGTATCGCCCGATGCTGGCGCCATACATGAGGATGGACTCCTCGACATGGGAATAGCTGTTGATTCGGACCCACGGAGAGAGTATGGAGCGCTTGACGATACCGCCGCTGACGATGCAGCCGGGGCTCACGATTGAATCGAGTGCGACGCCGAACCTGCGTCCTTCCTGGGCGAAGACGAACTTTGCCGGCGGGGCCATTGGGACGCCGGTTCGGACAGGCCATACTTTATCGTACAGGTTGAAGAGCGGGTCAACGGAGATGAGATCCATATTGGCTTCCCAATAGGCGTCGATGGTTCCGACGTCGCGCCAATACTGCACCTCTTTGTGGGTGCCCTCTTTGTTCTCGTCGATAAAGCGGTAGGCATAGACCCTGTGGGTTTGGATCATTCGGGGGATGATATCTTTTCCGAAGTCATGGGAGCTGGCCTGGCGCACGGCGTCGGCGGTGACGACCTGCTTGAGAACATCCGTGTTGAAAACGTAGATGCCCATGGACGCGTAGGCTGTTTCGGGCTTGCTAACGATGGGTTTGGGGCTGTCCGGTTTTTCCTCGAACCCGATGACGCGGTCTTGGGAATCGGTCTCAAGGACGCCGAACCGGTGGGCGTCGGCCAGCGGCGTTTCGATGGCGGCGATGGTGAGGTCGGCGCCGGCGTCTCGATGAAACTGGACCATCCTCATATAGTCCATCTTGTATATGTGGTCGCCGGAAAGGACCAGCAGTTCCCTGGGGCTCTCCTGTTCGACGAAGTAGAGGTTTTGATAGATGGCGTCGGCCGTTCCGAGATACCAATTGCTGTTGACGCGCTGTTGGGGCGGGATGACGTCGAGGAACTCGCCGAATTCCGCATTGAATATGTTCCAGGCGACCTGCATGTGCCGCGCGAGCGAGTGGGATTTGTATTGGACGAGGACGAGGATTCGCTGGAGCCTCGAGTTGAGGCAGTTGGACAAGGTAACGTCAATGATTCGATACATGCCTCCGAAGGGAACGGCCGGCTTTGCCCGGTTGCGGGTGAGGGGATGCAACCTCTCCCCCGCTCCCCCGGCCAACAGCACAGTAAGAACATTCCTCATCGTCCGTTCTCCTCGATGCCCAGAAAGGCTCTGCACGGCGCGCCGTCAGCGCCGGCCAAGGCCAATGGCAACATGGTAAACAAATAGGACCCCGAAGGGAAACCTTTCAGCCGGAGTCCTTCAACAACGATAATGCCGTTGCCCAAGAGGCAATGATGAGTGGTGTGTCCCTTCTGTTTGTAAGGAGCTACGGAGAGGTAGTCCACGCCGACAAGTTTGACGCCTTCCTCGACGATGCGCCGCGCGGCGTCTTCGGCGAGGGCCACGTAGTCCGTCCGGAACGGCGCTTCATCGGGGTAGGCGGAATTGCGGGTCTTGATGAGGATCCGCTGCGGCAGCGGGCTCTCGCCGAGGTCTTCCGCGTGGATGATGTCTACCCCGGGGATCTCGATCAAGCGGGCCTCGCCGAAGAAGAGGACGTGATCGAGCTCGTGAAGGCGTTTGCCATTTTCCTCGAAGTGCCACGGGGCGTCCACGTGCGTACCGAGATGCGTGGAGAAGGCGGCCCTCGATGTATTGCACGCTGCGCCGGCTGTGATACGGTTGACGGGCGTGAATTCGAAGGGTGGATCGCCGGGCCACACCGCCATGCCTTCACGAAGGGGTATCGTCACATCGTGCCATCGAATCGCCATCAAGTGCTCCCTGCTGTGCGGCGGCTCCAAAGGAGCGCCCCTATTGCCTTGCTATACGTTCAAGCGCCGCGGGATCGAGAACGGTAACACGCCGATTGGCGGTCCTGATGAGGCCCTCCTTGCGGAAGTCGTGCAAAACGGCGGTGGTTGTCTCTCGGGTCGATCCCACGAGACTTGCGATTTCCTGGTGCGTAACACGAAGGGTAGCGCGCTCATTCTTGGGCGCCTTGTGGTAGAGGCGCACAAGGCCGGCCGCAATACGGCTGCGAACGGTCTTGAAGCTCGTCTCAGCCAAGACTTGTTCGATCTCATTGACGCGCGTGATCAAGCGTCTGGCCACGAGAAGCGTGAGCTCGTTCTCGTCGCGGACCATGCGTCGGAAATCGGCGGCTCGGATGAGCGACAGTATGGTGGGGGCGACGGCCTCCGCATAGGAACCCCGTTTTGAGCGTTCCATAAGACACTCCTCGCCGAACAGATCTCCGGCGTACAGATGCCGCAAGGTGAGTTCTCGAGTCAGGCCTGAGGCTCCGGCGGCCTTGACATGCCACGTGATCTTGACTTGTCCTGCGTGCACCAGGTAGACGAAATCGCAGGAATCTTCGGGAAAGTAGATGATCTGCCTGGGCTCGTACTCGCGATGATAGGCGAAGCGCTCGATCCGCGACAACAGATCGCTGCTCACGTTCCGAAACAGGGAATGGCTCTTAAGGGACAAAGCTGGTTGGGGGCGTTTTCTCATCAGACCAGACTTGCTACTCCTTGGGGCAATCCTATAGTGCCCTACTGCTCGTGCTCGACAGCCTGCAGCAGCAACAGAAACCGGGACTTGTCCCTGCCCTCAACTCGTCCGCACCCGTGGAAATCATATGAAACGTCTCCAGTATACCACACAAGCGGTTTGGGTTACCCGTGCAAAATGCACCCCCTCACCCGCTTAGCGCATCATCCGATCCAAGAGAGAGTTGATCGAGTCTCGACTCGCATAGTAGAAGGCGAATGAAAAACGAATGAGGAAGAGAATCGTGCCGCCGAGAATCCACGTTGCGGCAGCAAAGAGACCCAGAATCCGAACTGTCGGGTTTCGGACCCGACTAGCCGGATCGGGGGCATCTTGCTGATCAGTCCGTCCCATTCCTGGTCTCGGTTTCCTTTAGACGGTTGGCCAAGAGCGCGAGTTCTTGGGCAAGCTCTCGGTTTTGCTCTGACAGGCTGGAGATGACAATGCTGAAGCTAAGGACCAGCCCCAAGAGGAAAAGAAATGCAAGCACGAAGAAGACCGTGAGAAACTGGACGTGCATGACTCTCGAGAGCCAAACGATGATGCCGGGAAACAGACCGACAATGACGCCGCAACCGGCGGTGGCCAGCCACAGCAGGGCGTAACGTTCTTTGAAGCGGCGGCGGCGGACGAGCTCGAGGATCAGAATGAGCAGGAGGAGACTAAGAACCATCAAGCCTACACGGTGGAACATCGTGAAACCGAATTGGCTTGTGGTTTCCATCACCTGGTTACACTCGTCTCCGAAAACGAAAATGCGTGGTCGTAAAGTCCCCCTTTGAAGGGGGATTTAGGGGAATATGCCGACCTGGATCCCTTTTCATCGTTGTCAGGATTGTACATCCCCCTGAATCCCCCTTCAAAGGGGGACTTACCTGTCGGCGGCCCAACACAACGTCCCGCCACATGCACAAGGTGGAGAGCTTGCGGGGAAGGGCCTAGTGCTTTTCCGGAGTCTGTGAGAATTTGCGGAAAACATCAATGAAGATCGCGAGGGCAACCTTGACCATGTAGTAGAGGGCGTGCGGGGGCCTGATGGATGTGCGCCCGCCTTGACGGGGTTGCATTTCGACAGGGATTTCAGCGGCTTTGAGCCCGTATTTGTGAAGCATGACCAAGGCTTCGGCTTCCGGGTAGTCCTCGGGATAGCAGCGGGCAAAAACGGTAATCACCTTCCGGTTGACCGCGCGGAAGCCGCTGGTTGTGTCGGTAATGCCGGACCCGACAATCGCATCGACGAGCCGCGAGAGGATGGACTTGCCGACGCGCCGGGTCACCGTTGGAACGTAGCTGGTGCGAGCGACGTAACGCGAGCCGATGACCATATCGGCGTCGCCGTTCTCGACATGGGCGACGAGATCCCTGATGCGGTTTACGGGATGCTGCCCGTCCGCATCGCATTGAATCGCGATGTCATAACCTTTTCGGAGTGCGTATTTGTAGCCGGTCTGCATCGCGCCGCCAATGCCGAGGTTATACGGCAACTGCACGAGATCAACGCCGGGATACTGCGTGACAACATGCGCGGTTTCATCCCGTGACCCGTCGTCGATGACGACGATACCGTAGTCGGGCGCCTCTTTTCTGATCGCGCCTATGACCCCGCCAATGGTCTCGGCTTCGTTGTAGGCGGGAAGAATGACGAGCACGCGAGACATTAGTGCGCCCCTTTCGCCACGAGTATGAAGCGCACAAGGCCGCCCAGCATGCCAAGTCCGCGCGCGAGGTCGCGGAGGATGATGACGGGCAGAAAGAGGAGCATTCGCGGCTGTCTTGTTCTGAAGGTTAGTCGGACGGCGCGCCAGACGCAGAACAGGACATAGGCAAGCATTATCGGGATCTCTATCGCCGGCGGCAACGGTGATCGGCGCCCAAAAAGCCGGCCGGCCTCGGCGCAGAGTGCAACCGCAACGGCAAGCAGCGCCATCGCAGGCGCGAGGAGTTCGGCCAGCCCCGCGTAACGATCCCCCTTCGTGGTACGGTTGGGGTGCTTGACGTAGAGTTTGACCCGCCAGTAGCCATGCCGGGTCTGGGCGCGCAGGTAGGGGATGAGCCGAGCAGGATGATAGTGATTTACGATAGCCCGCGGGTTGAAGCGCAGTATTCCGCCCGCGTCTATGAGACGATAGGAAAGGTCGTTGTCCTCGGCAGAGGCGTGAGGAAAGGATTCGTCGAATCCGCCGACGGACTGGAAGGCTTCACGACGATACATCACGTTGAATGAACCCAGAAAGTCGACCTCGTGAAGCGCGAGGTGAGAGGTGCGAGGCGATTGACCTTGAAAGATGGCGTGGCGATCGAGGATTTCCTTGTGGATCATTCGTGCCAGGGTGTTCTCAGAGTTCGCGATGCCGTAGGTCCCCCCCACGGCCACAATCCCTTCCTCAAAGCCTGCGAGCAGTTGCTCGATCCAGTCAGGCGCGGGAACGCAATCCGCATCTGTGAACGCCACAAAATCACCTTCTCCCTCCGCGGCGCCGCGGTTCCGCGCGGCTGCGGGCCCTCGGTTCTGTTGTTGGACATAGTGTATCGGAAAGGCCGCGGCTATGCGAGGGGTAGCGTCAATGGAGCCGTCATCGACAAGGATGACTTCGGTGTTTGGGTAGGTTTGATGGAGGCACGCATGCAAGCATCGCTCGAGGGTCGCTTCGGCGTTGTACGCAGGAACGACGATTGACACACGGGGCATTGTGTCGAGACTGTCCGGCATGGATCTCCTGCTCGTTCGTCGTGCTCTCGCTCGTAATCGTAATCGTAATCCTAATCGAAGACAAACAATCGTACGACTCGGTTTCTTGCACAAAAGATCTCGGTCCAAGAGAAGCCGTGGCTTTCAATGTGAAGAGTCATGGTTGTTCTCTCTGGGTTACGAGTACGATTACGAGCAAGAGCACGACGCTTGTCAATGCAGAGGAAGCCCCGCTGCGACGCGTTCGATGATCTCTCGGACGGCTGAGACGAGTTGGTCCTTTGCAGGGGTGTAATTCTCCGGAACAGGCGGCGGGTTTGCGCACGCGGCCGGGAGATCGTCAATATTCACAACCATACGGCCCCAACCACGGCTCTGGACGGCCCGGGCGAGGTCGAGCTGGTGGTCGTTCATATGCTCGCCGAACTTCTTGAGGCGAGGGACAACGATAAGTGGGCGGCGAACGCTGAGTGCGTCGAGAACGGAACCGATGCCCGCATGACACACGATGACACGTGCGCGCCGTTGCATGTCAAGGACCTCGTCGCGGAGTTTGAACTCGAAATGGGTGCATTTCTTCGGCACGATCCTCCCCATCCCCGTTTGCACAATGATCTCTTCGCCGGTGGCGGCGGCAATCTCGTCCATTTTGAGGATCATCCGGGGAAAATCGAGGAACATCGTGCCTAGCGTGACGTAGATCATGGGGTCGCGTCCCCCGGCTCGGCAGGAGCCTCCCCCTCTCCCACTCGCATTTCGTCGATGAGACTTCCGGCAAACCGGGCACGCGCGCCGTATGCTTGCAGGAGCTCAGGCCACTGAACGAAGAATGCATCGACGAACCGGGACAGGATTTGCCCCGTGCCGGAAGGGTGAGCGACCTGTGCGCCACATTCGATATAAATCGAGCGAACGCGGAAGAGCTTTCCTACGAAGACAACGGGAATGGCAATCTCAGCGCCTGTTGAAACAATCAAGTCGGGGCGTTCTTTCCGGAAGATGCGCGCAACCCGAAAGAGGTTCTTGACGAACTCGATGGGATTGCGCGCCATGTTCGGGACAAGGTATGCACGCGGCAAAACACGTGTGGTCTCGGCATCGTAACAGAAGTAGAACGCGTCGTGTCCCTCAAACGCCTCTTGCAGTTGCAGCATCTCGGTGAGATGGCCGCCGTGGGAGCACGCCAGACAGATCTTGAGACGGCGCGAACGAGTCGGACGGGGTGGACGTCTTGGGAGCATAAGCGGTTTTCCTAGCGCTTTGTGCGGGGCCAATATAGGCGAAGGAGCGTGCAACTGCAAGGGATTGCAGGATAGATCACCAGAAGTAGGCGTAGATGGCGATAATGCAGATCATCGTGAGGACCCACCAGATCCAAAGGTTTGCGTACCAAGGCCGCCGTTCGGCGGAGGGCATTAGCAGCATTGAGAGATCCCACTGGGCCGGGACAAGGGCACGCGAACGCGGGATGAGAATCGCGAACGCGGCCAGCACGATAATGGTCACCGCAATGGCAACCGCTTCCGGGCTGATTATGCCAACAGCAACTGCGGGAAAGGAGAGGGAAAGGGCAATAACGAGTGCGCCGACAGAAGATGCCCGCGTTGAGAAGATGACCATGAACGCCACGGAGGCAATGAACACGACGCCGGCAAAAACAAGTGAGTTCTCGAGATTGGCGGGCATGAAATGCAGTCCGCGATCCGCAAGGATTTGTTTGAGGAAAGTGAGGGGGATCGTAAGGACCGCCAGCCAGAGGCAGGCAAGCGCGCCACGCTCTTTCGCGGGCCGGTAAAGCGCGCCCGCCACAAAGACGGTTACGATAGGCGCCGCCATGGGCGCCCAGATGTCCTGACAGTAGCGGAAGATGCTTGTCCAATGCATGACGACTGGCGAGATGAGCGCGCCCACGAGCAGGCCAACCCCTCCGGCCCATTGACCGAAACGGACGAGGCGGTCTTCAGGCCAGTCTTTTCCTTTCCACGGGCGGAAGATATCGAGCGTGACGATAGTGGAAATGGAGTGGACGAGGCCCGCAATGGTGGACATGATGGCCGCCATGACGGCAGCGGCAACAAGTCCTCGGAAACCTGCCGGGACGACGGCGGCCACAATGCCGGGATAGGCGGCGTCGGGGTTCTCGAGCGCGGGATTGATTACGCGGTATATCATCCCGGGAAAGCACGTGGCGAGGGGCAGCACGAGCTGGATTCCGCCTGCGAAGAGGATGCCCATCTTGGCATCCCATTCGCTGCGTGCGGCGAGGCAGCGCTGGTTTATGTATTGATTGGTGGCGTAATACCAAAGGTTGGTCGACAGCCCGAGTATGATGAGCGCGGTCCACGGCACATCGGGGTGATCCGCGGGGGCAATCAGGTGGGCATGCTGGCCCTGGCCGAGAACAGCGGCCAGATCCCAGCCGATGGCATGCATGCCCGCGAAGAAGACGTAGATGCCGCCTCCCAGAAGCAGGAGGCACTGGAAGAAATTGGTCCATGCGACGGAAATCAGTCCGCCGTAGATGGTATAGGCGCCCGTCGCGATCGCGAGGCCCCAAATGGCGGCGATCTTGTTCACGCCCCACATGAGATTGAGCGCGAAACCGCCCGTGTAGAACACGAGGGCAAAATTGGCGAACACGTAGCTGGCCACGCTGAGATAGGCATAGAGCGTCCGCGCGCGAGAACCAAAGCGGCGCTCGAGGTATTCGGGCATTGTGCTGATTCGATTTCGAAAATAGATCGGGATGAACACCCACAGCATAATTGTCAGGGCGGGAAAGACCAGCCACTCCCAGTTGGCCACGGGCATGCCGATTCGGTAAGCGTACCCGACTTCGCCGACAAACTGTTCGGAACTGATCCCTGCCGCGACGATTGAAGCGCCCATCGCGTACCATGGCAGACGGTTTCCAGCGAGAAAATAGTCGCTCACGGTCGGCTTTTCTTTGCGGGCGGCGAGAAAACCGATAACGACGATCACAACGAAGTAACCTGCAAATACGGCAAAGTCGACTGCGTTGAACATAGGGTTTCCGCCGACTGATCAGAAGGTGTTGCGTTGCGGCTATGCGGGGAGTATGTTTGCGTATTGAGGCAATACGGATCAACTTGTCCCGATACGTGAACAGGGGTTGCCGACGCGCAAGACAGAGTGTTTATGGCGGAGTTGCCCGATAAGAAAGCCCCGAGGGAAGAAGCCCCGAAGGTCGTCCACGCCTCGACACCGAAGAAGGATGTTGTGCTGGATGAGGCGGCTCTCGATTCGTTGCTTGGAGCCGCACTCAAAGAAGAGAACAGAGATGGGACGCCGGTCGCGCCCCCTTCCGATGAGGGAAGCGTCCTATTGAGTCAAGCGGACATCGACGCGCCGCTGACAGACGTTAATCTTGACAAACCACTTGTAAGCCACGACCTCGACAGCGTGCTGGCGGCGGACGCCGGCATACGAACGGAGCAAGCCCGTGCCGCCACACAAGAGGTCCAGCCTGAAGCCGCAAGCAGGGGCGGACCCTCGCCTCCGGTAATGCTCTCGCAAGATATGGTTGACGCATTAGCGGCGGAGGCGGATGAAGAGCGTGCACGACTGACGACTTCACCGATGCCCGAGGACGCGGCGGCGAAGCAAAAACGAGCTCCGGGGCCACTCGAGATTGAAGAGACGCTGGCAGAGCCGGTCGCTACGCCGCGAGTCCGGCCCGCAGAGATGGTTTCTGCGATCTCCGAAGAACCCGAGCCGGTGGTTCAATCGCAACGGACGCGTCCGTATGGCCGACTGACGCGTGACGTCGTGGCGAGAGTTCTGAAAACGTTCGCGAGTCTTTCGGCAGGGATAGTGGTTTCATTCTTGACCTTCAGCTATCTGTACACACATCCGGAGCGAGAGGCGGAATTCCCGGTGGCTGTGGTTCCACCGGCGGTGACCACGCCGCCCTCCCCACTGCGAGCGCCTTTTTCCTCCCCCGGTGAGACAACCGTCGAGTCACAGGCGCCCGGTGAACATCCGGAGACCCCCAAGGTCGGGACGCCGCCTGGCCCCCCGGCCCCTCCTGAGGTAGGAGACGGGAATTACGCGGAGATTGCATCGGCGTATCGTCAGGTGCGGAATCAGCCCAACGCCTCAGGCATCCAGAAGTTGCACGCGCAGATCAATGATTTCGCCAATGCGTTTCCGTCGCATTCGAAGGCCGTGGAAGTCCTCCAATGGAAGGCAGCGCTTTACAGGATGGAGCAGGAGCCGTACTCCGCACGGGAGGTATACCGGCGCATACTATCGAGCTATGCTGACTTTCCGGGCTTTGACGCGGCGTTGGCGGGCGCGGCGGAAGTGGCCAATGAGGTGGGTCAACCGAGGGAAGCGGTGCGTTTCGCACAGCAACTGCTGGCGGATTATCCGGAGTCGAAGCACGTTTCCGATGCGCAGAAGGCGTTAGCGGACGCGTATCTGTCAACAGGGAGTGTGTCTGAGGCGGAAGACATTTTCGAGCGGATTGCAGATTCGGAGCCGGGAACAGTAGCGCAAGGCGGCGCATTAGTGGGGCTGGGACGCATTGCTGTTGCCAAAGGGAAATATGATGACGCCATCAAACGCCTCCGAGCCCGGATATCCATGAACGGGCCAAGTCAAGGCATTGACGAGGCCGTGCTTCTTCTTGCGAAGGCGTATCACGGCGCGGGCCAACTGTCCGAGGCCCGGGAAGGGCTGAACGCCTTGATGAGCAGCTTCCCGGAATCGCGGTTTCTCCCGGCGGCTTTCGTCGAGCTGAGCCGCGTGCTCGATGATATGGGCTCACGTGCGAACGCGTTGCAGGTCGCGCAGCACGCCGCTGAATTTTACCCGAGTAACCCGGAGGTTCTGCGCAACAAGGGGTTCATGCTGGCGTTGACGGGCCAGTATCGTGAAGCGGCGGAAGCGCTTATCATGGCCATGGACTTGGGCTTGAACGACCCACAGGCGCTGCTCGACGCGGCGCGGTACTATCGTTCGGGGGAAGCTCTGAGGGAGTCAAGGAAGGTTTATGAACGTTTGACGACGCTGTTTCCTCGGACGCCGCAGGCATTCGTCGGCACAGTGGAATTGGCGGAGTTGCTCTACCAAGATGGAATGCGGCGGGAAGGCATCCAGCGGCTCGAACAGCTCGCCACTTCCGCAAAGGCCGGTCCGCAGCGGCTTCCAGTGCTGGTGTCGCTTGCGAAGATGTACCATTCGCTTGGCCTGCAAGAGCGCGCGGCGGAACTGGCGAAGGAGATCGCAACGGGTTCTACGGAGCCGGAGGTTCTCGCGCAGGCAATAGCGGTACTGTTCGATAGCGGGGCGCGGGACGAAGGCATAGCGCTTGCCAAGCGCATCGACGTGTCCAAGTTGAGTGAGAAGAGCGCGTATACGCTCCTGGAAAAGCAAGGAGTATCCTTGATCGCGGTGGACCCAAAGAAGGCGGTGTCGGCGCTCGAGCGCGCGTATACGAACTACCCCAAAGAACGGGCGCCGGACGCGGAACTTAGTCTCATAAAGGCGTACCTCGCGGCAGACGATGTAACACAGGCCAAAGGGCTGATGTCGAGACTCGTCGAAGGGGCTGGGCTCGGTTCAGCGGACGCGCCGAGTCTACGGCAGGCGGCTGTTGCGCTTGGCGACTATCTTTACGACAAGAAGGATTTCCCGGGCGCCGCGGAAGCGTATGGGCAAGCGCTGACCGGCGATGACGGGAAGAGTTCCGAGGGCTTCTGGGCGAAGTACCAGCGTGCCAATGCGCTGCTGGAAACGGGCGACCTCACAACCAGTGTGTCGCTATACAGTGCTGTCGCAAAGACCAGTTCCCCGTGGTCCAAGGATGCTGCGATGAAAGCAGACTACGCTCGCGCCGAACTACGGTTGCGGGGGAAGGCTGTCGCAGCGCAACCCGCGTCCGGAACGGGACCGAGGGCGGGCGCCGCGACTCCTTGAAGGCCGTGTGAAAGTGGGCGCGGTTTCTCCGAAACCGTCTCTTATGGATCGGGAGGACGGTTCTCGTTGACAACCTGGGCCTCGTCGGGGCCGGTTTCGGAGAAACCGCCCCTACGTGGATTGAGAAGCCAAGATCTGAAATGCGGAGACATTCATGACATCGTCCGTTCATGGCGCCCCTCGTGAGACATTGCCGGAGCGGGTTGCTGCATTTCTGATACGACAGAACGGCTGGTTTGAAAGGGCCCTCGAGGAGTTGAGCCAGGCAAGGCCGGGGCAGGATGAAGGTGAACTGGCTGCGTTGATCCAACGGCACGCGGCGCTCGCAGAAGAACGCGCGGTGTACGAGCGTGAGCTCGCGGAACTGTCAACCGAATGGCGAAAGGCGTCCGAGGACAACCCGGGAAGCATTCCGGACGCAGCGCGAGCACGGATACGCGCGCTGGCGAAGAAGGGCGAATCATTGACCGAACAACTTCGCGCCGCCTACGAAGAGGCGTTAGCGAACGTGAAAAATCAGACCAAGCACGTCAGGGGCGCAATTGAGGCGCTAAACAAGGGCCGGAGTTTGCTCCGCCGATACGCGCCAGGCCGTGCCGAAGACGCCCTCTTCATCGACCGGAAGGCCTGATTGCCCGGACCGGAAACCTCCAGGGGTGTCGGGATCTCTTTGCGGACTTGGCGTCTTAGCGTGAACCTTTCAGTAGTTCCCGGGTCATGATTTGGGTAACACAATTCCCGCCGATTCTGTTAAGATTGATTGAGGGTACTTGGCCATGGCGGGTATTGCGGACATAGGTGGGCTGTTGGGGCCCACGATCAGTGTCGAAGCGGGATCGGCTGGGACTTCATGGTCCCAGCTATCTCGCGCCAGAGGGCTTTCCGCCCCCGGCACAGGGGCGCAGCAAGACTCCGTAACCATTTCCAGAGAGGCCGTTGCAGCACAGAAGGGAATTCTGGCCCAAGGATCCACCTCTAACGTTTCTCCACAAGAGCAGGCCGAGATCCGGAAGCTTCAGCAAGTGGACCGCGAGGTTCGTCAACACGAACAGGCCCATTTGGCGACCGCCGGGGGCTATGCGCGAGGCGGAGCCAACTATACCTACGCAACGGGACCGGATGGCAAGCGGTACGCCACCGGAGGTGAAGTATCCATTGACGTGAGCCCGAGCCGCACGCCACAGGCGACCATCAGCAAGATGGAAACCGTCAAACGCGCGGCCCTTGCACCCGCGAATCCCTCCGCACAGGACCGCGCCGTATATGCCGCGGCTGTTCGGGCCGAGGTCTCCGCCGAGCAGCAACTCGCAAAGCAGCGGACAGAGGTCCAACAGGCGAACAATCCGTCTTTGGCAGCACTCGCAATACAGGGAACAGCGGTCGGCTCTGTACAGGCAGAGGGCGGTCCGAACGAGACCACGCCACAGCCGATCGCGAGACCGATGCCCGGACAAGACCTGGCGGAACAGCTTCTGCGGGGCCGTTACCGCAACGTCATCCGCGACCTCGAACCTCAGACAGCCTCGACTATGCTGGACTTCCGCGTGTGAGAGAGTGTACCAAAATCCGCACGTAAGGTTTTCGCGTGTCAGCCGAATGCGTAGTATTCGCGCCAACGTAGAAGCGGCATCCCTGCCGCTTTCCATCAAGCGACGCATGCCCAAATCGCGCCCGGGGAAAGCGGCAGGGATGCC
>Ga0315279_10004894_pt1 | contig 17750 bp, 12 predicted proteins | sample YL17G06_20_MG_FD_203694 | JGI IMG/M metagenome (GOLD analysis project Ga0315279, IMG submission 203694) | Sediment microbial communities from Yellowstone Lake, YNP, Wyoming, USA - YL17G06_20 | ecosystem: Environmental > Aquatic > Freshwater > Lake > Sediment | place: USA: Wyoming | collected... | reverse complement strand
CCTGGCGAAGGTAGTCGTTGCGGAAGACCATCACGTACTTGCCCTGGTACTTGGCGACGCCGGCGTTGAACACCAGCGCGGGGCCCGAGGGAACGTCGGCCGGCGCCAGCACGGGGTTATCGGGGTGCCTGACAACGGCCGGGCTGGAATGCAACTCCCCTATGACGCCGTCTCTCATGTCCTGCTCTCTCCGGAACCAGCGGGGCAGGCCGGGCGGACGCCGACCGGCCGGGGATGATTCTCGTCCTGGAGGCGCCTGCCCGCAAGCTCCATCCGGAAGCTTCGTCCGGAAGCCTCATTCGAAAGAACGCCAGGCCGGCCAGTTTCCCCGAAACGGCGTTGACATCCCGGCCCCAGGCAAGTATTGTCCTGCCGATACATTAACTACCCGTCCGCCTGGTGCCGCCTTGCATAGACACAGGTCAAAACTCATCTCCCTTGCGGCCGTGGGTCTGCTGACTTGTCTGTCGGTCTTTCCTCCGGCCGGGGGAGCCGAAGCGGAAAAGGTCGCGGAGGTGCGCGTCCAGGGCAATGAGCAGACCGCCGCCTCGACCATACTGTCCAAGATCAAGACGCGAGCCGGGGCCGACTATGACGAAGCGACCGTCAGGTCCGACGAGAAGGCGCTCCTGGAAACCGGCCGCTTCGAGAGCGTCGTGGCGGCCCGAACTTACGAGGAAGAAGGGGTCGTGGTCGTCTTCACCGTCGCGGAGCGCCCCCTGGTCGCGGCTGTGGGCTTCAAGGGCAACTCGGCCCTCAAGGACAAGGACCTGGCGGGCGAGCTTGCCTTCGGCGTCTCCGAGGCGATCAATCGCTACAGCGTCGAGGCGGGCAGGCAGGCCATACTCAACAAGTACAGGAGCAAGGGGTACCACTTCGCCTCCGTGCAGTTGGACGAGGAGGCCTTCGAGAAGCGCAGGGAAGTGATCTACATCATCAACGAGGGCCCCCAGGCGATCGTGAGGAAGATAGTCTTCAACGGTAACGACCATTTCTCCGCCTTCCGGCTCAGGCGGGCAATCGGCAGCTCAGCGAAGCTCTGGCCGTTCGTGACCGGCTATCTTGACGTCGAGCAGGTCGACCGGGATGTTCAGGCCATCACCAACCTGTACATCGGCGACGGGTTCCTCGACGTGAAGGTCAGCCGGGACATACAGTTCTCCCAGAACAAGGCGAAGGTTGTCCTGGTGTTCGCCATCGTCGAGGGGCCGCGATTCCGCGTCAATAAGGTCATCTTCGAGGGAAACACGGTCTTCGGCGACGAGGAGCTCGCCGGGCAACTGAAGCTCAGGCAGGGGGAGTTCTTCACCGCGATCCGGCTGAGGAGAGACGTGGACCGGATCGGCGAAGTGTATGGAGCGGTGGGTTACGTCGAGGCCGAGGTCACCTCCAGCAGGCGATTCCTGGATCCGACCGCTCCGCCGCCGGAGTGGGCGCAGAACCTGGATGGCGGCAAGCCGGCCCTGCTCGACATCGTCTTTCGCGTTGGCGAAGCCGACCAATACATGATCTCCCGCATCGACATCCGCGGGAACACCGTCACGCAAAGCCGTATCATCCGCCGGGAGTTGCGGTTCTTCCCGGAGCAATTGCTGAACATGTCGGCGGTCAAGGAGTCCCAGAACCGCCTGATGGAGACCAGGCTCTTCGACAAGGTCAACATCACCCCCGTGGAAAGCGGCCCCAAGACCAAGTCGCTGCTGGTCGAGGTGGACGAGGCCCGGACCGCCCAGTTCCTGATAGGCGTGGGCGTCAACACCAACAGCGGCCTTATGGGGACGGTCTCCCTGACGCAGTACAACTTCGACATCACCCGCTGGCCCGGCGCCCGGCGGGACGTTGCGGGCGGGCAGGCCTTCAAGGGCGCCGGCCAGACGTTGAGCATAGTCGCCGAGCCGGGCGTGGAAATGATGCGGTTCCAGGTCAGTTGGCTGGAACCTTACCTCTTCGACAAGCCGTATTCGCTCGGGGCCAAGGCGTTCGTCTTCACGCGTAAGCGGGAGAGCTACGACGAGACCCGTTACGGCGTGGTGCCAAGCCTGGGCCACCGCTTCAAGAACCGCTGGTACGGCGAACTGTCCGGGCGGCTGGAGGAGGTGCAGATAAACGGCCTCGACAGCGACGCCCCGCCCGAGGTGGTCCAGGATCGCGGCTCCCACCTGCTTGTCGGGCCCAAGGGTTCCCTTGTCCGCGACACGACCGACAGCCGTTGGATGCCGTCCCGGGGCGACAGGCTCCACTTCAGCTACGAACAGATCGGCGGCGACTACAGCTTTGGGAAGGCTGCCGGCGACTATACCATTTACCGGACGGTCTACATGGACGCCCTCGACCGCAAGCACATCATCAGCGGCCGATTGGCCGCCGGCGACATACTTGGCTCGGCCCCGGTATTCGAGAAGTTCTACGGAGGCGGCATTGGCTCGCTGAGGGGGTTCGACTACCGTGGGATCAGCCCCAGGTCCAAGGGCACCAACGAGCCGATTGGCGGGGACATGATGCTGTATGCGGGAACCGAGTACACCTTCCCCCTGATCGGCCAGGAACTCCGCGGCGTGGTGTTCCTCGACACCGGCACCGTGGAGGAAAGCAGCCAGATCACCGCGTACCGGGCCTCGGCCGGAGTCGGCCTGCGGCTGCATCTGCCGATGTTCGGCCCGGTGCCGATGAGCCTGGAGTTCGGCTTCCCGCTCCGCAAGGCCAACCAGGACGAGACCCAGCTTGTCAGCTTTAGCCTGGGGTGGACCTTCTAACTGTGTTAGAATCCCGCCGATCGCGGCGCAGTTGCCCGGCCGCACAGCAATAACCCCGTAACGACGAGACTGGGCCTCCCTTGGCCGGATCTGGCGGTCCGGCGCGGAAGCCGCATGGAGACGACAATGAGACACCGCAACGCCTATCTACTGTTGGCCGCCGGCCTCCTGGCCGGGGCGGTCATGCTTGGCAGCAGCCCGGCGCAGGAATCGCCGAGCACTTCCTCGGCCGTCTCCGCCCCATCGGCGGCCACCACGGTGGCTGTCTGCGACATCGCTCAGGTGTTCGACAACTACCTCCGCGGCAAGGAACTGAGCGCGGAGTTCCGTGACAAGAGTGAGAAGCTCCGCGGGGAAGACGACCAGCGGGCCAAGGCGATCAGTGATTTGCAGGGCGAGCTGGAAGGACTGATGGAGGGCAGCAAAGAGTACGAGCAGCGCCTTAGCGAAGTGCATCGACTGACCATAGAGCGAACCACCTGGCGGCAGTTTCAGACCGACCAGGTCGACCGCGACCGGCTGCGCCTTACCCGTCAGATGTACGACGAGATCCTCCAGGCCGTCAGCCAGGTCGCCAAGAGCAAGGGCGTGCAGGTCGTCCTTTACCATAAGCGCCAGGACGAGAAGGCTGAGAACATGACAGAGCTTCTCCAGCAGGTCGAGTTGAGGAAGGTGCTCTACGCCGCCGACTCGGTGGACATCACCGATCAGGTCCTTCAGGAGGTGAACAAGGCCTTCGAGGCGAGCAGGGAGAAGTAGCCGCCCGAGGGGGCGCATTAGCGTTTTGGGGAAGCACAGCCGAGGCGGCTGTGCCACAGGCCTCTACATAGGCCCAAACGTGCGGCCCGGCCGTCCTCGGCCGGGGCTGCATGCGGCGACTTCCCAGTAACGTTAATGCACCCCGCCAGAGGAGCGGCCTTGTAGGCGCGGGCCGGCGCGACTATCATGGTTGTCCTGCCCATCATGGAAGCCAAGAAGCTAACAACCGGCCGGATCGCGGAGATCGTCGGCGGGAAGGTTCAGGGAGACCCTGATCTTGAGATCGAATCGGTCGCCTCGATGAGCGAGGCGGGGCCGGGCCAGATCACCTTCGCCTCCGACCCAAAGTGGGTGATGCAGCTTGCCGGCAGCCGGGCATCGGGGGCTATAGTCCAGGAATCGGCCGTCCTGCCGGACGCGCGGATCGCGTTCATACTGGTCCCTGACGTGCAGCTCGCCCTCGCCAAGCTGCTGGGGTGCCTGTGCGGGCAGGAATACCTGCCGCCGGTCGGTTGCGCGCCGTCGGCTGTCGTCGCTGGCGACGCCCAGTTGGGGCCTGACGTTCGGATCGGCCCCGGCGTCGTGATCGGCCCGGCTGCGCGGATAGGGAACGGTACGGCGCTGCTGGCCAACGTTTCGATAGGCCCTGATGTCCGGATCGGTCGCAACGTGGTGCTCTGCGAAGGCGTTTGCATTCGCCACGGGTGCAGCATAGGCGACCGCGTGCGGATAGGTCCTAACAGCGTAATAGGTTATGATGGTTTTGGCTATTTCTTCGCCGACGGCAGGCACAACAAGATTCCACATGCCGGCAACGTCGTGATAGAAGACGACGTGGAGATCGGCGCCTGCGCCTGCATAGACCGGGCCAAGTTCGGCAGCACCCGCGTCGGCGCGGGCACGAAGATAGACAACCTGGTCCAGGTTGCCCACAACGTGCAGATCGGGCGAGGCTGCGTGATCGCGGCCCTTGGCGGAATCGCTGGAAGCGCGCGGCTGGCGGACTACGTGGTCCTTGGCGGGCACGTGGGCGTCCGGGATAATATCTCAGTCGGCAAGGGCGTGACCTGCGGTGCTTACACCGCCGTCGCCAGCGACGTGCCGGATGGCCAGACGCTTTTTGGGATACCGGCGGCCCCGGCCAAGCAGAGGTTCCGGGAGTTGTCGCTGGTGCAGAAGCTTCCCGAACTGGTCAAGCGTGTTTGTAGGCTGGAGGAAAGGCTGAAATCCCTTGAGCCATCAAAGGACCATTAAGCGCCCCATCGCCATGGACGGCAGGGGCTTGTTCAGCGGCGAGCCATGCAGGCTGCGCTTCGTGCCCGCCTCGCCCGACAGCGGCATTACCTTTGTGTGCGGATCCGACCCCCGCTCTATCGAGGCCGCCAGGATTCCCTGCGACATCGCCAACGTGGCCAAGCGAGTCAGGCGAACGAGCCTGATGAACGGATCGGCGAACGTTGAGACCGTCGAACACGTGCTGTCGGCTGTCTGGGGGCTGGGGATAGACAACCTGACGATCGAGGTCTCCAGCACGGAGGTCCCTTCCATCGACGGTTCGGCCAGGCCGTTCGCCGACGCCCTGCTCCAGGCCGGGATCGAGGAACAGGACCAGGAGGCGAACCTGTACGTGGTTACCGAGCCCGTCTCGGTAAGCAGGGACGACGCGATGCTGGCCGCCCTGCCCGGGCCGACCGACTGCCTGGAGATCCTCTACGACCTGGACTACAGCTCCACCCCGAGCATAGGCAGGCAGGTGCTGGCCTTCTGCCTGGGCAAGGACGACTACGTCCGCGACATCGCCCCGTCGCGCACGTTCCTTCTGGCAAGGGAGGCCCAGGAGTTTCAGGCCCGCGGCATCGGCACGCACCTGACCGGCAAGGACGTGGTGGTGATGACCGACCAGGGGCCCGTCGACAACGAACTGCGTTTCCCGAACGAGCACGTCCGCCACAAGGTCTGCGACCTGATAGGCGACCTGGCGCTTCTTGGCAGGCGGCTGTGCGGCCGGCTGGTGGCGTACAGGAGCGGACACGAGCTGAACCAGGACCTGGTCCACAGGCTCATCGAGACCGCCTCGGCCCAGCAACGGACCGCCGACCTTGCCGGCGAGCCCCTCATGGATGTCCGCAAAATAATGCGCCTGCTGCCTCACCGCTACCCGTTCCTGATGATCGACAGGATAGTGGAGTTCGAGGGCGACCGGCGGATAACCGGCATCAAGAACGTCACGATCAACGAGCCTTACTTCCAGGGGCATTACCCCGGCCAGCCGATAATGCCCGGAGTGATGATACTGGAGGCGCTGGCCCAGCTTTCCGGGATACTGCTGAGCCGCCGGCTGGAGCACACCGGCAAGGTGGCGATGCTGCTGAGCATGGACAAGGTAAAGATGCGCCGTCCGGTCCGGCCCGGGGACCAGTTGCTGATACAGGCCGAAGCGCTGCACGTCCGAGCCCGCACCGGCCACTGCTACTGCCAGGCGCTGGTGGGCGGGCAGGTGGCGGCCGAGGCGGAGATAAAGTTCATGCTCGTCGACGCCGAACCCGCCTGAGCTTCCGGAAACCGCGAGAGGATACATGGCCAACATATCGCCCCTGGCAATAGTGGCAGAGTCGGCCAGGCTCGCCGACGACGTCCGTATAGGCGCCTTCACCTACGTGGGCCCCGATGTCGAGATCGCAGCCGGCTGCATAGTGGGCAGCAACGTCACGATCACCGGAAGGACCTCCCTGGGCCAGGCGACCCACGTCTTCCCCATGGCCGTCATCGGCACCCCCGGCGGCGGACAGACCGAGTCGGGCGAGTGCGTCATCGGCGAGGCCAACACCATCCGCGAACACGCCACGATATACTGCGGCAAGGGCGACCGCACCGAGATCGGCAGCGACAACCTGATCATGATCGGCTGCATAGTCGGTTCCGGCGCGGTGATAGCCAATCACGGCATCTTCGACAACTGCTGCCACATCGGGCCTGGCGCCGTCATCGGGGATTACGTCCGCATGAGCGGGTTCGCCGCGGTCTGCCCCGGCAACTCGGTCGGAGACTACGCGTTCGTGACAGGCTATTCCAGCGTGGACCGGGACGCCCCGCCGTATTCCAGGGTTCAGGGCAGCCCGATACGGGTCAGGGGCGTCAACACCACTAACCTGAAGCGATGCGGATTCGGCGACGACGACATTCACGCGATCAAGGCCGCCTTCCGGGACTTGTTCAACGGCTCCAACGACAATGTCAACAAGCAGGCCCTGGAGAGACTCCGCCGGGACGAGAACCCCTACGTCCGCCGCCTGGCCGAAGCGGTGGCCGAAAGCAAACAGCGAATATGCGAGGAATAAGCCAGGTCAAGGTACTCAGGGAGATCGATCCCGCCGCGAGGGTCTCTCCCGAGGCGCGGATCGGCCCGTTCTGTAGCGTCGGCCCGCACGTCACCATCGGGCCGGGCACCACCTTGGTCCGCCGCGTGTGCGTAACGGGGCATACCACCATCGGGTCGGGCAACGTCATTGAAGAAGGATGCGTGCTGGGCACCCGGCCGCAGGACCTGAAGTACAAGGGTCACCCCACGCTGCTGGTGATAGGCCACCGCAACCGGTTCGGCAGGTGCGTCACGGCGCACATCGGGACAGAGTCCGGCGGGTTCGTCACGCACGTGGGCGACGGCGGCTTCTTCGACGACCGGGTCCACATAGCCCATGACTGCTACGTGGACAACGACGTCCGCATCGGCAAAGACGTGCTGCTTGCCGGGCACATACGGCTGCACGACGGCGCCGTCATCGGAGACTTGGTCGGCATCCAGCATTTCGTGACGGTCGGCAAGCATGCTCGCGTCGGCCCGCGCACGCCGGTCAGGCGCGACGTCCCGCCGTTCACCAACTTCTTCAGCGACAACTACGATTGGGCCGACCCCCCCGCGGTGAGAGGCGTGCACGAGGAAGGCATCGCCGCCGCCAGGCTCGCGCCGGAGGAGGAGAAGGAGCTTCGCAGGGCCCTCCACGAGCTCTTTGACGACGAGACGGCCCTCCAGACCAAGATCGAGCAGTTGGTCAACATGGGCGTCGAGGGCGAGGTGGCCGAGCTGTGCCAGTTCGTTCAGCGCTCCTTGCAGGGCGTGTTCGGCCGCTACCGCGAGCTCACTCGCGGCAAGCCCCCCGCCGAAGCGGATCGCTACCTTCCGCCGGAGTTGAGGACCGGCGTCAGAGAGTCACTGCCATGAGCTTCAAGGTCGCCGTCGTCGGGGCGGGCAGGATGGGCAAGCTGCACGCCCGCGTCCTGAGCGAGATGGAGCAGGCCGATCTGGTCTGCGTGGTGGACGTCGACCTCGCCGCCGCCCAGTCCCTCGCCAGGCAGCGCAAGTGTCTCGCCCTGGCCAGCGCGGAGGAAGCGGCCGGCATCGTGGACGCCGCCGTCATAGCCACCCCCACGGTGCAGCACGTGGCGGCGGCGACGCCCTTCGTGAAGGCCGGCAAAGCCGTGCTTATCGAGAAGCCCTTCACCGACGACCTCCGGTCCGGCAGGGAACTGATCGCCCTGGCGGCCTCAACGGGGGCCAGCGTGCAGGTCGGGCACACCGAGAGGTTCAACGCCGCGTTTCTTGCCGTGCGCAAATACGCAATAGCCCCGAAGTTCATCGAGGCGCACCGCATCAGCCCGTTCACGTTCCGCTCCGCTGACGTGGGCGTCGTGCTGGACATGATGATCCACGACCTGGACCTGGTGCTCCTGATGGCCGGGGGCAGGTGTGAGGAGGTCCAGGCTGTCGGGATCAACGTGATCGGCCGGCACGAGGACATCTGCAACGCCCGCTTGACCTTCGACAACGGCTGTGTCGCCAACGTCACCGCCAGCAGGCTGGCGATCAAGACCGAGCGCAAGATGCGGGTATTCTCCGAGGAGGCCTACGTATCCGTGGACTACGGCAAGAAGGTCGGGATCGTAGTCAAGAAGAGCGCGAACCTGGACCTGCTCCAAATGGCCCGCCGAATGGACGTGGACGACATCGCAGACCTTGCCGGGAACATGGACTACACCAAGCTCATCAAGGTGGAACAGCTTGAGGTCGACGACTCCGCCGAGCCGCTGCGGCGCCAGGCGGAGGCGTTCGCCAGGACCGTGATGCTGGGCGAGGCGCCGGTAGTCCCCGCCGAAGCGGGCCTGGCGGCGATACAGTGCGCCGACAGCATATTACAGGCGGTCAGGACCCATAAGTGGGACGGCCGCGGCTCCGCGCGCGAGGGACTGAACATCCTGGCGGGGGGCGGGTCGTAGTCTGTCACGACTGAGTTTGCGAGTCAGGCACCACATAAACTTGAGTTGCTCTAGCGCCGCGGATAGGCGATTGCCGCCTGCTCGACGGCAAGAGAGACGAGCTCCTCGGAATAGTTGACGCGGGATTTCTGCATCAGCCGCTGGAAGTACTGCTGCTCAAGCTCGTCGGCCTTTTGCTTCTTGAGGTTCTGCTCGATCCGCTCCTGGGCCTGCTCGAAGCCTATCGTGGCGCCGGGCTGGACCTTCATGGCCTTCACGACGTAGCAGCCGGTGGAGGTCTCGATGGTCTTGCTGACCTGCCCTTCCGGCAAGGCGAACGCGGCCTTCTCCACCTCCTGCTCGCGGAAGTTGCCGGCCTCCATCATCGGCCAGACCCCTCCGGTCTTGGCCTTGGCCCCTCGCGAAAGCCTGATGGCCACCTGGGCGAAGTCTTCGCCAGCCTTGACCGCTTCGGCCGCCTCCTCGATGACGGCCCGTGCTCTAAGCTTGGCCGCCTGCATCTCCTCGGACGTGGGCCGGCCCGCCCCCGCCGTGATGAACTCGGAGTAAGGAGCGGCTATCACCTGCATCTGGACCTTGGCCGGAGTGGCGAACTCCGATAGGTGCTGGCTGTAGTAGTCCCACAGCATGCTGCGGGTGACGGTGATCGCCGGGTAAAACCGCTCCCTCAGGAAGGCGACCACTGACAGGCTGCGGCGCCGGTCCGCCAGGACCTTATCAAGGTCGTTGCCCTGGGCGATCAGGTCTTGCTCCAGCTTCTTCCTGCTGCCGCCGACGTCGGTGATCATCTTGCGGAGCTCCTGGTCAAGCTGCTGGTCGATCTGCTTTCCCTGCTCCTCCGTGAGCCTGTTGCGCGCCTCGGCGTACACCAGGAGTTCCAGGACCAGGTTGTTGATCTCCGTACGTATTATCTCTTCGGCCCGCTGGCGGAACTCATTGGCCGACAGCGACCGCGGAAGGTCGGCGAACTTCGGACCGGCCGACCGGACGACGTCCTCCACCCCCAGGAAAGTCCCGTTCACCTCGAGCATCGGGGAAGCGACGACCTCCTGCTTGCCGCGTTCGATCCGCTCGGCCGGCGGCAGGCTCTGAGGCGCCTTCATTCCAACAGCCGACCCGCCCGGCTGGGAACGCAACGACGGCCCAAGCAAGGCCGGCCTTGTTGACGCCTCGCCGAACAGGCCCTCCGGGAGCCGCTCCCGCTCGAAAGCCGGGGAAGGCGGCTCCCCTGCCGGCTGCGACGATAGCGCCTCGGCGGGCGGCGCGGGCTCAGTCGCCGGGGAGGACTTGGACTCCGACTTGGACTCCGACTCGTCCTCCAGGGACGTGCCTTCGCCCGCCGTGAAGGAAAGGGGCCGGACCGCTTCTATGGGCTCGGCGCCGGGAACGATGTTTTCAAGCATCACCGGGGCGTTGACCGGCATGCCGGCGGGGGCTGAGGCCGGCGGCTGGGTCGTTGTAATGCTCTCTCTGGGAGCGCGCCGTTCCTGGGCGGCCTGGTTCGCCGGGCGGCTGCTGGAGATGGATGTCTTTGCCGGCCCCGACGGGCGTGACGATGCCGCCTCAACCGGACGCGTTGGCGGCCCCTTTGCCGCCGCCGGGCCCGGCATGACCTGGACGGGCTCTTCCGGCCCGGCGCTTTCAGGCTCCGCCATGCTCGACACCGAGCTTGGCGGGGTCACCGGCACGCCCTTCTTGTCCCAGGCCGGGCGGTTCTGAACATCTCCACAGCCGGACAGGCACCCAGCCAGGGCCAGCACCGTTACGAGTCGTCTTCCGCGCATCAAGGCTCCGCGGCCCATTGCGGGCGGCAGCACTATGTTTGCCGGGACGCTTGCCTTAAACGCCTCAGCAGGATCGTGACCAGCGTCGGCATCTCAAGATATGCTTTGGGCGGGCGCCAGTAAACAGTCTTGCTGTCCGGCAGGCGGACCGAACCAGCGGCGCCCTGGAAGAGCTCTTTGACCGCGTCCATGCCCCGCACGGTGAAGACCAGGTCCGGGTCGGTCCTCACAATGCTGGTTATCTCCATCCCGGCGGCCAGCAGGCGTATCTCGGCTATATCGAGCAAAGTCTGGACCAGCGGCGGGGCCGCGCCGTATGCGTCGGCCAGGTCGGCGGCGATCTGGGCGAGTTCCTCCGGCCGGCGGCACTTTACAATGCGCCGGTATACCTCCATCCGCTGCCTGTCCGGCGGCACGTACCATCGCGGGATGTAAACGTCCAACCCGAGCTCCACGTGCACCTCGTGGCGGTCGGGGAGCGGCTCGCCCTTCAGTCCAGCCACGGCCTTGGCCAGAAGCTGGCAGTAGAGTTCGTACCCCACGGCCGCTATGTGCCCGCTCTGCTGGCGTCCGAGGATGTTCCCGGCCCCGCGGATCTCCAGGTCGCGCATGGCGATCTGGAAGCCCGCCCCCAGGTCGGAGAACTCCTCAATCGCCTTCAGCCTCCTGGCGGCCACGGGGGAGACAGGCCTGGACTCCGGCAGGAGCAGGTAGCAGTAGGCCCGGTGCTTGTACCTTCCCACCCGGCCCCTCAACTGGTGGAGTTCGGCCAGTCCAAAACGGTCGGCGTTGTGGATCAGCATGGTGTTGGCCGTGGGAATGTCCAGGCCTGACTCTATGATCGTGGTGCAGACCAGCACGTCGATCTGGCGGTGAACGAACTTCATCATGGTCATCTCGAGTTCGCCTTCGGGCATCTGGCCGTGCCCGACCGCCACGCGGGCCTCGCCCACAAGGGCGCGGATGTGGTCGGCCAGGGCTTCTATGTCCACCACGCGGTTATGGACGAAGAAGACCTGCCCTCCCCTGTTCAGCTCGCGCAGGACCGCCTTGCGGACGAGCTGGTCGCTGTAGTGGCAGACCTCGGTGTATATGGCCCTGCGGTCCAGCGGGGGCGTTGTCAGCGCACTGATGTCCCGCAGGCCAAGCAAGGCCATGTGAAGCGTGCGGGGTATCGGCGTGGCGGTCATGGTCAGCACGTCCACGGTCGCCCGCATCGCTTTTAGCCTCTCCTTGTGCTCGACGCCGAAACGCTGTTCCTCGTCGATCACCACCACGCCCAGGTCGGCGAAGACGACGTCCTTGCTGAGCAGCCTGTGCGTGCCGATGAGCACGTCTATCTGCCCCAGGGCCAGCCGCTTCAGAACGCCGTCCTGTTCGGAGGCGGTGCGGAAGCGGCTCAGCACGTCGACCCGCACGGGATAGTCCGCGAACCGCTCGGTGAACGTGCGGTAATGCTGGTCCGCCAACACCGTGGTGGGCACTAGAACGGCCGTCTGCTTGCTCGCCTCGGCGCCCTTGAAGGCCGCCCGCATGGCAAGCTCGGTCTTTCCGTAGCCGACGTCCCCGCACAGCAGGCGGTCCATCGGCCGGGCGGCGAACATGTCGCCGTCGATCTGCTGCATAGCCGCCAGTTGGTCGGCGGTCTCGGCGTAGATGAACTCCTGGGCGAACTGCCTCTGCATGTCGGTCTGGCGCGGGTAGCTCTCGCCGGGGGTCGATTCGCGCATCGCCTGGATGCGCAGCATCTCGGCGGCCATGTCCTTTACCGCCTCGGCGGCGCGTTCCTTCTGCCGCTGCCAGCCTACGCCGCCCAGCGTGCTCAGGCCCGGCCTCTTCCTGCCCGTCCCGACGTATTTCTGCACCAGGTCAATGCTGCTGGCCGGCACGTGCATCACCGTGTTTCCGGCGAACCTCAGCGTGAGGAACTCCTCGCTCTTGCCGTCCCGCTGAAGCGTCCTGAGGCCTTCAAACCGCGCTATGCCGTGGGCGACGTGGACGACCGTGTCGCCCTCGGTCAGGTCCAGCAGCGACTCGATTGGCCTGCCGGCACGGACACGGCGGATCCGCCGGACCTTCGCGTAGCGGTGGAACAACTCGTGATGGCCGACCACGACCAGCTTCTCCGCCGGCCAGTAGAAGCCCCCCGTCACGTGCCCTATGCCGAGCTTCACGCACCCAGCCAGCCTCGGCTGCTGCTTGGCCAGCAGCTCCTTGAACCTGTCCTGCTCGGCCGCGTTCTGGCAGTACACCCATACCTCCGCCGCCTCAGACAGCTCAGCCAACTCGCCCAGAGCCTCGTAAGTGTTGACGACAAGCCGCTCCAGGGAACGGACGCCCAGGTCGATGGGGCCCCCAGAGGCGACGTGCGGCGTTTCGGGGCCCATCGCGCCGGGCCCGCGCCGGCCTGCGAAGGCGTGCATCTCCGCGACGGCGAACCTCTTCAACTCGCCGAAGACCGCCTGGGGCGGCAAGACTTGCCGGGCGTCCCGGCCGTCGGCCGTCTCGGTGAGGCGCCTGTGGAGCTCCTCGGCCAGGTCGGCCAGTTCCTCGGGCTCCCACATGCAGACGATTGTCTGGCTGGGCAGGTAGCTCAGCAGCGTGGTAGTCTGACCCGGATCGGTCAGGTGGCCGGCGGCGATCGCCGTAAGCTCCGCCTCTGCGACCTGCTCCGTGCTTCGCTGCGTGTCCAGGTCGAACAGCCGGACGGACGCCACCTCGTCGCCGAACAGCTCGACGCGGACCGCTCTGGCGCAGCCCATCGGGAACACGTCCACGATGCCGCCCCTGCTGGCGAACTCGCCTTGCTGGTCGACCTGGTCGGCGCGCTGGAACCCCGCGTCGACCAACCAGCCGGTCAGTTCATCGAGCGTCATCGCGGCGCCCCTGCGGAGAGTCAACCCGGAGCTGGCCAGCACCTCCGGCCTGGGCACCGGCTGAAGCAGGGCCATTATCGGAGCGACGATCACGTCCGCGCCGACGGCGGCCTGGGCCTTGCCGGCAAGGGCATTGCAGAGGTTAAGCCGCTCACCCGCGACCTCGTCGTTGATGTGCTCGGTGCCGATGTCCACTTCCCAGGCGGGGAACAACTGCGCCGGCCGGCCCGTGAGCACCTCCACGTCGTCGGCGACGTCGTCGGCGTCATCCAGGTGCTTGGCGATGAACAGGATGGGGGAGTTGCGTATCCGTCCAAGGGCCGCGGCCGCCAGAGACGCCGACGAGCCCCACAGGCCCACCAGGTGTACCAACCGCCCGACCGCCAGCCCGTCGGCTGCCTCCCGCAACGACGAGTTGTTGACGATTCTCTCTAACAACTCACTTCCTCTCTGCCTGCCTACGGCGCGCAAACGGCTGGTGTGCGCAGCAGCATGCCCAGGCGGTTGGTCCCAACCGCCCCTGGCCACGCCTGCATCTTCAGCTTACCTATTCCAATCGGCAATTGCCCAACAGGGCCTATTGTACGACCCGCCCTTACCCGGAAGAACGGTCCTTCCTCACTTTGGTGGATCCAGCTCAGAGCACTCTTGCCGTAGTGGTCCGTCATTGGTCATGTGATTGGATGCGTTCGAGGAACAAGTAGTGGAAGTTGGTCATGCCGCAGGTCCGACCAACGATGCGGCTGGCGGCGTCGTTGAAGCCTTCTGACCGATACCAGCCGTCGCGGCCGGACAAGATCGCCGCTCATGGTGGTCTCGGGGACGACATAGCCCGCAAAGCCAAACAACGCCCGAACGCCGTGCACACATACGGCTCGACCCTCTACGGTCCAACGAACTTCGATAAGCCATTGAACAAGCAGAGGTTGAGCCGCCTTTTCAACAGGATTTCATCTGCCAAGGCGAAAAAGAGCCTAATAATTCAAGATTTTGCATGTCACATGCAACGCCCCGAGGCACGATTCCTGCGCTGTTTTGTTTGTGCGCGCCTTAGCCGGTCTCCGTACGTCCCTTCGGTATCCAGGGATCAGTCGGTCAGCCTCTGTTCAGGGCTCACATCAACTGAGTGTTACTCCTCGTCCTTGTGCGCCGGGCCGGGCGGCCTTGACCAGGACCAACGCCCGCGGGGCCTTGCGGTCCATCGCTTGTCTGAGCGGCCCAAGCCGGCCGACTCAGTTCGGTCAGCGATGGGAAGGTCCGCGTCAACCGCCCCCTCCGGCGGCTTGCCAGAGAGGACGACCCTTGTCGGTCTCCTCGGCACGTCCGCCGCACGTCCCCGAGGCCCTTCACGTTCAGGAACGCCCGTAGCCGAGCTAGCCGAACCGCGCAGCTGAACGAAGCCAAAGTCAGCGAAGGAGAAAACCATGATTGTTGGGACAACCGATGGAGAACGACTTCGCCTTGATCGCCGCATCCCTGAGCGAGGAGAAGACGGCCGCAGGATGGCCTTGCTGATGAGGTCAGGCATGTTCGGCGGCGATACTCGGGGCGCGGTAATCACCAGAGCCCAGACCGTCGAGGACCTTCGCGGTGCATACAAGCTGGTGCATGACTCGTTCGTGCACAAGGGCTACATTCGTCCCCGCCCATCCGGCATCAGACTCCGGCCATATGAAATAGTCCCCGAAATGGCCACGTTCGTGGCTAAGGTCGATGACCGGGTGGTGGGGGTGCTTGGCGTCATCATCGACCTGCCCGACCTTGGCCTGCCGTCCGAGAAGGTGTTCGCCGACGAGATCAGGCATCTCCGGGCCAGCGGCGCCAAACCAAGCGAGTCCACCAATCAAGCCGTTCTGCCTGAGTACCGCAGGTCCGCGGTCACAACCGAGTTGATACGGGCGGTCTATGCCCACGCGTTCATGAAGGGATGCGATGAGATAATCGCCGCCATCAGCCCCGGCCACCGCGGGTTCTACGAGTTGCTCGGCGCCAGGCAGATAGCGTCTGTCCGAAGCTATTCGCGGGAGGTCCACGACCCGGTGATAGTGGTCAGTCTGCACGTGCATGCCCCCGACGAGCGCCCTGATGGCCACGCGGTTGCCGACAGACGCTTCATGTGGGACTTTCTTGTGACCAACAATCCATATCACCAGCACGTTGGGCCATGGTCATTGGCCGCTGAAGGCTATTTCTCGCAGCCGTCTCTTCTCAGGGAACTGCTCGCCGCGGGCTTTGAGCTGCCGGAAGAGTTCAGCGATGACCAAGCTATGATGATCCGCCGCCGAATCGCCGAGGCCCTCCCTGGCCAACGCGGCTCAGCCCAGGCTCGAAGCGGAGACAGTGCGGCCGAGGGCGCCTACATACCGCAGTCAGACGAGTAGAGGTGAGTGCGCAGCATCCCTGGCGGGACTTGGTCTTCATATCCCGGCCCTTTCAAGGACGGCGTCCCCCTCAGCCAAGGCGCGCTGCCGCTGACGAGAGGTGATGGGGGAATACTTGCGACTCAGGAAGTGGCGCGGAACGGGCGAGTCTTTGACGCGGGCATCAGGCTGGACGCGGTCGTCGAGGTCGGCTAGGTCGGAGAAGAACCGCAGGAGGGCCTCGCGGGTGGTGCAAATCCTCCGGCAGATACGCGGTAGGACCTCAGGACAGGAAGGAGACTTTGCGGCGCTCGCAGCCGGGAATGTACCTGCCCTCTGGCAACTCCAGCAGTATGGCAATGTTCTGCCGCCTTACGGCACGCCGGAAGGCGCGGACCTGCCGGTCCGTCCAGCCTGGGTAGATGCAGTAATCGGCGGCAGTCTGGTGCTTGAGCCGAGGATTATACCCGTCCTCCGTTCGGTCCAGGGGCCTGAACCGGCAGTCAATCACCCGGACCTGCCATCGCCGGCAGGCGTCTAGTTTTCGGCGCATCTCGAGATAACTCAGCCGATGGTTGTAGAGCATGAAGACAAAGATGTCCTCCCGCCCGTACCCGACTTCCTTGAGCATTTCTATCGCCCGTCGGACGTTTGGCCAGTCGCTGTAAGGGCCATCCCACGCGAGGCGAGGGTACTTGAAGTGGGCGTTTCTCAGCATGAGCGCCAGGTCAGGCGTTAAGAGCCGGAGGTCAAGCCCGCTCTGGCTCTCACAGCTCACCCTCCGGCCACCCTTGAACCGGAAGCCAGCCAGTTCACTGAGGATATGTTTGATGTGGGGGCTGCCAAGCAGGTTGTTGTCATAGAACACCAGCCTGGGCTTCTGTATCTCCGGCAGAATGGTTCGCTTGTAAGTGAACTTCGGCTCAATCCGCCATGCACCGCAGAAGGCGCAGTGTCGCGCGCAGCCCCGTGAAGCGTGGATAATCTGATAATCTAGCGCCTCTGGGAGAAGACCATAGTCCACCGGGATGTCTTCGGCGACCCCCTTGCGGTAAAGTCCCGGGCTTACCCGCGCAAAGGGGCTCTGCTTCCGACAGTGGTCTGGCATGAGGGTCGCATATAGGCCGCCGATTTCGATCTCGGCGCTAGGGTAGGTTCGGTGATAGTACGCAGCCGCTTCTTGGACCTGCCCTGCCCAGTAGGTGAACAGGCTGGTGACGAGCACACGGTCCGGGCTAATGTCGGACGGGATCAGAGCTCGCGTGAGTCGCACCTTGTCCCCTGCGCGCTTATGATAGGTGCCGATCTTTAGGAGCCCGATCGGAAGGAAATGCGCGTGGTTTCGGCTCTTTGCGGGGATCGGGAATGGCGGTTGTACCAGTAGGATGTTCATAGCGTTCCCGCAACAGTGCCAGTGATGTGCAGCGCGAATGGCATGTTCTTCAATACCTTGCCGAAGGATTCGTACTTGAGTTCGGCCCCCTCCTTCGCGTATAGTTCGTCGGTCGGCCAAGTTACGGTTACTTCGGCGCCCGTGTCGCCAACGACGTAGCGTGTCACCTGTATCGAGGGGGTCCCAGGCTTTCGCCTATAGTCGTCCCAGGTATCCAGAAAGACCAACAAAGCCGCCAATGGGATGGCCGCACCGTCGATGGGCACGAGCTTCCATTTCCTGCCCTCTTCCCAGAGGCGCCAGTCGTGAAGCAGTATCGCAAGAGCGGCTGGTGCCGCATGGCCTATAACAAAAGCCCGGTTCTTCGTCTCATCGTCCGCGTAGGCTTTGTCAATCACCTCCGCGAGGAGTTTGAATGCGCCCACAGCCGCATGGTTCATTTCCCCATAGGCTACTGTCCACCTTTCACCAAGCAGTTTGGCGTGTTCGTCCTCAATTGCGCCGCCATCCCATGTGGCCTTGGGATCGGGGCAACGGGCCACGAACGAACCCAG
>Ga0315279_10004893_pt1 | contig 17751 bp, 17 predicted proteins | sample YL17G06_20_MG_FD_203694 | JGI IMG/M metagenome (GOLD analysis project Ga0315279, IMG submission 203694) | Sediment microbial communities from Yellowstone Lake, YNP, Wyoming, USA - YL17G06_20 | ecosystem: Environmental > Aquatic > Freshwater > Lake > Sediment | place: USA: Wyoming | collected... | reverse complement strand
CTGAGGTCACAATCAGCCCGACAGTGTCCAGAAGAATATTGACCCTCTGATAGTGATGGAAATAGAGAGGGGTAGGTTGATTTAGAATCTCTTCCAAAATTGCATCGGAAAGATGAAACCCCACCGAAATGCCGTAGGAAAGTTTATCCATTAAGGAAGGAGGGAGAAGAATTTCCTCTTTTTTGAAAGAGCGAAGATCCGCAACCCCAAACAGAGAACACCCCCATTGGTGACAGAGTGTTTTGATCTTTTCGGTATTATCCTTAGCATCCGTCATAAAACAAATTGTGGCTCTAAAGGAAGTTTATTTCAAGGGTATTTGATTGAAAATAGAGTTTTGAGTTCGGGGTTTAGAGTTCGAAGTATCAAAATTAAATTGTTTACTCCGAACTACGAACTAAATACTCCGAACGATAGGAATTACCGAGATTTGATCTTCAGTTCCTTCATCTTCTTACGAAGGGTGTTTCGATTGATCCCAAGGAATTGGGCAGCAGCAATTTGAACATGGTCCACCCTCTCTAAGGCAGACTTAATTAAAATCTTCTCAACCACTCTGATAATATCGTCAAAGATCCCCATCTGGGTCTTTGTCTCCACGTAGGGATCAATCTTATGCAGAACTTCAGTCAATTTCTGTTCTAAGATCTCATCCAGGAGATGAGGTTTCATTTTGGGTTTGCTCTCTTTTGCAAGAGATTCGTTCTTTTTCAGATAATAATTTTTAATCACCGGAGAGAGGATGGCTGATAGAATAGAGAGAAAATGGAAATCCTCAATAAATTCGTCTCTGGGGCCATAGAGGGAATTCACATTGATCATACCCATTGGTTCATTGTCCGTAACGAGAGGCACACAGAGTAAAGGGGGCTGAATCTTCTCGATCCGCTTCTGGCCCTTCATCATCTCCTCGTAGAGCGGCTCTTGACTTAAATTATGGATGACCATGGGTTGCCGTGACTCAAGGACTTTCCCCATCGTCCCTTTCTGGCTATTGCAAGCGAGGGGATGGATTTCTTTCCCAATTCCATAGAGGGCTTCGACATGGAGAGAATCCTTTTGGGGGTCTTGAAGGAAAAGGGCTGAATACTTGACTGAAAAATATTCAGACAGGATCGCCATCACTGCAAGAAAGTAGTCTTGGAGGTGGTTCTGCTGAGGAAGCAGGATGATTTCGTAAAGGCTCCTCAATTCGGGATTTGACCGAGGGTTGATGAAAAATGTGGAGGGCATATCAGACTCCAATCTATTGAGACTCGAATCAAGCGATGGTTTTGGTAAACAGGATTACCTGAAGTTTATTTCCGAGGGTTAACCCTGTTGTTTAAAAAATCGATCCCCAAGTTTAATAAAAGTTTTTTAAATGTTAGGATTACTTTTTATCCTTTGTGTCTTTTCCATCAACGACAGGGTTAATCCTATACAAATTGATTTTCAATTTCAAGAAAAATTTATTGGCTATTCCTCTCATTTACCCTGTTAGAAAGCCCCAGCATTTTTGCTGGGGATATTAGAAATAGAAAGCATCAGCTCCTTATTGAGTGCGGGGTCAAAGCCCTGCCCTTTCTAACGGGGTTTACTTTACACTTGAAGTCTCATTGTGAATTCATTAAAATCCACTCCATATGGCCGCAAGGATTGAAATAGAACGGCTTCGGGTAGTGATTCTCCTCGGTCCAACGGGAGTGGGGAAGTCTAGATTGGCGATTGAATGGGCGGAGGAATTAGGGGGTGAAATCATCAGCGCTGACTCCATGCAAGTCTATCGGTATATGGATATTGGGACAGCCAAACCCACACTCGATGACCAAAAAAGAGTACGGCACCACCTGATTGACTTAGTGACCCCTGATCAACCTTTTCACGCTGCCCTCTATCGAACACTGGGTCGAAAGACGATCGATCAATTATACCAGGACAAGAAACCTATTTGGGTTGTAGGTGGAACTGGACTTTATATAAAGACCCTCACCCAAGGACTTTTCTCCAGTCCAAAAATCGATCCCCATGTGAGGGAAAGTCTAAAACAAGAAGCAAAGGAGAAAGGGGCGGATGCCCTTTATGGACGTTTGAAGGAGGTCGATCCTAATACAGCCATTCGCCTCCATCCCAATGACCTCTTTCGAATTATAAGAGCCCTGGAGGTCTTTGATTCAACGGGAGCCCCCATCTCTTTCTATCGAGAACAACATCGTTTTGGAGAAAGACCCTATCTGACTTTAAAAATGGGTCTGGAGATGGACCGGGACATGCTCTATCATCGGATCGATGAAAGAGTGAATCAGATGTTAGAGAAAGGGTTCCTTCAAGAGGTCGAGAAGTTGATGGAGGTGGGTTATGGACCTGAATTGAAGCCGATGCAGAGTTTAGGTTATAAACAAATGGTTCAATTTCTCTCGAAAGAAATCAAATGGGACGAAGCCGTCGGACAGATGGAAAGGGATACCCGTCATTATGCCAAGCGGCAATTGACATGGTTTAAAGCTGATCCAGAAGTCCAATGGTGGGATGAATCAACTGATCGGCAAAAAATATTTCTCAGAATCAAATCTTTTTGGGGGAGAGGAGGGACGGCGGCATGATGAAGAATCAGATTAATATCCAGGATCAATTCCTCAATCGTATCCGGCGAGATCGAAACCATGTGGTCGTCGAATTGACCACTGGCCGTAAGATCGAAGGAGTCATTCTTAGCTTTGATAATTTCTGTATCGTCCTGCGAGGAGAGACGGATCAGTTGGTCTATAAACATGCCATCTGTTCTATTTCCCCTGGTGGAAAATTAGAATTTCTTGAGACAAAATAGGATCGCACCCCCACCCTCACCCTCCCCCCTCGAGGCCTCCGGCTCAGAAGAGCCTCTGGCTCGGAGAGGGGAGGGAAGGGTTGGGGGGGAGTTAATTATGGATGATTTTGAGATTAAACCGATATTGGAAAACCTCTTTTTCGTTTCGGATTCTCCGATCCGGCTTGAAACCCTTATCGAGATTCTTCCCGAATCAAATAAAGAAGCTATCTTAGAGGGAATTCACCAGGTTCAAGCAGAATATGAGAACCCTTCTAAGGGGATAGAACTGACGGAGATAGCCGGAGGTTATCAATTTCGAACCAAACCCAGGTGGGCTGGATGGGTCAGCCGACTGAAAAAGACGAAGGCAATTAAGTTGAGCCAAGCCGCCTTAGAGACATTAGCCATTATTGCCTATCGTCAGCCTATCATTCGACCTGCAATCGAGGAGGTTCGCGGAGTGGATTCGGGGTCTGTACTTCACACCCTTTTGGAAAAGGGATTGATTAAAATAATGGGCCGCAAAGACCTTCCGGGACGTCCTATCGTCTATGGAACCACTAAAGCCTTTCTTGAACTCTTCAGCCTCAACACACTGTCCGATCTTCCCACCCTTAAGGAAATCCAACCTCCTCCAGCGCTTGAAGAGATATCCAGAGGAGAGATTTTAAATACCGAGACAGAGGGAACCACACCTCATCAAGATCTCTCTATGGACAAGGGAGAAAAGTAGAGAATTCGATTGGCACTGGAACGGATTCAAAAGATTTTAGCCAAAACCGGGATCGCCTCGAGGAGGGAAGCCGAGAGGATGGTGATCGAAGGAAGGGTGACGGTCAATGGTAGGGTCGTCGAGACATTGGGTTTCAAAGCCGACCTCTTCAAAGATCACATCAAAGTGGATGGGAAAAGAGTCAAGGAGTTTGAACCTAAAATCATTCTCCTGCTCAATAAACCTAGAGGTTATCTTTCAACGGTTAAAGACCCGAAGGGAAGACCGACCATTATGGATCTCCTTGAGAATGTAAAGTGGAGAATTTATCCAGTAGGCCGCCTCGATTTCGATGCAGAGGGACTTCTCCTTCTCACCAATGATGGTGACCTCGCTCATCTCCTCTCCCATCCTAGATTTTCTATCCCCAAGACCTATTTGGTTAAAGTAGCAGGGGTTCCGGAGGAGAAAAAACTGACAAGGCTTGAGAGGGGAGTCATGCTCGAAGATGGGGAAGCGAAAGCCGTTTCCTGTAGCCTTCTCCGCCAAAGGGAGAAAAACAGTTGGATTCGTGTCGTGGTAACAGAAGGGAGAAATCGTTTAGTTAAGAGGATGTTTTCCGCTATTGGCCACACTGTCCTCAAGTTAAAGCGAATCGAATATGGACCGATTCAATTGGGGGACCTTTCTTTCGGACAGTTTCGTTATCTTACACCTGAAGAAGTAGAGAAGCTCAAAGCTCAAAGTTCCCGCCTACACCAGGGTTCCGGCGGGCAGGCAAAGCTGAAAGCTCAAAGCTAATAGAAGGACTTTAGGCTATCAGCTAAAGGGTTTCGAGATGATTACAGGCGTTGAGATTAAAAGAAAGATTGTCCATCTAGCCACCTTGATTATTCCTGTCGGATATGCCCTGACTTCTGAAGAGACGGTTCTTCTTTTTCTTGTCCCTTTCTTTTTAGCTCTTCTATTGGTTGATCTACTTCGCCACTTGCATTCTGGGATGGCTTCCCTTTTTCGGAAGTATTTTTTCGGAAGGGTTCTCCGAGAAGAAGAGAAACCCACCTTTATGGGTTCAACCTATTTCATTTTCTCAACTATCCTCACCATTCTCCTCTTTCCCAAGCCCATGGCCATTGCCAGCATCCTCATCCTGATCCTCTCTGACACAGCAGCAGCCTTGATAGGAAAATGGATTGGTAGAGTTAAGATCTTCGGAAAAACCCTTGAAGGGAGCACGGCTTTTCTTATCACCTCTCTCTTGATTGTCTGGATCTATCCCAATCTGAACCGATTTTCAGGAAGCCTCGCAGCGCTGGGAGCGACATGGATCGAGGTTCTTCCAATCAAGGTGAACGACAATCTCAGCATTCCACTTGTGGCAGGGGCGATTATGTTTTTCGGGGTGGGATGAGAGAAGGGAATTTCTTCAGGACTTCTATGATTTTTATGGCTTCTTCTTCTGAGGCAATCTCAGCAATCGCCGCATAGATCTTCAATTCGTTGAAGAGGAAAGAAAATGCTCCTTCGGATTCTCTCAAGAGTTTCCCATCGGCAAGAGGGTTAAGGCTGATCACAGGTTTATTAAATTTCTTTATCAGATTAGAGGCTTGTTGCAAATCAAAGAGGCTCCATTTTTTATTGATGGGAATGGCGTAGGCTGCAACATCAAGGGATTTTGCCTTTGGAAGGACAAAAGTCGCCCATTGACCTGAAAAGATGGGGATGAATCCCTTTTCCCTGGCCCTTGATACCATCTCGCGGAGAAGATCGATCCGGCCCAGTGCCAAGAGCCAATCCCCATATTTTTCTCCGACCAGGAGAAACGGAGACTCTTTAGGATCAAACAAGGAGAGAGCTTTGTCAAACCGGAGAGGATCGAAGGTGATCCGGTCGCTCTCTTTTTGTGTAAAGACCTCAGAGGAAGAGGAGGGAGGGAGAATATTTCGAGGCAGATGAGAAGGAAGGAGGTCCTTTCTGATTGTTGAGATGACTTTTGACTCAAATCGATGGAGGGGTTTGCCTAAGAAGGAGGCTCCCATCTCGGACTCAAGATGACAGAGACCTATCAGTTCCTCGTCACCGGTCAAATTTTTTAATTCCTTGAATGATTCGAGATGGCTTCCTGAAGGGAGATCAAAACACCAAGCCCCCATTTCATAAGTCTTTTTCATAAGGGAATAAAATTCTTGATCCCCGTGAGAGGTGAGGGGCTGAATCGAGAAGATCGTTCTCGGCAGTTTTTTCCCTTCTAAGATGGTTGTCGGTAACCGCATATCTTCATTGTATTACTAGCCTGTTCAATTTTCAATTAAAAGCTCAAACCTATTTCCAATTGATGTAAATTATATTTTTTATGGAAGAGAGTGTTAATAAGAATCGAAGGGTCCTCTCCATTTAAAGAACTTGTGTATATTGCTCCAATATTTCAGAATGGACCGGACCCTTGGAGAATAAGTTGAGTTGCTCTTGTCAAAATTCCGTCTTTTTGATAAAAGAGTTCTATGCCGCTGAAGGATAAAGAATTGAGAGAAGCTATAAGATTGGGAATCAAAACCCTGATCCTTCAAGAGGTCAGGCTTTTGCGATTGGAACACTCTTTTCCCCCTCACATTATTATTGATGAGATGTTCCAATCGATTCGAGGTACCAAGAGAGAGATAGCCAAGCTGGCAAAGACGGTTGCTCAGAAGGAAAGAGCGGTTCTTTTGAAAAGGATGATTCGTCAGGCGGTGGACGAGGAGATCGATCGAGCTATTGAATTGAGGAAAACCAGATGCATCCGCTGTCTCCACGGCAGATTTTATGACGAGACAGGCACCGCTTACGTGAACTTGCCCGTTAAAACCCGGGCAAAGACCATCGGCTGTGATAAACTTCAGCCAACCCTCAGAAAAAGTTGTCGGCGGTTTGTTGAAACATCCCAGGCTGTTTCGCTCGAGGGCTATCTTAACGAGATAACTCTCCTGTATGAATTCAGAGAGTTAATCGATCGGATAGGGGAGATCTGGAAGGACTATTTTGTGAAATAAAATGTCAAATGTCAAAGCTCAAATTTCAAATGAAGCTCAAAGCTCAAATGTCAAAAATTTCTTAACTTTGAAATTTGACATTCATTTGGCATTTGGATTTTGACATTTGGATTTAATTTATGCTTAAGCCAGGGCTTCCGCTACCAACTCCGTGATATCCATCACCTTGATTTTACCTTTTTTCTCTTTTCTGAGTCTTGCTGCAGCGACCTGTAAGTTGGACTTACAGGAGGGACAGGCGGAGACAACAACTTCTGCTCCTACATCGAGGGCCTCCAAAATTCGCTTGTAAGCAATCTCGCCTGAAAGAGCGTTATCAAAAGCCTTGAGCCCACCTCCACCCCCACAGCATTTGGCCAACAGGCGGTTGTTCTTAAATTCTATTAAATTGACCCCGGGAATTTTCTTAAGTAATTCTCTTGGTGGTTCAAAGATGTTGAGATGGCGACCCAGATCACAGGGATCATGATAGGCGACCTTCATCGGACTGCCATCTTTGAATTTGACCTTCCCATCCTGAATCAGTTGATCCAAATATTGAACGGCATGAATGACATCAGTCTTGAAGGAGGTATATTTGGGGTAGAGTTCCTTGATGGTCTTGTAGCAGCCAGCGCAGGTGGTCAGGATTTGCTTGGGCTGAACTTTTGAGAAGGCATCTACATTCTTATCTGCGATCTCTTTGAAATCCTTGGTTCCTACCAGGTAGGAAATGTATCCACAGCAATTTTCATCTTTTCCCAAAGCCGTGTAAGAGACTCCTGCGTTATCAAGAATCTTCATGACATTGGGAACGATATTAATATCCTGATAAGAAGTCACACATCCTGCAAAGAGTAGGGTGTCAATGGGTCCCTTCCTGGGTTTAAAGGTTGAAGGAAATACGTCTGTACGCTTCTCCTTTGGTTCTCCAAAGGGATTTCCTGTGGCTTTGAGATTTTCTATCAATGTCTTGTGAATTTCAGGAAGGAATCCAGCCTTCACCAATCGCTCACGACCTGCCTCAACAATTTCAGAGACTACGACTCCTGCAGGGCAAGTCGCTTTACAGTTAAGGCAAGTGGTGCAGAGGTAGAACTTGTCCGCCACCTCTTTGGAAGGTTCAAGGGTTCCCTTCAACAGGTAGTAAGCCATGATTACCCTTCCTCGAGCATTCTCCGACTCCAACTCCGTCTGGGCGAAGACCGGACAACCTGCGCGGCAGAAGCCACAATTGATGCAGGCTAAGATCTCGTTATCCACAGCCTGACCGAAACTCTGAATCTGGTCTGGGGTCTCCACGAATTCTTTATAAGTGAAGTGATCGAGAATATCCTTTGGGGCATCGTCAAATCCCATCTTGCCTGGGTTTAGGATATTTTTTGGGTCCAGCGCCTTTTTGATCGTTTTCATCACCTCATGGCTTAATCCCAATTCATGATGGATATAGGGAGATTTGGCCATACCGATCCCATGCTCTGCTGTCAGGGTTCCTTTATATTTCATGGTGAGGTCGATGAAATCCTGGGCGATCCCTTTTATTTTCTCCCATTCCTTCTTGTTCCGGCCATCAAGGATCAACACAGCATGGAGATTCCCGTCGCCAATGTGACCGAAGACGGGGATGGGGAATTTATGCTTATCACTGATTTTTTGAAGCTCACGGATCGTTTCAGGGATCTTGGACATGGGGACGCCGAAATCCTCCACAAAGGGGATCAATTTTGCTCCTCTTCTTATTTTAGAGAGAGAGGGGACGAGACCCTGGCGGCCCGCCCACATCTTTAGGCGTTTTTCCGGATCATCATCCCATTGATTACCAAGGCCGTTACATTCCTTCGAGATCCGGTCGATCTTCTGGATATTTTCCTTGACTGCCTGCCGATTCCCGTCGATCTCGATAAAAAGGATACTTCCCACATTGTCAGGAATATTAAGTCCCATTGCCTTGTTCACGACATCAATAGAAACCCGATCCAGGATTTCACAAGAGGAGAGGGGGACTCCAGAGGTAATAATTCCTTCGGCCGCCTTTCCCGCATCCTCAACCGAGGGGAACCAGGCTTGAGCAAAGGCAATATATTCTGGCATGGGAAGAATTTTTACAGTGACTTCTGTCATCACCCCAAGGGTTCCTTCTGCCCGGCAGAAGAGATGGGCAAGGTCATATCCCGAAGAGGTTTTGGTGACTATGGAACCCGTTCTCATCACTCTTCCGTCTGCGAGAACGACCTCCAGTGCTAAAATGTAGTCTTTGGTTGCACCGTATTTAATAGCCCGGTTGCCGCTTGCATTGGTTGAGACCATGCCACCAATGGAAGCCATTGTTGCACTGCCAGGATCAGGTGGGAAGAAATGGGTGGGGATGAGGGCATTGTTCAATTGCTGACAGATCACCCCTGGCTCCACCACCGCATAGCCATCTTTGCGATTAATCTCCTTAATCTTATTCATTCGACTCACGTCGAGGATGATGCCTCCAAAACAAGCGAGAACCGCTCCCGTGGTACTCGTTCCTGAACCCCTGGGGATCACCTTGATTTCACGGTCGTTAGCCAGCTTGAGAATCTTCGAGATCTCTTCCGTTGTCTTAGCAAACACGATGGCATCTGCAACACCTTCATGGACGGACATGTCTCGAGAGTAACAGAGCCGTTCGAGACGGTCTGTCTTGACATTCTTTTCACCCACAATTTGGATCAAATCTTTAATGTAATACATGGTCATTCCTCCGCTTCTTAATCCCTTCTTCTCCTCTCCCTTAATACCAATTATTCAATTTTTTAATTCATCATAGCATGGAATTTGTTGATAATAAATCCTGACGGGGCAATTTAAATTGTTATCACATCCCATAGCACATAACATAGATGTGAATTCACATGGATTGCTCGACGAGTTCGCTCAGGTCGAAGGCGGCCATGGTTTCTGCCTCCCCCTTCTCTTTGATTCCATCGAATAACATCGTAAGACAATAAGGGCAGGCTGTTCCTATCAACTCCGCCTTTACCTCGATGGCTTGATCGGTTCGCATCTGATTAATCCGCGTTCCGATATGTTCCTCCATCCACATTCTTCCCCCCCCAGCCCCGCAGCAGAAACTCCGATTATGATGTCGCTCCATTTCGATGAGCTTCAAGCCAGGGATGGATTTTAAGATCTTTCGGGGGGCATCAAAGATCTGGTTGGCCCTTCCAAGGTAGCAGGAATCATGGTAGGTGATCACTTTATTGATAGGTTTGGTGAGCTTTAACTTTCCACTTGAGATCAGCTCCGTTAAGAATTGAGTGTGGTGAATGACTTGAAACTTCCCACCCAATTGGGGATATTCATTTTTCAAGGTATGGAAACAATGGGGGCATAGGGTGAGGATCTTTTTAACGCCGCATCCTTTCATGATTTCGATATTGGCCTCAGCCGTCATTTGGAAAAGGTATTCATTGCCAATTCTCCGTGCGGGGTCTCCACAACATCCTTCCTCATTGCCTAAGATTCCAAACCGGATACCACTCGCTTGGAGGATTTTCACCATCGAAGTAGCTACTTTTTGATTCCGAGCATCATAACTTCCACAGCATCCTACCCAAAAGAGGATCTCAGGATCGGTTACTTCAGAAAAAATCTTTACTCCAAGATCTTTTGTCCATTCTGTCCGAAGTCCGCGGGCCATTCCCCATGGGTTATTGCTCTTCTCAAGATTCTTCAAAGTTAATCGTATGTCGGAAGAGTATTTTGTTTCAACAAGGACCAGATATCGCCGGAGATCAATGTTCCGGCTGATCTGCTCTATGTAAACGGGGCAGGCCTCTTCACAGGCCATACAGTTTGTACAGGCCCAGAGCTCATCCTCACCGACGGTTTTTTCCATAATGGCTTCTGGTTGACGCTGATCCGGAGGAGCGGAGAGAAGTTTCGGGCCCTCCCGCCATAGGTGATTCTTCAAATTCTGGGTCATTCGCCTCGGAGAAAGGGGTTTTTGAGTAAGGTGGGCAGGGCAGACATCCTGGCATCGGCCACAATTGGTACAGGCCTCGAGATCTAACAACTGCTTCCAAGTATATTCGGAGATCTCTCTCACACCAAAGGTTTCTGCTTCTTCAAAATTAGGGATGGGAGCAAGAATACCTTTTAGTCTCAAGGAACGGAAAAAGACATTGATAGGCGATAAGAAAAAGTGTTGTAAAGGAGTGCGTGTAATAAAGACGTAGGCAAAAAATAAAAAGGCAGGCAGAGCATGGATTAAGACTCGGTGCCAGACCAGAAGTTCATTCAGAGGTTGAGTCGGCAGGATCAGAAAGAAACGAGAAATGAGATAACTTACGGGTGCCCAGGAGAGCCAATCGGGAACAGCACTCCCTCCGATCAGGGCTATCCGGTAGCCCTTAACGAAATAGCCGGTCATCAAAAGCACAGCCCCCCAAAAATAGATTAATGTGTTGGTGGGCTTTGTTTCCAAACGGGGAGGCTTAACAACATATCTTCGATAAACAGCCAAACATCCGCCAACGATGACAAGAAGGCCTCCGATTTCGGAAACGCAGGAAGCATACTTAAAAATGTTTTGAGGAGGATTCGTGAGCCCCACAGGGTATGAAAAAAGTCTAACAATCTTACCCATAAAGATTAAAATGACACCCCAAAAGATTAAAAAATGCATGGTGCTGGGATAGAGTTCCTTCCAGAATCGCAGATGGCTAAATGTAACAGCCAAAAGAGTTTTGAGCCTGGTCGCTCCATGATCGGAGCGGTTTTCCTCTTTTCCGAGATGCCATAATCGATAGTGCTGCCGCCAAAAGCTCAGGGCAAAAATCGCAAGCAGCCCTATAAAAAGAATGAGAAAGCCAATGATGATAGGCAAAAAAATCTTCGTAATATAAACTTCTTGGCCTGTCCAGAACCGATTAAGAGAATCCATTTTACCTTCCCAAGTCCTTTAGATATTAAACCGATAAACGAGGATAGAACGTAATCAAATGGGCAATGAAGAAAACGAGTGCCAAACAGCCCATGATCATAAAAACCCAACAAATAAAACTTTTGTATTTTTCTTCTAATCCAAAGTCCAATACTGAGAATTTTACGCCGAGGAATAGGGAATAAATCACTGCCATTAAAATGACCACTTCTACCACAATCGCTATTGGTCTAAAGAAGCCTTCCATAATCTGTCCCTCAACATCGAATTATTTTTATGTCTTAATTCTCTCTACTATTTCCTTTCTAAACTGAGTCTTAATTCTGCAGGAAGGGCATAGGTTAAACGGCCAGGTGGTTTCCCTATTCGTAAGAATTTTAGTTTCCATTTTTTTTACCATTGACTGGGGAAATAGGGGAGTACCACACTCCATACATCTGGAAAGTTTATCCTCAAAAATGACTTTGGCTTCCTTTCCTGTTTTATTCTGTTCAGGTTCTTTTTCTACTAATTGAAGACAATTCTCCGGGCAGGATTTTTCACAAACGCCACAGGCATTACAAGCCTCTTGTCGAAAAAGAAGTTGATAGGTATCCTTTTCACTGCTCTGGTTAATCATTAAAGCCTTTGTTAGACAATCAATCGTACAAAGACCACAGCCCGTACATTTTCCTTTATCAATGAGAGGTCTCCCATGATTCTTGAGCCGGATAATCTTCAAAAACTCTCGTCGGCTAATCCTGTCTTTAGATCCTAAAGCGTGTAATGTCATGTCTTCTTTGCTATTTCGGACGTTTGCTCTCCAATCTCATCAACTGGTAATAACTCCAGATTTTTCAACCCTATAAGAAATAAAAGTCCCATCAGGGTAAATATTCCAAGGGACATAAAGGACTCAACAGGAGTGATGGGGAAGGAGCCTGCCATTCCCCAGATGCCTTCGATTTTCCCTGGATAAAAAGGCAAAGGATATGCTGTCCCAGGGATCACTAATGAAAATCTTTCTCCAAATATGCCAATAACAACTAAAAATGCGGCAACCATTACTCCTTTAAGGGTCTTACCGTATTGGGGGTGAAATAATATAAGGAGGGGAAAAATATAGGCGAATCCGACTTGTAATAACCAGAAGATCCAAGAATAAGGTCCAGTGAATAGCCAGAGGGTTGGTTCTCGATGAGGTGAATAAAGATGGGTCAACTTGTCCACTAAGACCATCACAGCCAAAACAATAATCAAGATCCGGAGTAATCGACTCAAGGAAAAAATGATATCTTTATTCAAATTTCTTTTAGTGAATTTAAAAATGGCTACCACAACAATAATCAACAGGGCCAGCCCAGAGACCATGGCCGCAGATAAAAATTCAAAAGGCTTTATGGGTGAAAAGAAGATGGGCCGGGCGGCGATGAACCCAAATATGGCTCCTGTGCCCATATGGACCAGAGCTGCCCAAAAGATAGCGATTTTCCCCATCATCTTGATGAATTTATATTTGTCGGCAAATATGGCCCCCAGGTAAATCATACCGATGAGGAAGTACCCTCCATATAGAATTCCATTTAATGCAAACATCGAACGCATATTGTTCAAGACAAAAAACATAAAAAGCCGCCAGGATTTCTCAGGTCTTCCCAGATCCAGAGCAATCCCAATCATTGCACCAAAAATAAGAATGATGGCGAGAAAGACGGCGAGTCTTGCGATGGGTCGATACTCTTCTTTCCCAAATACATAGGTTAAGGCAGAAAGGATAAGGGAACCGGCGCTCAACCCTATTAAATAAATAGTAATCGTAATAGGCAGTCCCCAGGGTATGATGTTGCTCGATCCAAGGACATGGTGACCTGAAATATAGCTCACCATGAAACAGATAAAGCCAATGAGCGTAAAGATCGAAAAGAGGATCAGGAGTATATAAAACTCTCTCGATTTACCATCTATTTTTGAATAGGCTGATCCCATCTGAAATTACCTCATCGGGGAAGATAGTATACTTTGCATTTCGTGTCTAACTCTTCCCGTAGTCTGATCCATCCTCTTGAAGACAGTAGGCGAGATACCTCGCTGTGGGTATCATCCAAATCTCCAAATTTTCTGGCCTCTGCGGGGCAATCTTCGACACAGGCAGGGACCACTTCTGTTCCTATTTTTTTGCCTTCCTTTATTGCTTGATCAATTCGATGAAAACAGAAGGTACATTTCTCAACTACACCATGGGTCCTGGTCGGAAATGGCCATTGACCCCAAACGTTTCGGTCCGGAGGTAAATCGGGACGGTGATATTTCTTTTCTTCCTGTTCTTTGCTATTGAAACTTCGTGCTCCGTAAGGGCAGGCGACGATGCAATATTTGCATCCGATACATCTCCTGAAATCCTGCACAATAATACCGTCTTCACGGCGATAAGTTGCCTTGGCCGGACAGACAGTTACACACGGAGCATGATCACAATGCATACAGGGCATGGGGATGAGTTCGGTATTCACCCGAGGATATTTCCCGTTGGTCACGGCAATGACCTTATTCCAGTAAATATCTCTCCTCAATCTTTGGTCATCCGGTGAACCATGTGGAACGTTATTCTCCGCCTTACAAGCCGTTGAACATGCCTGGCAGCCAACACATTTATCCAGATCAATAACCATTCCCCATCTTGGCATTTTGTCCCCTTTTATGCTTTATAAACTTTAACTCTTGTATTAAAAAAGGCTGCTTGCCCACTGATGGTATCGTAATCCACACCGATGATCTCGTTGGGATTCACACCAATTCCCCTTTGCCATTTTCCATAGGAGTAATGTCCTTGTCCAAAAGGAATTGCAACAACACCTGGATGAACCCCTTCCGAAAACTTAACCTTTACTTTAATTTTTTGGAACGGAGATTCTAGCCATACCACTTGACCATCCCTCAGTTTCAGTGTTTTTGCGGTTTCACTATTTATCTCTATCAGGGTTTCCCAACCAACCCCATCCATGGGCAGAAATATTTCCTGGGCCCAAGGATAGTTCTGGCTTCCGTTTTCTATGGTCATCAAAGGTTGATAAGGAAGTAATACAAAGGGATATTTTTCTTTATCCCCTAAGAATTTCGCCTCTTTATAGTGGGGTAGGTAGTCTAAACCCTCCTCTTTCCCTTTTTTCATTTTAACCATTATGGATTTGAGGTTCCCTGAGTAGAATTCAAATTTTTTGGAAGGAGTATTGAAGATACGTCCATACTTCTTGTATTCGTAATCTTTCCCTACCCAAACGCCTTTTCCAAGAAATTCTTTCCAAGGTATGAGCCTTTCGGTTCGAAATTTAACAAATCCTTCTGAATGATCGCCCATATTGGCAAAAGATTGCGCTGGTCCCCCCTTAAGTCTTTTCGACATTTCAAAAACGATATCGATAATAGGCCTTGCATCACCGAGAGGCTTGACCACGGGTTGTTTTATTCTTACCTCGGCAAACCCTGATCCCGCGGGAGAGTGATCGTAACCCCACTCCTCCAGATAGGTGGTGGATGGCAAAACCAGATCAGCACACATGGCCATTTCACTGATAAAAGGGGAGATGTGGACATAGAAAGGCAATTTATTTAGAGCCTTATCCCATCGCTCTGTACCGGGAGCAAACATATTAAAGTTGCTATTGAAACCAATGGCCATCTCGACCGGGTAAGGGATACCTTCTAATAAGGATTCTGGTATCTGATTCGTCACGACTTCGGCAGCAGGAAATTTATCTGTTCCCCGGAAATCGATTCTTGGGTAATTTTTTCCTCTTCGGGCGATGTCGTCCTCAACCCGGTGAGGCATGTCTCTATACTTTGGGTTCTCTTGATAAATGATTCCACCGGGCACGTCGATGTTCCCCAGCAAGGCGTTTAGACAGAATATGGCATAGCTGATGTGTGACCCTTCAGGCCAGTTAATGGATTCCCTTCCTCTCAAGGCAAGGGCAGGTTTGGTTTGGGCAAACTCTCTTGCGATCCGTTGAATGACTTCTGGAGGAATGCCGGTTGTTTTTGATACAACCTCTGGGCCATATTGACTGAGTACTAATTTTTTATATGAATCGAATCCTGTGGTCCAGCGATTGACAAAATCTGTATCATAAAGATTTTCGCTGATGATGACATTTGCCATGGCCAATGCCAGAGCCCCATCTGTCCCCGGATGGATAGGTATCCACTCATCGGACTTGGCAGCGGTCAGGGAGTGTCTTGGGTTGATCACCACCACTTTTGTACGATTTGGCTTTTCCCGGCGCAGTTTTCCCCACTTTCTTAAAAATCGAGCTAACGGCCTGCAAGATTCCAGCATATCAGCCCCAAAGGCGAGGATATAATTGGTATGATCAAGATCATAAGCAGTTTTAGTATAATGTCCGTCTGCCATCCAGTTGCCCGATTTCTCTGTCTCAATATCAAGTCCATCTCCCGAAATAAGATTTGGTGTCCCAAAAGCTTCTGCAAATCGAGCAATCATATCTTCGCTACTCACGGTGTTCAGTCCGCTAAAAAGGAGAAGTTTGTGTGGTTGAGCAACCTCTCGCAGCGATTTCAGGCGTTGAGTAACCTCATTCAAAGCCTGATCCCAGGATATGGGAACCCATTTGGGATCGATTCCCTTTCCCTTTTCTTTGTTCGTCCTTTTTAATGGGGAAAGAATCCTATCGGGATCATATAATACCTGGAGACCAACGTGACCCCGAGGGCAGATCTTCCCTTCCGAAACCAGAGAGTGCGGATTTCCAGTTATCTTTACTGCCTTGCCATTTACAACTCTTACGCGAATACCGCAGCGAGCCGGACAATTCAAGCAAGAAGTTGCGATCCATTTTTCTTCAAGGGCTTTCCGGGAAGTTTTTTGTAGAGGTAAAGCGGCAGCGGTGTCCGATGGTCCTATAATCTGGTTTGCTCCAATTACTGCACCAGCGAATGCCGATAATTTAAGAAATGTCCTTCTGTTCAACTTCACTCTGTTTTGCTTCGTCTCTTTTGAAGTCGACCTACCCCTATTTTTCATTGTGTTTTCCTCGGAGATTTCATCGTTCAAGGTCTTGAATAGAACAGTCCACTCCAAGAAGATTGTTTATTGAGAAAAAGGAAGTTCTTTTTTTCATTCTCAGAAATTAAAAACTCAAGGCGAAGATTAAAAACGGGAAAAATTCACAATTATTTATATAATAGGCCAACTCATTTTTCAATGAAGGCTATGTCTTTTCCCCTATTTTTTTCACTCGAATGATCTCAGACTTTACAAATTCTGCTAAGCTCTCTCCTTTCATCAGATTCTTGAGCTCCTCCTCAAGATTGGAGGGATTGATTTTGCATATCCAACCTTTTTCATAGGGGCTTTCATTGATCAGTTCAGGAGTATCGTCAAGCTCCTGATTGGTGGATTCCACTTTCCCAGAGATAGGAGCATAAATTCTTCCCACCCATTTACCTGATTCCATAGAGCCACAAGGTTTGCCCTGTTCGAGCGCTCTTCCTTCAGATGGTAATTCGACATAGACAATCTGGCCTGCTAATTTTTGAGCAAAATCATTTGTGCCCATAATCACAATATTACCCACAACTTTTGCCCAAAAATGCTCTTTGTGGTAATATAAATCATCTGGAAAGACATAACCTTCGATTTCCATTGTGCAAAATCCTCCTTTCTTTTTTTATGGCTATATACATTAAAGGCAATAGAATAACAAGTCTTTTTGAAACTTCTTCTTGACAAAATAATGCTATTAATGATAATGGAATGTAAAAAAAATCACAAGTACTTTTCTTAAATAAAAATATTAATTCCTTCTCCCGTTTTTAAAAGCGTCGGTTGGAATTAAGAAAGGGGTGGTTTTATGACAATCAGTAAATGGATAACGGCAGGTACAGTACTTAAGATGATGGCAAGGCAGTATCCTGATAAACCAGGGGCAGGGGATAAGTTTAGGAAGGTGACTTTCAAAGAATGGAACGAAAGGAGTTGTCGGTTAGCCAATGCCTTAACAAAAATGGGGCTTAAAAAGGGAGATCGGTTTGCCATCTTGGCATACAATTGTGTTGAATGGCTGGAGATTTATGCGGCGTCTGCAAAAGCTGGACTTGTTACTGTCCCAATTATGTTTCGTCTTGCCCCTCCTGAAATGGAATATGTTGTGAATCATGCAGAATGTAAGGCTTTTTTAGTTTCGAAGGATTTTATTCCAATGGTCAATTCCTTTCGGAATAAACTTCCTTCTATCCCGCCTGAAAATTATGTTTACTGGGGAGATGATCCGACACCCGATGGTTACCAGTCTTATGAGAAACTTATTTCAGGAGCCTCACCTGAAGAACCAAA
>Ga0315279_10004892_pt1 | contig 17755 bp, 9 predicted proteins | sample YL17G06_20_MG_FD_203694 | JGI IMG/M metagenome (GOLD analysis project Ga0315279, IMG submission 203694) | Sediment microbial communities from Yellowstone Lake, YNP, Wyoming, USA - YL17G06_20 | ecosystem: Environmental > Aquatic > Freshwater > Lake > Sediment | place: USA: Wyoming | collected... | reverse complement strand
CCTGGCGAGATTGTGCTGAACGAGGACCGTGTGGCGCATCTTACGCCCAGAGTTTCCGGCGTCGCGACTCAGGTGCTGAAGACCATCGGCGACAGCGTGGCCAAGGGCGAAGTCCTGGCCGTGCTGCAAAGCCCCGATCTGGGCAGCGCCAAGATTGAGTACTTCACAGCCAAGCTGAACCTCGATCTGGCCCGCCTTGATCTTGAGCGCGAACAGACGATCCATGACAACACCAAAAAACTGCTCGAACTGCTCAAAGCCGAGACCGAACCGGCTGAGATTGAGAAACAGATGCAGGCGCAGTCCATCGGCGACAACAAGGGAAAGCTGCTGACGACGTATTCCGGCCTGCGGCTGGCGCGGTCTGCGTGGGCCAGAACGCAGAAGTTGCAGAGCGACAAGCTGATCAGCCAGGCGGACTACGAACTCGCAGCCAAGCAGCTTGAAAGCGCCGGCGCGGAGTTCAAAGGCATTTACGAAGAGATCAGCTTCAGCTACCGCCAGCGCCTGGTCCAGACTCAGCGGGCGCTTAAAGTGGCGGAGACAACAGATCAGAATGCGGAACGCCGCCTGCATGTCCTGGGGCTGACTGAAAAGCAACTGGCGGATCTCCCCCAGGAAAAGGACGAAGATATCGCCCGCTACGAACTGCGCGCGCCGTTCGCCGGCGTCGTTCTGGAAAAGCACATCACGAACGGCGAGCACCTGGACATGGTGGCGAGTTGCTTCACCATCGCCGACACCTCAACTGTCTGGTGTAATGTCCGCATTTATCCGAAGGACCTTGCGAAGGTAAAGGCCGGCCAGACAGTGCGCGTCAAGGTGACGGGCCAGGAGGGCATGCGCACGGGCGCGATTGCCATGGTGAATCCCATGGTGAGCGAGAAGACGCGGGCCGCGTTTGTGCGGGTGGTGCTGGAGAACCAGGACGGCCTTTTGCATCCAGGCGTGTTCGTCACCGCCTCCATCGTGTTGGGTGAAGTTCAAGCGCCAATCGCGGTGCCCGTGGCCGCGCTCCAGACCTTCGAGAATCAGGACATCGTTTTCGCGCTTGGCGACCATGAGAGCGAATTTGAGGCCAAGGCTGTGCAGCGCGGCTACTCGGACGGCGTCCTGGTTGAGATCAAATCCGGACTGGAGGCGGGGCAAAAGATCGTCGTGCGCAACAGCTTCATCTTGAAGGCTGAATTGGGCAAAGGCGAAGGCGGACATCAACACTGAACAACAAGTGCCGAGTACCGGATGCCGTGTGCCGAGTGCCGAGTGCCGAGTGACGAGTGACGAGTGACGAATGCCGAGATACCAAGGAGAACCTGAGAATGTTGCGGAAGATACTGGGTTTCGCTGTGCAGCAGCGGCTGTTGATGGTCTTGCTGGGCGTCACCGTGGCGGTCTTGGGCCTGATGAACCTGGGGCGCGTCTCCATTGACGCCGTGCCCGACATCACCAACAAGCAGGTGCAGATCAACACCGCAGTCACCGCGCTTTCGCCTATCGAAATCGAGAAGCAGATCACCTTCCCCATCGAATGGGCCATGCAGGGCATTCCGGGCGTTGCGCAAATCCGTTCGATGTCCTTCTACGGTGTCTCGCAGGTGACGGTGATCTTCGACGACGACGTCGATCTGTACCGCGCCCGCCAACTCGTCAGCGAGAGATTGTCCGAAGCCAAGGAAAGTCTGCCGGCGGGCGTCGGCACACCTTTCATGGGGCCGATCTGGACGGGCCTGGGCGAGATATACTTCTGGAGCGTGGATGCCACTGGTCCCAAGCCCGATGGCACTCCGTATACGCCCACCGACCTGCGCACGATCCAGGAGTGGATCGTCAAGCCGCAACTGCGCACCATCCCCGGCGTCACCGAGGTCAACACCATCGGTGGCTACGAGAAACAGTATCACGTCACGCCTGATCCCCTGAAGCTGATGTCCTACGGCCTCAGCTTCCGCGACGTGCTGGAGGCCCTCGCCACCAACAACGCCAACGTCGGCGGCGGGTACATCGAGCACAGCGGGGAACAGTACATCATCCGCTCCACGGGGCTCGTCCGCGACGAAGAGGACATCGGCAACATCAAGCTGGGCTCGCACGACGGTGTGCCGTTTTTCGTCAAGGACGTGGCCGACGTTGGCTTGGGCAAGGAACTGCGCACCGGCGCAGCGACGGTGGACGGGCATGAAGCAGTGGTGGGCACCGCTATCCTGCTGTATGGCGAGAACAGCCGGGTGGTCTCGCAGCGCGTTGACGACAAACTGAAAGAGGCCGCCAAGGCGCTGCCTGAAAACGTCAAGGTCAACACGCTCTACAATCGCACATACCTTGTGGATGCCACACTGGAAACCGTGCGCAAAAACCTCACGGAAGGCGCGATCCTGGTGATCGCCATTCTCTTCGCCCTGTTGGGCCACGTGCGCGCCGCCCTGATCGTCGCCCTGGCGATCCCGCTCTCCATGCTCTTCGCCGTGACGGGCATGGTGCAGACGAAGATCAGCGGCAACCTGATGAGTCTGGGGGCGATTGACTTCGGCATCATTGTGGACGGGGCCATCGTCATGATCGAGAACATCATGCGCCGGCTAAGCGAACGGCAGCATGAGTTGCAGCGCGTCCTTACTGGCGCCGAGCGCTATGATCTCGTGCGCGACGCGGCCGGCGAAGTGGCGCGGCCCACGGTCTTTGGCGTCAGCATCATCATGATCGTGTACCTGCCGATCCTGACGCTAACGGATGTTGAAGGCAAAATGTTCGCGCCGATGGCTCAAGTAGTCCTGCTGGCGCTCGGAGGGGCGTTGCTGTTGACCTTTTCCGTCGTGCCGGCCCTCGCCGCCTTGCTGCTGGGTGGCAAAGTCTCCGAGAAGGAACTCGTGGTGATGCGTTGGGCGAAGGCCGCCTACGCGCCGCTGCTCAAGTGGGCGCTGAAGCTTCGCTGGATCGTGTTGGCTGGCGCGCTGGCGATTTTGGCCGCGACAGGCTGGCTGGCGAGCAAGATGGGCAGCGAATTCATTCCCAAGCTGACGGAGGGCGCGGTCGCGGTCCAGCCCACTCGAATGGCCAGCATCGCGCTCAGCAGCAGCGTCGCGATGCAGCAGCAGGTGGAGCAGGAGTTAATCAAGGCTTTTCCCGATGAAGTATCAGGATTATTTGCCCGCACGGGAACTTCGGAAATCGTGACGGACGTGTGCGGCCCCGAAGTGTCGGACACATACATCATGCTCAAACCCCGCGAGCAATGGAAGAAAGCAAAGACTCAGGAAGAACTCGTCGAGGCGATGGAAGCGGTCGTGCGCAACCTGCCCGGCCAGAACTACGAATTCAGCCAGCCCATCGAATTGCGCATGAACGAACTGGTCGCCGGCGTGCGCGGCGATGTCGCCGTCAAAGTATACGGCGACGAACTGGATGCGATGGCCAAGTACGCCAACACCATCGCGGAAGTCCTCAAGAGCGTGCCTGGGGCGGAAGACATAAAGGTTGAGCAGACTCAAGGACTGCCGTTTGTGACAATTGACGTGGACCGCGCGGCGATCGCACGGTATGGCCTGAATGTGAAAGACGTGCAAGACGTCATTGAGATTGCCATGGGCGGCATGCAGGCAGGCCAGGTGATCCAAGGCGACCGGCGGTTCGATCTGATCGTCCGCCTGCCGGAAAACTTGCGCGAGAATATTCAGACCATCGGCAGTTTGCCTATTCCGCTGCCGAAGGAACCCGAAAGCACGCATGAAGCGGCCCCGGCGATGAGCGGTTCCGGCGTCTCGCTGCCCGGTTACATCCCCTTGGCCGATGTGGCCAGAATCAGCGTGAGCGAAGGCGCGCGCAGGATCAGCCGTGAAGACGGCAGGCGCCGCGTCGTGGTTCAGTGCAATGTGCGCGGCCGCGATCTGGGAAGTTTTGTTGCGGAAGCACAGCGCGAAGTGGCGCGCAAAGTCGGCCGCATGCCGGAGGGCTACTGGCTGGGCTGGGGCGGCCAGTTTGGCAATATGATTGCGGCGCAACAGCGGCTGGCCCTGGTAGTGCCGCTGGCACTCGCGCTTATCTTCATCCTGCTTTTCGCCAGTTTCAACTCAGTCAAACACGCGCTTCTTGTATTCACGGGCGTGCCTTTGGCGCTGACGGGCGGCGTCGTGGCGCTGTGGCTGCGCGGCAGTCCCATTTCAATCTCAGCCGGCATAGGATTCATCGCCCTTTCCGGCGTGGCGGTGCTCAACGGCCTGGTGATGGTCAGTTTCATCAACCAGTTGCGCGCAGAAGGCAAGCGCCTGCAGGACGCGATTCTGGAGGGCAGTCTCACCCGCTTGCGCCCGGTGTTGATGACGGCCCTGGTCGCATCCCTGGGATTCGTCCCGATGGCAATTGCCACTGGAATGGGTGCCGAAGTTCAGCGCCCGCTGGCCACAGTCGTCATCGGGGGGGTGATCTCAGCGACGCTGCTGACGCTGATTGTGCTGCCGGTGTTGTACGCGCTCTTCCATCGTGAGAATGGGCAATCCGAGACAGCGACCAGTTAACCTTGCTTGTGCCGGAGGAGGCCGCTACGCTGTTGTCAGCCCAGGTTGACGAGCACGACGGAGGGAGAAACGCATGCCAAAGGCAGCACCGATACGTTTCGCCCTCGTTCTTGGAGCATTTCTGGCCTGCTCGATACAGGCCGCAGCGCCGAAATCGCCTGCCGTCCTCTTCACCGGCTCCGATGGCGGTGGCTGTGGTTATGAACTCGCCAACCGCCTGGCGCAGGCTGGCTTTCTCCTGCGGACCGAACACAACCATCCCCTGACCTGGGACAACCTTAGGAGCTACAACGTGGTGGTCCTCAGCGGCTTGGGGTTGGCCAACGCCGACACGTCACTGGGCCAGACGCAGCAGACCATTGACGCTCTCAACCGCTATCTTCAGGCCGGCGGCGGCGTGCTGGCGCTCGGATCTTTTGGCCAAGTTATCACATCCAAGCCGCCACAGGATGCGTTCCTGAAGCCCCTGGGTCTCACGCCTCTATTCGACGAAATACCTGACGATCCGAAAAACGCAGCCGCCGCGACGGCCTGGAAGATTCGCTTTGCGCCCGCCGGCAGCATCGGCGAGTCGCCCGTCACCGCGGATGTCAAGACACTGTGGTATCCCGTGCCCCGCGATCGCGTCGGCGGGCAGAATCACACCATCCCGTTCGTGGCCGACCCGTCCTGGCAGATCGTTGTCCGTGGCTCCGCGTCGTCGCTCACCTACAAGGGCGCCTTGCAGGAGAACCGCCCCAGCCAACCCGGCACGTACAAGGGTCAGGTGCCGCTGGTGGCGATCCGCCAGGTTGGCAAGGGGAGGATCATGTACCTGGGCATCACCCAGGAGTACCTCATCGGCACTTTCGCTAACAGCACGCTGGAAGGCATTGTCCTAGACCGCGGGCTGAAAGAAACCCCTTCACACGGCTACAACCTGTTGGCCAATGGCCTGCGCTGGCTGGCCGCACCATCCCTGGCCGACGGGCAACTCGGCGGCGCAGCGATGGAAGCAGCGCTGCTGGCCAACCCCAACAAAGCCCGCATTAGCCGCCCGTATGCCTGGCCGGAGCAGGTGACCTTCCCGGCCGTTGAACCTGCCCTCCCCGGACTGGTCGGCGCTCGCACGCGCTACTCCAGCGGCAAGGCCACCGCTGACCAATGGGTGGAGAAGGCCAGGACGGCCGGGCTGGCCTGGATCGTCTTCCTCGAGGACTTCACCAAGCTCTCTCCAGAGGATTTCCAGAAGCTCAAAGCCGACTGCGCCAAGCTCTCCTCCGCGGATTTCGCCGCCATCCCCGGCATCGCCATTGACGACGAGGTAGGCAACCACTACTTCTACTTTGGCAGCACCTTTCCTTACCCCGATCGCAAGTTCCTTGCCGAGAACGGAAAAGTCTTTCGTTCGCGCAATGCCGAGATCAATCCCCGGAATCCCTATATGCCGGGCCAACTGGCGATGACCACCCTCGATTACACCTATTCGATCTCCAGCTTCAAGCTGACCGCGGGCAACTACCTCTACAAACAAAGCGCCGCCCCCTTTGCCGATTTCTTCTCCGATTACGATGCCATGGGCGTGATCACCGCCCGCGACGGCCAAGTGCTCGAGGATGCCAGCGCCGACTACCTCAAGCTCGTCGCCTCCGGCCAGGGACCGCTGCCGTTAGTCATTGATCTGCTGGACGACCCGGCCCAGCTTGGCGCCACTCGCTGGCGCACGCTCCTGGCCCTGCCGCCCCGCGGCGGCGGGGTCATTGGCGGGAAGCTCCGCGCGGACACCAAGGTTCGCGACTACTTCGACCTTTGGAATTTTTATCCGGACAACCCGGCGAAGCTTCAGGTGACTTGCGGCCCGCGAATTGACACCTGGTCCTACACCGGACCGCGGGACTATGAAGGCAGCAGCCCAGGCGACTTTGTCTGGCAGAACTATCGCTGGGTTTTGCGTGGGAAGGTCAGTTCTGAGATCGGACTGAAGGAGGTCGCGGTCTACGACGGCACGCGGCTTTTCCGCCGTTTCCTGCCCGGGGGCAAGGCGGAGTTTGAGTTCACGCTCGACCTGGCCCACGACCGCCAGCACAACCTTGTGCTCATCGCCACCGACACTGCCGGCGGCCGGGCCATCAGCGGCGAGCAGTGGGACCGCAACCACCGCATGGAAGAGTTCATGTGCGCTGATCGCAACAACCAGCTCACGTACAGCTACCTGGTCAACAAGGACGGCATCGGCATCCTCCTGGGTGGCAATCAGACCCTGGGCACCACCATCAAGCGCATCGCTTGCGGCATTTCACCCTCTGGCGCCTTCAAGAACGATAAGCTCCTGGGCGCGCCGGCCTTTGATGGCGCTGCCGGCGGCGAGCCCGAAATCTGGGAGCAAGTCAGTCCTATTTCACCGGCTCATCCCGTGCCCGAGCCCAATGTGACTGAGGCCCGGCGGCTGCTGCACAGCCGCGACATCATGATCGGCGATGGCCCGCGCGAATACTCCTTCGCCGACAACATCCCCGTCCACAACGTCTGGACCACCCTCTGGCGCACGCAGCCTGTGAAAGAATACAGCGTCAACCGGCGCAATCACTTCTTCCAGATAGACCCCGACAGCCCCTTGGCCGTCTTCCTCTGGCAGATAGACATCGCTTTGAAGGAGGACCTGCCCAATCAAGGCTTCCGCCTCGCCACGTTGCAGTCGCGAGAAGCCCGCGGCTGGGCCCTGCGCACCGATGCCACCACTCTTCAAACCGGCCAGTGGGACCAAGCCGCCTCCGGTTCCGCCCGCCCGATTGCCGCTCGGTTTGGCCGGAACGCCTATGCGGCCTTCCTGGACTCGCCGCTCGGTGGCGCGGCGGTGTTCCCCCTTACCGACGGCTTGGCGGCGAATCTGTCCCTGCCCGGCCGCGGCAACCTGGAAATGAGCCTCCCGGCCGGCGCCGCTCCCCAAAAGAAGGGCGAGACGCGGCGGGTCGAGTTCTTGATCGTCGGCATTCCCCGCCGCTGCTCGCTCACCCAGCACTGGCCTGCATCGCAAGAGATCGTCGAACGCTTCTACCACGACTTCGCCCTGGATGGTGGCCAGCCGGCTTACGCCCTGCGCCTGGATCAAGGCACACTTCTTTCTCAGCGTTACATCCTCGCCATTGACGGCAAGTCCTCCGCGTGTTTCAACGGCCAACTCGAAGGCAAGCTGGTCTCCAGCCTTCCCATCGCCGTCTCCAACCTGAACGATCGTTGGTCGGCTTGCCTATATGACCGGACTCTCAAGCAATCGCGTCCGATCGGCGTTTTCGAGGGCAAGGCCTGGGCTACCATCACGCTGGCCGACCGCACCGACTTGTTCGTCGGCCATCCCGTCCTGGCAGATCAATCCGAGTTGTTCGTCCAACTCACCCAATGCGGTGACGACAGTTGGACCTTGGAGATCCACAACGCCACGGATACCCCCGTCACCACCCGCATCCGCCCCAACCCCGCCTTCGACCCGCTGAGGGCCAAGGCTTTTCCCGCCGATCCCGTGACGATTCCCGCAGGGCAGTCCATCCTCAGGAAGATCCATTGAGGGCGTCATCGAACACAGGAGTTGCCGAATGAGCGCCAGATTGGTCCATGTCCTCTGTGCGTTTCTCGTTCTAGCCGTCTCGGCCGCTGTTGCCGGGGAAAAGACTGTGGCAAGCGCGCCTGAGCCGGCGCTAACTTACACTGTGTCGTGGCTGGGGAATACGTTCGCGGAGCCGCACAAGTGGGTGCAGATGGACGCTGCGGCGATGTTCGTGGCGCCGGACGGCACGGTGTACCTCAACGTCTTCTGGGAGGAAGGCGGACGGAACGCCGGCATCTACAAGGACGGGCAGTGCGTCGGCAACGCGGGGCACACGCACGGCTGGGGCTACGAAGGCGGCGAGGCCGTCACGGCAAACGATAAGTACCTGTTCATCGCTCAGCATGTGAACAACGAAGGCGGCGGGCTGAAGGCGCCGAACACTTGGCCCCCGAAGGGCAAGGGCTGGACGGGCGTGTCGCGGCGTCTGCGCGACGGCAAGCCCGCGCCGTTCGAGGGCGGCAAAGGCGGCGACGGCGACACACTGAAGGGGTGCTTCCTCGTGGTGAATGAGTTTGACGAGAAAGCACCGATTCGGATTACAGGGATGGCGGCGACGGAGGAGGATCTTGGTATCGCCGACACATCGGGCGTCATCAGGATCTTCGACCCGGGCACAATGACAGAGAAGGACAAGTGGAAGGAACCAGGCGTGCTGCAGATGACACTTCCGCCAGACGGCCAGGTTTTCTCGGTGATCCAGAAACGTTACGCTGCCAAGCCAGCCTGGGTCGCACATTACGGGCTAGCGTTCACCACCTATGCCACGCTTGCGCCGGCGATAATCAGAGATGTCGCTGTGCCGACAGCACTGGCGTACCAGAAGGAAGACCGCTTACTCGTCGCCGATGACGGTCCAGACCAGCAAGTCAAGATATTCCATCCGTGGGCCTGCAAGCAAGTCGGCACGCTCGGCCAGAAGGGCGGCATTTTCTCCGGCGTGAAAGGCCAGGTCGGCCCACAGAGATTCAACGGACTCGTCGGCGTAGGCGCGGACAGCGCGGGGAACATCTACGTGGGGTGCAGGGGCCGTCCCGGCGGCAACGGCAGCGGGCTGGTGCTGCAATCGTACAAGCCGGGTGGCGCGCTGAACTGGGAGTTGCTGGGGCTGGAATTCGTGGACAATGCGGATGTTGATCCGGGCGCGGACACGAACGTCTACACGAAGGAGGAGCACTTCGTGATGGACTACAGCAAGCCGCGCGGGCAGGAGTGGTCCTACAAAGGCTACACGCTGGACCGCTTCGCCTATCCCAACGACCCGCGGCTGCACGTGGATTTTGCCAGCACCTTTGCGCGGCGGATTCAGGACAAGCTGTTCCTTTTCGGCATTGATATGTACTCGGACCACCTGCTCGTCTACCGCCTGACGGGCAAAGACGAGATCGCGGTCCCGTGCGCGTACTTCGCTCAGCGGCACTTGAAGGGCGATTGGCCGCCGCACCAGCCGGCCAAGGGCGAATGGCTGTGGTGCGATGCCAACGGCAACGGCGACTTCGATGCGGACGAGTACGATAGCCAGCCCACGGACAACCCGCAGTGCTGGGGCTGGTGGGTGGATAGCTCGGGCGACGTCTGGCAGGCGGGCGACGCCAACAAGATCCGCCGCTTCCCCTGCCAGGGACTGGATGCCAACGGCGTGCCCAGGTACACGTTCGCGGCGGCAAAGACGGAACCGGCGCCGGAGCCGTTCACGAACCTGCAGCGCATCGAGTATATCCCGGCAACGGACACGATGTACCTTGCGGGCTATTCGCAGGAGCTGGCGAACAAGAAGGGCAACTGGAAGACCGTCGGCAAAGTCGTCTGCCGCTACGATGAGTGGAGCACGAAGAGGACGAAGCGCTGGGAACTCGACCCGCCGTTTGACGAAGCGCAGGAGCGTTCGCAGACGTACGGCACACCCGTGGCGATGTCCGTCGCCGGGGATTACCTCTTCATTACGTATCTCAAGACGGCCGAAGTGCGCGTGTACGAGGCGGCCACGGCGAAATACCGCGGCACGCTGCGGCCGGGCAAGGACATGAGCGGCTGGGTGGATATTCCGTACGGAGTGCGCGCTCACAAGCGCGCCGACGGCGAGTATCTCATCTTCTGCGAAGAGGATTGGAAGGCAAAGATCATCATGTACCGGTGGAAGCCGTGACGCTATGCCCCAATGTCCACCACGCGGACGCCGCCGAGTTCGGGAGCCTTGCCCGTCGAATAGAGCCGCCCCAGTGAGGCGTCCGCGTTGGCGTGGGCGGCGAGCACTCTTCCCACCACGAGCGGGCAGTCCCCTGGCTTCGTTACCTCGACCAGCGCGCACTCGAAGTTGGCCACCGCGTCGGCCACGAGCGGCGCCTTGACCAGCGCAGCGGGCTCAGTCCTGATCCCCGCCTCCGCGAACTTATCCTTGTCGCGGCCCGAGTGGCTGCCGGCGAACAGCGTCTCCCGCGCCATCCGTTCGGACGGGAAGGCGACCACGAACTCCCGCGTCTCGGTGAGCAGCTTGTAGGTGTAGGCGTCCTCGTCTATGCCCAGTACGAACATCGGCGGAACGGAGGACGCGATGGCCACCCAGCCCACCGCCATCACGTTGGCTTTCCCGTCCGTGCCCCGCGTCGTCACCAGCACGACCTGCTCCGGGTACTTGCGGAGCAGCGCCTCGTTCGGATCAGCTCGCTTCTGCATTCTCGTTACTCCTCCCCAGACGCTTTTGCCGCCTTTGCCACAAAGATAGCAGCGTTGGTGAGGAACAGCCAGGCCAGGTGGAGTAACGTTGAACCCCATGCCCGTCACCGCCGGGTGCACGTCGCTGAATGTTGCGTCGGCGTTTCCTTAGTACAGCGCCGCAGAAGTAAGCGACCCTTCGCGAACGGTGCCACTAACCCCCGGCTTCAGCCGGGGGGAGAAGGCGGAAACACAATCCAAAACCGTCGTTCACGACGGTTACCGGCAGTGGCCGAGGGCTTAAGCCCAAGCGCCTAGGGTAAGCCCCGTGAACGGGGCTACACTGGTCCATCCGACCTGCCACCCCCGGCTGAAGCCGGGGGTTAGTGGGTCAGGTACTTCTGCGGAGCTGAACTTAGACCGTCTGGCATAGGCCGGCGGGCCGGATGCGGTGCTACATTCAGCGACATCCACCCGTCACCGCCGTGGCCGCCAAGACAGAATTGACACGGACGAAAAACGGGCTACGACGAGACGACAACAAGGAGGCAGAGAATGAGAATCAGATACTTTTGTGCGCTGTTGGCGCTTGTGGCCTGCATCATGTTGCATGCCGGCGAAAGCGCCATCATCGCGCCCGGCGCGCAGTTGCAGAAGGTAGCGGACGACTGCAAGTTTTCCGAAGGCCCCGCCTGTGATGCCCAAGGCAATGTCTTTTTCACCGACCAGCCCAACGACCGGATATTGAAATGGAGCACCGACGGGGTGGAAAAAGTTTCCGTCTTCATGCAGCCGTGCGGACGCTCCAACGGGCTCTGCTTCGACGCGCAGGGGAACCTCTGGGCTTGCGCCGACGAGAAGAATGAGCTTTGGGTCATCAACAACGCCGGCAAGGCAACGGTCGTGGTCAAGGATTACAAGGGGAAGCTGCTGAACGGTCCCAATGACCTGTGGCTCCGTCCCGACGGAGGTGTTTACTTCACCGATCCGTTCTACAAGCGTGAATATTGGAAGCGCGGGCCGAAGGAGCAGGACAAGGAAGCCGTATATTTCCTCACGCCCGACCACAAGACGCTCACCCGCGTCGCCGAAGACCTTAAGCAGCCGAACGGCATCATCGGCACGCCTGACGGCAAGATACTATATGTCGCGGACATCGCCGCGAAGCAGAGCTTCGCGTATGACATTCAGAACGACGGGTCGCTCAGCAACAAGCGGCTGTTCTGCGAAATGGGCTCCGACGGCATGACGATTGACAACGAGGGCAACGTCTATCTGACCGGCAAGGGAGTCAGCGTCTTCGATAAGACCGGCAAGAAGATTGAGCAGATCGCTGTCCCGGAACCGTGGACTGGCAACGTTTGCTTCGGCGGAAAAGACCGGCAGACGCTCTTCATCACGGCAAGCAAGTGCGCCTACACGCTGCAAATGAAAGTGAAAGGCGCGGGCAGCCAGTAGGCAGGAGCAGCGCTCCGGCATGAGGGGCACAATGAGACTTCCACCCGACACTGTCATTGCCACGGAGAAGGTGACGCGGTATCTTCTACGGTGGCGAGAGGAGGATGACAAATCGGCCTTCCTGGCTCGGGCTGGTTACACGCTGGATGACGCTGAGCGGTTGCGGAGTGACATACGGGAGCAACTCCTGACGCGCGAAGCCGAGTTCATAGAGCAGACCGAGTATGGTCCGAAGTACCGGATTCGCGGCACGCTGACGGGGCCGAACGGCCGCGTCCTGCGAGTCGTAACGGTGTGGATGGACGATGAAACTGCGGGCAAGATGAAGTTCCTGACACTGTACCCGGAGAAGATATGAAACACGAATTGTTTACCCGTGTGGCCCTCAAGGCCGACCTGCCGCAGCACGGCCTTACGAGCGGCGACGTGGCAACTGTGGTTGAATACCATCCTGGGCGGGCCGGGCAGGAGCCTGGCTACAGCCTTGAGGTATTCAACGCCGTGGGGGAGACGGTCGCGGTAGTCACTGTGCGCGAATCCCAAATCGAGGCGCTGACCCCCCGCGAGGTGCTGCACGTGCGCCTGTTGGCGGAGACGGCAGGTGGTTGAGAGAGGGGGGGCCAGATTCACGAAGGAGATAAGCATTGTGTCCCCCGAATTCACGCAATATACGGAAGCCGGCTTGCCGACCACGCCAACCGCGCCTAATTTCTGATCGTCCCGGAGTGCCAGCGCCGACCACTATCGGAATCACCGGGAATCACCGGAACAGTCTGCTGGCCTCCGTTAGTTGCGTCACTGTCCCCGGAACCCGGAACCCCCCGGAACCCCTGCGCGGCTCGCGCAGAGAACGGCCCGGCTGCCATTTGGTCCGGTTCCTAAAGGAGATACGTGCGCGTCCCCGGAACCCCCGCTTTCCCAGCCCCAGACCCACAACGCCAAGTAGATAACCATTGTGCCGCCAAAGTACAGCGCCGTAATAGTAAGTGACCCGATGAGAACCGTCCCGCTAACCCCCGGCTTCAGCCGGGGGTGGCAGATCCCATGCCCGGCCCCTTACCCCCGTTTACGGGGGTTACAGCATTGTCCTGGAACGCGCTATCACAGCACTCCATCTTCTTGTTTGTCGTTCCGCGAGTGTGGTGAGAAACCTGGTCTTGGATGTAGCGCCGCACGGCGGGCACGTCCCTCTTGGCTAGGCTGAGAACACCGTAGCTCTCGTTCCAGTGGAGACGACACGGTGAGTTGAGCTGATGGTTGACATAGTGACTGGTGCTGCCTTTGACTTTACCGATAAAGTCAGAAGGCAGCAGCGTGGGCGGCGCACCAACTAAGAGATGCATGTGGTCAACAGTGCCGCCGACCTCAAGCGGGTAGGCTCCTAATTCGCGCGATTTGCTGATGATCTCGGAAAGAAGCTGTCCTTTTATCTCGGGGACGATCAAGGCCAGGTTGCCCTTAGTGCGCCAGACGTAGTGATAATACAGTTCGGAGTAGTAGTTCTGCGCCATGCAGGATGTCCCTCTCTGAGGTGTACGTGTTCTATTGGAAAGGGCCGCTAGCGGCAAGTGTGTGGCTAAAGCCGAAGACTTAACCCCCGTAAACGGGGGTACGTGTTGGTGAGAGTCCGCCATCCCCCCGGCTAAAGCCGGGGGTTAGCGGGTAAGGGACTTCCACAGATCTGTACTAAGTCTACCACCTACCACATACCACCTACCACATACCACCTACCACATACCACCTACCACATACCACCTACCCTTTACTTCAGCTTTCCCCCGCGCACATGCAGTTCAGCGCCGCCGCCCTTCTGGAAAAAGAGGACGGTGATCGGATGGAGCCCAGCATCCAGATCAATCCTGCCAATGACCTCCTGAGGTGCATGGCAGCCGTCGCTGTCCACGACTACTTTGTCGCCGATCAACAGCCTGCTTCCGTCGTCCGAGGCCGTGCTGAAGGCATACACGCCCTTTGCAGCAACCTTGAGGAAGCCCGTGAACTTGAAACCGTAGTTTTCCTCCTGCTCATGCTTGTCGAGCTCGAAGTACGCGCACTTGCCCGTCTTCTTGGGCTTGAGTTTGTCAAAGTTCGGAAGATTGTCCCATTCACCTTCATAGTACGCGAAGTTCACGCCCTTCTCGGCGTTCGGGTCGTTGGCCACACGCACGTCGAGCGCCCCCATCGTAAGCTGGCCTTGCACCGATAGAGCTTTCTGGAGAGCTTCCTTGCCCTGCACGCTGGCCACCACCTTCTCCAGGACTCGCTTCACTGCCTCGCCATACTGCTTGGCGAGCTCCTTCCCGATGTTCGCTGCCGCCGCGCCGGCTTCCTCCCTGAGCGCCGCGTCGTCCAGCAGCGGTTCGACCATGTTCAGCGCGGCGATGTCATAAACTTCGCCCAGGCCGCTCAAGACCAGCCGTTTCTCGTCGGCCCGCTTGGCTGTGGCCAGGGCGGTCTGGAACATCTTCACCGCTTCGGCGGGACGGGCCTTCGCAAGGCCGGCCAAACGGATGTAACCGCGCAACGCAAGCACCTGCAAGGCTTCGCTCGGCGCGCTCTTCGCCAGCGCCAGCAGTTCTTCGGCGGCGGAAGTGTCGGGCCACAGGCCCATGGCCCGGACCGCGCTCTTCTTGACTTCCTCATCCGGATCCTTCAGCGCCGCGCGAAACACTTCCAGAGCCTTGGGACCACCAAGCTGCCCCAACACGCTCCACAGGGCCAGCTTGGCCGTCCCTGTCGCCTTGGCACACTCGGCCACCACGGGGTCCGCCCGCGTGGCCGCGTCCGGGACCTGCATGGCCGCCGCCAGGATTGCGGAGACCGCCGCGTCGCTGGCATCCGACGTCTTGGCCACGACCGCGGCCAACGCGGGTAGGTGCTCAGCCTTCACGGCGCCGGCGAGCGCTTTGAAGACTTCCGCGCGCGTGGCGGCGTCGGCATCCTCGGCCAGTTTCAGGAGCGCCGGGACTGCGTTAGTCATGCGCCGCACACCCATACTGCGCGCCGCCTCAGCCCGCACCTTGGTGTCGGCGTCCTTGAGGCACGCCAGCAAGGCGTCGTCCACGTCCTTGCCGGGGATGCGGTCGAGGCTTTCGCGCGCGGCGATGTAGGACGAGTTGGCAACTCGTCCCACCGTGGCGGCCTTCACCAGAGCCGGGACGGCGGAACCGTCGCCGACGGCTCCCAGGCTCCGCAGCGCCGCGACCCGCACGTCTTCATCCGCGTCCGTGGTGGCGGCCACGAGCGCCGGCACTCCGGCTTTGTCGTCCAGCATGCCCAGCGCACGAAGGATGGCAATCGTCTTGTCCTTCGAGGCGCCCTTGAGTTTGCCCAGCAGCGCCGGCGCGGCTTCCTTGGGAGGAACCAGGGACACGGCGGCGATGGCGGCGCCGCGCAGCCCCGCGTCAACGTCGCTCATGGACTCGAGGATCGTGTCCAGTTCCGCCGCGCCGCCGGCGCGTCCCAGCCCGATCAGCGCGGCAGACTTGACGTTGCCCGAGCCCGGGCGGGCGAAGAACCGCTTGTACACGCTGAGCGCCGCGGCCTTCTCACCTCTAACGCACAGTTCGTCGGCCAGCAGGAGGCTTGCGGTCGTGGCGGTGGTCTGCGCACGCGGGGAACCTTTGCCCATAATGCCGGCCAGCGCCTCGACGGCGCTCTTATTTCCGGTGCGGGCCAGGGCCATCGCGGCGGCGCAACGCACCTCGTCGTCGTCGCTCGCAAGACTCTTGAGCAGGACTGGCGTAACCGCACGTACCGCAGGCGTCTCGCCTGCACCAAAGGGGGCGGGCGGGACGCCCGCGGTACGGCCCGCGTGGTCTGCCAGTGCGTTGAGGAGGCCAATGCGGTCCGCAGGTTTGTCGGCCCCTTCGAGGGCCTTGGCGAGCGCCTGGGCCGCTTCGGCGGTGGCGTTGTTTGCCAGCGCGCGGCGGGCGCCATCCCGCACTTTCTCGTCCGCGTCGGACAGGAGGGCGGCGACAGCGGCGACGGATTCGGCTCCCGCGATCCGCTCAAGCTGGCGCAGCATCCACATGCGTGCCTGCGGATTGGCCTTGGCGAGCCGCGAGGCGATCGCTGTGCACACCGCTGCACGCTGCTCCGCGCCGGGTGCGCTGGCCTGTGCGCACATCGTGAAGAGCGTCTGCTGGGCGCCGTTCAAGTCGCCCACGTTTTCGGACCCCAGCTTAGGCAGCAGCGCATCCACCTTCGCGCCGAAGTCTTCTCCAGCCGAGGCCGAAAGGCACGCCGCCACGCACAGCGAGAGCACACAGAGAACACATTTTAGATTTTCGATTTTCGATTTTGGATTTGAACTCCCAACCCGGTGCAATCGAAAATCGGAAATCGCAAATCGAAAATCCCTTTTCATGGGGTGCATAACCGGACCTGGGGACTCTTCCGCCCTGGAAGGGCGGCGCGTTAATAGCCGGGCGCGGGAGCGCCCGGAAAAGGTGCGCGGGAACTCCAGGAAGCCCTGGCAAGGGCGACCGTAGGCTTGCCAATGCGTGATTACGGACGCCCTTAACAGGGCTTTGGTTTTCGCGCGCGCCATTTGCCAGGGCCTTCCGGCCCTGGCTATTAACGCGACGGCCCATCCGGGCCTTGAAGCCCGCAGATCCGGTGATGTACCCCTTTTCATGTCCGTACCCTTTCCTCTCAGTAGCACGGGCGTCACGCCCGTGCGCACGACCGGGGACGGTCGTGCTACAACCTTTGCGCACGACCGGGGACGGTCGTGCTACAACCTTAGATCCGCCACGGCGCGCGCTTCGGACGGCTCAGCCACTTGTTGGCTTCCGCATCGCCGATGATCTCCTCCTTCACGGGATCCCACTTCAGATCGCGCTTCAGCCAGTAGGCGATGTTGAATAAGTGGCAGACCGTCAGCGTGCGGGCCGCGATGGCGATGTCGCGGAACGGGCGTTCGCGCGTGCGCACACAATGCAGGAAGTCGCCGAAGATGTCGCCCTGGCCTTTGTAGTTGGGGATGTAGATGTCAGGCGCCGGCCTGTTCCTTTCCTGCTCGCTGATCTTCCCCTTGGCGCCCTCGAAGGAAATGATGCCGCCCCAGCCGCCGCCGTGGTGAATCTGGAGCCCGTTGGCGAACACCGCCGTGGCCAGCTTGAAGTCCTTGCCATCGGGCAGGCGAATCTCGGCCGGTCCGGTCTCGTGCACGTTGCAGGCGAACATGGCGCCGCCGAACGTGTGAGCGCCCCAGTCCGTCGTCTGGCCGCCCGAGAAATCGCGGCAACCCCGCCAGTTGAACGGGTGGTAGGCCTTGTTGTAAGGCCGCCACGGGGCCGGCCCCAGCCACATGTCCCAGTCCATCCCTTCGGGCACGGGCTGGGCCGGCTGGAGCATCTCGTCGGGCGGACCGCCCACGTTGACATACGCGTGCTTGACTTCACCAATCGCGCCGCCGCGCACCATTCTGTGGAACCAATTGTAGTCGCCCCAGACGCGCTGGCTTCCCCCGGAGAAGACACGCCCGAGGTGGCGAGCGGTGTCGCGCATGAGCTGTGCCTCGCGGATCGTCAGGGACTCGGGCTTCTCGCAG
>Ga0315279_10004891_pt1 | contig 17756 bp, 11 predicted proteins | sample YL17G06_20_MG_FD_203694 | JGI IMG/M metagenome (GOLD analysis project Ga0315279, IMG submission 203694) | Sediment microbial communities from Yellowstone Lake, YNP, Wyoming, USA - YL17G06_20 | ecosystem: Environmental > Aquatic > Freshwater > Lake > Sediment | place: USA: Wyoming | collected... | reverse complement strand
TGGCGCTGAACCGCCTGCTGGGCTTGCCCGCCCAAACACAGGTGAAGATGCGCAAGGAGGATTTCCCCGACGGGCCAGGCGAGCCCGCCGCGACGGACCTCCAGAAAGGCCTGGAAGACCGGCGGCTGGACCTGCTGGCGCTGCGGCGAGGGTATGACAGCCAGGAAGCGGCCGTGCGAGCGGCCGTGTTGTCGCGTTTTCCCAAGATCGCGGCCGGCGCTTCCCACGGGCGCGACACGGGCGGCGTATACACCTTCGGTTACGACCTGTCGGTGGACCTGCCTCTGTTCGACCGCAACCAGGGCGGTATCGCCATCGAAAAGGCGACGAGGCAGACGCTGTTCGACGAGTTCATCAATCGCGTCTTCGAGGCCCGCAACGACATCGCCGCGTCCGCCGCCGAAATCGCCTTGATCCGTCGCCAGATCACCTTCGCCCAATCCGCCGTGCCCGTGCTGGAACGACTTGTGGCCGACTATGAGAAAGCGGTCGACGCCGGCAATGCCGACGTCCTGAGCTATTACTCCGCGAGAAACGACCTGAACAAGAAGAAGATCGAGGTCCTCAAGCTCAAGCAGGACCTCGTTGACGCATGGATCGAACTGGAGAATGCCAGCGGGCTGTGCCTGACCAGGCCGGGACATTCCGCCGCGCCCGCGTCGCAGCCCGCCTCACAAGGAGCCGCCCCATGAAATGGGTGAAGATCCTGTTGTTCCTGGCCGTCATCGCGTGCATCGCCGGGGCTTCGGTTCTGCTGGGCTATACGCTGGGCACGCAGAACGCCCTGCTGAAAGACGCGGCCGGCGCCGCCAAGCAAGAGGACCAGGCCAAGGATGTCGTCGCCAGGGTCAAGGTTGTAAAGGCCCGCAACGGCGTTATCGAACAGACAGTCCCGGCATTCGGAACGGTGGTGGCTTCGCCGGAGGACGTCCAGACGATCTCTGTGCCTTTCGAATGCCGCGTGAGGCGGGTGCTCGCCGTGGCAGGCCAGGCGGTGGAGGCCGAGAACAGGCTGATAGATGTCGACCCCAGCCCCGATGCGCTGCTGGCCCTGGCCGATGCACGCACCACCAGGCAGGCCGCCGAGAGGGACCTGGCACAGGTACAGCAGCGACTGGAGATGAAGTTGGCGACCCGCGGCGAATTGTCCGTCGCCCAGCAGGCGCTGCAAATGGCGCAATCCAAGCTTGAGAACTTGGAGAAACGAGGCATCGAGCCCAGGCAGATCTCCGCGAGCCTTTCGGCGCTGGTCAGCAAGGTTGACGTTCAGGAAGGCCAGATCGTGCCCGCCGGCGGGACATTGATGGAAGTCGTCCCGGCCGACCGCATCCAGGTCAGGATCAGCGTGGAACCTTCGCAGGCGCGACTACTGAAACCGGGCCAGACGGTGCAAATCGAGACGGTCCATGACGGCCAGCGCACGAAGATCGAAGGCAACTTGAAGATGGTCACGAAGCGCATCAACCCCGTCAGCCGGCTGGTGGACGCTTACGTCGCCCTTGCCGCCGACTCGCCGCTGACGTTGGAGACTTTCGTAAAGGCGCGAATCATGGTGGGCCGCAAGACGGCACTGGTTGTGCCTCGCCTGGCGGTGTTGCAGGAGGAAGGCAAGTGGGTCCTCTTCACGGTGGAAGGCGCCAAGGCGGTCGAGCACGAGGTGGAGGTGGGCTTGGAGGATGAGGACAGCGTTGAACTTCTCACCGGCGGCGTAAGGCCCGGCGACGCCGTTGTGGTCCAGGGCAACGCCGAACTTGAGAAGGACATGGCGGTCGAGGTGGAAGGCGACAATGCGCCGGCCACGCAAAGCGCCGGGCAAAACGGCGCCATATCGGAGGGGGATGTGAGCGGACTTTCTTACCTGCGGCACTTGCGTTGCCCGCTGTCTGGCCAATCGACGGGGCTTTATTGCGGATTGCGGATTGCGGATTGCGGATTGTATGGGCGAATACCTTTCCTGAAAGGAATCCGCAATCCGCAATCCGCAATGGCGACCACGGTCTGGCACCACGACATCGATGTCAAGACAACGTGTCGCTTCTGCCGGAAAGTCAGGCCGCTCGCGACGGGGGCCAATCCTGATGTTCACCAACTGGATCCATTCTCATCATCGTTCGATCCTGTTTCTGCTGGTTGTCCTGGCTATTGGCGGGCTGGCCAGCAGCCTGAAGCTTCCGGTGGCGCTGTTCCCGCAGGTGCATTTTCCGCGGGTGGTGGTGGAATTCGAGTCCGGCGACCGGCCCGCCGAACGCATGGCCACGGAGGTGACCTATTTGGCCGAGGAGGCCATTCGGGCCGTCGAGGGGGTTCGCAACATCCGCTCGACCACCAGCCGCGGCAGCGCGGAGATTTCCATCAACTTCGATTGGGAAGCGGACATGACGGCCGCGATGCTCCAGGTGGAGTCGGCCGTCACGCAGGTCATGCCCACGCTGCCGCAGGGGACGAACTTCAGCGTCCGTCGAATGGACCCGACCGTTTTCCCGGTCATCTGTTACAGTCTGACCAGCGACGCCAGGAGCGGGGTGGAGCTTTACGACCTGGCGCAGTACCAGATTCGCCCGATCCTGACGACGGTCAACGGCGTGGCGAAGATCGACGTGATGGGCGGTGGCAAGGAAGAGATTCGCGTGGACGCCGACCCGGCCAAGTTGGCCTCCTACGGCCTGTCGCTTGGGGACGTGAGCGAGCGCCTTTCCGCCGCCAACGTCCTGACGGCCGTCGGGCGCCTCGAGGACCATTACAAGCTCTTCCTGGTGGTGGCCAATACGAGCTTTGCGGACCTGCCGCAGATCGCGGCGACCGTGCTGAAGTCCGACCCTAACGGAATCGTGCTGTTGGGCGACGTGGCCAAGGTGTACAAGGATGCCGAACCCGCCTGGTCTCGTGTTACCGCCGACGGGCACGACGCGGTCGTATTCCAGGTTTACCAGCAGCCGGGCGGCAACACGGTCCAAATAGCCCGGGACGTCAAGGACCGCCTGGCCGAACTCCAGGCCAGCCTTCCCAAGGACGTTCAGGTCGCCAACTGGTACGACCAGAGCCAACTCATAATCTCCTCCGCCCAGAGCGTCCGAAACGCGGTCCTGGTCGGCGTCGCCCTGGCCGTGCTGATCCTGCTGATATTCCTGCGGAATATCAAGACGACGCTGATCGCGGGCCTCATCGTGCCGGCCGTGCTCGCCGTGACCGTCCTGGTGCTCTTCGCCATGAAGATGAGCTTCAACATCATGACCCTGGGCGGCATGGCGGCCGCGGTGGGGTTGATAATCGACGACTCCATCGTGCTGATCGAGCACATCATCCGCCGCCTGCGAAGCGGAAGTGGCGCGGCGTATGACCGCGTCAAGCTGGCGGCGGCCGAGTTCTCCAAACCCCTGTCTGGCTCGTCCGCCTCGACCATCATCATCTTTGTCCCGTTGGCGTTCCTCTCGGGCGTGACGGGGGCATTCTTCAAGGCACTCTCGCTGACAATGGCCGCCAGCCTGCTGGTTTCGTACCTGGCGGCGTACCTGGCCGTGCCGCTGCTGGCCGGACGCCTGCTGAACGACAAGGACGCCCGCCAGAACGAGCACGGCCCCATAACGCGGATGTTCCACGCCGTCTACCGCGGCGCGATGGGCCTGCTGCTTCCGCATCCGTGGATGGTGCTGGCCCTGATAGCGCCCCTGCTGGCCGGGGGATACTACTGCTATCAGCACACCGGTTCCGGCTTCATGCCCAAGATGGACGAAGGAGGCTTCATCCTGGACTACATTGCCCCGCCGGGCATGTCGCTCAGCGAGACCGACCGCCTCCTGCGCCAGGTCGAGGCGATCCTGCGCGAAACGCCCGAGGTCCAGACGTACTCGCGCCGAACCGGTCTGCAATTGGGAGGCGGAATCACCGAGGCCAACGAGGGCGACTTCTTCGTCCGCCTCAAGGGCCTGCCCAGGCGGGATATCGAACAGGTGATGGACGAGGTGCGGGAGAAGATCAAGAAGACCATTCCCGGCCTGGACATCGAACTGCTGCAACTCATGGAGGACGTGATCGGCGACCTGACGGCCGTGCCGCAGCCCATAGAGATCGAACTGTTCAGCGACGACGGCAAGCTGCTCAGCGAACTGGCCCCCAAGGTGGCCGAGGCAATCGAGAAGGTCCCGGGCGTGGTGGATGTCAACAACGGGCTGGCCATTGCCGGCGACGCCCTGGACATCCAGGTGGACCGGGTTCAGGCGGGCCTGGAGGGGATGGACCCTGAATCGGTCACCAAGACGCTCACCGACTATCTGACCGGGCAGGTGACCACTCAGGTCCAGCGGGGCCCGAAGATGGTGGGCGTTCGCCTGTGGGTGCCGCAGGGGTATCGAAACCGCCAGCCCAGCATAGGCGAGCTGCAACTGCGGGCTCCAGACGGCCATCTGCTGCCGCTGGGCCGTATCGCCGCCGTCACGCCCATTACGGGCCAGCCGCAAATCAAACGCGACGACCTCAAACGCATGGTGGCCGTTACCGGCCGAATAGCCGACCGGGACATGGGCTCGACCATACGCGACATCAAGGCGGCCCTGGCCCGGCCCGGCCTGTTGCCTTCCGGGGTGTACTACCGCCTCGGCGGCCTCTACCAGCAGCAGCAGATCGCCTTCGAGGGCCTGGTCATTGTGCTGGCGTCGGCGGTGGTGCTGGTGTTCCTGCTGCTGCTGTTCCTCTACGAGCGGTTCCGCGTGGCCATAGCGATGCTTCTGACGACGCTGCTGGCGACCGCGGCGGTGTTTGTGGGCCTCTGGCTGACCGGCACGGAACTCAACATCACCTCGATGATGGGCCTGACAATGGTCGTGGGAATAGTTACCGAGGTCGGGATCTTCTATTTCTCCGAGTACCGCGACCTGCCGGAGGCCCACTTGGCGGTGGACCGTTTCATACTAGCCGGGGTGAACCGGATGCGCCCCATCGCCATGACCACGCTGGCTGCCATCCTGGCGCTGATGCCGCTGGCGATGGGCTGGGGACAGGGTTCCTCGATGGAACGCCCGCTGGCCATAGCCATTATCGCCGGCCTGGCCGCGCAGTTGCCCCTGGCCCTGGTGGTGCTGCCTTCGCTGCTCCGAATCCTGGGAACCAGGTAGGACTATGAGGGAGACAGCTTGTCTGGCCCAAAACGAGACGAGAAGGAAAGGCGCCCCGTGACCGAATGCCCTCGACCATACCGAAGATACCGGGTCCGATTCCTTCGACTGGCCATGCTGCCGGTCGTGCTGATTCCTCTTGTGACCGACACGTCGTTACCCAAACACCCCTTGCTGGACATCGCGATGGAATCCGCGGGCTACCTGCTGCTGCTGGCCGGCGTGGGGCTGCGATTGTGGTCCACCCTCTACATCGGAGCGAGAAAATCCCGCGAACTGATCCGGCAGGGCCCCTATTCAATATGCCGCAACCCTCTATACCTGGGCACCTGCACAATCATCACGGGCGTGGCGCTGCTCTTCGGCAATCCGATAATGCTGCTGGCTGTCCTGCTGCTGTTTGTGCCGGCGACGCTTCTGACCATCAAAATGGAAGAGGCCCACTTGGAGAGAATCTTCGGCGAGGAATACCGCGATTACCGCCGGCAGGTGCCCCGGCTCTGGCCGTCGCTGCGCCGCTACGCCGGCCTGGATATGCTGGAAGTCCCCAGCCGCATCATTGCAAGGGCCGCAATTGAGACTTCGGGCGTCCTGCTGGTCCCCCTCGCGGAAGACGTGATTCAAGTCTTGCACTCAAATAACTGGCTGCCCGCGCTCTGGACGCTAAGGTTCTAGCCCATTGCCGCCTTAGCGAGGTCGCGGAGGTATTTCTCGTCGTCCTTGCGGGTTTCCTTGAGGTGGCGATAGATTTTCTCGGCCGCGGGCTTCTTGCCGGCGGCGGCGAGTTTCTCAGCCAGGACCAGGCACGCCTTTGCCGCCTGGATTCGCTGCCAGCCTTCGGCGTTTGAGGCTTTGATCAGGATATCGACGCTGGCTTCGTCGCCGAGGTTTGCCAGCGCGCCGCAGACGGCCAGGCGGACGTCGCCGTCGCCGTCGTTTGCGGCCTGCCTTATCGCGGCGATGGCTTCGGCGTCGCCCAGCAGGCCGAGGTTCTGGATGATCGTCGCCTTGGCGCGGCCTTTGGCGGCGGGAAGGGCGTTTCGGAATTCCCCTGCCGCGTCTTGCCGGATGGCCAGCAGTGCGCTTGCCGCCCAGGTGTAGAGTTCATCGTCGGCCAGAAACTTGCCCAGCACTTGGGCTACTCCCACGCAGCCGGCGACCTGGAGTTCGCGGATCAGCGTTGCCTTGACGGCCTTGGGCGCGTCGCCTTGGAGCTTCGCGACGATCGCGCCCACGACGAGGCCTCGCTGCTCGGCCTTGCTGGGCCGGCACACGTAGACCGCCAGGCCGTGAAGCACATAGCGGGCCTTCCAATCCTCTCCGTTATCCACCTCGCGGATCATGCCCAGGAGCTTGTCGATGGCCTCGCGCCCGCCGGTCAGTAGGGCCTCGAAGGTCTTGGCGGCATCTTCCGGCTTTGGGCCGTCAATCTTGCCGCCCTTGTCCAGGTCGGGAATGGAGGCGACGAGTTGTTCGACGTTCGTGTTTTCAGCCATGATTGTGGTCCTTTTCGCTCACTGCCTTGCCGTGTTCGCTCACTGCCTGCGTGTCTTCGCGTGCATCCGCACTCGGCCTACAGGTGCCAGGGCGCTCGCATGGGCTGGTTTGCCAGCCGATTGGCTTCCTCGTCGCCGATGAACTGCTCCTTGACCGGATCGTAGCGGAGTTTTCGCCCGGTGCGGATGGCGATGTTTGTCAGGTGCATGAGGCACGCGGTGCGGTGTGCGGCCTCAGGGTGCCCGCCGGCCTGGCCGCGAGCTTTGACGGCCTCGCCGAAGGTCAGCAGCGGCGCGGGGTCCGGCGTGTCCGTGATCTTCTTCTGGTCGGCCTCGCTGAGGTCCTCGAGCTTGGGCGCGCGGCTCTTGAGGCCGCTCGGCTCGCCCCACTCGCCGCTTTCGAGCACCAGGGTAAAGCCGTCGGCGTACTTGAGCTTCGACCAGCCCCACATCCCCGCCAGTTCCGGATGGGCGGGCGGCGCGTAGGCCTCGATCTCCACCGGGCTGGTGTAATCCCTGGCGAACAGCCAGTTGACGGGGTCCAATGCGTGCTGGCCCATGTCGCCCAGGCCGCCGCCGTCGTAGTCCCAGTACCAGCGGTGCGTGCCGCCCACGCGGGTGGGCACGTAGGGCTTCATCGGCGAGGGGCCCACGTACATGTCCCAGTCCAGATTGCCCGGCACCGGCGCCGGGGCGACCGTGGCCTTGCCGGACCACATCTTGACCTTGAACCCGCCGCGGCGAACGTAGCAGGCGTCCGTGTTCTTCAGCAGCCCGCTGGCCATGATCTTGTGGGTAAGGATGTTGCCGGCGCCCTGGCTGAGCCCGAAGCGGCCAAAAGTGCCCACCTGGTAGACCCGCTTATAACGGTTGAAGGCGTTGACGATAGCCCGGCCCTCGGCGATCGTGCGCGTCATGGGCTTCTCGCCAAGGACGTCCTTGCCCGCCTCGGCGGCGGCAATGGCGATCAGGGCGTGCCAGTGCGGGGGTGTGGCGATGGCGATCAGGTCGATGTCCTTGCGCTCCATCACGCGGCGGAAGTCGGTGTAGATGGTCTTGTTGTCGGCGCGGTCCTTGAACTTCACGTCGCAGTCGGCCAGTTTCACGACGTTGAGGCCCTTGCTCAACTGCCTGAACGTTCCGCCCCCTTGCCCGCCGCAGCCGATCAGCGCCCCGCCGAACGTATCGCTGGGCGGAACCTGCCCGGGCCCGCCAAGCACGTGCCGCGGCACAATGGTGAAAGCCGCCACCGCCCCCGCGGCCGCAGCCGCGCCCTTCAGAAAGCCGCGTCGATTGATCTTCCGCGTGCTTGATGACATCTGCCGTGCTCCCTTCTCAGAAGAAAGTCGTGGGTCTCAACTCGTAAGTTTAAGGGCCTGTTCGCTTCGGCGAACAGGTGGACCAGCCTCGACGTCCACCGTCGCCTGCCAGTGAAACCCCGAACGGGCTGCCCAGGTTGCGGAGTTAATCGGACAGTTGTCCGCCGCAGTGGGGGCACGTTCTTGTGTGTTGCCGTTTCTTGCGAGCCTGCATCTCCTCGACGAACCCCGCCCCGATAATCCCGGTGGGCAGGGCGAAGACGCCGATGCCGAGGATTGCAACCACTGCCGCAAGCGCCTTGCCCCCGATCGTCACCGGGCAGATGTCGCCATAGCCTACCGTTGTAAGCGTCGTCACGCTCCACCACATCGCCGCCGGGATGCTGGAAAAGGCCTCCGGCTGGGCGTCGTGCTCCGCGAAGTACATGAGGCACGAGGATAACAAAAGCAGGATCAGCAGCACAAAAAACGTGATGCCCAACTCCTCCTTCTTGGCGACAAACACCTTTCCGAGCGTTCTGACGGCCTGAGAATAACGTCCGAGTTTGGCGATACGGAACAGTCGAAACAGCCGAACGGCCCTGACGAATCGCAGGTCAATGCCCAAGAACGGCAGGTAGAAGGGCAACACCGCAAGCAAGTCGATCAAAGCCAGCGGCGAGACGGCGAATCGCAGCCGTCCGCCGATCGGCGACGAGTAATTGCGCATTACGGTGCACGACCAAAGCCGGAGCAGATACTCTGCCGTGAAGATCAGGACCGACACGACCTCGAATACGCGGAAAAACCCCGGGCACAGGTCGTATGCCGATTGGACTGTTTCCAAAACCAGGGCGACGATGTTGAGGCTTATCAGTGAGACAATGAAGATGCCGAACACGCGGCTGGCGGTGTCCCCCGCACCCGCCACGTCAAGGATCTCATGCATTCGCTTCTTGAGGCGCATATTGCGTCGAAGCTCCCTGGCATAATGACTCACCACGCGCGGCCAGACGGACGGCCTGATCGTACACGCCCCCGACGCATTGGGCAAGTTCCGTGCGCCGAATGTCCACGGCGTCGAACCGCGGCCGGCTCCGCGTAGCGGGGAATCCCGCCCCGCCAGGCGTTGGTTGGGGTTGGATTATGTGGCGGTCGAGTTCGAGACGTGGGCCACCTGTTGAAAGGAAGCGACGAGCATGTCGAGACAGGGCTTGCTTGGCGGGGCGGGGCGGTTGGGGCTCATGGCGCCGCACCTGGCGGCGGCGCTGGCCGTGGCGATCAGTTCAACGGCGGCGGCGGAGCCGGGCCTGTGGGCGTTTGGGCCCGGGCGGGACACCTACAGCCCCACAGCCCTGCTGGACCTTCGATATCTCAACGAGAAGTCAGCCGGCGAGCACGGTTTCATCGGGCTCTCGAAGGACGGCTCGGACTTCGTCCGCGGCGACGGCGAGCCGATCCGCTTCTGGGCCGTCAACAGCTTCGTCTGGCGGAAGGGCCGCGACGCCCTGGCCGACAACGCCAGGTTCCTGGCCAAGCGCGGAGTGAACATGGTCCGCTGGCACGGCAATATCGAGCCCAAGGATCCCTCCAGCGACCTGGCGGACATTGACGAAAAGGCCCGCGACCAGCTTTGGCAGTACGTTGCGGCCATGAAGGCCGAGGGGATCTACATGACCATCTCGCCTTACTACGCCATGCCCGTGAAGCCCCAGCCGAAGTGGGGTCTGCCTGACGGCAGCAAGGACATGCACGGCCTGCTGTTCTTCCAGCCACGGCTCCAGGCGGCCTACAAGGCCTGGCTTCGGGCACTGCTGACGCCGAAGAATCCATACACCGGCCTGGCCCTGAAGGACGACCCGGCCGTGGCGATCATCCAATTCCAGAACGAGGATTCGCTGCTGTTCTGGACCGTCAGCAACATCAAGGGCGGCGACCTGGAGGTTCTCCAGAAGCTTTTCGGCGCGTGGTCGGGCAGGAAGTACGGCTCGCTGGCAAAGGCGTCGGCGGCGTGGAAGGGTTTCAAGGCCGACGGCGACGACTTTGCCGCCGGGCGGGCGGGGCTGCGACACGTGTGGGAGCTCACCCAGCCGGTGGCTGAGGGCTCCGGCCAGGCCGCCAGGCTGGCCGACCAGACGCAGTTCTGGACCGAGACGATGCACGGCTTCAACGCCGATATCCGGCGGTATCTGCGCGACGAGCTTGGCTGCAAGCAGATCGTCAACGCCGGCAATTGGCGCACGGCGGACGAGGCGAAACTCGGCGACGCCGAGCGGTGGAGCTACTGTGCCGGGGAGGTCCTGGGCGTCAACCGCTACTACACCGGCGGGCGGCACGAGGGCAAGTACGGCGGCTGGGCCATCGTAAACGGCGACCGCTTCGAGAACCGCTCGGTCCTGTTCGAGCCGTGGGAGCTGACGGTGGCGCTGCGGCAGGTAGCGGGCCATCCGATCATCATCCCCGAGGCCCTGTGGGTGCCGCCGCTGGGCTACCAGTCCGAGGGGCCGTTCCTGGTCAGCGTGTATCAGTCGCTGCTGGGGGTTGATGCTCTTTACTGGTTCTCCATGGGCGAACCGCAGTGGCGGACGCCGGGCTCAGCCAACGGCTACCTGCCGTCTGTGGGCAAGTGGGTTGCTCATTCGCCGGGGATAATGGGCAACTTTCCAGCCGCCGCGTTGACATGGCGCATGAACTACGTTCAGCGTGGCCAGCCGGTGATCCAGGAGCATCGCCCGCTGGAGGACCTCTGGCGGCGTCGCAGCCCGCTGGTGGTCGAGGGCGTCAAGTACGACCCCAATCGCGACACGAAGCAGCCGGGCAAGGCGACCCCGGCCGGGCGGGTGAGCCCGCTGGCGCTGCTCGTCGGGCCGGTGGTGGTCAGCTACGACGCCGGCGAGACCCGGGTCGCCGACCTTCGGCCATACATCGACGAGGCCGGCAAGTGCGTCCGCGGCATCACCGGGCAGGTTGTGTGGGATTACGGCAAGGGCGTCTGCACAGTAAATGCCCCAAAGGCCCAGGGCGCCACGGGGTTCCTGAGCAAGGTCGGCACGTTCAAGCTTGGCGACGTGGAGATGACCGTCGGAAACGACTACGCGACGGTTATGGCGGCGTCCATGGACGGCCAGCCGCTGCGGACGGCCGGGAAGGTGCTCGTGCAGGTCGGCACGGTGGCCCGCCCCGCCGGGTGGAAGGACAAGCCGGTTACCTGGTCGGACAAGCAGGGCCCGCACACCGGCCTGGAGGTGGTCAACTTCGGCAAGGCGCCGTGGATGATTGTCGAAAGCGACTTGTCGCTGACGCTGCGCAACGCTATCGTCACTCACGCCACGGCCGTGAGCCCAAACGGCGAGGCCCAGGGCGAGGTGGCGATCAGGCGCGACGGCGGCAAGGTGAGCTTGCGCATGCCCGCCAACGCCATGTACGTTGTGCTGCACTAAGAGGTAGGAAGTAGTAGTTAGTAGATAGGAAGTAGGAAGACAAATAGGAGCGGCTCGATGAGGCGTATCGTTGTTAATGTCCTGCCGATGGCAGTTGTGGCCGTGTGTGTCCTTGCCGCCATGGCCCTGCCCGCGCTGGCTGGCGGGCCGGCAGATGCGAACTGGCCGCAGTTCCGCGGCGCCTTCAACGCGGGGCTGGCTGACATTTCGCCAGCCGACCTGCCGGCTGAGTTTGCCGAAAAGGACTTCCGCTGGAACGTGGAGATAGGCGGCACCGGTTTCGGCTGCCCGGCGGTCTGGGGCGAGAGGGCATTCCTGTTGACCTGCGACGAAAACACCGGCCTGCGCCGCCTCGTGTGCGTTGGGGTCGGCGACGGGAAGGTCCTCTGGCAGAAGGACTATCGCCTCGGCGTCGTCAAACACAACAAGGACAACAGCCTGGCCGCGTCCACCCCGGCCGTGGACGCCGATCACGTGGTCGTATGCTGGGCATCGCCCAAGTCCGTGACGGCTGTCGCGCTGGACCACTCGGGCAAGGAGCTCTGGCAGCGAGACCTCGGCGGCCACCAGACCCAGCACGGCCCGAGCGTCACGCCGATTCTCCACGAGGGCACGGTGTACGTCGCCAACGACAACGATGGCCCCTCGGCGGCCTTTGCCATCGACGCCGCCAGCGGGAAGATCAAGTGGCAGGTGGATCGCGCCTCCGGCAAGGCGGCGTACGGCACGCCGCTGATATACAGGCCGGGCGGCGGGGCGGCGTGCCAACTGGTGCTGTCGTCCTCCGCCGCGGGGCTTACCGCCTACAACCTCAAGACCGGCGGGCAGCTATGGACCGCGGCGAAAGCCAATCCCGAGCGGGTGGTCGCCTCGCCGGTCCAGGCGGGCGACCTGGTCGTCAGCAGCAGCGGCACCGGCGGGCGGGGCAAGTGGCTCATCGCCGTCCGCCCGCCGGCCTCGCCGGGCGAAGATGCCGATACCGCATGGAAGGTCGATGTCGACGTGCCGTACGTGCCGACGAGCGTTGCCGTCGGCGGACTGCTGTTCGCCGTTCAGGATAGCGGCGTCATAGCGTGCTACCGCATCGCCACTGGAAAGCGCCTGTGGCGGGACGAGTTGCCCGGCAAGTTCTACGGCTCGCCCGTCTGCGCAGGCGGGCGGATTTACGTCATCAACCGGGCCGGCACGATGTTCTGCTACGCCGCCGCTGAGAAGTTCCAACTCCTCGGCAAGACCGACCTCGGCGGGCCATCATTCGCCACGCCTGTCTTCGCCGGCAAACGCATGCTGCTTCGCACGCACACCAGGCTGATCTGTGCGGAGAAGAATGCAACAGGCAATAAGTAGTAGAACGGAGACGCCGGAAGCCCAGGGATAGCAATCCCTGGGAGCAGAAGGTTTGTCTTTTCCTGCTTTCGGGTACACCTTCGGATCATTCGAAAACGTAGGAGACGACCATGAGCGCTGACAACGAGGAAGAGGTCCTTATCCCCGTGGGATGGTACCAGGCCGATCAGTGGCAGCGGCTCGAGGAGATCGCCCCGGACGTGAAGAGGATCTGGCAGAGCTACGAGGAGTGGATGACCGCGGCGGTCCGCAAGCTCTCGGCCCCTCCGCTGGGGGGCAAGCGATACGTGAAGGTGCCCATCGACGTCGAGCAACTCCTGCAATGGTGTCAGCGGCAAGGCCGCCCCGTCGACGCTCACGCTCGCGCCGAATACGCCGCCGAACTGCTGGAGCAGCAACTGCCCTGAGGTGGCGGTTCGGCAAGATGACCGTTTACCAAGGGTTTGGCTGCGTTTGACCCGGCCGGCCAACGGCCAGTCCGACGGCGACGCCGACCAGCGAGTAGACGGCTATCCGCCACGGCCTGGACAGGAACGTCAGGCCCAATAGCGCGCCAAGGCGCGAAGCCATTTGCCTTCTCCAACCACCATTGCCAACGCGAGACGTAGCGAGAACGAGCCCTTGGACATGCATACGCCAGGGCCACAACGTGCTTTCTTCCCATGTTAGGCGCGGCGAAACGGAGAATGTGCCGGGCAGCAGGTTTTTTCGCCAAGACAAGTCGCCGCAAGAATAGGTCCTATAAGACCCATAGGACCTATAAGACCCATTAGACCGGTAGGACCTATGCCCTTGCTTTTCTCGGCGCGGACTTTGGCGCGGCCTTTGGCGCGGCTTTGGGCGTTGCGGGGGCGACCTTGGGCGGCGGGCTCTGGGCGCGGATGTTGACCCACGTGGCCACGTTGCCGCGGGCGACGCCGATTCTCACGGCCTGCCCGGCCGTGACTTCCTCCAGCATCTCGCCCAGTGATTCCAGGTCCACCACGTAGGCCGTGCCGATCTGAAAGACGACGTCCTTGAGCCGCAAGCCGATGAGTTCAGCCGGGCCCGATCCGTCGATTCCAACGACCATCAGCCCGTGTTCCATCGGCAGGTGCAGCTCGCGGGCGGACTCGGGCGTGACTTCCTTGAGCGTCATTCCGAAGAGTCCGCGGGCCAGAAGGTTGCCGTCGGGCTTCGGCTTGGCCAAGAGATCGACGGTTACGTTGACGGTCTTTCCGTCGCGCTGGCACTCGATGTACGCCTTGGCCGGGGCGCCGATGGCGAGCATCTCGCAGGTGAAGTCCGGCACCTGGGCGAGCGCCTTGCCGTTGACGGCCCGCAGGCGGTCGCCGACCTTGAGCTTGCCGTCGGCGGGGCTGCCGGCCCTTACGGCCGTGACGCGAAGTTCCTCGCCGGCCTGGCCGTGACGCTGCTGGACGGTCGCGCCGAAAACCGCCCGGTTGATCCGCTCGAAGTTCAGCAGCATGGGGAAGAGCTCCATGAGCTTGTCGACGGGTATGGCGAAGCCGATGTTCTGGGCGTCGGCTCGGATGGCGGTGTTGATGCCGATGAGTTCGCCGCGGACGTTCAGCAGAGGCCCCCCGCTGGAGCCGGGATTGATCGGCGCGTCGGTCTGGATAAGCCCGGTGTACTTGACCGCCTGGGCGAACTCGAGCTCGCGGTCCAGGGCGCTGACGATCCCGGTTGTCACCGTGTTGGACAGGCCCATGGGGTTGCCGACCGCGATGACCGTCTCGCCGACCATCAGGTCGTCGCTGCGTCCCAGCGGCAGGTGCGGCAGCGAGGCGCCCTTGGGCGGTTCGATCTTCAGCACGGCCAGGTCGTGCTCGGGGTCGGCGCTGATAACACGGGCGGGGTACTTGGCGTTGTCCGACAGCGTCACGGTGATCTTCGTGGCCCGGCTGACGACGTGGGCGTTGGTGACGACGTACCCGGCCGGGTGAACGATGAAGCCGCTGCCGAGGCTCTGGACGGCCACCTCGCGGCGCAGCGGGCTGGGGAAGATGTCATCGAAGGCCCCGCCGAACGGCCCGAAGCCGGCGGTGACGATCTTCTCCGACGAGATGTTCACCACCGACGGCTTGGCCCGGCGGTACGCCTGCACCACCGGCGTGACGCGGCTGGCCGGCTGATCCTGGGCGGCGGCCATGTCACACGCAACCAACACCGCCACCGTGGCGGCAAGGATTGTCAACGTCCCGAACTTGTTCATCTCAAATCCCTTCTGAACCTGTTTTGATGTATTCTCCTGCCTGGCGCCGATTATAATACGTAAAATTATCGCTTTGGTTGCCATTTACATTTACCATCGAGAGTTTATCATGGCGGGTTTGTTGTTCGTGTTCAGATCATTTTTCGCGTCGGCTTGCCATTATGGCTGACAACAAGGTACGCGAGACATTCAGTGCCCGCGAATTGGCGATTACGCTGAGCCATTTCGACCTGGGCATCATATCGGGCATCGAGGAGTTTGCTCGCGGCTCTCGCCGCGCGCCCAAGCTGATCCTCCAGAGCCAGCGGGGTAAGTTTCTTTTCAAGCGCCGCGCCAAGGGCAAGGACGACATGGCAAAGGTGGCCTTCACGCACCAGATCCAACTGACCCTTGCCGGCCAGAACTTCCCCCTGCCGCACCTGTTCGGCACTCGGGACGACAACAACTCCATGCTCGTCTGGGAATCGAACATCTACGAGATGTTCGAGTATATCGAGGGCTCCGGCTACGACGCCTCTCTCGACGCGACGTTTCACGCCGGCAAGATCCTCGGCCTCTACCACAAGCTGCTCCAGGACTTCCGCAGCGACTACCAGCCCCCGCAGGGCAGCTATCACGGCGCCCAGGCCATCCAGCAGTCTATCAGAAGCACAATCAGTTCGCTGCCGATCGAGAAGCGTCCCTCGGCCGAGGAACTCACCGAGACGGTCGGCGCGCTGGAAACCGCGTACCGCAAATGCGCGGCCGCGGCGGACAAGCTCGGCCTACAGCAGTGGCAGTCGCAGATCGTCCACGGCGACTGGCACCCCGGGAACATGCTCTTCCGCAGCGGGCACGTGGTGGGGGTGATCGACTACGACGCGGCCCGGCTGCAACAGCGCGTGATCGACTTCGCAAACGGGGCGCTGCAGTTCTCGATCCTCGGCGGCGGCGAGGACCCCACGACCTGGCCGGACTACCTCGACAAGACGCGGTTCAAACGCTTCCTGCGGGGCTACGACTCAGCCAACGTCATCTCCACCGCCGAACTCAACACCGTGCCGTACCTCATGTGCGAGGCCATGATCGCCGAGGCCGTCCTGCCAATCGCAGCCACGGGCAGCTTCGGCCGGCTCGACGGGTTCGGCTTCCTCAAGATGGTCCGCCGAAAGACCGGCTGGATCCTCGCCCACGCCGGCGAACTGGTCAACGTGCTGCAAGATTAGTAGCCAGTATCCGGGAGCCAGTAGCCAGTATCCGGGCGAAGAAACGGTGGAGCCGGGAACCGGGAACTCGGAACCCGGAAAAGAAAACTGCGGAACCTGTTGTCGGCTGTTGAGGCCTGTTCGCTTCAGCGAGCAGGGCCTTGACCGACCTTGCAGAGCGACCCCCCGCAACGCTTCTTTTCCCCGCCTTCTGAGCGTCCTCAGCGCCTTTCGCGTGAGGCCTGCTGTTCTTCTTTTCCTTCTTCTTCGTCCAGCCCCCACTCGGTCTCCATCCGCCGCCGGCCGTGAGGGCAGAGATGCAGTATGCGGCACTGCCGGCAGAGCGGGACGCGGGCCTTGCACACGGCCCGGCCATGGGCTATGAGCAGCACGTGCATGGCGTAGCGGTCGCGTGGGGCGATCAGGGGCGTGAGTGCCTCGTGAGCCCTGGCCTGCGGCACGGCCTCGGCAAGCACGCCCAGCCGGCGGACGATTCGGAAGATGTGCGTGTCTACCGGGAAGACCGGCCTGCCCAGTGCGAACAGCAGCGTGCACAGCGCGGTCTTTGGCCCGACGCCCTTAAAGGCCGTCAGGGTGGCAAAGGCATCGTCGGCGTCCATCTCAGCCAGGAAGTCCAGTTCGATTCGCCCGCGCCGCCGGCGGATCTCGCGGAGGATGGCCCGGATTCGCGGGGCCTTGGTCCCGGCCAGGCCGCTGACGCGGATGCAGCGCCGGACCTGCCCGAGAGGCGCGTCGGCGACGGCGTCCCACGTGGTCAACCGCCGCCGGAGCGCGTCGAAGCCGGCTGAACTGTTGGAATCGTTGGTGTTCTGCGAAAGTATCGTCGCCACAAGCATGCCGACGGGATCCTGCCGCCCGGGTTGCCGACGCGGGCCGTAGCAGCGGCGCAGGATGGGCAAGACGCGCCGCAGCACGTCCGCCGGACCCGGCGGGCCGGCAGGGTCTTCTCTTCGTCGCATACGGAACACCTTTTGGAACATCTTTGCTAAAACGTCCGTAACATGGTAACCTTATCCGTCATTGTTTCGTAGTAGACGTGGCCCCGGCCAAGCCGGGGCAAGACCAGAATAGGTACGAATTCGTGAATTGCAAGCGGCTTGGCGAACCGCGGTTACTACGGCAGCGCCGCCGACCGGCCTGAAGAGACGAAGCCTATGCGAATACTGCTGATTCAACCGGACTACCAGATTGCCGGGTTCGGCTTCCGCCTGGCAGCCATGCCCGAGCCGCTGCACCTGGAAGTCCTTGCCGGCGGCCTGCCGGACCATGACGTGCGCATCCTGGACATGCGGATCGAAGCCAACCTGATGAGCCTGCTGGAGGAGTTTCAGCCGCATCTTGTTGGGGTTACGGCACTTACGACGGAAGTCTACACCGCCCGCGACGTCCTGATGGCGGTCAAGAACTATTCCGAGGAGATCTTCACCGTCGTCGGCGGACATCACTGCACGCTGATGCCCGAGGATTTCCAGATTCCGCAGACCGACGCGATCGCCATCGGGGAGGGCGAGTTCGTCCTGCCGGAACTGGTGGCGGCGCTGGCTTGCGGCGGGAACCTGGCACATGTGCCGAACCTGATCTGGCAAAACCGCGACGGGCGGTTTGTCCGCAACAACCGCTACGTGGGGTCCGAGCGGTCGATGGACA
>Ga0315279_10004890_pt1 | contig 17758 bp, 17 predicted proteins | sample YL17G06_20_MG_FD_203694 | JGI IMG/M metagenome (GOLD analysis project Ga0315279, IMG submission 203694) | Sediment microbial communities from Yellowstone Lake, YNP, Wyoming, USA - YL17G06_20 | ecosystem: Environmental > Aquatic > Freshwater > Lake > Sediment | place: USA: Wyoming | collected... | reverse complement strand
GGATGCCAAGCTTGATGAGCATGTCCGCAAACCCCATAACTCCCAAACCAATCTTCCTGTTGGCCCTAGTAATCTCCTCCGTCTCCTTCAACGGATACTTATTTGCGTCAATAACATCATCCAAAAACTGAACAGCATTCCTCACGGTCTCTCTCAGCTTCTCCCAATTCACCTTTCTATCTTCAACCATCCTTGAGAGGTTTATCGAACCTAAATTGCATGACTCATATGGCAGAAGCGGTTGCTCGCCACAGGGGTTGGTCGATTCCATCCTTCCAACTGAGGGAGTTGGATTGTGCCTATTAATCTCATCGATAAAGACCACTCCGGGATCTCCACTTTGCCACGCTGACTTGGCCATGAGATTCCAGACATCCTTGGCGATGAGTTTTCCTGTCTTCTCTTTGTTTCTAGGGTTGATGAGCCAATATTCCTCGTCATTTTCGAGAGCCTCCATGAACTCGTCAGTGGCGGCGACTGAGATGTTGAAATTTGAGAGGAAGCCTGATTGCTGTTTTGAAGTTATGAACTCCAGAACATCTGGGTGATCCACCCTTAGAATGGCCATCATGGCACCGCGTCTTTTTCCCCCAGCTTTTATAATTTCGGTGGACACGTCGAAGACACGCATGAAGCTTATAGGTCCTGAAGCGATTCCTTTGGTTGACTTGACGATGTCTCCTCTCGGTCTCAGACTTGAGAAGTCAAACCCAACTCCTCCACCTGTCTGCTCGATCAGAGCCATGTTTTTGACAGCTGTAAAAATGCTTTCCAACGAATCTCCAACAGGCAGTACAAAACACGCGGATAGTTGGCCAAGCTTTGTTCCTGCATTGAAAAGCGTCGGAGAGTTAGGAATGAACTCTAGCCGCGTCATCATGCTATAGAACGTTTTTCCTGCTTCCTTTGAACTGTCTCCGTACTTCTCCTCAACCTTGGCAATGGTTTTTGCGATTCTCGTAAACATCTGAGCTGGCGTCTCTATGATGTTCTCATCCAAATCCTTCAAAAGGTACCTTTTTCTCAAGACTTCGAGGGCGTTCACCGTTAGCTTAGCTTCTTCTATTCCAAGTTTTTCCCGAAGGCTTCTTATTTCCTCTTTCTTATTGCGGAAAGTTTGATATTCTTCCGCGACTTTCACATAGCCTTCTTTCTTTAGAACCTCTATGACCATGTCCTGCGCATCTTCAACAGAGGGAACTCTTTCCTTGAACCTTTCTTCCAGAAGCCTAACAATTTCCTCTGTCAAGCCTTCAGCTCTTTCTCCATCTGAAAGCTCAACCGCAATCAAAGCCTTATGGATCGCATCTTTAATCCTGCTGGCGTCAAAAGCAACTATTCTTCCGTCTCTTTTCCTTATCTTAGTGATAGACATAAGTACTCAATCTAAATCTGCCTTAATAGAAATATTAAAGTTTTGAAAACCAGTTCGGCTAATCTGTTTCAGTTACTTTTTGGCGAACTGGTTCTTCGGTGCACCGCAAACGGGACAGACCCAATCTTCAGGCAGTGCTTCAAAAGATGTTCCGGGTTTCACACCATGTTCTGGATCGCCTACTGCCGGATCATACACGTAGCCGCAGATCATGCATTCCCACTTATCCATTCTTATCCCTCATGCCACTAAGAAACCTATCAATCCAAGTTATTTAAGGTCTACCGTTAAGCTCCACTTCAAACCATGAAATAATATTCAAAAGCGCACTAAGTACTATCTACTCAGGGTCAAATTTTAAATCAAACGTACATTATAGATCAAGCCTATTATCAAGAACAGAGGGAGAACCAGATCTCGACCAAGAAGCCAATGATTTCGATAATAATACCCACTTACTGTGAAGAGGAAAGTATAGAGTGGTGTTTGAAAAGCATTCAAAGGCAGGACTTTGAAAAGGACAGAATTGAGACAATTGTCGTGGACAGTAACAGCCCAGACAATACTAGAGCAATCGCCAAAGTACGCTGAAAAAGTCATCAACGTCAAAGCTCGCGGTGTCGGCAGAGCCAGAAACGCCGGAGCGCAGAAGGCAAAGGGCGATATTCTGCTCTTTCTGGATGCGGACACAGTCTTGGATCCTAGATTCTTAACTGAGCTTGTCGAAAGTTTTTCCGACAATGCGGTTGTCTGTGTTTCAGGCGCGGTTGCTGACGACGCATTTGCCGACCCTGCCCATCTCGCGGCTGAACGCGATGTCATTTACGCTGAAAAGCTGAAGAACCACCGTAACAAAACGTTGCCAAGCCAAAGGGTTACTGAAGATTTTAAGGTTTTCCGAGTAGAAGACCGACTAAGAAAATAACAATTGGCAAGAGTATAGTGCCGATACCTTCTGTGATTTGGGGCGAGGTAAGTGACCACTGTGGGTTTGCAAGTATTAGCTGATAATCTCCAATAAGGTGGGTTTGAATATTCAGTTTTCTATCAAAGTTTGAAAGTGGGTTTTCCTTCAACTCTTCAAGTTCGTGTCCTTTGATGCACAACGCTCTCTCACACGAGGACTGCATTCCTCGGTGAATCGATACAAAAGGAACTAGCAAAGAAAGGATTAATATCGGAATTAAGACCGTAAGTGCAATTTCCATGAAGTTGATTGTGCTTTGTCGAACTGCAGGATTTGAAGGGAGCACACTCCAAACGATGCTGTAGGTAGACCAAGCGATAATTGCAGATAGCGCAAATGACATCCAAAGAACCAGCCGTGTGGTCGGTTGAAAGAATTGTCTCACGGGCTCATAAGGTCGAATACTTATTGTCTGCGCCGAATTCTGTAAAGTAATCAAGAACGTCACAAAAAGAGACCAAACAAGCATTCCAATGAGAAACCAAGTAAATATGTCGACCAACAGTTGGTAAACAGAGTAGAATGAAGCAACTGGTGCGGCAAATGGAGGCGTCCAGAATTCGAGGAGTCTGTTGGGAAGTGACCCGAAAACTTGTTTTAGGAGGATTAACGACGCATAAGCTGCGGCTGCAATTGTCCCGCAGCCAATCTGATAAGTTTTACTAAATGAAAGATCATACCCTGATCTTAGACTTCTAAGCAGAACGGGTTTTATGTAAAAGTCTTGATAATCTTTGTCGAGCTTCTTCAGACTTTCATCTGAGCATCGATTGTCTTTGGCGATGAGGCTTTTTGGAGCGACGTATTTCGTCGGCATGATTTCGTTTATCTTTTCAATCAGGTCACGTAATCCCTTGTTAATAAAGTGGAGCGGAATCAAAATGACTAATACCACCAGAAATCCAAAACAATCAAGGGCAAAGCCAATAAGAGTCTCCGAAGACGACCCAATAAGATAGGGCACAAAAACAAGGGTGGGCAACAAAAGTACAACGAAGACTACGAATGCACCCCAACCGATAGATAGCTTTGCTCTTCGGAAGAGTGTTTCAATCCACCATTCGTGAACAATAATAGGCTCAAAGCCATTTTTGGCTGGCTTAGTACTGTGTTTGAGGGCTATTTCGGTTGGTTTCTTGCCTTCTTTGATTTCTTTGCTTATTTGGCGGTTTGTTTTCATAAACCTGAGTGTCTTTATTAGGAGCGAAGTCAATTTTCCACCAAACACGCGAGGCTTTGCGTCTTTAAGTTATGCACTTTTTTCCTCATAAAACTATCTGTGGACCTAGACCAAAACTTCTCCTAGCTCAACACAGGGAGAAGTAAGATAGCGTCGGTCTCTATGTCTTAACATTTCCGTACCTTACAACATTTAAGTTTCTGAGGTACTGCTCGTTTTTCCGTACATATCTCGTAATTTGTACCCACGTCTTCCAACTGAAATCCCATTTACTTCGCCCGATTCTCTTTATGCAGGGGATGGGTATTTCAGCTACCGTCATTCCTTGCTTTGCCATTTCAACCTCCATTTCAGTCTCTATGAAAAAATTGCTGGACTTCAAGTTAAGCTGATCCCAAACACATCTCCTCATTACTCTCATGCCAGTTATGGGCTCGCTAGTGTTGAATTTGCCGTAGTAGGGCTTTTTGAAAAGTATCGGGAACAGCTGATAATGTATAAAATTATGGAGTGAGTCGGTGGAACCCTCCCTTTTGAGCAATCTGGAAGCTACCACGACATCATGGCTTCCTGCTAACTCTTGCATTGCCGGCAAGAATTTCGGTGGATAGGTTCCGTCTCCATCTAAGAAGGCAATGAACTCTCCTTTTGAGTTCTTGACGCCCGTTGCCATCGCAATGCCCTTTCCCATTCTCCTCTCAAATATGATCTTAGCGCCTAGTTTCTCGGCATTTTCGACTGTTCGATCTGTTGAACGACCGTCCACGACAAGAACTTCCCTGTCAATGTCCAAATTGTTGATCTGGCTCAGCGTTTCCACAATGCCTTCTTCCTCGTTAAGAGTGGGAAGTATTATGCTAAGCATCAGGCAAATACCAGACAAATCATTTCGAAATCTTGCCTAATTAGTCTTTGCATATGAATACTATGTTGTCGTAGCGTCGACGGTTAAGGCCGACTTTGTTCATAGAGAGAGAAGTGATCGCCGTCAAAGATGATTGTTGAGTTCGGGGGTGGCGGAGGTTGCCTCGGAGAGAACTTGTCTATCAAAAATACTAAATACTCGTATTGTTGCCAATAGTCAGCTGATGGTGCTGTCGATACGACACATCGTGAAATATACTGAAGCCAATAACCGTAGCGTAGGTCGCCTATTAAGACAGATTCAGAAGGAATAATGGCTCCAGCAGATTGAAGCTCGTTATATTCAGTCTGCTGAACTGATGGTCCCATCATTCTGCTGCTCTGAAAAGCGTGTAAAACAATCAAAGACAAACACAGTAAGAACAGAATTGAGAGAGCAGTTCTACGCATATTCATCTGTATCATTTTGATTCTTGAGACGCTATAACCCAGAGTGGATGAGATTGGAATGAAATCCATTAATACGAACCGCCAAAGCCACTCTATCGGGATAAATGGAAGCGAGAGCAACGTTCCCGTGATTGTTACTGAAACGACCACTAGAAAAGCTTGTTTTCTACGACTTCGGTACTCATAGAAGGACAACGCGAATCCGAGCCCAAGAATTGCAGTTATGAATGCGACACTCATAGGATCAAGGAAGAATTGCGTTGACATACCATTATCTGCTGATGCAAAAAGTCCCTGAAAGAATGAAACTCCTTTAGACCAATTTCCCAAAGAAGAAGGAAAAATCGCTATTGCCACAATGGCCAAAACTAGAACAGTCAATAACAGAAATCCAACGTTTTTCGCCGTTCCCCTTTGATCCAATCCGATAAGCAATGCTACACTTGAATACACGATCATGAGAAGTAGAGCAAGACCAAAATCCAGCAAATGCGATGCAGCTGTCAAAAGCATAAATGTAACTGTAAGAAGTGAGCTGTTCTTTCCAGTATTCTCGGTCATCAAAGAATGAAGATAGTAAGCGAAACATAACAAGAAGAATGCTTCCACTACATTTTTCAGAAGATCATTTAGAAGCCTTAGGTGGAGATCTGAGAATATGCAGACTGTCATAGCCGCCATCCCTGAAAGTTGGGAATGAGTGATTTTCTTGACCCAAAAGTGGAGAGAAACCGCTGAAAGAGCTCCGAAAAGTGATGCGCCAACTTTGATGCCTAGTGTAGGATCGCCGAATATTATGGTAAAAAGTGAAAAACATGAAAGGCAGCGGGTTGTCTTTGTACATAAAACGACCTGTCTCGAGAATGCTTCTTACCTGTGTCAAATAGTAAGGACCATCGGTTCCGTAGACGATTGGATAGATGGAGAACCCGTAAATAGAAGACGAATCCAATAATGAATATTAGAAGAATGATCAAATGCAGGATCCGATGGACAGATGCCTGAACTGCCTGAAATAACTGTTATTGCGCGACAGATGAATGACGAAATAACAGGAAAATGTGTAGCAGAGATCGAAGTGAAACAACCGAAAAACCTGAACATGCCTGTCTCTAAGTTCACAAGAACACTCAAGAAAAAAACGTTGAAGAGCGTTGCAAATCATGGAAAATGGCTGTTTTTGAAGTTTGATCAAGACTACTTGTTGTTGATAAACCTCGGAATGGGCGCAGAACTAATCTATTTCCAGCCGACACAGAAACTTCCAGACAAATACCATTTCAAACTAACGTTTACCGACAAGACAGGTTTCACAGCTCACTTCTGGTGGTTTGGCTACATTCACCTTGTCGCAGAAAAAGACCTATCTAAACACAAGATGGTGGCTCAACTCGGCAAATCACCCATGGAGAAGACGTTCACACTTGAATACTTCAAAGAGCTATTAGCCAACAAGAAAACAGGCATAAAGAGCTTCCTGCTTGATCAGAAAAATATAGCTGGAATTGGAAATGTTTACGTGCAGGACATTTTGTTCAAAGCCAGACTGCATCCGAACCGGAAAATATCAACACTGTCTGAGAAAGAGAAGACAGATCTGTTCAAGGCAATAAAAGAAGTGCTGAATCACAGCATCCGATTGAACGGGCTAGCCTATGAAATAGATTTCTATAGACAGAGGGGCAAGTTCACTGGAGATCATTTTCTAGTGGGTTACAAGACTGGGAAACCTTGTCCAGAATGTAACACGCCGATAGAGAAGATCAGAACTGGAAGCACAGCATCTTACATTTGTCCAAAATGCCAATCTCTAGAATAAATGGCACAAGAGTGAGAAAAGAAAGGTTGAAGATGAAAGTAAAACCGAAAGAAGGCTACAGCAAGGCTTGAAGTTTGCTGATGAGTTCTTTCTTCATTTTTTCGTTGTCTTGAATTTCCTTGTGGACCTTTCGCCAGTCTGCAGAGCAGCGGCCATAGCTTGATTGTTCACCTATGTACTCATGGATTACGTGGTCAATCTTTTCCTTGTTCTTGTCAGTGACTTCTATACCTGCCTCTTTCAGCATGCCGTTAAACCATTTCCAACAAGTCATTCATAACCACCTTCACTTTTCATAGTTTCACGTTGTTAGTTTATTTTATCTTTCTCTTCTTCTCTTTGTATCTTTGAGCGCACTTCACACAGCAGAAGAGATATTCTTTGCCGTCAATCTTTGTGCTGTAAGCTGCAAGTTTGCACGATTCTGAGGAAATTTCTGCTTTGCACATCTCGCATCTGACGAATTCTGGTTTCACTTTTTCGCCTCCTTCTGCCTCTTGTAGTAGTCTTCTATTGCCGCGTGGAGTGCGTCTGCAGCTAGGTTGGAGCAGTGCATCTTGACAGGCGGCAATCCGCCCAGTGAGTCTGCTACGTTTGCGCGGGTGATTTTCATGCCTTCTTCTAATGTTTTTCCTTTGGCGAGTTCTGTTATCATGCTGCTGGTTGCTATGGCTGAGCCGCAGCCAAAGGTTTTGAACTTGATGTCTTCTAGGCGGTTGTCTTTTACTTTGATGTATATTGTCATGAGGTCTCCGCAGACTGGGTTTCCGACTGTGCCGACACCGTCAGCATCTGGAATTTCGCCCATGTTTCTGGGGTTTTTGAAGTGTTCCATAACTTTTTCCGTATACATTACTTATTCAACTCCTTTGGTGTTAAGGGTGAAATTGCTCTTAATCTTTTTACTATGTCCGGCATCAAGTTTGCTGCGTAGTCAACATCTTCCTCCGTGGTCTGTCTGTCTAACGTAAACATCAGCGAACCGTGAGCCTCTTCATGTTTCAGTCCTATTGCCAACAGTACATGCGATGGTTCCAAGGTCTTCGCGGTACAAGCAGAGCCTGAGGAAGCGAAAACGCCCATCATGTCCAAGCTGAGCAGCATCGATTCGCCTTCAATGAAACTGTATCTGACGGAAACGTTGTCGGGCAACCGCTTTGTTGGATGTCCATTCAGGAATGAGTATGGGATCGGCTTGAGCAGACCGTCAATGAATCTGTCTCTGATTTTCGTTAACCGCGCGCTTTCGGCTGGCATTTCCTTCTTGGCTATTTCCGCAGCTTTTCCAAACCCTACTATTCCGGGTACGTTCTCTGTTCCAGATCTTAAGCCTCGTTCTTGTCCGCCTCCGTGAAGCGATGGCTCCAAGCGCACTCCCTCTTTTATGTAAAGTGCACCGACGCCTTTGAGGCCATACATATCATTGGAAGAGATTGTGAGCAAGTCTATACCCTCATTCTTGACGTCTATTGGAACTTGTCCACATGCAGCTGTGGCGTCCACATGGAGGTAGGCATTTTTGCTGTGCACTATTTTGCTGGCTTCTTTTATGGGTTCGATTGTCCCGATTTCGCTATTTGCATAAACCATGGTGACAAGTATTGTTTTATCGGTTAGTTCCTTTCCCAAGCTTTCAAGGTTTACGAAGCCATATTTATCAACTGGCAGAAAAATGGATTCAAAGCCTTTTGTAGTCAGGAATTTGCAGGTGTTAACTACAGACATGTGTTCGACGCTTGAGGTTATGATCCGTGTTCCGCGATCTTTGTTTCGGTAGGCAACCCCTTTGATAGCCATGTTGTTGCTTTCTGTTGCGCCTGAAGTGAAGATTATCGACTCTTTCTTTTCCGCGTTGATCAGTTCAGCTATTTTGATTCTTGCTTCTTCCATTGCACGTTTTGCTTCTTGACCAAGAGTGTGCAATGATGAGGGGTTGCCGTAGGAGGTTTTCATGTAAGGCAGCATGGCTTCTATGACGCGAGGATCAACTGGTCTTCCTGCGGCATGGTCCATGTAGACGCGTCGTGGTGTTGACATTGTTGGTTCGCTCAGAAACACAGGACTGCGTCAGCTTCGAGAGCTAGGTCATTGAGTGTGGCTGCACCGACTATCTTGGCGTCTGACACAAAGTCGCCACGTGGGATTCCAAGTAGGTTGCAGCTTTGTTCACAGACAGCGAATTTTACTCCGGCTTTTATCGCCTGATTCATGACCTCTTTGAGCGATGGGAAACTGCCTAGCTTGATTTTTTCGGCTTCGCCTTTCTTGACGAGGGCTATGCCTTTGATGACGAAGTATACGGTTGCTTCTATGTTCATCATAGCCGCTGTGGTTGCCAATATGAAGGGCGCGTAGGTGCGTTCTGGATTGTCAACTCCGCTCGTTTGCACGTACAATATTTTTTTCTTTGCACTCATTCAAATCATCTCCATTATTCTTTTATTACTTTACTTTCTTGATTAATACCCGAACCACGTTTCCTTCTTTGCTCATGCTCAAAATTTCTTGTCCTAGATGTTTGACGAGGCTTTCGATGTCTGGACCTGCTGCGGGGTCGTCTGCAAGAACTTCGAGGGTTTCGCCGACTTTGAGTTCGTCGAGTTCCATTCGCGTTTTGAAGACGGGTTCGGGGCAGTATAAGCCTAAACAGTCTAGTGTTTTGTCTGGTTTAGCTTTCATAAAGTCGCCTCTTGTTAGCAGTGCAGAAAAAGGAGAATAAAAGAGTTTTCCAAAACTGCGCATTAAACAAGAGAAAGTGATCTGTGGGTTGCACTTGTTCAATACTGTTTTTGGTCAAGTGGCGATTTTTATGGCTTGGGTTGGGCATGAAGTTTCGCAGGCAAGACACTGTATACATTCGCTCTCTCTGACTGGGTCAGACTTCTTCTCAGAAGTGGGATGACCTTTCGCATCAGCCCATTCGTACAAGGATACAGGGCACACGTCAATGCAGACTCCATCGCCCGTGCAAACGTCCCAATCAACAGCCACTTTTGTTCCATGTATTCCAAGTTTCTTCGGAGGCTCAACAGGTCCCCACACGTCATGACCGTTATGCTTATCGACAATTTTCCGGTTTTTCTGGAAATCTGGATCAATCGGCAAACCTTTTTCACCTAACCGTAGTTGGAAAAGAAGGAATATTAAAATTTGCTATTTCATATAGGTTTTGTCACGAATCGGTTTCGAAAGCACATTTTTTATAATTGTAACACGTATTCTTTAATCGGCGATTTGCATGAAGGTTGATGACTTTTCTTTTTTGATTGGAGGAGAAGCTGGGGCAGGCATCAGTCGCTCAGGTTTTCTGTTCGCCAAGGCGGGCATGAGAGGCGGTCTACATGTCTTCGGCACAAACGACTATCAGTCGCTCATAAGGGGAGGGCACAACTTCTACGTGGTTAGAATGGCTGAAAAGGAAGTTTACTCTCAAGCTGACAACATCCACTTGCTAATAGCTTTGAACGCTGAAACTGTCACGCTTCATAAGCGTGAGCTGGTTCCAAAAGGAGGAATAATCTCTGACACAGATGACGTTTCACTGACTCCTGAGATGCTCGGCAGAACTGACTTGAAACTTTACCCAATTCCCCTGAGAAAGATCGTTGTTGATGAGTTGAAAGAGCCCCACAATCTAATAATGAGGAACACAGTGGCTCTAGGGGCGGCAATTGCCATTACTGATTACGATTTTGGACTTCTGAAAGAAGTTATGCGAGACACATTCAAGACGGAAACTGCAGAGTCGAACATTAAAGCGACTCGAGTGGGATATGACTATGTCAAGCAGAATTTTGGTGGCGATTTTGAGTATCAGCTGAAGAAGACTGATTCCGCTGGTAAGCGCCGAATCTTTCTGAGCGGAAATGAAGCTGTCGGACTGGGTGCCGTGAAGGCTGGGTGCAAGTTCTACGTAAGCTATCCTATGACACCAACGACGGGCATCCTTCATTTCATGATTGCAAACGAAAGAGACTTCAACATGATAGCGATGCAGCCGGAAGGTGAGATCGCAGCTATCAACATGGCTGTTGGCGCAGCTTTCGCTGGCACTAGAGCTATGACAGCAACTTCTGGTGGAGGTTTCTGTTTGATGACTGAGGGTTTGGGGATGGCCGGGATGACTGAGACTCCGATCGTGGTCATGGTTGGGCAGAGGCCTGGTCCGAGTACAGGTTTGCCGACTTATTCAGCTCAAGGCGATTTGAGGTTCGTTATTCATGCTTCACAGGGAGAGTTTCCGAGAATCGTCATAGCTCCTGGAGATGTCAAAGAGTGTTTCTACGAGACTATGCGAGCTTTTAACTGGGCTGATAAGTATCAGCTTCCGGTTATTCTCTTAACAGACAAGTATCTTGTGGAAAGTGAAGTTTCAGTTGAGTCTTTTGACGGTAACCGGGTGAAGATTGAGCGTGGAGCGATGATTGAACGGTATGAGAGCGGTGGGGATTACCGCAGGTATGAAGTCACTGAAACTGGAGTATCTCCGAGGGTCATTCCCTCCATGAAGGGAGCGATTGTTCACGCTAACTCGGATGAGCACACTGAGTACGGGTATACTAGTGAAGACTCCGCTGTAACGTCGACAATGATGGACAAGAGAATGAGGAAGCTTGAGACCATAAGCAAGGAGTTTGAGGAGAGAGAAATCGAAACCACCAAATTCTATGGACCGGAAGACGCACTGGCAACGATTGTTTCTTGGGGGTCGACTAAAGGCCCGATAAGGGAAGCCATGAAGCTTCTTGCTGCGGAAGGCATAACGATGAACTTTTTGCAGATACTGTACTTGCATCCGTTTCCTAAAGTGAAAGTCGAAAATATTCTGAGCAGAGCGAAAAAAACGATCGTGGTTGAGAACAATAAGACGTCTCAGCTTTCAAGCCTGATTCGGGAACGCTTGCTCAGGAAGATGGATCATAAGCTTCTGAAGTACGATGGGAGGCCCTTCAACCCTGCGTTTCTGGCTGCTAAGGTTAAGGAGGTACTTTAGGGTGGTTGATTTGACGGATCTGAACACGCCACATAAGAACACTTGGTGTCCAGGATGCGGAAACTTTGGAATTCTTTCGGCTGTCAAGACCGCGTTAATCGAGTTAGGCTTGGAACGAGAGCAGGCTGTCATTGTATCGGGTATAGGTTGCCATGGAAAGATAAGCGATTACGTGAATGTGAATACGTTCCACGGTATTCATGGCAGAGTCTTGCCGATAGCAACTGGGATAAAGTTGGCGAATCCTGATTTGACCGTAATTGGTTTCAGTGGGGATGCTGACTGTTACGATGAGGGTTGGGATCATTTCTGTCACGCGGTCAGGAGGAACATGGACGTAACGTTGATCGTTCATAACAACATGATCTTGGGGTTGACGACTGGACAGACGACGGCTACCAGTCAAACTGGATTTAGGTCGAAATCGACGCCATTTGGCTCAGTGGTTCCGCCATTAAACCCGATTGCCCATGCTTTAATTAGCAATGGGACATTTGTGGCTAGGGGTTTTGCGGGAGACCCGAAGCATCTGGCAAGCTTGATAGTGGAGGCAATAAAGCATAGAGGTTTTAATTACGTTGATGTTTTTCAGCCTTGCGTGACTTTCAACTATTTGAATACTTATGAGTGGTTCCGCAGTAGGGTCTACAAGCTTGAAGAGACTGGACATGACGTAACTGATAGGCAGAAGGCTCTCGAAAAGAGTTTCGAGTGGGGCGACCGAATACCGATAGGCATATTCTACAAAGAAGATAGACCAACCTATCGAGACAATCTTCCTCACTTAAAGGGTATGCCATTAACGAAGATGCCAATTCAGGACATTGACATAAGTGAGGTCATTGAGTCGATGAAATGATAAACTATAAAAACGGTCATGAGGCAAATAGTTCAAATGGTGAAAAACATGGAGCAAAACAAGTTTTATGCAATGCCAAAACTAGACTATGATTTCGCGGATTTGAAACCGTACATTTCTGAGGAACAGTTGAAGATTCACTATCAAAAGCATCATCAAGCCTACGTCAACGGCGCGAACGCGATTCTTGAAAAGCTGGACAAGGCACGGAAAGAGGGTACAGACTTGGACATGAAAGCCACGTTGAAGGAGTTGTCCTTCCACATAGGCGGACACGTGCTTCACGGTTTGTTCTGGGGTAACCTAGCACCACCAAATAAGGGTGGAGGTGGAAAGCTGACAGAAGCTTTCGGTGAGGCGATTGACAAGGAATTCGGAAGCTTTGACAGGTTCAAGAAGGAGTTTACACAGGCGGCTGTCAGCGTTGAAGGTTCTGGCTGGGCTGCATTGACTTTCTGTCGCAGAACCAAGAGACCGATAATAATGCAGATAGAGAAGCACAACACGAACGTTTTCCCAGGTTTCAGGATTCTGATGGTTCTTGACCTTTGGGAACACGCGTATTACCTTGACTACAAGAATGAGCGGGCAAAGTTCGTGGAAGCCTTCTGGAACATAGCCAACTGGAACGAAATAAGCGAACGCTTAAACGAAGCAACAAAGTAGACTTTGCTTCTGCCTTTTTTCTCAATCTTATCGAGGAAGAGGCTCTTAGGAGAGCTTTGTCCCCTTATGCATGACTTGAATTTATTGTTGGCTTTGCATTTGAATAGAGTCTCGATAGTTTCACAAGCTCTATAAGGTTTCGACATATTCAATGGCTATTGAAGTGTGCTTAGTACATGGGTGATACTGGCAAGGCGATAAAAGAGCCGAAGTACTGGGGTTCATGGAAAGGAAGAATTGCAACAGCTATTGCACTAGATGGCGAACAAACGTGGAATGAGCTGCTTGAGAAGACGGGGCTGACAGAAGCAACATTGAACAAGGTTCTTGCTGAAATGTTCAGTGATAAAACTCTCCAGAAAACAAATGAGGAGAAATACAGAATCGGCCCAGAACTCTATAAAGAATACAGAGCATTCCTCGAAAAAAAGGAGAACCTCAAGGATTCAGGGAAGGAAAAAACACAGATGCGTGGTAAGTTCTCAGAGGGCAGAAAAACTGAACTTGTTGATTGGATCAATCAGTGGAAAGTCGTGAAGAAATTGGATTTCTCTCTTGAGCCCAAGCATTTCTTCTTAGAGGGGCGTCATCTTGACGATTTATCGAAGGAACTGATCTGCAATGCTACGTCAGAGGTTCTTGTGGTAAATCCATATGTTAGTGATTGTGATTTGAGTGATACTTTGTGGCAAACAAGTAGTCGTGGAAAGAAGGTGCGATTGGTAACAAGACCTCCCGAAGATGAGAAGGAAGAACATAGGAAAAAGAAGCAGGACTACCATACGACGCTGAAGAAAGAAGGTGTTTTGCTGACTTACAATAAAAGAGCACATGCGAAACTTATCGTAGTGGATCGCGCAGTGGCTATTGCGTCCTCCATGAATTTTTACAGCGGTTCTTCTGGAAGAGAATCGTGGGAGGCAGGACTTATTTCAATAGAGGATGCAGTTGTAGAATCAGTGGTTGATTCCATTCTCAACCTATTAGAAAAACCTGAATCAAAAGAGCTTGATAGATCAGTAATGCAAACCGTGAAAAGCTTCTATCACAGTTTGAAACAGTAGCTTTTACGAAAGCGTTTGAAGAATCATATAATGGTTTTCAGTCTAAGGAGTGGCATCCTAGTTGCTTCATTTGAGAAATTGTATTTTGGGGTCGTAAAGTTTTAATCCACGCTATCGAGACACCACTCTATCCAAGAAGGTTATTGTCTTGGTTACTTTGAATCTTGACAAGATTTTCAACCCCAAAACCGTAGCCATAATCGGCGCGTCAGACGAAGAAGGCACCGTCGGCTACGCCCTAATGAAGAATTTCAAAGAACTAGGCTTCGAAGGAAACGTCTATCCTGTTAATATAAAGAAGTCAGAAGTTATGGGCTTGAAGGCTTATCCAACCGTGGAACAGCTTCCTGAGCCTGTTGATTTAGCTGTTATTGCCACTCCTGCTCGTACTGTTCCAGACATCGTTGAGCAGTGCGGAAAATCAGGAATAAAAGGCCTGATCATCATAAGCGCAGGCTTTAAAGAAATAGGCGAAGAAGGCAGAGCGCTTGAACAGAAGATCATCGAACTCAAGAGGAAATACGACCTGCGCATTATTGGACCTAACTGCTTGGGCGTGATACGCCCATCCGTGAAGATGAACGCCACTTTCATCAGCAAGACACCCAAACCCGGCAACATAGCCTTTATCAGCCAATCAGGTGCACTCGGTTCAGCTATCCTCGATTATGCGCTTCATGAGAACATCGGCTTCAGCAACTTCGTATCAATAGGCTCCATGATAGACGTAGACTTCGGCGACCTAATCGACTACTTCGGAACCGACCCCAAAACACGAAGCATCCTCATGTACATCGAAGGCTTAACAGACGCACGCAAATTCATGAGCGCCGCCAAACACTTCGCACGCACAAAACCCATCATCCTCGTCAAAGCAGGCAAATACAGCGAATCCGCCAAAGCCGCAGCCTCACACACAGGCTCTCTAACAGGCGAAGACAACATATACGACGCCGCATTCAAACGCGCGGGCGTCGTCCGCGTAGACGAAATCGCCGACCTATTCAACAGCGCCGAAGTCCTCGGCATGCAGCCTCTTCCCAATGGACCAAACTTGGCCATAATCACAAACGCAGGCGGACCCGGAGTGATGGCAACCGACGCCCTAATCGGACAGGGCGGAAAAGTGGCTAAATTATCACCTCAAACAATGGAAACACTAGACACCGTGTTACCTCATTTCTGGAGCCACGGCAATCCCATCGACATCTTAGGAGATGCACACGCAGACCGCTACAAAGCTACAATCGAAGCCTGCCTTGCCGACGAAAACGTGGACGGAATTCTCATCATCTACACTCACCAAGCCGTAGCTGAACCCACAGAAATCGCCAAAACCATATCCGAACTCATCAAAAGCCAACCCTACCACAACAAAACCATACTGACCAGCTTCCTAGGCTACGGAGCAGTCGAAGAAGCGAACCACATATTCAGCCAAAACAACATTCCCACATTCACCACACCTGAACAAGCTACCAAAACCTACCTCTACATGTACCAGTACAAGCGCAACCTCGAACTCCTCTACGAGACGCCTGAAGAAGTGCCCGTAGACGCCATGGCACCCAAACGCCCACTTATGGTCATACTCCGCAACGCGGCAACCGAAAACCGCGAATTACTCACAGAAGCCGAAGCTAAACGCTTCCTCGAATACTACAACTTCCCAGTAGTGAAAACCAAAGTTGCCACAACCCAAGATGAAGCCGCCAGACTAGCCGCAGAAATAGGCTATCCCGTCGTGCTGAAAATCCTCTCACCCCAAATCATACACAAGACCGACGCAGAAGGCGTCGTCCTAAACCTCAACAGCGAAGCCGAAGTACGAGAAGCTTTCAACCGCATAATCGAAAGAGCCAAACAATACAACCCAGAAGCAGAAATCCAAGGCGTCACCGTACAGAAGATGATCAAAAAAACAGGCTACGAAGTCATCATAGGAGCTAAACGAGACCCACTCTTTGGGCCAGTCATACTCTTCGGTATGGGCGGCGTCGGCGTGGAACTCTTCAAAGACTTTTCGTTAGGATTGCCACCGTTGAACCAAACTCTGGTCAGAAGAATGATGGAAGAAACCAAAGTCTACCAACTCCTGAAAGGCTATCGCAACGTTCCACCAGCAAACATAAAACTCTTAGAAGAAACCATGGTTCTCTTCAGCCAACTGCTCGTTGACTTTCCACAACTCAAGGAAGTCGACATCAACCCACTCTTTATAAACGAAACCGAAGCCTACGCCTTCGACGCCCGCATAGTGATTGACAAGCAGCAAGTCTTCGAGAAACTCGAACCTCACCAGCACCTAGTCATAAGCCCCTACCCGAAGAAATATGAGCAGCTCTGGACCATGCGCGACGGTCGCCAAGTCTTGCTGAGACCCATAAAACCTGAAGACGAACCCCTATGGGAGGAAATGTTCCAGAACTTCAGCGAAGAATCCATCCGCTACAGGTTCTTCCAAATAATCAAAGACACACCACACGAAACACGCGTACGCTACTGCAACATCGACTACGACCGAGAAATAGCCATCGTACCCGAACTAACAGACAAAGACGGCAAACGAAAAATCCTAGGCGTCGTCCGAGTAGGCATCGAACCCGACGGAAAAGCAGGCGAAATCGCCTTCATCGTCGCTGACCCTTGGCAATGCCAAGGCCTAGGCACAAAAATGGTAGATTACGCAATCGAAATAGCCAAAGACATGAAACTCGAAAAGCTCTACGCCATAATGCTGCCAGACAATTTCAGAGCCGTAAACCTCATGAAGAAAATGGGCTTCACCATCACGTACATGGAAGACAATACAGTGAAAGGAACGCTAGACCTTAAAGAAGAGGAGATCGAAGCCCGGTGCGAGGAAGCAGAAAAAGCTGAAGAGTCACTGGCTCAGAGGGAGCAGGCACAAGTGAAGCAGAAAGAGGCAGAAGCAATTCAAGAGTGAACTGCAAGCTTCTCTTCTAAAGTATAGTGCCCCTGTAGTCTGTCGAAGCCGGACAGCCCAGACACCTGTTGTTCACGTAAAACATGCATTTGCTGCAGTCTTTCTCGCTGGTGTCAATTTCTTTTTGTCCAAGATCGGCTTCACAGGCACGATGAAATCCCGAATAGGAGTTACCACAAGATTGAACTCCATCTCCTTAATGCTAGGGTCCGGTCTGAGATGGGAATCAACGCATGACACTATTGATCTCATGTTCTCGCCAATCAAGAGAACGGTCAAGTTGTATTTCCCAGAGGTCAAAAACCCATTGAGATACAGAGGACACTTGTTCAAGGAACTGAGGACCTGTTCGATATTGGCTGTGACCACATCGATCTTTGCAAGAAACAACTGAGCTTTCCTAACATCAACTCCTATCAAGAAACCCAACACTCCCTTTTACTTGAGCTTGTTTATCCTTGCACTGACGGCTGGTTGCGAAATCTTCAAGCGTTCTGCCACATCTGTTTGAGAGATCTCCGGATTTTCAGACAGCAAATGCACTTCTTGTGAAATCGTCGGGCACTGCATCTAT
>Ga0315279_10004889_pt1 | contig 17760 bp, 19 predicted proteins | sample YL17G06_20_MG_FD_203694 | JGI IMG/M metagenome (GOLD analysis project Ga0315279, IMG submission 203694) | Sediment microbial communities from Yellowstone Lake, YNP, Wyoming, USA - YL17G06_20 | ecosystem: Environmental > Aquatic > Freshwater > Lake > Sediment | place: USA: Wyoming | collected... | reverse complement strand
GTCGACGAGTCCAGACGACCCCACGTCATCCATCGCCTACCAGAAGAGACCGTGACTAGAGTCGTGGAGGTTAGGCGGCGTGAAGGCTGGTGCAGTGAAGCCATCGAAGCATACCTGAAGGCTCACGGCGTCCAAGTCAGCCACGGCTCCATCCACACGATCATCAAACAGAAACACCTGCCCATGCGTACGTACGCACCTAGAAGGCAGCGTACTTACATACGCTTCCAGCGTGCACATCCGGACAGCCTATGGCAGACGGACATCAAATACTACGGTGACCAATACCTATTCGCGTGCCTAGATGACTGCAGCCGCTACCTTCCAGCCATAGAACTCTACACGGAAGCCACGACCGAGAACCTGCTCAGCCTCACCGATGACGCTCTAAGCCACGGAAGAATTCCCAGCCAGGTACTCAGTGACCACGGGCCCCAATACTACAGCGACAACAGCAAGAGCAGATTCACCCTATACCTAGAAGCACATGGCATAGAGCACATCACGGGTTCCATTGGAAAACCCACCACGCAAGGCAAGATCGAACGTTTCTGGCAAACCTTCGAGCTATACTATCCACGGTTCAACGACCTGAACCGATTCAGAGAATATTGCAACAACAAACCTCACAGAAGCCTTAACTACAAAACTCCAGCCCAAGTATACCTCAACTAACTGTCCGGTATGTCATTGGCTCCCGCACACAGCCCGGACCTAGAAAAGTCTTATATATCATACGACCTACCCATTTTTCAGCATCCCTTTTTGTTTGTGGAGCACACTCTCGAAGTGTCGTCCAATTGAAGAGTCGCGTCGCTCGACAAAGCTTGGTGGAGTGATTTGATATTCAAATGTTGGGAGATTCCAGGGGTAAAAGTTCCCGCTCCAAACGAACGAGTTCTCACCGTGATTATGTCACCTGAAGTCACCAACACAAAGCAACTAACGTTGTTAACATCAATAATAAGTCCAGGATACACCACTGGAACCCACAAACACGATGTAGACGAGTTCATGTACGTGGCTACAGGCAGGGGCGAATTCATTGAAGAAGGCCAAGGAAAGCCCTTTGAACCTGACTCACTTCTATTCGGACCAGCTAACAAGGAACATGAAGTGAAAAATACCGGCAAGGAAACCCTAAAACTAATCTGCTTCTACTCGCCCCCACTCAAACCAGTGGGGTTCTTCGAGAACGCTGTTCAATCCGCCAAGAAGCATCATCAAAGTGGCGCATAGATTCGTAGCGCCGGAGACAACGATTTCATATGAGAATAATCGATATCTCACAGGAAATATTCCAGGGCATACAAGTATATCCGGGGCATCTGAAAACGGTAATTTGGACACACGCCTCACATGAAGAAGTCAAAGAAATCCTTGGAACAGGGGCATCATACGAAACACGCGGACTACTGTTCAGCGATCATGCATCGACTCACGTTGATTCGATATCCCATCTATCCGCTAGGAAAGAAGCGTTAACTATCGACAAAATGCCGCTCGAGGAATACTTTTTTGTTCCCGCAATCTGTTTGGATGTAAGCTTCATGATGTAAGCTTCATCTTCTTAAGCTTCATGTAAGCTTCAAGAGTCCGACTCTTAGGGCCCGCACCAGCTTACCCACACACAATCAATCAAACGACGAAATGCGACGGTTCAAATTCGGGCGCACGAACCAAGTGACCCGACGACGAAAAACGGACTTCCTAGTTTCCTATGGTGTGAATCGAGTACGGTCAGTTGGGCGTCTCCGTGGATTCCTTGGTTGTCTTGTAGCCGTAAAAGGCTGCCAGGCAGCAAACAGCCTAAAGGCTCGCGCTCAAACCATAGTCTAAGATCATGGTTCTGGAATCACTCATTACGCTTCCAACTAGCAGCATTATGAAACCCAGAACTCCCGTAGCTGAGGCGGCAAGAACAAGCAAAACGGATTTGAGTGCTATTTTTATCCGCCGTGTGCCTATCGTGTCGAGTGAAAGACTTGCCCTCACGATCAGCAATATGACAGGTATTGTTGAAGCAAGTAGAACTCTGCCAACCCAAGAACCAAGAGGGTATGGAATCATTGAAGACGATACTGCCGCAAAGATAGTCTGCCGCAAAGATACGACGCCAATCGACGGTCCAAATTCGGGTGCTCGCACCAGCCCACCCTCACGCACACACACACGAATTAACCGAACGACGGTTCAAACTACGACGGCCGCGCCAAGAAAACCACACATCAATCCTTCTCAAGAGTGCGAATCCCGGCGTTCATACTATGGGACGCGCCCCCAAATTCTCGTCTCTATGCGCGCTCAAGAAGCCGCGTGATGAACTTGTTTGGTCTTAATCCTCAATATACAAGCAGCCATTTCCTGAACCTGAGGATACTCAACTTTCTTCACGACAGGATGAGCTATGAGACAACTCACGGTCCCGGATATGTCGAGATAGATACCATCATTCGGAGGGGCGAAGAAGTATCAATAGGCAAGGGCGCAATAGCTTGGTCTCTGAAAGAGCTGGCGTACTTCGGCCTAGTTCAATTCGAGAATCAGTCGAACACTGGATATGATACTGCTGCTTATGTTAGAATCACCAACACCGGGGTCTACTATCTGAAGGAACTGGTGCATAGGTTCGTCTATGTGGACTTAGTTTGGATGGGGGGAGGCATGGGGAAGTGGTGAAGATTCCTGTCGATCTCAAGCGAGAGGACTTGAACATCAAGATCTTGGACGTCATCACGGAGGCGCCTAGAGTTGCACCCATCGGGACAGCTGACGTAGTGGTTGCTGGAGGCTGGGGAGTCGGAAGCATCGACAATTGGAGGCTGATTGAAGAGCTTGCCCGATCAATGGGCGCGGCGGTTGGAGCCACGAGGCCGCCGGTTGATGAGAAGTGGGCCTCAGAGGATCAATTGATCGGGCAAAGCGGGAAAACGGTCCGCCCTAGACTTTACATTGGGATAGCCATATCCGGTGCGATGCAGCATCTTGTCGGAGTACAGGATTCAAAGGTCCTTGTAGCGATTAACAGGGATCCCAACGCTCCAATCTTCAAGATAGCCGACTTTGGGATAGTAGCGGATTTCCGCGAGTTCGTTCCGACTCTCGTCGAGCAGATCACGAAACTACGGTCAACGAAAGATACTTCGTGACCGAGACATGAACGGGCTTCACAGTCACTTCGGCATCATTCCCTGTTGAGTGAGAAGCATAACCAGATCATAGTATTCTGTTACGCGTTCTATCTTTCCTCGTCTCGCCTTGATTACGTACGCTATTCTGACGTCGATGGGCTTATTGGTTGCGGGCGTGCCGCGGAACGCCCCTTTGTTGGTTCCTTTGAATCTTACTTCAACGACAACTTGATCCTCGCCTATCACGCGGTTAAGCATCTCTGCGGTGCAGTCTGGGTATCCCGCGAATACTTCGCGGTAGCCCTCAGCGATGCTGTCACGTCCTCTTCTGGGCTCGGCCTCCGCAACCTCGTCACCCACCGCATCTTCAGTAAGAAGTGCGGCCATGCCTCCGACGTCGTGGGCATTCATCGCGGCAATCCATTGTTCGGCTAGCTCCGCTACGCTCATAGGCCACTTCTCCCCGGCCTTGGACCGTCACGCAAACTAGCCTAAGCTGGCGGCACTTCGCTGTATATTAGGTCGAGGTCTATGCCCTGTCTCTTTCTCACGTACTTGCTGACATAGTAGATGATGAAGGCGCCCCAGAAGAATACCAGTGACGCCAAGACAAACCATGTCCTCGTGAGAATGGCGTCAGTTGTCGTCAGTTCCGTGTAGGGCGGAAACGTATAGGGCCAAGCTATCAAACCGTACAGAGCCAAGAACATGAATACGGTCGATATAACGCCCGCTATCGTGATAAGCGGTACTCCACCGATTTCCCGCTGAGCCGGTGACCCTTTGTACAGTTTCTTTCTTCTATAGGCGAAGACGATGCCCGCGATTGATGTGATGAAGTAGGTGAGCGTAGTGCTAACTGTAATCCCCGCGATCCAGCTTACGAAAGACACTGAATAAGTGTACAGAACCAACGCCGCCTCTGACAGCACGGCGATAAGGAGTATGGCGTATGTTGGGGAATGGTATTTTCGACTGACTTCCGAGAACTTGTCAGGCAAGACCCTATCGAAGGACCAGGCCATCACTGAGCGGCTCGCAAATGTGTAAACAAAGATCATGGTTCCTAAGGGCCACAGTATGAATCCCAATCCCATTACCCAGACCAAAACCTGGTTGGCGGCAGCTACGCCGGCAAAAAGATTGTATGAGGCTGGAACTGGCAGGGGGCTCTTACCGATAAGTTGCAGATAGTACAGGCTTGCTAGGAATTGATCGCCTATGATGTACTGCATACCGTATGCCATCAAGAGGGTTAGTGGAGCGAGTATTGCCAAGGATCCAAAGATCGAGAAACGCATGTTCCTCTTCGGATTCTGAAGCTCTCCACCTGCGTAGACGTTATTTTGCGTGTAAAGTACGGTTAATCCAGAATAGCCGATCGCTACTAGAGATAGCGATAGGTCGTTCCACTGCGGTATCACAGGGAAGCCTTCTTGCGCCGCTGTGTCTATCACGCCGAAATAGGATGTGAAAGCATCGAACCTACTTACGAATACGTCATGCGGAGTGAATGCGATGACAAATATGGCCACACATACGCCGATCATCCCGACTGTCCACAAGACTTTCTGAGCGACCATGCTGGGCCTCAGACCTGTCAGGACTATCCCCATGATTGCGATGTTGAGCAAGGTTGCGATGACGAAAGCTGTGTTCGGAAGACTTACCCAAGTAGCGGCATCGATCAGGCCTGGACTGTTCGTCATAAGACCCAGCGTCGACAAGAAACCCGCCATCCCGATCGTCATGGACCAGTTTGCATAAACGGTAATGAATATCGCAGCGGGCATTATCATCGCCATGTTACCGGCGAATCCTAGCGAAGGAAACAGACTTCTGCTGTTGAACACGTAGTCTCCGCCCGACAGTGGGAACGTCGAACCGAAAAGCACGTAGACTATGTCAAGGAATATCGCGGCAATGATTGCGAAAACGATCGACCAAGTCATGCTAGAACCGGGATAGGTCGAAGGAACAAACAGGAGACCCACGGCGCCGAAGATGAGATTCGCCAGAAGCATGTTCCCTATTAGAGCGTCTGTGCCTGTCATTCCTCTTACTAGCCCACTGGCCTTTCTCACGAAGAGTTTCCCAGTTTCCATGCAAAACTCCCTAGCTTTCTGTAAGCCCGGAGGCTATGTATTTAAGACTTAACATCTCGCGCCACCCGGCCCGCCATTTGTGCTCATCGTAAAATGCAAGAAGTCCAACCCTTTACGCTGAGAAGCCTTATGAATGGATTCCAGCACCACGTCATAAACGCTGGGCAGGTGTGTGGAGCTGGCAAGAAAAACAGAACCCTGGAAGACAACTGAATGGTTTGTGAGCCACTATAACTACAGCAAGGAGGCAAGGCGAGGACTAAAGCTTCCGAAGAAAGTGCGAGTTCACGACATAACGCTGCGAGACGGCGAGCAACAGGCTGGCATAGTCATTCGAAAGGAAGAGAAGGTTCAAGTCGCTCGGGCATTGAGCGAGGCTGGCGTGGATCGAATTGAGGCGGGGATGCCCGCGGTCTCGAAGGAAGATGCTGAGGCTGTCAAGGCGATAGCGCATGAGGGTCTTGCCTCGAAGGTATTTGCATTTGCACGTTGTGCCAAGAGTGATGTTGACCTGGGCTTGAAGGCGGACGTTGATGGATTGGTTATGGAGGTGCCCTCAAGCGATCATATCATCAAGTATGCGTACGGGTGGCCTGAACAGAAAGCGATCGATCTGTCGGTGGAGGCAACTGCATATGCGCACGAGCACGGGCTCTACGTAACCTTCTTTACAATAGATTCCTCGCGTGCAAGTTTCAGAACATGTTGGAAACTCGTCAACGCGGTCGCAACCAGAGGCCATATGGATTCACTCACAGTCGTCGACACTTTTGGAGTATGCTCGCCCCCGGGATTTGCTCAATTAGTTCGGGCCATGAAGAAGCGAGTCAAGAAACCACTCGAAGTACACTGCCACAACGACTTCGGACTCGCAGTCGCAAACACGATCTCCGGAGTCGCAGAAGGCGCCGAAGTCATTCACTCAACCGTGAATGGCATAGGGGAGAGGATGGGGAACGCGTCGCTGGAACAGACCATAGTGTCACTGCAACTTCTGTACGGAGTGAAATCGTCCGTCAAGCTGGAAAAGCTCCGAGGCCTATCCAAGCTTGTCGAGCAGGTAACCGGCCAGAACGTACCGGTCAATGCGCCGATCGTGGGAGATAACGCCTTCAAGACGGAGTCAGGGATCATAACTGGATGGTGGTCCAGACTCGAACCGCAAAACATGCCTCTTGAGATTTTCCCATTTCTTCCGCAACTCGTCGGTCACGAGCCCATAGGAATACTCCTGGGCAAGAAGAGCGGTAGAGACTCGATATTCTACGCAGCCAGGAAACTCGGTCTCACAATTCCTGAAGGGTCTGTCGACGCAATTCTTGAGAGAGTGAAGACGACCGCTGAGGCAAAGAAACGCACTATTACCCAGGAGGAGTTCTTGGAAATTGTCCGGAGCACCAGCTAGGCGTATAAATCGCGATGCACGGCTGCTTTGAGATTCAGGTGTCGATAAGTGACGAGACTATTCTATACGACCGACGTGCACGGCTCCAACGTGGTCTTCCGGAAGTTTGTCAGCGCCGGCAAGTTCTACAAGGCAGATGTCGTCGTCCTGGACGGTGACCTCACAGGCAAAGCCATCGTTCCTGTGGTGGAAAAATCGGGCAAGAACTACGAGGCCAATTTCCTAGGAGAGAGACATGTCGTCCAAGAACGCCAGCTCAACGACCTCCAAGACATGATTAGCAACTTGGGATTCTATCCGTTCCTGACATCTGGGGAGGACCTGCAAGACTTCAATGGCCATCCGGAGAAGGTTCACGATCTGTTTGACGAGATGATGCTCAAGAGAATGCGAGAATGGGTTCAGCTGATTGAGCAGAATCTGAAAGGTTCGGGGATAAAGTGTTATGCCCTTCCTGGAAACGACGATCGATTCGAAATTGACAAGGAAATCGAGAGGTCAGACTACATCATAAACCCAGAAGGTAAAGTTGTGCAATTGGATGACCATCACGAGATGATAAGTACAGGATGGAGCAATCCTACACCGTGGGATACGCCCAGGGAGGAGAGCGAGGAGGCGCTGGAAAAGAGGATCCAAGCTATGGCAACGAAAGTTGAAGACATCAAGAATTGTGTTTTCAACCTTCATTGTCCTCCACATGATACCGGCATAGATGTCGCGCCCCAGCTCGATGAGAATCTCGCGCAGGTAGTGAAAGGGGGAGAGCTAGTCATGATCCCAGTCGGCAGCAAAGCAGTCAAGTCCACGATAGAGCAGCATCAACCTCTTGTAGGCATTCACGGCCACATACACGAGTCAAAGGGGACACGTAAAGTGGGTCGAACCCTCTGCATGAATCCTGGAAGCGAGTATCAGCAAGGAACACTCAAGGGCGTTGTAGTGAACCTCGATCAGAAAGGTTTGAAATCCACAATGTTCACGACGGGATAGAATTCGAAAACCAAACACTCATGGAGGCATGTTGATTGACTCTCTCTAGTTTCACGGACGAAGCTCGGAGGCTGGTCGATGAAGCCAACGCTGATGGCATCACGTTGAGGGTGATGGGAGCTACCGCCATCAAAATGCATTGCCCAAGATTCTCGCAGCTTCTTGAGAGTATGGCTAGGGAAATATCCGACATCGACTTCATGGCCTTGAGCTCGGACAGGGACCGGATTGTGCAGTTCCTCCTCAAGATGGGATACCAATTCAATAGGCGCAGACTCATGGTAATGAGGTATTTTGGCAGGTACATCTTCGACGACCCGAGCAATAGGCGTGTGGCGGACGTATTCTTCGATCAGCTTGAGATGTGTCACACCATCGACTTCAGAGGAAGACTCAAAGTAGATTACCCAACAATCTCCTTGGCTGACCTCTTACTCGAGAAGCTGCAGATAGTTAAGATCACTGAGAAAGATCTCAAAGATTGCATGGTTCTTCTGCGAGAACATGACGTCTCAGGGAGCGACGATGATTGTATTAACAACGTCTACATTTCAGATCTTCTGTCGAAGGACTGGGGTTTCTACTACACCTCGAACCTGAACCTAACGAGGATTGCAGAATCTCTAAAGCAGTACAGTGCCCTACAGGAGTCAAACATCAGTGACATAGCTTCGAAGATCAAGGCCCTTCAGGAGCAGATTGAGAAAGCCCCCAAGTCAATGGGATGGAAAATGCGGGCAAAGATAGGCCCCAGACAACAGTGGTATCGAGATGTCGAAGAGGTCGAGCGCACTTGAGTCACGCAGTTGGCGGACAAGTCACTCATGGCGGGTTCTCTTTCCGATAGTCCATTAGTAACGCCATAGCTGTGCCGCCGTTCCGAAACCCTAGGCGGCCGATGCGATACCTTCCTTCGTCGCCGGAACAGCCCGTGGAAGGACATACCTTTCTCTTAATACCGCGGTCTCCTTCAGACCGGTTCCGGTGATTACACAGACAACGGTATCCTCTCGCGCAACGACGCCCTGATCAACCAGCCGCTTGAGCGCTGCTACGACGGATGCTGAAGCGGGTTCAGCAAAGAGGCCTTCTCGGGCGGCTAGGAGGCTCTGGGCTTCCAGCATCTCTTCATCAGTAACCCCGATCGCAACACCTTTCGACTCCTTGATCGCTCTGAGCGCCGCCAATCCCGTTGGTGGGTACTCAATGCATATGCTTGAGGCAATCGTCTTGGGGTTTCTTATCGTACGTATTCGTTCATGTCCCTCCCGGAGCGGCTCCACCAAGGAGTCACATGCGCTGGCCTGGACGCCCACGAGCTTTGGGGGTATACCGGCCATGTTCAGCATCTCAAGCTCTTTGAAACCCTTCCAGTTGGCAGCGATGTTGTCTCCGCCACAAATTGGATAGAAGACCCAATCGGGGGGCTTATGTTTCAGTTGCGATGAAATCTCGTAAGCTATTGTCTTTGCGCCTTCGGCCTGATACGGGTTGATTGGACCCGACGTCGGTATGGGATACCATCCCCACGCGTCATGTGCCTCTCTGAGGAGGCTGAGTGCTGCGTCAACAGATCCCTGAATCGGGATTATCGTCGCCCCATAGGCCATCGCCTGGACAAGTTTCGTCGGACTCGCAGTAGCGGGGATAATTATCCGGCATTTCATTCCAGCCCTCGCCGAATATGCCGCCAGCGACGCACCAGCATTCCCCGTCGAAGCAGTCGACACGTCCATGACATCATTCTCCCCCGCAACGGTGACGCCGACAGAGACTGATCGGTCTTTGAAAGTCCCGGAGGGATTCCTCGTTTCGTCCTTCAGATACAACTTCTTGAGCCCCATGGCTTCAGCAAGCCGGTGGCTGGTCAGAAGCGGTGTATCACCCTCTCCCAGCGAGACGGCAGGTTTGGTTCCTTTGACCGGAAGAAGCTGTGAATACTTCTCGACTAGGCTGTTCCCTCTGCCGAATCGGCTCTTGGATAGAGCCTCGGCAACCGACTCCATGTCGTAAACTACGTCTAGAAACTCATGGCATTTGTCGCACGAGAAGAGCTTTCCGTAGGCGTACTCGGTTGAGCAGGAGATGCATTTCAGAGCTTTAACGTACACGTTGGATTCCCGCACCGTAAGAGGCTATTCTCCTAGCTCATTCACTACGGTCTCGAGTCTATCGAAGCCTTCCTTCAGGTTTGTCATGGATGTTGCGTATGAGATTCGCAGGTATCCTTCGCCTTGCTGCCCAAATGAGCTTCCAGGAACAGTCGAGACCTTGCCCTTTTCCAACATGTGCATGCAGCAGTCAAGGGAATTCATGCCCAGCTTGCGGATATTTGGAAAGACGTAGAAAGCACCCTTGGGTTCCGTGCACGAGATACTAGGAATCTTCCTGAGTCGTTCAAGGACGTATCTTCTTCGTCGTCCATACTCCTCGGCCATTTCCTTTACGCACTCCTGCGGGCCTCGAAGCGCCGCGATCCCGGCTACCTGAGCGATGGAATTTGCGCACGTATTGGCGTAGAGGTTCAGCTTCGCCATCTCGGCAACGATGTTTGCTGGAGCGACCGCGTACCCTAGGCGCCATCCAGTCATCGCGTAAGTCTTGGAAAACGCGTTTATCGTAACCGTCCGGTCTCTCATGCCACTAATGGCCGCGAAACTCTGGTGAGACGCTCCATCGTAGACTAGTTTCTCGTATACTTCGTCGGAGATCACGACAAGGTTGTGTTGCTCCGCCAAGTTCGCGATTTCCTTCAGAGTAGACGCGCTGGTCACGGATCCCGTGGGATTGCTCGGGGAATTGATCAGTAAGACCTTGGTCTTGGCCGTTATCCTCTTTCTTATCGCATCTGGATCGGGTGTGAAGTTTGATTCTTCTCTCATAGGGTAGTGAACCACAGACCCCTCTGCCAAACGCGCGCAAGGTTCATAGTGAGGCCACGCGGGATCGGGCAACAAAACCTCATCGCCAGGGTTCACCAGTGTGAGCATAGCAAGGTCGACTGCACAACAAGCTCCAGCAGTCACGATTATCTCAGTATCCGAGCTTGCAACCACTCCGTTCTCTTGTTCCAGCTTTCTAGCGAGTTCCTTACGTAATTCGAGCAATCCTTGACTTGACATGTAGTGTGTAAATCCGTCATCAAGAGCTTTCTTCGCAGCCTCTCTAATGTGAGCAGGTGTCGGAAAATCAGGCTCTCCAAGCTCCAGCCTAGCCAGGCCGGTCATCTTCTGAGCCCTCTCAAATACTACCCTGATTCCAGAAAGAGGTATAGCGACAGACCTCTCCGAGGGCTCAACTCGAAAACTGCGTTCTCCCTTCTCCATATTGTCACCGCCTCACCGTGCCAGTCGTTGACGTGAGCTCAGATTTGGGTCAAGCCGCTTGCCAAAGATAAGTCCTTTGCGGTATTCGCTTCTCAAGTGTTCTAGCTACCAACATGTGTCAGTGATAAGAAGAGACTGGATCATTGGGACAAGTCAGGGTAGTATCCGTGGATGGAACTATGAACGGCCGCATCAAGGGATTCGTTATCTCTATCCCGCTGACGTATACTTCCATGACAGATGTGGGTAGTTAGAACAGTATTCGCTTCTCAAGAGAAGATCGCATTACCGCAAGTCTTTACATTCTCCTTTTTTCCGCATGTGTTATATATTTCGTTCTGGGCAATGATTTCCGCGGTGAAACCGCCGTGACTGTAGATTTTGATAGACTGCGGAAGGAACGAGTCGAAAAGACGCGAAATGTGATAAGGCAACTGAACCTAGATGCATTCATTGCGACCACGTTCGAGAACGTTAGGTATGTCACAGACAGAAGACCGTTCTTTGTGATAGGATGGATGCCGAATTCCATCGCAGTGCTTCCAAAGGATGGCGAGCCCCTGTATCTGCATCCCGACGAGTTTGTCGCGCAAGGACCAGCTTGGCAGAATGATGGGAGAGCCCTGAAAGAGCGATACTACATCAACCACCTCCAGGTATGGCCCGCACCGCTAGCACGCGATATTTTCGGAAAGTGGCTCACAAGGACTCTGGAAAAGCTGGGGATCACCAGGGGTAGAATAGGTCTGGACATGGCACCGTGGCAATGGTATGATGAATTCAAGAAGCGCCTACCCGATGCCACGATCGTGGACGCGGAAGAAGCGATACTTTTCGAAAGAGCGGTGAAAACCCAGGATGAAGTGGCTTTGATCAAGAAAGCCTGTCGTGTTGCGTCGAAGGGAGTCGACGCTGGACTCGACGCCCTCAAACCTGGCGTGAGAGAGTATGATGTCTACGCGACCTTCATGGGAGAGCTGTACAGAAATGGTTCGGAAGGTGACGGTTTCTGGCCATTCCTGACCTCGGGTCCCTGTGTGGAAGGCGCCTTGTACCCCACTAATCGAAAACTGAAGAAAGGTGACGCTGCGATCCTTGATATGGGCCCAATCATACAAGGCTACAACGGCGACTGCATGCGCACGGGCTTTGCTGGGAGACCACCGAAGGAGTTCAAGGATCTGTACAGGGCCGTGTATGAGGCAATGTACGGCGTCGTAAAGGCGGCTAGACCCGGCGCAATGACTTCTGACCTCAGTGAAGCCAGTCGGAAGGCCATCAAAGAAAGCGGCTTCGACGAGACCAGGTTTGACCATGGCCACGGCATCGGACTCAGCTGCTGCGAGCTCCCCTGCATCGTCAAGAAGGAAGCCTACGAGAACCTAGGTAAGAGAGACATGGAACTCAAGCCGGGAATGTGCTTCTCCAGTGAGCCAAGACTGTTCAAGTACGTGGGTCCCAAGAAATTCATACAAGCGGCGATGGAGGAAGTGATCATCATCACCGAGACTGGCAGAGAAGTCGTCACCTCCGCTCGTTTCGTAGACGAGCTACTCGACTAGCTTCCTCCTACTCCCCTTTTTTGGTACCAACCCTGGCTAATACCACAAATTATGAATGTCAGCAGCCTGCTCATGATGTCTGAAGATCGACCAAGGTAAGCCGCCTTGACGCGTGAGAGATTAGATGAGATTGACCGCAAGATACTGAGAATTCTTCAGCGTGACGGCAGAACATCGATTAAGGATATCGCAGATGATATTGGGAAACTGAGTAAAGTCGCGGTCTCCTATCGAGTGAAGCGCCTCAGGAAGATTGGGGTCATCCAAGGCTTCCACGCAAGAATCGACCCGGACTACGTTGGCCAAGGCTTTCTCTTCGTAACTAGGCTCTCTATCTCTTCGAAAGGTGCACGGGAAAGCCTGATCGCAAAGAAGATAGCTGCACTTGACGGAGTTCAATCAGTCATTCAGACGTTCGGCGATTATGACATGTTGGTAATCGGTAGAGCGCGGGACGCTGTTACAGCACGGGATACTATTTACCGCATGTTGCGGATAGGAGGAGTTCGTGACTCCACGACAATTGTAGCGCATAGCGTCGTCAAAGAGAGTTTAGACGTCTCCCTCTAGGATGCGAGAGGTCGCATCATTTTAATTGGCGATCTTTGCGCTACTGTCATGCTAGAGTTCAGGTGATGGCTCTGGTCTCTAAAGATGAAGAGATGCTTGTCGCGGGCGTTGACAGTTGGAAGATGCGTGAGCATGACCGAATTCTTTCGGAAGAGATTGGAGACCGCTTCTTGGGCACGGAAGGCGATCGCCGATCTATTGAACATGTAACCCGCCACTTCACGTCGTGCGGATTGGAAGTTCTACAGGATCCTGTAGAGACGCTGACCTTCGAGTATCGGGGAGCCACCTTATCGGTCGGCGCACCAGTCTCGCGAAATGTGGACTGCAAGGCCGCATACTATTCGAAGCCAACTCCACCGCGCGGGGTCGAGGGAGAACTGGCCTACGTCGGCGGCGGGACCGAGCAAGAAATGAAGGCGGTGGATCTCAGGGGGAAGATCGCGGTTGCTTCAGCCGCAGCTGGCGACCCGATGTTTTGGCTCGGTTTCCACATCACCCGAGCAGCCAAGATGGGAGCCATCGCGCTAGTCATATGCCACACCTCACCTGTCGCCTTCACCCCATCCGCGTCCTTCGGTCTGTGGGACCACACGGGAGGCTGGCGGAAAGGCTACCCGCCGCTTGACGAACAGGTCCCATGCATCACAATCGGATGCCATGAGGCGATGCCCCTCCTCTACCACATCGGCCGTGGAAGAATGGTCTCACGAATCGTCGTAAACTGCACGACGGAACCGCGCAAAGGGTTCAACATTAGAGGTTTGCTCCCAGGCAAGGAGAAGCCGAAAGAACGTGTCGTCATCCTTGCCCACCGCGACGACGGAGCGTGTCCAGGCGCGAACGACAACGGGTCAGGAACCTCAGCTTTGCTGCAACTCGCCTGTCTATTCGGAAGGCTACCACGACCAAGACGAACCGTCGAGTTTCTGTCAACTACCAGTGAAGAAGGCGTAACCGACGGGATCTTTCAGTACGTCGCGAACCGTCGTGCGGAGGGTGAACTCGACAGCACAGTAGCCGCGTTGGATATGGACATGATTGGCGTCGGCGGGCCTCCCCGGATAATAGACGGTGGAAAATGGCCCGACGAGCCCTCAGTTCCACACAATGCAAAGCTCAACGACTACGTTGCTGCCTGCGGCAAGGAAATTGGGGTGATGTTCGGACGCCTCTTCGCAAGTTGGGGGACGCCTGAAGAAGGATGCCTGAACGCAAACGGCGTTCCGGCTACCTGTATCTGGAAGCCTGACGACCCTAACTACCACAGCCTCAACGAGCTTCTCGACAACGTCGACTGGAATGCGGTTCGTGCAGTCGCCCAAGCTGTCGGACTGTCCGCTTGGAGAATTGCACAAAGCGATGTAACGTTCCGCTAGACGACGACCGCCCGAGTACTCTGCGCGCGTTGTGAGAGCAGAGGCTATCCAGACTGAAGCAAGAGGGCATGACTTAGTCTGCGGTGCGTACAGCGAGTCGTGCCTAGACATCCCAGACAGATCGAGCGTGAGGCAGCGTCCAGGAGATCACCATGAAGTAAGCATTGACGATTCTGGTTGGCTGCAGGCGCCTGATCTTGAACTGTGCAGAGTTGCCGAGCTCCAAGAGTCCCCTGCCTGCCCACAGATCGTGGAGTTGGCTATCCTCAAGGCGAATGTGAATCAGTTGTCGAATAGGTCGCCCGTCCTTCAATGGGGAGGGAATCTTGCGTAGCGTGAAGTTATCATCCATATTCGGAAGCTCTTCCGGCTTTGCTCTTCGCTCGAGTGCTACAGATGCCTTCATCAAGAGTTCCCCTCTCCTCTGTATCGTAGCTGTGACCGTGTGACCGTCCTTCGCATGGCGGGGATGTGGGTAGTCGACGATCATTTCCGGCCATCCGTACATCTCCCTGTTCGCAAGCACTGCCTCTTCAGGGCATCCGAAGACGTACGGCGCATAAAACCCAAGCTGGTCCTTGTATTTTGCTCGCACAAAGATATAGCCCTCATGGAAAGGCGCGCCAGAGGCGATCTGAGCATCCTGAATCACAGCGAACACTGTTCCCGGTTGAAACTCTAGGGGCTCCGGCAATTCCGCCTCGACGTATTCGCGAGGTACCTCAAACTCGATCATCACAGTCTCGGCATTCTTGAACGGGTATGGTGGCGGGAAATAGGCGGAACTTCTGAGCGGGTTTGTAAAGCCTTCCTCATTGATCTTCACCACTATCACCTGTCAGTTGAGAACTTAGTTGTTCTCTAAGCAGATTGTACTTAACGATTCTCTTTGTATACTTGACGTCACCACGAGAGTGCGATGACCCGCAATGATCTAACGCTTGCCGAGAACGTCTCACAGGGGTCTCTGGCTAGTCTCGAAGAGATATAACCAAATAGAGGGACGTTTCGAGCTAAAGTAGGCGTCGCGTCATGCTGCTCGCAAGGAAAGTGGCCCTTGTCACTGGAGCTTCAAGAGGAATTGGAAAGGCAATCGCACTCGGGATGGCGCGAGAAGGGGCTGATGTCGTTGTCAACTACTGCCGCTCGGAGGAGAAGGCCAACGAGGTTGCTTGCACCATTGAGGCGCTAGGCCGGCGGACCCTAGTCGTGAAAGCCGACGTCTCGAAACAAGATCAGGTAGAGGCTATGCACAGACAAGTCGTCAAACAGTTCGAGGGCGTTGACGTTCTGGTCAACAACGCTGGAGAGCACCATCACCTCAAGTGCTGGGAGATCGATGAGTCGGAGTGGAGGCACGTGCTCGGAGTGAACCTCGGCGGGGTCTTTCTCTGCAGTGAAGCGTTCAGCCACGAGATGAAGGCGAAGAAGTGGGGGCGCATCATCAACATCTCCTCGATCGTAGGGTTCACCGGAACCGACCATGAGGTTCACTACGGGGCGTCCAAAGCCGGCGTGGTCGGATTGACGGAATCCCTCGCGTTGGAGTTAGCACGCTACAATATCACCGCGAACTCAATCGCGCCTGGAGAGATTGAAACGGACATGACAGCGAGCGAGACCGTTGAAGAGAGAAAGAAAGCACTTGAACTGATTCCGCTCGGCAGGATTGGCCAGCCAGAAGACGTGGCCAATGTCGCGGTGTTCCTTGCGTCAGATCGAGCCAGCTTCATCACAGGACAAACGATACACGTCAACGGCGGCGAAGCCATGTTCTAGCTCCGACGAGCGTACAGGCTGCGAAACCGGTAACGGTGCGGGTGATGACTATTGATTCCTCTCGATCTTCAGACCGAGCTGTTCGAGCTGTGGAGCCACCGAGTCCGGCGCCATTCCAGACCCAGTGTCAACAAGCGCGATGGCGCTGTCTTCTGTGAAGGCGTAGATGTTCGAGCAGAGCCCGATTCCTTCAATGAAGTAGACATCCTTCAGCGCTGGATCATGGTTTCCCAAGTTCTCTGGCATTCCATCCCCTCACTCGCGTTCGTTGCCCAGCAGAGTGATCGTGCGATAAAGACAAGAATAGCGGTCCCACTGCTCCTACGCAACCCGTAAGCTCGTCTGGAAGGGCTTGAGTTTGGTGCAAAACTTCCCTGAAGCGACCGTGGGCGCGCTCATCGTCAACAGCAACGGCGAGATTCTGCTTGTGAAGTCGTTCAAGTGGGGAAGCAAGTACACCGTGCCTGGTGGACACATTGAGCTCGGCGAACGGTCAGAGGTTGCTGTTAGACGGGAAGTCAAAGAAGAAGTGGGACTCGAAGTTGAGCCAGTCAGGATACTTCTCGTGCAGGAGGCGATCTTCCCCGCGGACTACATCAAACATGAGCACTACATCTTCTTGGACTATCTTTGTCGCGCTACGTCGCCGACGGTCAAGTTGGATGGAAAAGAGATTCAAGAGTACGTCTGGACGAACCCTAACGATGCGCTTCGGCTGGAGCTGGAATCGTTCACGAGGAACCTCGTCGAGGAGTACTTGAAAACCTCATGACAAAGTCGGACCGCATGATTAGGACCAAGGCGTCGTCGCCATCCCTAATGCACACAAACAAATCGAATCCGGATCTTGTGGTAGCGGTCAAGTGCGCACAGTCTTAGCGGCAAGAACAAAAGCATAATAGTCTTGGCACGACGAGAGCTGGATTGAGCAACTTGACCAAGCTTTGCCCGTCCTGCGGCCGACTGCTCGATGACCGTGCCCGTTTCTGTGACAAGTGTGGGTTGGTTCAGCCTTCCCAACCACCTCCTCAGATCCAGCATCGGTACTCGCAACTCCCCGAACCCCAAGTATCCCTACATCCACCTCAACCACAACCAACTCCGGTTTCTCTTCCTAGGCCCCAACGTGCAGGCATCTTGGGACGGATCCGCCGACACAGGAAGCCTCTCCAACCGACGGCTATGCCCATTCCAGAGGCTACGCCGAGACAGCCACCAGAACCCGGAGTCGAGGCAGTTGCTGCGCCTTCACCGCCGGCCGTGGAGGTCTCCAAACGGCGTCTGAGGTCATTTGGGAGGAAGCTCAATCATGCTGGGATTCTCGGAGGAATCGTGGCATTTGCAAGTCTGGTCATGCCGTGGTGGACCGCCACAGCTAGTGTTCCGGTTGTGGGCCTAGGAAACTCAACTGCAATCGACTTTCCGTTGTATCTCTATGAGGCCTCAGCCAGTGTGCTGGCCAATCCTCCGTCGCAGGTTGTCACTTTGGACCTCTGGTTCTGTTGGGCCA
>Ga0315279_10004888_pt1 | contig 17761 bp, 24 predicted proteins | sample YL17G06_20_MG_FD_203694 | JGI IMG/M metagenome (GOLD analysis project Ga0315279, IMG submission 203694) | Sediment microbial communities from Yellowstone Lake, YNP, Wyoming, USA - YL17G06_20 | ecosystem: Environmental > Aquatic > Freshwater > Lake > Sediment | place: USA: Wyoming | collected... | reverse complement strand
GCCACAACTCCTTTGGCAGTGATCTCTCTTGTATCCATTGCTTCCGCCCTTTCAATCATACCCATCATAGGGCTGCAGACCGTGGGAGACACTGCCTCAGTCCTAGTAGCAACGATATTGTCGGCTGCTATTGGTACAGTCGTGGATGTCGCTCTGATTCCAGGATTCGGCGGGTTGGGCGCGGCGCTCGGTAGAGCCGCCCTTATGCTCGCTGTTCTTGTTGGCAGCGTATACCTCGCGAGAAGACGCATGGCCGTCAAGTTTGACCTGCGAGCGCTAAGAGAATCAATGCTGGCCTCAACAATAATGGGCATCGTCTTGGTAGCGATGCAGGCAAGATTCGGTTTAGCGGCATACAACGCGCTGCTCTACATCCCAACAGGGCTCGCCATTTTTCTGGGCGCCATGAGACTTCAAGGTGCCTTCCAACGCCGAGATATGAGTATCCTTCTGGAAGTTCTTCCATCGGGACTAAGATGGATCTCGAAGTTGGTCTCGTGGATGGTGACTCAATAGGGGTTCAGGCCGAAATGATCCAACGCTTGTTCTCCGCATGACGTGTGACAAAAATGCAAACTTCTCTCACATTAGTTGTGCAAAAATGCAAGATCGCCCAATCCGCGCTCCCTAGGAATCTCAACGTGTCGGTTCCGGAAGCTCTAAGGTAGTCGCCGCGCTTTGGTTTCGGATCACAGAACAACACATTTGTAAGACCACAGACGGCACTTCAAAGGAAGGAAAGTCGAGCCGGCGAACGAGCATTGAGTTAGCAAGGTTGTGGGGTGGTTTCAGAGCTGAAAGCTGGACTGACGAAGACTATCGCATGGCTGCGCTCGCCAGTAGGGTATTACCTTGTTCTCACGGTGATCCTGGCCTCTTTGCTCCTATTTCCTCCAATCCAATATGCGAGGCTTCAGGACGACGAGGTGGTATACTACGTCATCACTAAAGACCTGGTTGAAGGCTTTAGGATCCCGGCGCATAGAGGGTCGACGCTGGTTCCGTTCCTGCTGTGGGCGCCGGCCTTTCTCCTAGGGGATAGTCTGCTCTGGCTACGCTTGGTTACTGCACTGGTGACGTTAGCCACGGCTGTTGTGTTGTATCTGGCGGGCAGTCGCATGTTCACGCCCAAGGCCGGTTTCTCAGCCGCTGTGTTGTTCCTCTTTTCGTTCCACGTGCTCCGCTTTGGCATAAGGGTCGTTCCTGATCCCTTCGGATCATTCTTCGCGATGTTGTCGCTCTGGTTGCTGGTGAAGAGAAAAGCGGGAAGCTCAGGGGCTGCCTTCTCGCTCGCGGCCTACAGCTACCAATTCTGGATTCCCATGTATCTAGTATACGCTCTTGAGGCTTGGAGACAGAAGCTATCCATTAGGAGATTCTTTGCCGGGACTATCATCGTTTCGTCTGTTCTGCAGGCGATAATATTCACGCAGCACAGTCCATTCGAGATTCTTGAGGCCTTTGTGAGTGGTGGAGGTCCCGAGTATGTCTCAACAGCGAGCAGTTGGATCGGGCCCAGTCTTGGAGGGATACTGGGAGGCTGGCTTGAGTTCTCGGTTCTTTCGTTCCTTCCTCTGCTCGGAATCGCGATTGGGTACGCTTCGAACCGTAGAAGGTGGCTCATGTGGTTCATAGCTCTGCAGTTCTTGGTGGTATGCCTGTACCCTGGTTTCGCAGTCCATGGAGGTACGTCCCATTATCCCTATGGGTTGGTGCCCTTGCTTGCTCTTTGCGGGGGCGCTGGTTTTCCGATCGCATGGAAGATCCTCACAAGACGACCCAACGCCAATCGCCTATACGCAGCCGTTCTTCTGTGCCTCCTCGTAGGCCAGGTGCTTGCGTTCAATCAGATGGCAACGTCACTTAGCGTACGAGGGGTCCAGGGGGTCTATGATTTGGGATACCAGTATGACATCGCAGCCCTAGACGCCCTGAGGCAGATGGATCGAGGAGGCCTAATCGTCGGCGAGACAGCTCACGGGACGCTCATTGATCGTACCCGCTTTGTCTGGGCGCCCTCGGGCGGCTCCCTAGATCTAAACCCGACGCTCTTCATGGGATACAGAGCCGACGTCATCTTCAAAGACGTCACAAATGCATCTTCACGTGTCCAAGTTGTCGAAATTGGACCATACATACTCGTCCAACTGCGAGACGCAGGGAGGCTGAGTGACTACATTTCTGTATCGACCCACGACGACCAAGTATGGCTGTACAGAGGGCACGTCCAACAGATCGAATGGTGGCAGCCAGCGCTAGCTGGGATGATGGTGATAGTATTGGTCTTGAGCCTGCTGATGGGATCAAGAAACTTGAACGGATCAGACCGACTTCGAACAGAACGGAGGGTGGCAGGGGCGGAAACAACCTCGCACAAGCGCCGTTCGTGGTCATAACAGGTCAAAACTCGATCTTGCTCATGTTGAACCCGGATGCTTCCCACATTACGACGCTATCGATAGATAGATGGACCTTCCTTTTTCACTCATTCTTTTCTTTCCATTATCCTCAATCCGTCGCGCGGAGCTGGAAAGTTCGCATCTGGGTCGATAGCCTTCCCAGGCGCGGTCCTTACCATATCCACACAAGAAAGCTCCTGAATTTATTCATGGAGATGAATTGCGTTCAGGAGACTTTCATTCATCTCTCAGGCTCAAATATGGTTTGAAGGCATTCTTGTGTGAGCGTGTCGCTTGATGATACCGTGCCCGCAGATGGGCTGGTGAATCTCCGCGTAGAGAAGAGTTCAGCAAAACGGGCTCCCAGGAGGAACAATGAGTGGGAGACAGGGGCTCCATTGACAGCGCCCAGAACTCTGGTCGAGTGTGAGCCATGAAGACGCCTCGAATGGCCAGAGAATCTCCCGACTTCAGTCGAGGAGAGTGTCAAGAGGAACAGTTCAAGACCGGAAGCGTGGTAGATTGTGTGACGGACCCGACGATATGTGGTCTGTTCCGGCGGGCGGCACTTGAGGACGTCAACGGCTTCGACCTTGACTATCCGTATGCAGAAGATCTGAAACTGCTGCAGAAGCTGAGAAGCAAAGAGTACAGGGTTCTGATGGTCTACGAGCCCTGTGTATACCACTACCATCGAGAGGGGTGGCGAGACGTGTTGCGACAACTCTACCATCACGGCATAGGGAAAGGGATCCTGATCGAAGAGACGAGGCAGGAATCCTACAGCAGGAAGAAACTTGTGAAGCTCATCAGACAATTTCTAAGAAACGGCCCGAAGGCGGGTTCCGGCATCTTCTTGGCTTATCCGCTCTTCCGGCTCGCTACGGAGGCTGCATTCTTTATCGGATACTTGCGAGGGAGATCGCTCGGCAAGACTATACGTGATAGCAGAAGCTCGAGGGCCATTGGTGACCAACGTCCGCACGTTGAGACATGTAGGCCCGCTTGAGGGTCTCCGCAACTTCGGCTGAACATGAGCCATGAGGATGGCTTGAAAGGCTGGGGAATGCCATGAATGAATTCGTCTCATCGTGCCATAGCCTTGAGAAGGCTTTTTTCAAGCCGTTCAGCTACCGCCTTCCAAGAGAAGGAGCGTGCCAAGATTGCTCGTGCGTCTTCCGCATGTCGATAGGCTTCCTCAGGGTTGCCTAGAAGGTAGCCTATTCTTGAAGTCAAATCTGCCACATCTCTGTGCTTCGCCAATAGTCCGCCTTGGGTGACTTGTGTTGCCTCGCGTACTGCAGGAATGTCATACGCAACGTAGGGGGTGAACGCGGCATTCGCTTCCATCAAACATATCCCCCATCCCTCGTCAGAGCTCGGAAGGACTAATACCTGAGCTTCGCTCAGCAGTTTCACCTTTTCATTCTCATCGACTCTTCCCAGGTAGCTGATGTAGGTTCTCCGCTTGCTCAATCCTGCGATCTCAGATGATAGAGGCCCGGATCCTGCAATGACGAGGTGTGCTTGTTCATTCTGGCTGTGTACCAAGTCCACGGCACGTATGAGATCCCAGACATTCTTGTATTGAATGAGGCGTCCAAGGTACAGTATTCGCCCTTGCACTTTCTCTGGTCGGCGGTTCGGGAATTTCGAAAGATCCACTCCACAGTAGACCACATCTATCTTGCTGCTATCATAGAAACGGCTGAGCTTGTCTCTGACCGTCATCGAGACAGTAGTGACCCTACTATAGGGTAACCGCAGGATGAGCTGTTCTAGGCCCCATCCGGGCACGCCCCATAGGCCGTATATTCTCAGCCAGTTCTCCGCACCGAAGACGGATCCACGAGAATAGATGTCATGAAAGGTCGCTACACATGGTGCTCTCCTCTGCGACGCCATGAACAACGGCAAGCAGGGCCGAAAAGCATGAGCGTTGACCACTTCGATCTTCTCATCCCGAATGACATCCCGAGCCGCCCTCTCAAGCCTCGTCAAGTAAGGAACCGTGCTGAGAGCAGAACCGTACTGGAATTTCCCCTTCAGTCTGTGGACGGTGATTCCCTCAACGACCTCACATGCCGGCAACCGACGCCTCGGATAAGCAGTGCTCGTCCGCGGAGCCAAGACGTGGACCTCGTTGCCCTTCTCGACGAGCGCCCTCGAAACCTCGAACGCAAAGCGTTCCCCCCCTCCGTAGACATCAGGAAAGAACAGCTCGGAACTTAGTAGTATGCGCAACGCGCAAGCCCTCTTTGCATGGGGGACGATGAACTCGGCTCAGGAGGCGCCCGGCGAAAGCCCATATGACGTGTAAGAGACTCTTCTCGTAGTTGCGTCGGTCGCACCGTGCCCGATTTCGAAGTCAGTCCCCTCTTGCGGTAAGTAAGGACGCGGTTCGATCTCAGTTTGCCTCAGGTGAGTCTTCGCGATACGTTCGCAATTGTGTAGAGGATTATGGCTGTGTTGACGGCTACGATTCCGCCTATCAGGAATATCGTTGAAACTAGAGCCACACCGAGAGGGAGCTGCTGAACTTCCGCGTACCTTTGCACGGTCCAGAACCAGCCCCCGAGCCCCGCGACGATCGCGAGCAAGCCCGGAACCCCGAAGAGAAGAACCGGATGTTTTTCCCCGGCGATTCGAAGAATCGTAGAGACGATCTCCAATCCATGCATCAATGGGTTCTGAGAAGAGGAATCCAATCCGCTGTAGGCGACCTGTATCGGAACCTCTACGACTCTCAGGCCCACGTCACCGCTTCTTACGTCGATCTCTGAAGTGGCACCCATCCCTGTCTCGTAGACTCTAATCGAGTCGATCGCTCTCTTTGAGTACGCGCGAAACCCACTCTGCGTATCTGTGACTTTCTGTTTGGCTATGCGGTTCGTCGCGTCGTTGACCATCCTCATGCCTGCAATTCTGTACCTCGGTATGTCCTCGCGGCCGCTTCCATGAAACCTCGAACCTACCACCACATCAGACTCGCCGTTCAGTATCGGCTCAATCACCTTAGGAATCTGTTCAGGGTCATGCTGCCCGTCACCATCCAGCGTCACCAGAACGTCGGCCGCCAAGTCTCTGGCGGCGCTGAAGCATGACCTGATCGCTGAACCGTACCCCTTGTTCTCATCGTGGCGGACGACATGCGCTCCCAGGCTCTCCGCTATCAGTGCCGTATCATCCGTACTGCCGTCATCAACCACAACCACCTTATCCACGTGCTTCATAGCCCGCGCAACAACCTTCGCGATAGTCCTCTCCTCGTTGAAGGCGGGAATTCCAGCAACTATCAACCGTCAAGACCCTTGACGAAACGCTCAGCGCATCGGCTAGCCCCCAGCAGTGATTAAGCCTATCGGCAGCAGGACATCTTCGCGCCCGCGAGGGATCCCCGCTCGCTTGCCAAGGCGATCATACGCCTCATGTCCGACAGGGCACTTCGAACCAGACTCGGACAGCACGGCCGATCAATCGTCGTTAGGCGGCATTCGTGGAAGACAGTGGCCGAGGCCACCAGCCGTCTCTGTCAAGAACTCGTCGTTCTCGGACGGAACGTCCGCTACGCCACCTAAAGTCGCCTTCACGCGAACCAGTCAGCGCCGATTATCGGGCATCTGCAGGCTTCACGAGACATGAGACTCCCGCTGGGCCGTCCAGCAGCAACGAGAGGCTGCTGAGGACAGCACGTCCTAGCAGTAGCTTCCCTGTTCCAAACAACGGGGTCTCCACAACTGTCTCAACCATCCGTCCTCCTTCGGTTTCGACGAATGCCCTAGCGACTCTCATCTGAAGTGTCCCGGTCATCGTTCTATATGTCTTCCAGAGGCTCCTTGGGTGCTCCCCAACCATGAAGAACTCATAGGACTCGTTGGGCAGCATTACCGCTCCGGAGAATCCCGTGTCTATTGGTGCGAACGTGTTGTCTTCCCATCGTTCCTCGGCGAAATTAGAGAGCTGAATCTTGAGGCGCGGCTGGCTTGCGACACGGTCGTGCGGGTAGCAGTTCACCGTTCCAAAGAGCCGCCCAGCCATTCGCCGAACTCCCTCGCGTCCTCTCCTACTTTCGTAAGTATCGCGTGGCGTGGCCTAGGGCTCAGTCCCCTCATAGCCTCCCCTGCGGCATGGAGGTCATCGTAGGCGCCCACGAGACGTGCACTCGCGATCAACACATACCTGCCCTTGTAGTGTCTCTCCAGCTCAGCCTCGTTCGATTCGTAGAATTCGTTGTTCTTGTCGGTCTCTGTTAGCACGGGCGTCTCCTGTCGTTTGGTGAGCCAGAGGCTGACCGCCTCTTGGAAGACTTCGGCCAGAGTCAGGCCTCGCCTCGCAGCTTCCGCTTTCAAGTCACGCAGTGTTCTCTGGTCAATCTTCTTTATGACCAAGGTCAACTTGTTCACCTGGGTGTATTCAACCCTTCAACCCAGATATTAGGATGTCCAGCGGCTAGGCGTCTCGAAGAACGTGGTCTTCTAGGCGCCTGTCGATCAGAGAATGCTTGCATCTCCAATGAACGTGTGCCCATTTCGCGTTGCCCAACATGAGCGAGGTTACCGAACGTTGCGTTGGAGGCCATGGCCTGCGCGAAACCACTCATAGCAACAGATGGGATAGGCCTCAATACCATCGTAGGGGACGCAGGCATCTTCGTGCCTCCGAGGGATCCACGATCGCTTGCCAAGGCGATCATACGTCTCATGTCCGACAGGGCACTTCGAACCAAGCTCGGACAGCACGCCCGATCAATCGCAGTGAAGAAACACTCATGGAAGATGGTAGCCAAGGCCACGACCCATCTCTTCCAACGACTAGTCGACTTGCGTCACGCGTTGCCATCATAGAAGCAGATGGTCTCGTCGCCGAGCTGCCCCCCCGACGTCAGCTCCGTCGAGAGAGCCAATTCAGCCGTCTCGATCGCGACGGACTTGGATCAGGACTGAAATATCGACAGTTGACTCTCTCCGCGACTGAAGTCGCGGGGATTCATGCTTCCACCATGGTCCTCTCTAGGGTGGGCATTCCGTTGTTGCGGTTCCACCTGCATCCATCCTAGTGTAGAAGCATAGGCCAAACCATTGGCCTGACGGCGTACCCGCCGTAGCGAGCAGCTATATTCATGTCGCCTGTTCCCCGAACCTCTCCGCCGCCCTTCTTCGAGTGGGCGCCCGTATTCGGGTCTTCAGGCATCCCACTCACATCCAGAGCCTACTAGCCCATGTGGGCTTGTATGATTCGGCTCCAAACAGTCCGATCGCGGACGAGAGTGTTAAACTCGACTTGCTCGCTTACTCCACGACCAAAGCCGGGAGCTTGCGCTCGCCCTGTTATGGTCAGCCGCATGAAGAAGCAAGAATCCAACGATTTCAGTCGCGGAGAGAGTCAAATCAGCCCAGCTCCTCTATCGCTGCCCGGAGTAACTCGTAGACTTCCAGTCGCATGTGCAGCCCGGTTTCCGCCAGCTTTCGAAGGATAAGCAACGCCTCGCTCGCGGTCAGCGCCCTATCCTTGACCGCTCTGAGCAAGAGCGATGTTGTCCACAAACACTCAACTCCTAGAGCTCTGGCTGATAGGATTACCAATCTGTCATTGGTAACTAGTGCGGTTTTCAATTTAGCGGCTAGGATTATTGCCTTCGCATCCCCTTCATCGACAGACTCGTTCTGTGCCAAGCGCGCCGCGGCCTTCACATCATGAGGTTCAAGCTTGACGAGTCTCATCCATCCTTCTTCGATAGCCTGCTCGACAGCGGACACTCCAGCCTTTCCTAGTGTCCTACCCTCCTCGACAACCTCTCTGTAAGTGCAGTCCGTTATCGATATGGAAGTGAAGAGCTTCCTCAACAGGTCAATCTTTCCGATCCTTGAGAGGTGGATGAGAGGCCCTGAGTCGCATACTACCACTCACTTCGCCCTCTTCAGGGCCTCCATGTCAGCCCTCAAGTCAGAGAGCGTGTAGTCGAGCGGGATGGCTTCCTTCTCAACTCGGTCAAGCAACTCAAGGTAACGTATTCCCGCAAACTTAGCCGCGGCTCTCATACTCGCCTTTCGCTGCCGTATCATCTCCAGAGCCTTTCTCAGTTTCCACTCTCCAATTGCCTCAGCCAGCAATCTGCGAATGACCTCGGCACGCTCGGTCCTCTCCTCACCCTCGATCCTCTTCAAGTCCTTGAGGAGGCCTTCCGGGATACGCGCGGTTATGGTCTGCAAGTCTTCGCTCCAAAGAGGAATAGTTTACAAAACCATATAAATGTAATCACGAGTTTACGAAATCATCGCTTAACTCTCTCCGCGATCAGCCGCCCTTTGTGGGCGAAGTAGTACAACTTGGTAACTGAACGCGTCCTCGATTTCAGCGCTAGAGATCACCGAAAGTAAACAGCCCCGCTCCGCCCTATGCTCGCAGCCCACAGGCACTTTCAATGCCGCCAGGATTCCATCACACTTAGCTACCCCCCGTCCCACGCTCAGACCGGCCGGGAATTTTCTGACGAGCAAACCCGAAAACTCCGCCGAACCGCCAGCATGACACAAAACACGTCCATCTAGGAGACGTCCTACCCCGTTTTCCGCGCGTACAACTCCCACCATCGCAAGCCTTGAGTGGATTACGCTCCCGCTGAATTGGTGATCGGTCTAGGCACTAGAAGCGTCCTCAGATGCAAATCCTGAAAGTAGTTCCACAATCGGTCTGGTTCTGTGAAGCATCTCCTTCGCGTAGTCTTTCGTGAATGCCTCAGTTGCAGGTATGCCTTCGGCCTCGTATCCGTAGAGTGCTGGCCCACGCACCCTTGCCAGCTCAGCCAAGAGAGTTTTGATCTCTTCCAGTCGTTCCCTTAGACTATTGCCTAGCCGGTCAGCGACAAAGTCCAGGGCCTCGCTGACATCATGCTCGCGCGGATACTCTACGCCCAGTCGCCGAAGCGCGGCTTTGGCGGATAGCTCCAGCGCTTCTTGCGACCGCCTCACGCAGATGGCGTAGTTTGCGGCATCCAGAGCCTCCTGTGCCTCCTTGAGAACCCAGTTTGCACGTTCTGCATAGTCCTTCGCCATCCTAGTGCTTCTCATATTTCGACGACCTCTGTTGGTTTCGCATCCGGCTTCAGAACCCAGTAGTAGCCTTTCCTCGCCCGGATCCTCCTTCCGCCGAGTTGTCTCAGTCTCTCCCTTATGTCCTCAAGCACTCTCGCAAGGAAACCCTCTCTGTCGTACACCACTATCCCATGGTCTGCGACGTCGAGAAGGATCGGTGGGTGAGACTGAGCTTCTTCGGGAGTCAGATATACGTCTGATATGAACGCGCTTGCGCCGGTAGATCGAAGCCTCTTGTAGACCTCTCCCTTCCTGAGTAGCTCGTGTATTCTGTTCGTCTCACGGATTCGCAACCCATAGTCTCTTGGCAGATTCTCGGCGATCACCAATACATCTATGTCGCTCTCGAGTGATGCTTCACCTCGTGCAGCAGATCCGAAAAAGCAGATCGAAACCAAGCGGTCGTCAAAGTGTGCTTTGACTCTCTCAGCATATTCCGATGCAAAGTCGCGGTACTCCGCCTGAAGCAACCTTCGTGTCCGCCAGCTGACTGGTACTCCAGAGAGGTTCGCGCTTAAAGGATTGTGTGGTACCCAGAGTCTCAAGGATCAACCGAGAATCGAGACGTTCTAGGTCCAAGGCATCCGGAACCGGCCTTGACTCTCTCCGCGACTGAAGTCGGGAAATTCTACACATCTGAAGACAGGAGCTTGCGCTCGCACACGATATGGTCAAAACGCGCTGGATCTAGAATCCGCGGTCTGATGTGAGCATTCCCCGTAGGTTTGCTCCGCAACGCGATAGAGCAGTACGACATTACGGTATCTTACGAGCGATGGGGGTAGCCATAAATAGCCGCAGTAAGACATATCTTACTAAGTGAATCCGATGGCTCTCGAACTAACCACGCTCTCACAGAAGGGGCAGGTTGTGATCCCGAGCGAGGTCAGGAGAAAGATGGGATTGAAAGAAGGGACGAAGTTTCTCGTTATCGGGTTAGAAGATGTCATAGTTCTGAGAAGGCTTCAGCTGTCCGAAGAGAAGCTGAGACTCAAGAAGCTTCTCGCTGAGGCGAGGTTTTCTGCCAAAACGCATGGCCTCTCTGAAAAAGAGATCGAGAGACTCGTTCGTCTTGTCAGAAAGTCGAGCGAATGAGAATAACACTCGACACCAACGTATTGGTCTCTGCCTTCATCTCAAAGACAGGGTATTCAGCAAGAGTTTTGGATATCGCCCTGACCCTTGAAGACGTGGAACTTGTTCTCTCTGATGAAATAGTCCAGGAATTTGTGCGAGTGATGTCAAGGGGTCAGAGACCCACGGTTAAAACCGTGGGCTTGCGATGGTGGTAGCGATGCAAACTTTGACTAGACGGCTCGGTGGAACCGCAACAACGGAATGCCCACCCAACAGAGGACCAGCGGTGGAAGCATGAATCCCCGCGACTTCAGTCGCGGAGAGAATCAAATCGGTCATAGCGTACTGTGATTCACCGCGGCCTCGATTTCAGCGGTAGAGGTCACCGAAAGTGAACAGTCCCGCTCTCCCTCGATGCTCACACGCCATGGGCGCCTTCAACACCGTCAGGGCTGCCCTACGCTCAGCCAGCCTCCGTCCCACACACAGGCCCCTTCAACTTTTTTTTGACGGACAGACCCGAAAACGCCGTCGATCCGCCGACGTGACACAGAATACGCCCGCTCCAGTCGCGTGAACCCTCATTTTCTACGCGTACAACCCTCACCATCGCAAGCCATGCTTCGATCGCCTGCATATGCGACCATGATCCGTAAGGCATTCCCGATCTCTCGTCGAGGCGATCTTGCGCCTCTTGTCTGCTCGCTGCGGCGAGTACGCTGTCAGGCCGATGGCTTGGCCTATGCTTCTACGATGGGATGGATGCAGGTGGAACCGCAACAACGGAATGCCCACCCAAGCGAAGAGGATCAGAGTGAAAGCATGAATCCCCGCGACTTCAGTCGCGGAGAGAGTCAAATCTACCCGAACAACGACACAAGTCACAACTGCGACGCTTTCAACAGGCACAGTGACGGCACCTCAATCCGGGACACGCACCCTAGGGGCAATACTAAGAAGACACAGGTTAGTCAGTGAATGAATGTAGGATCGCACTTGAACATAGCTAGGATGTTGACTAGGTCCTGGTACTACTTCAGAACTGGCTACGGCACGTACCTTACGTTCTTATTGGGATATGTCTCAACATTCGTGACTCTCTACTATCTTGCGGTGAAAAACATGCCTGCTCTCCTAGACATCTTTCCTCAGTTCTTTACGTTCATGATCTCCGGAACCATCATCGGACTACCTCTGGGAGTTATCGTCGGGTGGCTGCACTTGAAGCGAACATCGGCGTGGACGGCAGAGGTCGACATTGGCGCTGAGGCAAACCCGTACAACTACAAGCTGCTTCCAGGCTATTGGAGAGAGGTTTTCGCACCTACATTTCTTGAGCTTCTAAGACAGAATCAGAAGATCCTAGCATCCCACAACTTGCTCACTGATGAGGAGAAGCGAAAAGTATCAGACCTGGAACAGAAGCTACAGATACTCACATCGGGAGGATTCGTTGGTCAGCCCCGGCGAAAGTGGCAAGGGGACACTTCCTGAGGCCTACAGCGCGATCCCCATTGTTTTCGGGAACCGTCTAGCGCGGCAGAGAGTGCCTTCTGGGCGTGCAAGCCCATCTATTGTGCGTGGATTGCCAGCCATTCAGAGCACGGCCATCGCAGCTCCAGGACACCTTTCAACTCTTGACGGGAGAGATGGCGACTTGCGATCAATGCGGGACGGAGCTTGTGCTCTTAGAGAAGAACGTGAAAAGCGGAACTGCAAGAATGCTATGTGAAGAATGCAGCTTGGTTCATGAATTCCGGTGGGAGAGGAAACATCTTCGCTATGGATGGGAGCTGATCCGCGTCGTCCGCGCACCCAAGAGCCAAACCGAAAAGTAGGCGACAAATACATGGAAACACCGATTGAGAAACCACACGCAAAGGCGTTTTCCGACCGGAAGATATTTCTCGTACTAGCGCTCATCTTCGTACTGCTCTCAATCACCATGCTACTGATAATCTTCCCACAGTACCGATACATGGAACTGCCCTCGAAGAAACTTGAACAGCCAGTACCCCAACCCACTCTACAGCACGAGAAGTTCTACCATTTTCTCATCAAAGGCAAAATCACGATCCCGCTTGATATTCGTAGGGTGCCGACCTAACGGTTCACAGGACGGGGAACAAAACGAGTGAGAACAAGCTTCCCGCAGCGAAGCCAAGCTACGTGTGGGCTCTGGCTTTCAGACGCAGCCCCCCAGATCCTCTCTCCATACTGCTCATGAACGAAGCTGAACGGAATCCCGGAAAATACATCCGTCCAGACGGCTCCCCAAACAAGACAGCCCTACTTCGAGACCTCATCACTGTTGGCCTACGTGTCGCCTACACGGAGCGGAACGACATGGAAGCCCTCAAAACCCTTGAAACAATGCAGACCGGAGCCGCTGCGAGTCAACCAGCCACACCAGCACTGGCAGCTCAAGATCACCACATACGCGGACCTGAAAGGCTGGTACGTGATCGTGTTCACAACCCAAGATTTCACGTACATGTACAGAGACGTTCTCCGAGTCGGCGCATTTATCCGAGTCACGGGAACAATCTACTATACACCACAAGGCGTTTTAACGGAACCGCACCCATACCTGATAGCTGACGCCCTTCAGGTGGTGTAAGATAGCTTTGGCTCTCACATCGATATTTCAAGGCTGGGACAACTGGCGATCTTTCTTCTCATCACCTGTTTCTGGATTGTCGTCGCTTTTGTGTTGACCTTCGACCCTTGGAAAGGCAAGGCTAAGACATGATTGCGTTAGATTGGTTATCCAGCATTGTTATCCTGATTGTTTGCGTTCTCATCGGTGTTCTCGCGGCTTTGCTCAAACCAGACGATGTAAAGTCGTTCTTCTAAGGACCGTGCTGAAACTGGCGCTGACTACTTGCCCAAGAATTTTGGTTGTGATGGTAGGTCGAAATGAAGAGAAGTTTCTGCCTCAGTCGCTTGGATCGGTTCTAAATCAAACCTTGAAGCCCTCGCGTGTGATCGTTGTCGATGATAGGAGTGTTGATCGCACCTTCGAGATGGCCCGAGAGTTCGCATTGAGGAACCCGCGAATTACAGTGGTAAAGAGGATCAGCGTGTCAAACCTCGAACACCAAACGGAGATACCGAAAGCCTTCAACATGGGTCTCCAAACAAATACAGATCCTTGGGACTTCTTGGCTAAGGTGGATGCCGACATAATTCTTGAACCGAACTATTTTGAGGAGATCTTGAAGGCCTTCGAATACGATATTCACCTAGGAATAGCTGGTGGCCAGACGGTGAACGAACCAACAGTAGCGGTAAGAGGAGGAAACAGAATCATCAGGAAAGAGTGTTGGAGTCAAGTCTCCGATTCAGGTCTGATGCCGGTGTTCGACGCAGAGGACAGCTACATTGACCTCAAAGCGAAATATCACGGCTGGAAGATAGAACTCGTTTCAGCGGCTCGGAGTTTCCATCTCAGGCCTATCAAACAATGGGCGACTGATAAGATCCTTAAACAAAGATGGCGCATAGGCGTGACCTCATACAGGTTCGGTTACAACCCGCTTCTCTTCGTTGGACGAATGCTGAAATTGGCAGTATTCGAGCGCCCTAGGTTGGTGACTTTCGTCCCGATGATGATGGGATGGATCTACGCTTTTCTCACGCACAAAAAGATAGAGGAGGAGCTTCGGCGATATCAGAGGCGTACTCAGATTATCCGAGTCAGAAGAGTGCTTAACGAATTCTTCAAGTTTCTCTTTCGGACAATGAAACGAATCCTCAGTCCACAGCTCTAATTCCCAAACTTGATGGTTAGGAAGATGGTCTGATGGACGAATCGCAAAAGCCTGTCGGAACTCCAAGCGTGACCATAATCATAGCTAACCACAATGGACTTTCGTTTCCCTCGCCCAACCTCAAAGATTGCTTGGCATCAATTATATCACAAGAGTTCGTAGATTTCGAGATCATCATCGTCGATAACGGTTCGACGGATGGCAGCGTTCAATTTGTGATGGACTATTGCCCTTCCGCGAAAGTTCTGAGGTTGAACGAGAACTACGGTTTCGTTCACGCCAACAACATAGGCCTCTTGCACGCCAAGGGGCGCTACATCATCCTTCTCAACAACGATACGCGCCCTCACAAGTCATGGTTAGGTGAGCTTGTAACGCAGGCTGACAAGCACCCTGAGTTTTCAATCCTCTGCTCCATTCAGCTTCCCGACCAAGAGCCAGATAAAACGAGAGATATAGATGTGTATGGCGGCGTGCGAGTTCATCAACCAAAATCGAACAGCCCTCTAGTTCGCTCACTCTTTGCAAGCGGCGCATCATGCCTGATTCGCAGAGAATGGCTGGACAGATTAGGTTACCTCTTCGATGAAAGCTATGGGAGCTTCGCAGAGGACTTAGACCTCTCAATTAGAACCGTGCTGACTGGGGGAGGAATAGCCTACGTAAGATCAAGCCTCCTCTGGCATAGGCCAGGTTCCACATGGAAAAGAATGAAGAGACTGAATAGCACACTTCTTGCCACTCGGAACGAGATAGCCTCTTACTTCAAGGTTCTCAGAACCAAGGCGTTTCTGAAATTGCTTATCTCGAGACTCCTGTACATAGTGCTCCGGATCATAGTCAAAAGGAGAGAAACCCGTAAGAACTTATCCATGTTCGTCGGGATTGTCGCAGGCATCCTCCGTCTACCACTCTACACAAAAAAGAGGAAAAGCTACACTAAAATCAAGCGTTGCCCCGACAAGCTCCTTCTGTCGCAACTGAAGTTTCACCCCGAGAACTCCTTGGAGGTTGCCATTTGGAAATTCCTGGCGCGAGGATAGATTTCAAGGTTCTCGATGTTGGTTGTGGAACAGGAACAACCCACGAAAGTAGACCAAGAGGTGATGTCAATATCGACGTTTCTATGCTTGCCGAAGGATGCAAGGTGCCAAATTTTGTCAGAGCTGAGGCATCGCACTTGCCATTTGCCGACGAATCTTTCGATACGGTTTTCTGCTCTCACACCTTCGAGCACATCTGGGAAAGCCATGATGTCCTGCGGGAGTTTTTCAGAGTAACGCGAAGGAAGGCGATCATAGTTACGCCCAATGTGCTCTATAGGGGAGCGCATCAAGACCCATCTCACAAAACCTACTGGACACCGTACGCGCTAGAATTCATGTTGAGAGAGGCCGGATTCAGGAGGGTGAGGATTCGTGGTAGCAGAAACGGAAGTTGGGTTGAGGTCGGTTCGTGGCTTATTAGGAGAGGCTTGGGGGCTCTCTCAATTCCGTTTCCCTTCTTTGCTAAAGAACTAGTCGCAACCACAGAAAAGTAGGTGTACGGTATGTTAAGGATGAACAACGCGCTGTCAAGTGAGCTATCCACCCTGATGTGTCAGTGATAAGAATGTTTGGAGTCGAATCATACAAGCCCGCAAGGGCCAGTAGGCTCCACATGTGGTCGGGATGTCCAAAGGCTCGAATAAGGCTCCCAACCGAAAATAGGCGGGGCAGGTTCGAGTAAGAGATTGTGTCGTGAATATGGCGGCTCGCTGCGGCGGGTACGCTGTCAGGCCAATGGTTTGGCCTATGCTTCTACACTGGGATGGATGCAGGTGGAACCGCAACAACGGAATGCCCACCCAACAAAGGATCACGGTGGAAGCATGAATTTCCCGACTTCAGTCGCGGAGAGAGTCAAAACCGACAGCTTCCATCACCCGGGTGTAGGCACGCCCGTCACATAAGGTGTCCTACAAAAATGTAGGTCAACGCCGTCAACATCGCTTCACCCGAAACAGCTTGCGAGCGAAGGCTATGAGACCGCTCCCGCCCACGCGACAAGTTCATCCGTGCTTGAGTCCCGGCGCGAGGCCCCAGTCGTACGGAATCTGTTTTGTGTCAGGTGGAAGCCTGAACTCGTCCGGCTCTCTGTAGTTGTATGCCTCTGTTGGGACGTTTATCACGTACGCGGTTTCTCCTCCTATCGTCTTGAAACCGTGATGGACCAAAGGCGGAATCTTTACCATGATGGGTCTTCGCTCACCTGTGAACACCTCATGGACCTGTTTGAACGTGGGAGAACCCTTTCGTGAGTCGTAAAGGGCGAGCTTCAGCATTCCTTTCACACACGCCATGTTGTCGGTCTGTTTCTTGTGATAGTGCCAGGCCTTCACGACGCCGGGATACACCGTCGTCAAGTACACCTGACCGAACTTCTCAAAGACATCCCAATCGGACCTGAAGAGTTCCACGAGCCACCCACGCTCATCCGCAATCGGTTTGAGTTCCCGAAGAATGACACCGTCAATCATGCTAGCCGCAACTCGGACTTCATGTATTCGTCGACCCAACTTTATTATCCCTTGGCTCCTTCAAGCAGATCGGTGCCACAGGGACGTCCAAGAGAAGAGTCGTGGTCACAGGCAGCAGCGGCCTTCTCGGAAGGAGACTTGTGAGTGTTCTGAGTGGCGAGTATGAAGTTATGGGGATTGATAGGTACGTGCCGGAAGGTCAGAAAGACCTAGCTGTTGACATCACTCAAAGAGAGCGCACCTTAGAATCAATCGTGGGCATGGGCCCGAGTGTGGTTGTTCACACAGCCGCCGAGACGGATGTGGACCGATGCGAAACCGAACGGGATCTCGCACGAAGAATCAACGTGGAGGGAACGGCTAACATCGCGGACGCCTGCGTGGAAGTCGGGGCCAAGCTGATATTCGTCTCAACCGACTATGTCTTCGACGGCAACAAAGGAAACTATGCAGAAACAGATGAACCCAACCCGATCAGCTTCTATGGTATCACGAAGCACGAAGCGGAGCAGATCGCAGCGTCGACTTCACCGAACTCGTTGATAATTAGGACGAGTGTGTTGTATGGGTGGCACCCCGTCAAACTCAATTTCGTAACGTGGATCCTGAAAGGACTTCGAGACCGCCAGACACTTAGAGTAGTCTACGATCACATCAATTCTCCAACACTAGCTGACAGTCTCGCGCGAGCGATTCACAAAGCCATCGAGCGAAATAGCCAGGGCATGCTGCACATTGCCGGAAGTGAAAGGATCAGCCGATTCGATTTTGCTCGTAGAGTGGCTAGCCGATTCGATCTCGACGAGAGCCTGCTGATTCCGGTTCAGATGAAAGATCTCGGCTGGGTCGCCAGAAGGCCTAGGGATTCTTCTCTTGATGTTGGAAAGGCTGAAAAGGAATTGG
>Ga0315279_10004887_pt1 | contig 17761 bp, 16 predicted proteins | sample YL17G06_20_MG_FD_203694 | JGI IMG/M metagenome (GOLD analysis project Ga0315279, IMG submission 203694) | Sediment microbial communities from Yellowstone Lake, YNP, Wyoming, USA - YL17G06_20 | ecosystem: Environmental > Aquatic > Freshwater > Lake > Sediment | place: USA: Wyoming | collected... | reverse complement strand
AGATAATAGAGGAAAACGAGAGATTAAAAAAGATAGATGAACAGATTAAAAGTGTTAAAAATGAAATTAATAATTTACAAAAAAAAGAAAGTGGTTATTTAGAAGCACTTCACAAAATAGAAAAACTGTTACAAGACACCGAGAAAGAAATGCAAACCATAGAGAAAGATTTAGAGCTTGCTCAAAAAGAGATAAAAATTGCTGAGGATGAATTTGCTCTTGAAAAAGATAAGCTAAAGAAAAATACCAAAGTATTAGAAAATATACTAAGAGAAATATATAAATACCATAGAGTTGATTTTTTAGTAATTCTATTTACTAGTCAAAGCTTTTCTGATTTTATTACTCGTTATAGATATGTAAAAAATATTTTATCGTTTGATGCTCAAATTATTAATGATATTCGCCAGCAGATAAAAAAAACAAACGATAAAAAAATGAGCTTGGAAAATAGAGAAGAAATATTAAGTTTATTAAAAAAAGAGGTAGAGAAAGAGAAAGAAAATGTTGAGTTTTCTATTAAAGCTCAAAAATCCATAATTAATAAGATAAATTCTCAAAAAGAAGCATATTTAAAGTCCTTGAAAGAATTAGAACAATCTTCTCTAGATATAAAAAATATAATTGAAAGAGTTTATAAGGAACAGAAAGAGACCTCTCAAAAAACTCCCCTCAAAGAAAGTTTAGTAGTTACTCTAAAACCTAAAAAAGGAATTCTAAGCTTACCTATTCAGGGAGAATTAATTTCTAAATATGGAAGACAAAAAAATACTGATTTTAATACTTACACTTTTAATTCGGGGATCGATATTAGTGCCCCTCTAGGAGAGGTAGTTCATGCGTCTGGTTCAGGGGAGGTAATTTATGCTGGATCGATAAAGGGTTACGGACAGATAATAATTATTGATCATGGAGGTAGAGTTACTACTCTATATGCTCATCTTTCTAAAATTTTAATAGCGATTGGAGATAAAGTAAAAAAGGATCAAATTATAGGTCAAGTAGGTGATAGTGGTGGCGTTCCTTCTCCCAGATTACATTTTGAGGTTAGAGTAGAAGGTAAACCTACTGACCCTATGGATTGGTTGTAAATATAAATATTTTTAAGATTCGGTGGTGAATAATTTGATAAAAAGAAAGAAAATAATTACTTTAATTTCGATTTTTGTAGTAGTTTTTATAATAAGTGGTTTTTTGTTTTATAATACTGGGGCAAATGGTAAGAATAATGAGGAAGGATTATTTAGCAGTTTAGAACCTTTTTTCGAAACTTTAAACCTGGTAAGAAGTGAATTTATAGAAAAAGATATAGATATAAATAAAATAGTCCGGGGGGCCATTAAAGGTATGCTTAAAGTTCTTGATGACCCTTATACCCGTTATATGGATCCTCAAGCCTTTAAAAGGGAACAGGAAGATATGTTTTTAGGGTATTTTGGCGGATTAGGGGTGATAATCTCTGTAAAAGATGATCAAATAACTATAATTTCTCCTATTGAGGACACGCCAGCTTATAGAGTAGGAATAAAGGCTGGAGATAAGATAGTAGAAATAGACGGAAAATCAACAGAAGGAATGGAATTAGATGATGCAGTTAATATTTTAAGGGGAGAAGAAGGTACTGAAGTTACCATAGGAATTAAAAGAGAAAATATAGAGGAAATTTTAAAATTTAATATAATACGAGACATTATAGAGGTGCAGGCGGTAAAAGAAAAGATAATGGGTGAGGAAAATAATATTGGCTATATAAGAATTACTACCTTTAATGTGAATACTAAGCCAGAATTAGAAGAAGTTTTAGGTGGATTTAATAAAGATAGTAATATACAAGGAATTATACTTGATTTACGTAATAATCCAGGGGGGCTTTTAGATAGTGCAATTGAGGTAGCAAGCGAATTTATTAAAGAAGGACCAATTGTTCATATTAAAGACAGAGAGGGAGTAAAAATCACTGCACAATCCAAAGGAAATAATTATCCCCCATGGCCTCTAATTGTGCTGATTAATGAAGGAAGTGCAAGTGCTTCTGAAATTGTGTCTGGAGCAATTCAGGATTCTAAAAGAGGAAAATTATTAGGTGAAAAAACCTTTGGTAAAGGCGTTGTTCAGCAAGTCTTTAATTTGAGTGATGGTTCAGGAGTTGTTATTACTACTTCTGAATATTTTACTCCTAATGAACGATCTATAAATCATATCGGGATTGAACCGGATATATTAATAGAAGCAGCAGAAGATAGTGAAGAAGATGTACAATTGAATAAAGCAATGGAATTGTTGGAAGATGAAATAAAAAATAAAAGTTAGAAGCAAACATCCAGGAGCCAGAATAAAATAAATAACTGGCAAGGAAAGGAATTATATTTTGAAAAAAAATCTTAGAGAAATTATAAATATTATAACCTTAGTAATTATCTTAGTAGCAGCCTTTGGAATTTCCAATTTATTAAATAGATCTTTCCAAGAAGAAAACAAAGTTCAAAATACTAAAAATGCTGCCTTAATTACTAATAATGAAAAAAAACCTGAAACAAAGAACCCAGAGGAAACTATTTATAATAGTGAGCAGTATGTAGGTTCTATAGTTAATGATTTAATCTCTTCAGAGGATGAAGTATATTTTTCTCCTAAAGTAGCCTTTATAATAGATGATTTAGGATACGAAACAGAAGTGGCGACAAAAATGATGGAATTGGAATTTCCCTTAGCTTTATCTATATTACCTTTTCTTAAATATTCGGAATATATTGCTGAAGAGGGTAAAAAAAACAATAAAGAAATTATGTTACATTTACCTCTGGAACCAAATAATTCTTCTGTAGACCCTGGACCAAAGGCAATTAAATCATATATGTCAGAAGAAGAAATCAGACAATATGTTAGAGAATGTATATTTAATTTTCCTTATGTAATGGGCCTGAATAATCATATGGGTTCAAAGATCACAGAAGATAGAGAAATAATGAAGATAATTTTAGAAGAGATTAAAAGATATAATTTATTTTTCATAGATAGTATGACTAGTAAGAATTCTATTGCTTACCAAGTTGCTCAAGAAATGGGAGTTAAAACTGCAGTAAGATCGGTCTTTTTAGATAATGAGAATGATATGGAATATATTAAAGGGCAGATGTTAGAGGTTCAAGAAATAGCATTAAGAGAAGGAGAGGCTATTGCTATAGGCCATGGTCGTATAAATACTTTTTACGTATTAAAGCGGATGATTCCTGAATTGATTAGAGCAGGTATAGAAATAGTACCGGTATCCGAATTGGTTAAATAAAACTTTAAATTGTGTTATCATAATTTTTATATTATAATAATGTTGTTTCTTATAAAAAGAGCGTATAGCGTTTAATTAAGGTGTAGGAAAAATGGAAAATAAGAAAATTCGAGTCAGATTTGCTCCTAGTCCAACTGGCTATTTGCATATTGGCGGGGTACGAACTGCGTTATTTAATTGGCTTTATGCCAGACACTATAAAGGAACTTTTATTTTACGTATCGAAGACACCGACCAAGTAAGATCTACCGAAGAAGCAGTAAACGTAATATTGGAAGGCATGAAATGGTTAGGTTTAGATTGGGATGAGGGCCCAGGAAAAGAAGGAAAATATGGTCCTTATTATCAGATGCAGCGATTACCTCTTTATCAGAAATATGCTGAAAAATTATTAAAAAATAAAAAAGCCTATTATTGTTATTGCACTAAAGAAGAATTAACTGAAAGCAGGCAAAAACAAACAAAAGAAGGCAAATCTTTACGGTATGATAGACACTGTTTAAATCTTAGTGAAGAGGAGAAAAGGAGATATGAAGAAGAAGGGAGAAAGCCAGTAATAAGACTTAAAATTCCTGCTAAAAAAATAGTATTTAATGATTTATTAAGAGGTGAAGTAAATTTTGAAGGTGAACTATTAAGTGATTTTGTAATTGTAAAATCAGATGGAATTCCTACTTATAATTTTGCGGTAGTTATTGATGATGCTTTAATGGATATATCTAATGTAATCAGGGGAGATGACCATATTTCTAATACCCCTAAACAGATATTAATATACGAAGCTTTAGGATTTAACCTGCCAAAATTTGCTCATCTACCGATGATTATGGGTTCAGACCATACTAGGTTAAGTAAACGTCATGGGGCTACTTCAGTTATGGAATATAAAGAAATTGGTTATATTCCGGAAGCAATAGTAAATTATATTGCTCATTTAGGCTGGTCTTCTGGTGATGAAAGAGAGATATTCTCCTTGGAAGAATTGGTTAAAGAATTTTCTTTAGATAAAATTTCTAAGCACGCTGCTGTTTTTGGTATAGACAAACTTAATTGGTTTAACAGCGAATATTTAAAGAAGAGGTCAGTTGATTCATTGGTTAAAATGGTTATTCCCTTTCTTAAAAAAGCCAATTATATTAAAGAGGAAAATCTTTCCCCGGTAAAACTTGAATGGCTGAAAGAAATTATAAAATTAATGCAAGGGAGGTTCAAGAATTTTTCTCAATTCATTGATTATGCGGATTATTTTTTTGTAGATAAAATAGATATTGAACCTCAGGCATTTCAAAGTGTATTAAATAAAGAAGGTATCTCAGATATTCTTAAAGCGTTAAAGGAAGAGCTTTCTGTCCTTAAATGTTGGGACGAAAAAAGCATTGAAGATATAGTGAGAGAAATTGCTTCTTCCTTACAAATAAAGGGTGGTAAAATTATTCATCCTATCCGAGTTGCTTTGACCGGTAAAAAAATAGGTCCGGGGTTATTTGAATTAATAGTAGTTTTAGGTCAGGAAAAGACTATCCAACGTTTAGAAGAAGCTATAGAAAAACTAAAAGTGGCGGAGACTAAAAAATAATAAAATTGAGGGATCGTCCAGTGGTAAGACACCAGACTCTGGATCTGGGAACGGTGGTTCGAGCCCACCTCCCTCAGCCATACAATTCTAAAGGTAGAACTTCCTTTGTAGGTAATTCTGCCTTTTTTTCTTTTAAAGGTATAGTATAGCCAATTATTACTTTAATGGGATATTTTATTAATAATCTTTTCATTTATCTCAATGGGCATTTCTTTACGTTTATAACCTCCTGTTTATACCTTTAAGTGTAGCATATAAGTCTTTATAAATATTATATCTCTCTTCATATAATTCCTGCATTTCGGGATTTGGAGTATATTCATCCTTAGGAATTACTGCAATTTTAACTCCCTCTTCCAAAGAGGAGTATCCACCTAGAGCAGTACCAGCGGTAATAGCTGCCCCAAGGCATGCTGCCTCGTGGGTTTTGAGGGTAATTATCTTACAACCTAAGATATCTGCTTTTATCTGTAACCAAATACTAGACTTTGCTCCCCCTCCCACAGCCCTAACCTCTTCGATTTTTATTCCAGCTTTTCTCATCCTCTCCATATTTATCCCTAATTCATACACTAAAGAATCAAGAATAGCCTTAGCTATATCGTGCCTTGTGGTAGAAAGAGTAAGGCCTAATATTGCTCCTTTTGAAGAAAGATCACACCAAGGAGTCCCGCTACCATTAAAATGAGGAAGGATTAAAAGATTAGAAGGACCTTCTTTTGTTTTGGAAATTATTAACTCATATATATCTCTCCCTAATTCTTGGGCTTCTTTCTCCTCAAGATATCCGATATTATCTTTATACCATTCTAAAAGAATTCCACCTACATGGTTTAAGGAAAAGGTAAAATACATACCTTTTTTTACATGTAAATAACAGGGATAATAGCTTTCATACATACAATCATTGAGTACTGGATTTTTGAATGTAGTAGAAAGAACTTCTGCTGTTCCATGAGAATCTATGGCTATACCTTCTTTTATACATCCTGCTCCAATACCTGCACAGGTTTGGTCATGCCCTCCAGAAACAATGAGACATTCTTTAGGTAATCCCACATCTTCTGCCACGTTAGTACTTACTTTTCCTATAATTTCTCCTGATGGGACAGGGTTTGAAAAAAGACTTTTATCTATACCAACCTTGTCTAAGATAAATTCTGACCACTCTCTCTTTAGAAGGTCAAAAGCCATAGTTCTTGAAGCCATAGTCCAATCTATATACGGTTGTGCCCCTAGTTTTGAGTTTATAAAATCTGCATAAGTCATAAACTTATATGTTTCTTTATAAATATCCTTAGTATTTTCTTTAAACCATAAGATTTTAGTAAGAGAAGTTATAGGATGAGGCCTCATACCTGTAAGGTTAAAGAGCTCTCTTTCTCCTATAAGTTCAGAACAAAATTGAGCTTCTCTTACACTCCTATAATCCATTCCTAAGATAGCATTGTGAAGGGGACAAATTTTACTATCTACAGGGATCACTGCATCCCCTTGAACAGAAACACATATAGCCTTTATGTCTTTCAAGTTCGTGTCTTTTATTACTTTTCTGATTACATTTCTAGCTATCTCCCAGAGTTTCTCTGGGTCTTGTTCTATCCAGTTAGACTTTTTAATTATTACATCATATCTGCCAAAGCTGTATCCCTTAATTTTCCCTTCTAAGTCAAATACGATAGCCTTCAATCCTGTAGTTCCTACATCTAAACCTATAACATGCATAATTATTTCCTCATTTTTTATGTATGCCAGTACACATCAATCCCTAAATAGTTAGAAAATGCTTTTTGAAGTACTCTTGCCACTTGCGAGCGGTTTATAGCAACATGATGTTCATAACCATTTTTACAGATGAAATGTAGAAGTTCCTGAAGCTTTGGAATATGAGCTACACCCCAAGCCCCATAGATATTTATCTTGTCCTTTGTTATCTCTCCTTCTCCTACATAAGCTTTTAACTTACCCTGAGTATCATCCGTAGTAAGACTGGCAAAAGTAAGAGCCATATCTACATCTTCCCAAAATTTTTATCCTAAAATACTATCTTGAAGTCTTCTTAATTGTAAAAGAACTGAACTTTCATTAAGTTCTACCATATCCCAAGTTATAATTTGATCCTTTTCTACATCGCATTTGAGTCTTGCACCCTGAGCAAGTCCTACAGGTAACATATTTTCTTCTTTAGCAACTATATGTAGTTCAATAGATGCTCTATAACAGTATCCTCCCATACTATCTAGGATCTCTCCTTTTTTAAGGTTTTTCTTTGCTACAGTAATACATTCTGAAACAAGGATCTTTAAAGGGTGCCCGCTGGATTCACCATAGATGACTTCTTGAACCGCGGTAAGAGGAGTCTCAATACTACAGAGATGATATGGTCTGAACAAAAGATAGTTCGGTCCATAACCCATATCCCTCTGAATTAGAGCACTTTTTAGCCTTGAATTATCAGTAGTTACAATTACAAAAATTCCTGGATTTATATCACCTATTGCATAATCTACTATCCCTTCTTTTTCTAATATTCCCCCCTGGTCCTTTCTGCAAAATATTTTAAGAAGGTCTTTAATATTACATCTTGGACCATGTATTCCTCTTATATCAGGCACAAGACCAGTGGCATTTGATACAGAAGCCATTTCTACCATCGTTTTAGAACCATCAACAAATTCAACAAGCATCTTGGTACTCATACCCCTTTCTTTTGCCCTTGCTTCCCACTGATTAGGGGTTGCATAGATATCAAGAGGATTGTTCTTCCCCTTTCCTGCTGCAACAATCTTAAATCCTAATGCCTTTGCAAATCTGCATAGTTCTATAATTGCAGCAGGCTCATCCCCAGCTGCCAATGAATAAACAACCCCTGCGTTCTCTGCTAATTGTCTTATTATAGGCCCTATAGTTACATCACATTCCACATTCAACATTACAATATGTTTTTTGTGATTTATACAATCAAGAGAGATCAATGCTCCCATCTCTGGTGAACCTGTTGCGTCTATTACCACCTGAATAGATTCAGCTCTTGTTGCAATCTTGTAATTTGTTGAGACAATCTTTTCTCCTTCTTTTGTAGCTTTTGATGCAGTATCTATGTCTGAGGTCTCAATTATATTCTTTTCATCTACCCCTGCAATTTTATAGGCATTTAGAGCTATCTCTGTTTTTAAATCAATAACTACTGGTACATCTATTCCAACCATACATCTAATTTGAGAAACGATATCAGTTCCCATCTGTCCAGCCCCAATCAATCCTACTCTAATAGGATTACCTTCTTTTTGAAGCTGTTCTAATTTCCTATCTATTTCGTACATCTAGAATCCTCCTCTTTAACATTAAATCCAAGGATTAACTACTATTTTTAATACTTTACCCTGCTCTGCATACTTAATACCTTCTTCGATCTCTTCTAGAGAAACTATCTTATCAATATAACTCTTAGCATTTATCTTTTTTAGTGCGATTAGATTCAACGCTTCTTCATGGGCATAAACAGGGTAAGAAAAAGCCCCAACTACTGTTAATTCGTTATAATGAATAAGGTTACTATTCAATGTCGTCATAGGTCTATCCTTAGGTAAACCTCCAAATATGATAACTTTCCCTCTCTTACGTACCATCTCAACTCCCTGTTCTTGTGTCTTAGCAACAGGATTTGCTATAATTGCAAAATCTGCACCTAAGCCATTGGTTATCTCTAAGACTTCTTTTACAGGGTCCTGACTAGCAGCATTTATAAGATAGTCTGGGTTAAACTTTTTAACGATATCTAATCTTGTAAGACCTACCATTATTATCTTTGAAGCTCCTCTTGCTTTTGCTATTTCTAAGTGTAAACAACCTATAGGTCCATCACCAATTATTACTACTGTATCACCTAAAGCTACGTTGTTATACTCTTGACAAGCAACAACAGAAGATGCAGGTTCTGATATGGTTGCCTCCTCAAAAGTGAGACCTTCAGGCATATGATGAATTATTCCATGGTTAATTATCTCAGCGGGTAGATATATAAATTGTGCAAATCCTCCAGGCCAGTGGGTCCCTATTAATCTATGATTTAGACACAGATTGGGAAGTCTCCTTTTACAATAATAACATTCCCCGCAGCTCACATCAGGTGCGATAACTACTTTATCTCCAACTTTGAATTTTTTTATTTTTCCTCCAACTTCTTCTATCACACCTGCAATTTCATGACCCATAATCTGTTCTTTTACATTAATCTTTAAACCACTGTGATAATTTCTTATATCAGAACCACATATTCCACATGCTTCTACCCTTACTAGAATTCCATCATCTTCGCATTGAGGGATGTCAACCTCTTTTATAACTATTTTTTCTATGCCTTCAAATACTGCTGCTTTCATCTTTCTCATCATTTGTCACCTCTTTTAAAAGTCTCTCTCCTACTGCACCTCCAGGATGAATAATCGCAAATTGTTCTTTGGTATAATCTGTATACTTCATTAGAAAAATAGCTATTGCATCAAATAATGATATGACAGCAATAGTACTTGATGTAGCTAACATATTAAATTCATCAGCCTCTCTTTTAACTTTAACCTTTAGAAGCAAGTTACACTCTTTACCGAGGATTGAATTTTCATTTTCTGTTACACCTATTAGTTTAACTTCTTTTTTCTTTAGAGAAGGAATCACATTTATTATCTCTTTGGTATTCCCACCCTTTGAGATTGCAATGACAATATCATTTCTCTGTACTGCACCTAACCCACCGTGCATACTATCTGCAGGTGATAAAAAGAATGATGGTATTTCAATACAAGAGAAGGTATGGGCAATTTTTCTAGCGGTAGCAGCTGATGTACCTATACCCATAGTTATAACTCTACCATTATTATTTTTACAGTCCGCTATCATCTCTACCACCCTAAATATAGAATCCTTATCTACAGTAGTAGCTAATTCTTCTATAGATGATATTTCTATCTTCCAAACTTCTTGCACTGTCTTCCATAATTCTTCTTTTTCCATATGCCCTCCATTTTTTTTTAGATTATACCATAAATGAAAATTGAAGATAAGTTGTCTTGTTGGTGTCAAGAACTTGTGGGGGGTTTTTCCTATTATTCATCTTGAATCTAACTTTTTCTTAAAATATCAGAGGAATTTGAATATAAATTTAATAAAAATAAGGCTCATCAGTTGGTTCTAACTTAGTTAAGTGTGTGTCCACCTTTTGGGGGTTCAGATCATATTTTGAGTAAAATAGAGGAAGATGATTAATCGCTGGACACTATTTCGATCTATTGACATAATACATTTTAAATAATATTATAAATAATGTCAATTAATAGGTAATGATATCTATAATATTTATAAAACTATTTAAAGGAGAGGAGTAAAGATGAATAATTTCCCAAAAATACCTACGACTGAATTTATGTTAAGGATTAATAATTTTAAAAAAATTATGGAAAGAGAAAAAATTGATATTGTAGTAATATATTCAAATTTTATTGATCCAGCAGGTGTTAGATACTTTTCAAGTTTTTATCCTGTAAATGAAAGTAGTGCAATGATCATTCCCTTAAAAGGAGATCCGATACTTTGTTCTGGACAAGCCAACCACGAGTGGTCAAAACATACATCGGTAATTAAGGATATAAGAATTATGCCAGAAGTAGGCGAAGTAGCAGGTGTGGAATATGATATCGAGGGTCAACTTGATTTTAATGATTTATTTCAAGAAATTAAAGGAAAATATGAAGTAAATAAAATAGGTATTATTGGTGATTTAATATTCCCGATTAATATTTATAAAAAGCTTGTCAATGTATATCCTAAAACTGAAATAATAAGTGCTGACAAGTTAATGTTTGAAATGAGAGTTAAAAAATCAAAAAATGAATTAAATTGTATAAGAAAAGCCGGGGAAATAATGTCACAGGCTTATGAATATACTGTTTCCAGGATTAAGCCCGGGGTAACTGAACTTGATATTGCAGCTGATATACAAAGTGAAATATTAAGACTTGGAGCAGAAGGAAATACCGTTTCTTGGGCACCAATGATTCAATCTGGGAAAGATAATTCAAATCTATGTGTGAATATATCATCATCTAGAAAAGTAAATGAAAGTGAGATAATAAACCTTCAGGCAGGAGCATATTATGAAGGTTATAATGCTGCTCTCTCAACACCTGCAGTGTTAGGGGAAATTCCAAATACTATTAAAGAAGCTGTTAAAGTTTTATATGAAGCATTAATAATTGCTGAAAATATGGTGAAACCTGGTGTTACTTCTGTCGAAGTATTTAAAAAATATATAGATTTCCTCAAGGCTAGAGGTTATGGAGATTATATTCCTTACGGTCCACTTCATTCCATCGGGATGCTGGAATGTGAAACTCCTTTTTTCTCAATTAATAGAGAGGTTCCTATTGTTGAGGACATGACTATTGCCATAGATGCATACTTAAAAGGTCTACCCTTTGGATCTTTTAGAATTGAGAATACTTATATAATTAATAATAGTGGAGCAGAGTGTGTTACGAATTTCAATGAAAAATTTATAAGAACAACTTATAAATAAATTATTTTATTAACAAATTTGATCAACGATAAATATTAGGTACTATAAAATCGGTGCTCTAAAATCTCATCTAACAAAAGCTTATTAAAATTAAAGGTGAAGTGGAAGGTTAGTACCATATTAGAAATAGCATTAAATTCACAAAAGATAAAGAGGCTTGCTAGAGGTACTTTAAACAATATTGTTTGGCTAATTTTAATATTATGTATAGTAATTTTCTCTAGCACAATTGATGGTTATTTTAATATTAGAAATTACATAAATATATTAAGTAATTCTGCTTTTATAGGTATATTGGCAGTAGGTGAGAGTTATTGCTTGATTAGTGGTAATTTAGACCTGTCGATTGAGTCTGTTGCGGGATATTCTGCAATATTTAGTGCATGGTTAGCCGGAAGTTCATTATCTAGTTCAGGATTTGATATAAATCCATATATTGCATTAGCTTTGTGTTTGGTTGTTGGAATGATAGTAGGCTTCATAAATAGTTATCTTGTTTTAAAACTTAAAATAAATGCTTTTTTAGTGACTCTATCTACATATATTATTATTAAAGGGTTAGCAATTACATTAACAAGGGGAGCTGGCGTATCTATGCTACCAGGTTCTTTTAGATTAGTTGAGACTATAAAGATTTTTAATATTTCCTTAATTCCAATTATTATGATTATTATTTATGTTATTTTTCATTTTACATTAGAAAATACTCAATTTGGGGCACACCTTTTTATAATGGGTGGTAATATTAATGCTGCTTATAATTTTGGTGTTAATGTTAAAAGTATTATTTATAGGGTATTTATTTTAAGTGGAGTATTATCTGCGCTTTCAGGTTGGTTAATAACAGCAAAAGCAAATGGAGCTAATCCTACTATGGCAAGTGGAATGCTATTTGAAGTGTTAGCAGCTGTTGTTATAGGAGGGGTAAGTTTACAAGGTGGAGTTGGTTCTCTTCTTGGTGTTTTTGCTGGGGTTTTACTTTTAAGCTCAATTCGTAGTGCATTGAATATAATGGCAATTTCACCTTTTATTACTGAGGTAATTAGAGGTTTACTTGTTCTCTTTGCAATTATAGTAGATTCAATAAAAAGATTATTTTTAAAATAATTTTTATAAATGTTACGATGGAGTAATTAAAATATGGAGATTTTATTAAAGGTTGAAGGAATATCTAAAAGTTTTGGCAGTATTAGAGCACTTAATGATGTTAGCTTTGAAATATTCCAAAATGAGGGGGTTGGTTTAGTGGGTGATAATGGAGCAGGTAAATCAACTTTAATTAAAGTATTATCTGGAAATTATCCACCTGATAAAGGAAATATATATTTAAATGGCATAAAAGTTAATTTTAATAGCCCAATTGATGCAAAGAAAATGGGTATAGAAACTGTTTATCAAGATCTATCACTTTGTACTAACTTAGATTCTGTCTCTAATTTATTTATTGGTAGGGAAATTACTAAAAATTATACGGGTTTAAAAATTCTACAAAAAAGAAAAATGGGGGAAAAAACTGCTGAAGTTATGAAAAAATTTGGTATAAATATACCTTCTTTAAAAGAGAGAGTTGAATTTCTTTCAGGTGGAGAAAGACAAGCAGTTGCTTTAGGGAGGTTCGTGGTATGGGGTCAAAATTTAGCTTTATTAGATGAACCAACGGCTGCCTTAGGGGTGAGAGAAACTAGAAAAGTCTTGGAATTGATTTTAAAAATAAAAAAAGAAAAAAAAGATTTATCAATAATAATAGTAAGTCATAATTTACAACATGTTTTTGAAATAGCTGACAGAATTATTGTTTTAAGACACGGAAGTATTGTCGGAATAAGGGATAAAATTTCAACTAATCCTGAGGAAATTGTAAGTTTAGTAACAGGGGCAATTAGTATTAAAAAATGAATATATTTTATTATAAAAAGAAGTATTAAGGATAGAAAATTTAGAAAATAGTTATGAGAAAGAAATATTTAGTCAGTTCTAATTATTGGTACTAGTACTAATAGTAAAGATTGTAATATGTAAATATAAACAGGAAAGGGGTGGTTATATATATTAACAGGAAAAATGAGATTTGTTCAGATATGGTTTAAAGCGTGAAGCTTGAATACTAAACAAATTTCAGGAGCAATTTTATTAAAAAACAAGTAAAAAATTATAAGGAGGATACGTAAATGAAGAAAATATTTTTATGGTTGCTAGTTGTATCAATGATTGCAGTATTTTCTCTGGCAGGGGACCAGGCAAAAGCAGCAGCTGAAGAAGAGATAAGTGTGGTTCAATTGGATTTGCCAAAAGGAGAAGGTACGGTTTATTACTTGCTTCCAGAATTGTTAGGTCCAGTTCAGGTATTATTTGAAGAACAAAATAAACAACATGGGGAAGAATTGGGATATAAGGTAAAATCTCTAAATGCCAATAATCAGACTTCGGAGCAAATAAGACAATTGGACGATGCTATTGCTCAAAACCCAAAAGCAATAATACTTAATGCAGTAGATGCTGCAACTGTTACCGCTTCTGTAGATAAAGCTCGAGAAAATGGGATTCGGGTTTTAGTATTAGATAGATTCATAACTGATACTAAAACCGACTTCACTTCAGCTTTAGGGACTGTCAGAATGGGTGAAATGGGAGCTGAAGAATGTAAAAGGCTGCTTGAAAAGAAATATGGTGAAGCAAAGGGAGTAATTTTAGAGGTAATGGGTGATACTGGTGATAATTACTCAGTAACGATTCATCAGGGATTTGAATCAATAATCAGTAAATATCCTAATATTGAATTAGTTACTAAAGATACACCTGGATGGGAAACAACAGCTACTATTAATGTTGTAAACGACCAATTAACAAAAAGAAACGACATTGATGTTATTTTTATTCACTGGGATGGAAGAGTTCCCTGGATTTTTCCAGTTCTTGAAGAAAAAGGTTATAGTAAGGGTGATATAAAAATTGTCGGAACAGATGGAACACCAGAAGCTCTTCAAATGATTAGAGATGGTTGGTTAGAATCAACAGTAAATACTCCTGTTCAATCAGAAGTTTATGGTAATTGGGTCTTTATGGACGAGGTATTATCCAATGAAGAAATTATTCCTGGAAAATATAATATTCTAGGTGTTGAATGTGAGTTGATTAATGAAAAATGGGGGCCAACACTTTACATTCCTGGATCTATTACTACAAAGGATAATGTTGATGACCCTAGTTTATGGGGTAATTTTAAACCTTCTAAAGAATAATAATTTAATTAAAGAGTAATTATTTTATAGAAATAGTTGTAAGAAGTTCATTTGGTAACTGAAGTAATAGGATGCAAATACTTGCATCCTATTACTTTTTTGCTTCAAATTAAAATAGGGACACATCCCATTTTATTCTGAGTGCGACAGGGAATGGTTGAACCAGCTCAATAATTCGGTAACTTTTAGCGGAAAACCTATAGGATCTGTGAGTTTCTTAACCAGATGGTTGAGGTTTTAGGTATTATTATAGATAGATGTCCTAAAGGAAGACCTCGTAAAATGGAAAGCTAAACCATAGAAAAAATAGGATGTGTCCCTATTTAATTAATTATCATTTACCGGAATTAGAAGTTATCGAAAAAGGTACATGCAGTTCCTGTAAAGGAGCTTTACTGGTTGCTATGCGGCGTTTGCATAAGAAGGAAAGACAATCTCCACACTGTACCATACTTATGGGACAAAGATTGAGAGATAGAGAATGTGAGTTTGTCCCTATTTTTAAGTATGGTACAGTCAAATCAAAAAAACCTTTGGTGAGCATAGGAAAGTGTTGTCATTTGGTAGCTGATCATTATCCAATTGAACATATTATTGTTGGTTTCAACTAAATTAATAAAAATTTTGAAAACTTGAAGACAATACGAAAAGTTCTGACTATTAACCTACCCGGGGAGCCGGGTAGTATTTGAACCTAAAAATAATTATTCCAATTATTGGAATTAATATAATATTAATAAATAAAAAAATACTCTAATAATAATAAGAATTACTTTTGCTAGGTCTTGAGTGATATACAAACTTATGATACACTATTAAAGCAACTAACATTGAAGAAAATATTCAAAATTTTTTATTATAATTTGACATATCAAGTATTAATTGAAAATTTCTATATATTGCCTTGTTTGGGCAGCCATTATATATAATTATAATGGTAAATTAATTTATAATTGTGGCGCAATAGAATAGTGGTTAGTTCAGCTGGCTCTCAATCAGCAAACGGGGGTTCAATTCCCCCTTGCGCCACCATTTTTTAAACTAATAATTTAATCTTAAGATAAGCAGGGACTACCTGCTTTTTTAATAATCTTAGTAGAACTTATAAAAGGAAATTAAAAAAATATGAACAACCAAGAGATATTTTTAACTAAAGAAGGCCTGAAGAATTTGAAAGAAGAGATAAAGTATTTAGAAGAAATAAAAAGGAAAGAGATACAAAACGAAATTAGCCAGGCTTTAGAATACGGAGATATAACTGAGAATGCAGAATATAGTATAGCCTTAGAAGCTCAACGTATGAATGAAATAAATATTGTAAGATTAAAACAAAAGTTAAGCCGGGTTAAATTAGTGAAAGAAGATTCTTATTCAGAAGGAATTGGTATTGGAACAACTTTAAAACTGAAAAATTTAGATTCTGGAAAAAAATTAGAGTATATCTTTGTACCGGATGATCAAATAGATTTCAATCAACATAAAATATCTATAAATTCTCCTTTGGGGCAGGCTTTCATAGGTTACCAAGAGGGAGAAGAAATAGAGATTGAAGTCCCCATTGGGATGTTAAGATATAAGATATTAAAAATTTTAAAATAAAAGCTAATGAAAACTATAATTTTAAAAATAAATCCCAAAAGAATAGATTTAGTTAAAATAAAAATAGCGGCAGAGGAAATAAAAAAAGGTAATTTGGTGGCTTTCCCTACTGAGACAGTCTATGGATTAGGGGCAGACGCTCTCAATGAGAAGGCGGTTGCTAAAATTTTCAAGGCTAAAGAAAGACCATTTAATGATCCTTTAATTCTTCATATCGCTGATATAAAAGAATTGTATAGATTATCTAAGAAGGTTCCCCCGTTAGCTTTAAAATTAGCTAAAATGTTTTGGCCAGGTCCCCTTACTTTAGTTCTTAAAAAATCTGAGTTAGTTTCAGATATTATTACTGCTGGTCTTGATACAGTAGCCATAAGGATGCCGGCTGATAATATTGCCTTGAGTTTAATTAGGGAAGCTAAAACTCCTATAGTAGCTCCCAGTGCCAATCTTTTTGGAAGAATCAGTCCTACTACTGCCCAACATGTAGCTGAGGATTTAAATGATAAAATAGAAATGATTATTGATGGAGGTAAGACTAAAGTAGGGGTGGAATCTACCGTCCTGGATATAACTGTTAGCCCTGCTCAGGTGTTGCGAGCAGGGGGGATATCAGTGGAGCAATTAAAAAAAGTAATTGGCGAGGTAAAAATAGGAGAGGAATTGGAGATGGGTTTTCGTTCTCCTGGAAGGTTAAACAGTCATTATTCTCCTCGAGCTAAATTAATTTTAGTAGAAGAAAAAGGGGAAACTCAAGTAAGCAAAGTTCTCCAAATAGCTTTTGAATATAAGGGGCAGGGATTTAAAGTAGGGATAATGGCTAAAGAAGAAAATAAGGACCAGTATAATGGATTTAAAGTTAAAGTTATAGGTAAAGGCAATGAATTAAAAACTTGTGCCGCCAATCTTTTCTCTATTTTAAGGAGTTTTGATCAAGAAGGATTTGAGATTATTATTGCTGAAGGATTAGAAGAGCAGGGCTTAGGCCTGGCTATAATGGAGCGATTAAGAAAAGCTGCTGTTCCTAAATACGAATGTTAGTGTAAACTTTTTCTATCTTTTCTTTCCTTTTCTTAACTCGATACTTAATACTATATACTCGATACTATATTTTAATATTTGACAGAAATGAAATGGTATGCTAATATTTTAAAAAATGCTAAGGAGTAAATAAGATGGCTATCCAAGGAAACGAATTTAAATTAGCAAATTCATTTAATTATTATTATTTTACCGCCGATGTTTATGCCTTAACATCTTAAAAGTCTAAAATAAGATGTCACAGGCACAGACCCCGGTTTTATGCCTATGGCATCTTTATATCTTTATATATAAAGGTCATAGGTTTTTTAAATTGCTATGACCTTTTTTTATTTTGTGGAAAGAAATTTAGCAAAAGAGGTGAGAGTATGCTGGTAAGAGGAATAAGAGGAGCTATAACTGTTGATAAAAATAGCAAAGAAGAAATTATAGAAAAGACTAAACAATTGTTA
>Ga0315279_10004885_pt1 | contig 17763 bp, 12 predicted proteins | sample YL17G06_20_MG_FD_203694 | JGI IMG/M metagenome (GOLD analysis project Ga0315279, IMG submission 203694) | Sediment microbial communities from Yellowstone Lake, YNP, Wyoming, USA - YL17G06_20 | ecosystem: Environmental > Aquatic > Freshwater > Lake > Sediment | place: USA: Wyoming | collected... | reverse complement strand
CGGATTCCGCTGGAAAAAGTAGAGCGAGCCGTGAAACTGATTGGTGCCGGACTTGGTGGTGATGTTGATGATGCCGCCGCCGGTCTGGCCGTATTCGGCCGAGAACGCGGAGCTTTGCACGGTGAACTCCTGAACGACATCGGGCGAAAACGAGACCACGGTCCGGCCGATGCTCGGCGCGGTGTTGTTGGCCCCGTCGGCCAGGAAGCCGCCCGAACCGGGGCGCCCGCCGTTCACGCTGATACCCGCGCCGGGCGACAGGGTTCCGGTGCCGATATCGGGGGTTTCCGAGAGCACGTCGCCGCTGACGTTGGGCACCGTCTGCACCAGGTTCAGCACGCTGCGCTCGGCCAGCGGAATGTCGGTGATCTGGCGCTCGCTGACGGTTTGGCTGACGGTTCCGCTCTCGGCATTCAAGATCGCCGCTTCAGCCGTGACCGTGACCTGCGTCGCCACTCCGCTGGGCTGCAGCGTGACGTTGGCCGTGAGGACGCTGGAGGTGTCCACTTTTACCGGCTCCACCACCGCCGTTCGGAAACCGGGCGCTTCCACCGTGATCCGATAGTTCACCGGCTCCAGCAGATCGGCCGAGTACCGGCCTTCGGCCGAAGCAGTCAGCGTTACGGTATGGTTGGTGCCGATATTGGTCACCTTGACGATGGCCCCGGGAATAACGGCGCCGCTGGGGTCGAAGATCGTCCCCGCGATGCCGCCGCGGTTGGTTTGGGCCAGCAAAAGCGGGGCGCACAGGCAAACCATCCCCAGGGTGCGCAGCGCAGTTTGCAGCAAGTGGCAGGACATGGCCGCACCTCCATCCAGAGGCAGAGTCTACTCCCATTCCTTTGGCCCGCAAACTGGTCAACCGCAGTGCGGAATGCGGAGTGCGGAATGCGGAGTGCGGAGTGTAATGCGTACTCCGCATTCCGCACTTCACTCGATGCGCTTCCAGGCGATGATTTCGTAGCGCGGCCCCCGCCCCGCGCCCCAGCGCTCGACTGAGCCGGAGCTGCCGGCGCCGTCCCACCTCAGGCGCACTTCGGTCAAACCGGGGTCGAGGCCGCCGTCGTCCTCGAATAAGGTTCCGGCGACGGTTCCGCCGCCATAAGCCAGAGCGGTGATGTGCCAACTTCTCGAGTCGTCGGTGTGCAGCGTGGGTCCGGCCAGCGGCAGCAGCGTCCCTGCCCTGACGAAAAGCGGAATGCACTCCAACGGGACGTGGATTTTCACGCGCTGCCTGCCGGCGTGCCGTTCCCCGGTCCAGTAATCGAACCACTCGCCCTCGGGCAGGTAGACGGCGCGCTCCGCTTCCCCGGCCACCACCGGCGCGACCAGAAGACCGTCGCCCATCAGGTACTGGTTGTCGATGCGCCAGGTCTGCGGATCGTCCGGATAGTCCATGACCAGCGCCCGGAAGGGCGGCAGCCCCTCGCGGCGGTACCGGACAAAGGCGGCGTGCAGGTATGGCACAAAGCGCATGCGCAGCTCCATCACGGCGCGGCAGCGCGCTTCCGTTTCTTCCCACTGGGGGTCAAACTGCCCGGCGTTATTCGCCTGCCGGTTCACCTGCTTCCATGGCGGATTCTTGATGTACCAGGCGTTCAGCAGCGCCATGGGCGAGAAGACCACCACCTGCAACCGGCGAATCAGGTCCTCGGTGTTCTCCGCGTTGCGAAGCTCGGGGGTCTAGAGCAGCCCCGAAAACCCGGCGTTCGCCAGCCCCCGGATGAATTCCCGGTGATCGTATAGATCGCTGTACAGGACGTAGGGATAAGGCGCCGCCAGCGCCTGCGAGGAGCGGACCAGGCCGTAGGTGCGCATCCCCCGCTTTTCGAAAATGCCCTGGATGGTGTCCTGGTAGCGCAGCCCAAACAGCGAGTGCATTTGCTCGCCGTCGGCGCCAGAAGGGAACGCGCTCACCTCGGGAAACGACCAGGCCCCGGTGAAGTCCGAGTTGTCGCACTCGTCGATCTTGTAGCCCGACACGCCGATGGCCACGTGCTTTGCTTCGTGGAACTCGGCAAATATCTTTCGCGCCTCGGGTGTCAGGAAGTCGGGCACAATCCCGCCCCATACTTCGTAGTCCCCCGAGTGCGGGAGCAGGGCCTCGTAAATCGGAGAGGTCGGATGGGTGAAGGCGTGTTCCCAAAGGTTCAGCCGGTAGTGCTTTTCGCTGAGTTTGCGGGCCATGGCCGCCGTGGGCACCACGGACACCAACTTCGGGAGCGCGCTGAAGCTCAACAGCCGCAGCGATACGTACCGCACCATCCAGTTGTGGCTCAAGCTGCTGTTCTAGCCCGCTTTATTCACGAAGATTTCGATCTGGCGCAGCGGGCAGCCCGCTTTAGAAGCTGTGAAATAATCACCCGCACAACCTGAAGTCCGTAAAATCTCACTCTCAACCGGTGGATGTTCGCCTCCGCTCAGGTGATCCCTGCTGGTTTCCCGCGTCGACAGCATCACCAGGCAGGTAGATCCTGAAGGCTCTACCGCCGCGTGGCTTGTCTGGTAATATTAGGTCGCGCCGAGAGGAAATGCTTCCTACACCTCCAGACCCACGAGACGGCCTCCTCGCGAAGCTCATCTGTCGGCTGCGGAAGCTTCCGGTTCCGCGCTGCCTTGCGGAGCTCCGCTTAACGAACGAAGAGTACTCAGAGCTCCTGAAGTGGGCCTCAACGCTCTCCTCGCGCAGGGTCCGCGACGATCTGGTCTGGGGTTTCGGCCAACGGCTCATCGACCAGGAAGTCTGGCGATCCAATGAGTTTCTAGGCCTTGGCCTTTTCGTGGTGGTTGCCGAAGTCGCCCGGCGCGAAGCGAGTGAGGGCACCCTGTGGCGATTTGTGTCCGATCGTTTTCCGACATGCAGAGATGAGCTCTTTACACGGAATGGTCAGCCGACCCAGCCTCTCAAGGATGGCTTAGAGGCAGCGGCCCGGAGAGGCTACCTGCGGCATGTCTTCGGCACTGCGGGAACTCAGGAGTGGTATCTCAGCATCTTCCTGCAGTTTGGTTTCACTGCGAAGGCCATAGCCCAGATCCCATACTGGCTTTCGGGCCACCCCAAAACAAAGTCCGTGGCAATCCTTTTAGGCGAGGCCGAGGAGCACTCCGTTGGCGCATGCCCTGCCTTCGAAGAGCTTTGGGATCGACTCTTGCAGTTGCGGCAAAGAAATCGGACCGCCGAGCAGATCAAAGGGGTAACCGCAAAATCACCCTTTGTTCTAGCCGAATGGGTCGACAGAATCATTGAACAGGCAATGCGGCCTGTAGAGCGAGAACTGACGCCCGGTGGTACATGCTGTGAGCGGGATATTGAGATATTTGACACTCCGTATTTGAAGTGGCCTGCCGGAGAGCAACCTGGACTGTGTGCGAACTGCAAGAACTTGGCTTTCGCCGACCTCGCCACCGTCGGCCACAAGGTGAAGATAGATGGCACCGATTGTGGGTATCTCTCCTACGACCCAGAAAGAGGGCACTTTCTCCGGGAGGATCTCTCCTTGCCGAATCGGCTCGGCTCTTGCATGGTGGAGTTGCAATGCGAAGGAAAAAGTGTCTGGCATCAAGAATTGCCGCTATGGAGTCTAGACGAGGAAGTCAGCGTCTTCCGGGCGCACAGCGGACGAAAGGTGGATCCCGGCCGCGAGCCGATGAGGCAGTCGGAACCCTACTACATCGCTGTCGCTTCCGACATCGGCCTCTCACCTGAGCCAGTCGTCTATTATCGAGACGCTGATTCTCCTGTTCATATCTACAGACTCGAAGCACCATGGCCGGTTGATCTCCGGGCAAGCTTGGAAGGCTTTGAAATCTGGCGGCCTGTTGTGCCGTCTCGAAGCCCACACGACCCGCCCTGGGCAGACGGCGTTACACTCAGCGTTTGTCCGGAAAGAGTTGTAGTTTGCTGCCCGCCAGGGGTTTCAATCCCGAAAGTTCGGGTTTGTGGCCGGTGGTTTGCACCGCGAGACATCCGGTTCAGCGAGTTGCCGACCAAATCTGATTACACGGCGCTCATTCCCGCAACCTGGGGAAGTGAGAGGGCCATTCTGCGAAAAGAATTTTCGCGGCGCCTTGGCCCCCTTGAAATGACCGCGAGTGGTTGGCGTGCCCTGACGACAAGAATGAGAATCACTTCTACTGACTTGGAGACCCTGCTGGTTAAGGTGCCGGCACCCCCGGGCGTGGAAGAACTCTGCCTCATGACCGGGGATGTTTGCGTACGGCGGATGAAGGGGAGGGCAGAACGCCTGGGAGCTTTTTGCGGGTTTGGCGGAAAGGTGGAGGTGAGCGCAGGGCGCTTCAACAACCCGGAGGAAATCGCGGTCATCGCTCGATGTTACGAGGATCAAGGCGTTATCATCGGGGTGGAACGCACCGTAGACTCTCTTTGGATCACACTCTCTCATGATTTGACGCCGAGAGAAGGCTTTCTGATCTTGCTCCTGGGGACGGATGGTTCTTTGTGCAAGTTCGGACCAGAGAGCATAGCGTCTGAGGGGCCGTTGTGGTTGCTTTGCGGCCTCTCGCCTGCCCAAGTTGGTGGCTGGATAGGTCTCTCGTTTAAAGGTGAACGTCTGGGCGCGAGCTGGCTTTCGGAGCACCACAGACGTATCAAACCGCTCGAATCAGGACTCGGTCCGAAGGGAAAGGCGGCCTTGCTTCGCTGGTTCCGCTTCCCAATATGCGGCCGTGACGAGCTCTCAGTGGTACGTCGAATCGCGTACCAAGCGCCTGCGGCGTTCCTGAAGGGCTGGCTCTCGCAGGATCCGCACAAGCTCGACGACGGAGTCGAACTGCTCTTTGGCGCCGAAGGCGGGGAGGAGTGGCGAGCCGCAGTCAGAGAGGTCTTTTGGGAGTGGCGAAACGACGACGAGGCTGTCAGCGATGAAATCCTCAGTTCTCTGACACCGGAGGGTTGCCCTTGGAGCTACGGCTGTGGCTTCATCAGCGAGACGGACCCCCTTTTGGCTTGCAGGATTCTGCAGCCGAAACTGAGAATTGACCCTGGGTGGCTCGGCTCTTTGGGAGAACCAATGCCGGGCAATGAGGCTCTGGAGCGTTTCCGTGCTGAGGCTGCAAGCGTCGTGGGTGCAGACGTCGAATTCCTGAGGCGCCTGATCGAACGAACGCCGGGGACGCAAGCTTCGAGTGCCTTTGACTTTCTTGCTACGGGCCAGATACGCGAACCTCACTGCACGAACTTGAAGAGGGCATTGCAGTCCGGAGCATTTCGAAGGTATCTCTTCCTACGCTTTTGCAGAAATCAGGGATCTTATGCCGCTGCTCAATGCCATTGAACTCACCGACCAGATCCGCCAGCGCTTGGTTGACTTGTGTCTGGACGACAACTACGTTCGCTCGGAGCGCTTGCGTCAGGTCTGCCGTCGACTTTGGGAAGGCGTTCCAGGAAAAGGAAGCTTGGTCGGGAACCTTTGGGTGGAAGGCGCCTTCGCAGCCAAACGATCTGACAAGACACTCGCGGATCTAGTCCAAGACGGAAGGTTTTCGGCGGAGCTCCAGACCCAGCTAAACCGTAGCGGCGGGTTTCCGGTCGATCGACTCCTGTACGAGCATCAACTCCAGGCACTGGAAGCGGCGAGCGTCACAGAGAGTGACCGAACGCCCGCCTTGGTTGTCTCTGCCCCAACGGGGGCCGGGAAGACAGAGGCCTTTCTTCTCCCGATCCTCGACCGATTGTTTAAGAACCCCAGGAGGGGTGAGGGGATGCAGTGCCTGATCCTCTATCCGATGAACGCCTTGGTCAACGATCAAGTGGATCGTATTGAAAAGTGGCTAAAGGGCCAAGGCCCGATCCGGGCGACTGTTTTCCATTTTACGAGCGAGACGCCCGAAGATTACGAGGCGGGTCTCCCGGAGTGCGATCCTTGCCGTTATCGGACACGCCAGCAGGCCCGCGGGCTTGAAACCCGGTCTGGGCGGAAGATCAGGCCTGAGGAGCCGCGAGGTCCCGTCCCCGATATCGTGATCACCAATTATTCGATGTTGGAGTACATGCTCTGCCGGCCCCAAGACGCAGTTTTCTTCGGTTCCGGCCTGAGGGCGATTGTGCTGGATGAGGCCCATCTGTACACCGGCACACTGGCCGCCGAAATCACGATGCTGCTCCGAAGACTGTATGATCGCTGCGGGGTTGACCCGGACGCGGTGCTGCAGTTCGCAACGTCGGCTACGTTCTCCGTCGAAGATGGTGAACATCTTAGGACCTTTTCCGCTCGACTCTTTTCTAAAACTCCAGAACTTGTACGCCTAGTTCTCGGACAAGCAACGCGGGCAGAATTGATAGAAGAGGATCCACCACAGGACCCGCCCAGCCCGATAGAGGTTTGCGGTCGCGAATGGCTGACCGTCCCAACGATCCGCACCGACGACGAGCTCGCCGTCGATGCAACGGCCGTGCTTCAGTTGCGAAGTGATCTGTCAGCGCTCGTGGGCCAGCAAGTTATCGGCAGCGCCTTAAACAAGGCCGGCGATCGACCCGCTGTCTTCCTGCATGAGGCGTTAAAGGCCAGCCCCACCGTCCATCGGCTGGCGTCAGTGCTGTGGCGCCAACGTCACGTTGAACTGCCGCAACTCAGCTTGGAAATCTGGGGCGAACAGAGTGCGGCAGCGATGCAGGCAACGATACGAATGTTGCACCTTTGTGCCGTCGCCCGGGCCAAGGCAGGGGAACTACCGTTGGTGCCGCACCGGCTTCATCTGCTGGCTCGCGCGAACGGCCCGTTGCAGATCTGCCTGAATCCTGGGTGTGAGGCACCCGCCGACCTGCGTCTCCCACCCTATGGAGGGGTCCTGTCTGGTCTTCGCGATCGATGCCCGGACTGCGGCCATGCGATGCTGAGTTTATACCGATGCCGTGTGTGCGGAGAGCCTGTCCTGGCCGCGGAAAGAGAGACTCTGAACCTACGACCAGCGCGGGGAACGCACAAAGACGTTCATCTTCTGACGACCGCGCGCGGGACAGGGGAAGTAGTCGTCCTCGACACTAAGACCGGGTCCTTCCCCGCAACTGATTCCGAGGCGCTTACCGTCTGCGAAGTCGACCACTGTCCCCGCTGCGGTGCGGACAAGGAGGACGTTGTTGGTTTTGACGTTGGCAGCCCGCTGACTCTGACGGTCCTGACGGAGACCATGCTCGCAGGTCTGCCTGCTATGTCGGAACCCGAGGGACGAATCCGCCCGGCCGGGGGCAGGCGGATTCTGGCTTTCAGCGACAGCAGGCTCGAAGCTGCGCGGCTGGGCCCAAGGCTCTCCTACCAGCATGAAATCCAGTTGGTGCGCACCGCGATCATCCAGGTGTTCCGAGATCAGCCTGTTTCCAGCCCGGAGACAATCTCTTACCTGGAAAATCAGGCTCGCGAACTGGAGGTGAAGCTGGCGCAATCCCAAGATCAGGCGCTCCGCAGCTTTCTGGAAACGCAGCTTAAGAACACGAAAGAAAGCTTAGCGGCACACCGCCAAGGTGGAACGGTGAGGGAAATCGCCAGGGCCTTATCCAAGTCTGACCTGCTGTATGAAATCCTGGAGCAAGAACTTGGACTGAACCATTCGGCGGGGAAATGGGATTCGTCCGCATGGGAGGAGAACAGAGATCAGATCGCCCGGAAGTCAATCGAAATGCTTGGGCGCGAGTGCGCGCGATTGGTGCGCCACAACAATCGTTTACTCGAGTCGGTTGGCCTTGTGCAAGTCAGCTACCCGGGCATCGAGACCTTGGCGATCCCCCCGGGGGTGGAGGGGCTTCTCGGCGCCGGTGAGGCGGAACTGTTTCGTACGAATTGGCCTGCGTTCGTTTCCTTGTTGCTGGACACGCTCCGCGAGGACGGAATCATAACGCTCGGAACCCGCGAAGCGGACGACGCGCACGAACGCCCAGAATTCATCGGCAAGTGGACGAGTCTGCGCGCCGAGGGGCCCCGACTGGTGCGCTTTGCTGGAGAGACACAGCAACAGCGGCGCAATCGCTTCGTTGCAGACGTCCTTCGAATCGCCGGACATAAGGACAACCTCCAAACAGCCGAGGCAATTCTCCGCGGAACGTTCGAACAGCTTCTAGACGCAGCGCTCAACGCAATCTTCCCCTGGCTGGATGTGGAAGAGAAGCCCGACAGACGGGGGGACTTTCATAAAGCGATACGCTTGAAGTTCCCAGAGGTCGGCTTGCGCCTGCCGGGGCAACTGCACCAGTGCTCCGCAAGCGGCTGGCTCTGGCCGCGGACGGTAGCTGGCTGTGTACCCAAATCGCAGGAAGGTGTGGGGAAGGAACTTCTACCCGTCTCGGCCGCGTCGTTGGACGCGGACCCACGGTTTGCACGGTCTCGAAGAGAGTACACGGACAAAACGAACGTAGTGTTTCGAATGGGCCTCTGGGCGGAAGAGCATAGCGCCCAGCTTTCGCCAAGAGAAAATCGCCGGCTTCAGGATCTTTTCCGCACCGGCGTTCGAAACGTTCTGTCATGCACGACCACGATGGAGCTGGGAGTCGACATTGGATCACTCCTCGCAGTGCTCATGAGCAACATCCCGCCCGGCAAAGCGAACTACTTGCAGCGGGCAGGCCGGGCGGGGCGTCGCAGCGATGGATCATCGCTGGTTGTCTCATTCGCGCGCCAAAGACCATACGATCGGGCTGTTTTTCATCACTTCGGCGAGTACCTGCAGAAGCCTCTACGTCGCCCGAGTATGCTCCTGGATCGTCCGCGGCTGATACGAAGGCACATTCATTCCTTCTTGCTCAACGAATTCTTCCGTCAGGTCTACCCTTCGGCAACAAGGGTTGGCGCGATGGACGCATACGGTAGGTTAGGAAGGTTCTGTGCTCTAGCCTTTCCAAATCGCTGGGACCCCGGACCAAAACCCTCCTTGGACGGGGTCGCCTGGATTGTCCCTCCCGAGGTAAAGCGGCTCCCTTGGTGGAGCCTTGACTCAGGGGATCAGAGTCTTCAGCGCCAGTTCCTACGGTTCCTCGCATGGATCGCTGAGAATCCCGGTTCTTATTGGGGGCGAGCCAGAACTCTGTTGCGGGAAATCCGAGGCTGGGAAGACATGGCATGGGGAAAACTCATCGATGAGGCCTGTCGAGCATTTCAGGAAGCCTGCTCCTATTGGCTCGACCTTTACCGCGACTTTCAGTCTGCCTGGGAGGAAGCCCAGAGCAAGGCAGTTGCCAATGCCCTGCGCTATCAAATGAGTGTGATCTTTGAGACGACCACGATCGAAGCTCTGGCGGACCGGCTCTTCTTGCCGCGCTATGGCTTTCCGATCGGCGTCCACCGCTTGCAGGTCTACAGTCCCGAAAGCCGAGGCCGTGCAGCCCGGCGGGCGGTGCCGAAGGAAGATCGATTCCGCCTGGAAAGGGCTGGGCTACTAGCGCTGCGGGAGTATGTACCTGGCTCCCAGCTCTTGGTCGGTGGGAAACTGGTGACATCTCACGGAATCCTTAAGCACTGGACAGGCGAGAACTTGAACTCGGCTCTCGGAATGAAGGGCGAACTGGCCCAGTGTCAAAGGGGCCATCTACATTATCGCTTCGGTCAACATGCCGAACGCTGCCCAGCCTGCGACTCGCCGAATGCCAAGAGGCCGATGGACATTCTGCTGCCGAGGTTCGGGTTTTGCTCGGCCGCTTGGGATCCCCCGAAACGAAGCCGGAACATCGAAGTGATCGGCCAGATCGAGCAGGCCACGATGACCTTCACGCAGCCAGGCGACGAAGCCACAGTGGTGAAGGAGGATTTCGCTTCAGTGCATGAACTGCGTGCGGAATACCGGGAGCACGGTGAGCTGCTGGTGTTCAATCAGGGTGAGAGAAGCCTGGGGTACGCGGTATGTCTCGAATGCGGTTTTGCTACCAGTGAACAATCCCTCGACCGCGAGAAGCTCCCCAAAGAGCTGATTGACCACCGGCCGTTGTTCAAGCGGGGAGGGGCACGGTGTTGGCAACGGGGCAATGGACGTCACTGGCGACACCAAATCCTGGGCGCCAGGGAGCCCACAGACGTGCTGTTCTTGGATCTAGCAGAAGCACTTGGTGCAGCGAGCCGAGACGCCGCAGTAGCGACAACCATCGGCCATGCCTTGCGCCTTGCGGGCGCGGAGATCTTGGATATCGACAGCCGCGAGATTGGTACGCTGGCAGTTCCATCTGGGCAGTTTGGCGAAGCTTGGGGAGTGGTTCTGTATGACAACGTGCCAGGCGGGGCCGGACACGTGTACGAACTGCTGCAATGTGGCACGGATTGGCTGAAAAAAACGACAGAGAGGATGTACATCAACGAAAAACACCACGAAGAGTGCATCGTCGCTTGTCTGGATTGTCTCCTCACCTTTGACGTGCAGCAGGACATGGAAAGGGGCTGCATGAAACGAAAGGAAACCTATGAGCACCTGATGAGGGCTCTCAGAGGCGAGCAGCCGACCGCTCCAACTGGGAATCAGCCACTCGCCCAAGGAATAGGCTATCGTGGAACTGTGACGGAGAGGGTCGCGCGGGCCAAAAAGGCAACGAAGACAGGCGGGTAACGTTCGTTCTGAGAAAGCAACGCGATCAGGCTCGTGCCGAAGCTGGTCGCCTGGACCGCGCCATCCAAGCCTTCTCCGAAGTCAGCGGCGGCCCAGGTCGTGGGTTAGAAGTGCCGAAACGCACCATGTCCGCCGCAGCCCGCCAGCGGATCGCCGAGACCCAGCGGGCGGGGCGGGCCAAGTTTCGACGCTGACAATCCAACTCGATTGGTTCAGGGAGCGCGGCGTCCAACTGCTGCAAGAAGGAATGCCAGGGCTCCGGCGGGTGATCAGGCTGCATGCGTCAGGTGCTCCGGGCTGAGGTCGGTAAGAAGGTTCCAGTGGCGGGCTGGCGCGGGACGGCGCCGGCGCAGCCAGCGCCTCTCCGCTTCGGAAAGCGAGTCATGACAGAGGGTATCTTCGCGGGCCAGGCGCGCCCGATCCAGACGTGATTCCATGGCCGCAAGCAAGGCCACTTTCGACCCCTCCTTATGGCGTTGGGCGAGCCGCCCCGCCAGATGCGTGACGTAGCCGAGCCGGTTCTGCAATTCGAACTGCCTGGCCCGGGCCAGCAGCCATTCCCAATCGAGGTCCGCGTACCGATACACAACCCAGGGGAGCGCTTCCGTCAAGCGGGTCTCCAGATCCGATTGCGCGAGGGCGGCGAAAAGCACTTCCGCCGGGTTTCTCTTCCGCCGCGTCCGCAACCAGGCAAAGCCGGGATACCCCAGGCCTGCCAGTTGCCTCGCCAGTTCGTCCGGTTCCAGCCGCGCGGCGGGAACCTCCCTTTGCCGCAAAGGGAGAGCAGTGGGCGACAACCCATATATCCGCATCATTTTGCGGGCCAGCGCCGTGGTGAGTGGCCGCCTTCCTTGTTCCAGGAGCGACAGGTAGGGCTGAGACACGCCGAGCCTGGCGGCGGCCTGCTGCTGGCTGAGGCCGACCCTTCGACGCGCGGCGCTGAGTTGCTCGGGGCTCATCGTGCCCCCATATTACAACATTTGTAATAAAACTCAACGATCGCCGGCGCTTCCCAAAAACTGAATGTCCCCGTCCACCACACCTGCCGCCTTCCCGGCTTCGGCCGCGTCCGGCGCGCTCACGAAAGCCCGGGCCTTCTCGAGGCTGCCGACCTCAAACACGAAGAACACATTGTTCGGCTCAGCCAGGCTTCGCCAGAGTTGCAGCAGATGAAGCCCCGCGGCGCGGTGCGCTGGGGCATGGGAATCGAACACGCGTTTCCACTCAGCAAAATCGGCCACTCGGTTGCGGCATAACATGTAGATCATGGGCTGCGCGCCTCCTCTTATCCGGCCAACGGCCTGCGACCGTCTGTAGACCGCCACCTGGGCGATACATACCGCACCATCCGGCTGTCGCTCAAGCTGCTGTTCTGATATCTGGGACGCGCCGCGGCCGGCGCTCTACGGCTTCAAAAGGCGGTGGGCGATGATTTCGAACCCGGGCGCCACGTTTACCACCAGTTTGGTCCGCAACAGAGCTTCAAAATACGGGATCGGGGTCTTCTTCTGAATTCCCAGGCGAGCCAGCAGCTTGGCCATCGAGGTTTCATCGCAAATGACGTGTCCCCCCGCCTCCACGGAAGACATGTCAGTGCCGAAAACCACCAGGGCGGTCCCTTCACCAATCGGCTTCGGCAGGTATGCGATCACGCAGTAGCCCTGGATCGTGTATTCCACGGGATAGCTTTTCCGCTCGCCGGGCAAGGGCGAGCGGTTGATGATCGTGCCGCGGCGCGCCGGACCTTCCTCGAAGTAGCTGTAACGGAAGTTCATGCGGTCTTCGAACAGCTCCACCCAGGGATTCCCTTTCTTGTGACCCAGCAGGATGAGGTTCTCGGCGGCCCCGGGGAGCATTCGGAAGTCCTGGGCAAAGACAACGCTCATGGGGATCTGATGCCGGGTGCTCAGCGGCGACATTTCGCGGATGACATCAATCCGCAATTCTTTGGGCCAAGGCGTGCTACGTTGGTAGGTGGAATGTTTGGAAACGTGCTTCTCCTCGCCCTGCTGGCGGCGCCGCAGGCGCCCGTCTCCCAGGAGGGCCTGACACCGCCCTGGCAAGCCACTACCGTCATCCGGCAGTTGCAGGAGGCGGTCAACAACACCAACAGCGCCCTGGAGCCGCTCCGGGTGCCGGAGTGGCAGGGGTTGGGCGCGTCAAACTATGTGGCGGTGGCCAATTCGGTGCGCCGCCAGGTGAACGCCATCAGCGTTACTCTCGACTACCTGGCCGAGCACCCGGACAGGTTCGGTCAGGTGGTTCGCGTCTTCATCGCCATGCTGCAACTCGAGCCCTCGCTCGATTCGCTCACGCGGGCCGCGCGGCAATACCAGGGAGGCGAAGCCGCGACCGGCTTGGAAGATGCCACGACCCAGTTGCTGAACCAGCGCGAGAAACTGATGGATTACACCCTGGAACTGGTCGATTTCGTGGAGAACAACACCACGGCGACCGAGCGGGAACTGGAATCGTGCCGCCGTCAACTCTGGAAGCGGGCCCCGGAGCCGGTCACCAAAACACGTCCCTAGCAGCCGTGAAAGGCTGGAGGGCTGAAAGCGGAAGGCAGAAGGCGGAAGGCTGGAGGGCTGAAAGCGGAAGGCAGAAGGCGGAAGGCTGAAGGCGGAAAGCGGAAGGCAGAAGGCGGAAAGCGGAAGGCGGAAAGCGGAAGGCAGAAGGCGGGAAGTGGAAGGCGGAAGGCAGAAAGCGGAAGGCGGCAAATGCTTTTTTCTGCCTTCCGCTTTCCGCCTTCTGCCTTCGTCATTGTCAAGCTGTTTCTGAGACACGACACCCGGGGGCGCCTCGGGGCTGAAAGCGACTGTTTACTGATCCGGTAAGCCGGAGCGGTCAATCGGCGGTGAATCGAGTGTATACTGGCGGGTTCGATCGCGTTCTCCGGAAACGCTTCATCCCCGCAAAATATACCCCGGCTGGAGGAACTGTGGACTCTCTCGGTGCATACATTGAGCAGAAGCGCGATGCCTGGCTGGAGGAACTCTGCGAATTTCTCCGCATCCCCAGCATCAGCACCAATCCCGACTACCTGCCGCAGATCAAGAAAGGCGCGGACTTCGCCCTCGAGGCGCTGAAACGCGCTGGGATCGAGCATACCGAACTGATCGAAGGCGTTGGACACCCGCTGGTGTATGGCGAATACGCCGGAGCCGAGGGAGCGCCGACGGTGCTCTGCTACGGCCACTACGACGTGCAACCCCCGGATCCGCTGGAGCAATGGGCATCGCCGCCGTTTGAGCCGGCCGTCCGCAACGGCAACATCTACGCGCGCGGCGCGGCCGACGACAAGGGCCAAGTGATGATCCAGCTCAAGGCGGTGGAGGCCTTGCGCGCGGTTCATGGCCGCCTGCCCGTCAACCTGAAGTTCATCTTCGAAGGCGAAGAGGAGACCGGCGGGCAGGCCATCGACGCCTTCGTGCCGAAATCCAAGGAGAAACTGAAGGCCGACGCGGCGCTGATCTGCGACACGGCCCTGTTCGCGCCCGACCTGCCCACGCTTTGCATCGGGTTGCGCGGCCTGGTGTACACCGAGATCGAAGTGGAAGGCGCTTCGCACGATCTGCACTCCGGGCTGTACGGCGGGGTGGCGCCGAACGCCTTGAACGCGCTGGCCTGGATTCTGGCCGGCCTCAAGACACCGGACGGGAAGATCCGCATCCCCGGCATCTACGACAGCGTGCAGCCGCCCGCGCGCAGCGAGCGGGCGAGTTGGCGCCGCCTTCCGTTCGATGCCGACCGCATGAGGGCGGAGGAAATCGGTTCCGTCGCCTTGACCGGCGAGAAAAAACACCCATTGGAGCGCATGTGGGCGCGGCCCACGGTCGATGTCCACGGCATAGTCGGCGGCTACACCGGCGCGGGCGCCAAGACGGTGATCCCCGGGCGCGCCACCGCGAAAGTCAGCATCCGCCTGGTGCCCAACCAGAAGCCGCAGGAAGTCCTGGCGGCGCTGGAACAGCGCGTCCGGGAGCTGACGCCGCCGGGCGTGAAGGCGCGGGTGGTGAAGATCCACGACGCCGTGCCGCTGTTGATCGATCCCAACAACCCCTACATCGCGAAAGCGGCCAAGGTCTTCTCCCAGGTGTTCGGGCGCAAGACGGTGTTCGTCCGCTCGGGAGGCTCCATCCCGGTGGTCGCCCTGTTTGTGGATGCCCTCCAGGTGCCGGCCATCTTGATGGGTTTCGGGCTGCCCGACGACAACCTGCACGCCCCGAACGAGAAGTTTTCGATTTCGAACTTCTTCCGCGGTGTCGAAACCGTGGCCCGGTTCTTCGAAGCGGCCGGGCAGGTGTAGACCGCAGACCGCAGGCTGGAGGCTGGCGGTTCATGGCGCAACCTCCGGGCTATGGAATCCGCGAAATCCGCGGCTGAGCCAACAGGGAGCTGATCCGGCGCTCGACGCCCATCATCGCCAGCGTCGAGAGCAGGGGCAGGAGCAGCGCCAGGCGCAGGCTTCCGGTCTGCGTCGACAGGCAGCCAACCAACCAGGGCACGACGGCGCCCCCCAATCCCCCGGCGGCAAAGACATATGGTGCCTCCCGCGCCGCACGCGGACCGCTGTGCTCGGTGAACACGGCAACCGCCGTTGGGAAGACAACTGAGAACCCCAGGCCCGCGGCGAAGATGGCGGCCAGCAGCGTGGGATAGCCGGGGGCGACCAGCAGCGCGGCCGAACCCAGCGCGTTCACACCCAATCCGGCCCATACCAGGGCGCCGGAGCCCACCGCGCGCAAGGCCAGCGGCGCGCTCAGGCGGCCCAACAAGATGCCCGCCCAGAAAAGCGACTGGCCCATGGCGCCCAGCGAATCGGAACCGGCCGGCAGCCGCCGGATGTAGGAGGGAATCCATCCGCTCAGCGCTGTCTCGGCGCCGACGTACAGGAACAGCAGGAGCGCGGTGGCCACCGCCAGCGGCCCCGGCCATCCGGCGTCTTCGACGGAGCCCGCTGCCGGCTGGCTGCGGCCGTTTGTCTTGCCGGCATATGCGGCCGCGGCCAGCATTCCAAAAGGCACAGCCAGGGAAGGCAACAGGAGTCGAAGCCCGCCCAGGGGAATCAACAACCCGGCGGCCATCGGCCCGGCAACCGCGCCCACGCACCAAGCGAAGTTCAATATGTTGAGGGCCGCCGCGGCGCGTCCCGGGCTCCGCTCGGAAACCAGCAGGTTGCTGGCCGGGATCACCAGCCCGCAGCCAACGCCGCAGAACAACATCGACACCAGCCCGGTCCAAAACGAGGGCAGCCCGAGCCCCAGCACGCCGGCCAGCATTGAGGCGAAGGCCCCGGCCAGCACGCCGGAAAAGCCGAACCGGGCGATCAACCGGCCGGAGACGGCGACCGCCGCCAGCGATCCCGCGAATTCGGCGGTGAACAGGCGGCCCGCCTGCGCGTCGGTCAGCGACCAGCGCCCGGCCAGCACCGGCAGCAGCGGGCCGAGAACGGTGGTCATCACGCCCGTGAACCCATAGCCCAGGTGAACCAGGAGCACGAACCGGTCTGTCTTCGATGACTGCAAACCGGCAGTCTGACACGCCGCACCAAAGCGAATCAACATTGAACGGGACGCAGAGGAACGCGGCTGAGGGCTATCGGCTGTCGGAAAAGCCAGGCCGGATTATTCACGAAACGGCAGCCCGCTGGCGGCTCTGCCGCTCTGCTGTGCGGAATGGCTTTGCCTTTCCGGCGGCGATGCTTTTTTCTGTCGAGGCTGCGCCTCGACAGTTCGTCGAAGGCGCAGCCTTCGACAATAAGAGGGCAATCATCGGAAAGCCGAAGGCATTCCGCACAGCAGGGCGGCAAAGCCGCTTCGTTCATGAATAATGTAGGCCGCCAGCCGCCGGCCGGCACTAAAACCCTTCGTCGATCAGGCGGTCTACGGTCAGCTTCTCTTTGGGCTGTGGGCGCTCGATGTTCTCCATCAGGCGCTCCAGGTAGCGGGCAATCAGATCGCATTCCATGTTAATCAGATCGCCGGGCTTGCGGACCTGCAGGTTGGTGTGGGTGTGGGTAAAGGGAATGATGGCCACGCCCAGGATGTGCTTTTCCAGCGAGGCGATGGTCAGGCTGATGCCGTCGAGCGCCACCGAGCCTTTCCAGGCCACGTAACGCTGCAACTCCGGCGGTACGCGCACTGCCAGCCAGTGGTTTCCCTCGGCATCCAGCCGCTTGTAAGAAACCAGCTCGGCAACGCCATCGACGTGGCCCTGCACGATGTGGCCGCCCAGCCGCGAGGTGGGCGTGAGCGGGCGCTCCAGGTTCACCGGCGAGCCGGGCGCCAGGGCGTGCAGGTTGGTGCGCATCAGTGTTTCCGGCGACAGGTCGAACTGCACGGTTTCCTTGTCCGGCGCCAGCGCCGTCAGGCACACGCCGTTGACGGCGATGCTGTCGGCTTCCTTGAGCTCCGCGGCCAGCGGCGTGCGAAGAATGAGCCGTCCGCCCTTCAGTTCCCCCACCGTCCCCATCGCTTCGACGATCCCTGTAAACATTCGTTTCCTCCTAAGAGCGCGCGACCGAGCCGCGACCGTAAGGGAGCGCCCCCAACTCCGTGGTCACGCGGGCGGACTCGGTTCCGGGGACGCTCCCTTACGGTCGCGGCTCGGTCTCGCGAAGGTAGCCTTCCACGACGAAGTCGTCGCCGATGCGGCGCAGTTCGGTGATGCGCACCGGGCGCGCCTGGCAGAGGGTGCGGAACCCGCGCCCGCCGAACAGCGGCATGGCGTCCTGGCCCCCCAGGATCTTGGGGGCGTAGAACAGCACCACTTTGTCGACCAGGCCGCTCTCCAGCGCCGTGGCGTTCAACGCCGACCCGGCCTCCAGCAACGCGCTGGTGATCTCGCGGCGGCGAAGCGCGGCGAGCAGCGGGTCCAGCGGGGTGCGGCCGCTGGTGCTCAGCCGCAGCACCTCGACGCCGCGCGCCTCCAGCGCCTGTTGCCGGGCCGGCGACGCTTCGTGGACGCAGACCACCAGCAGGTCGCCGCGCGCCGACTGCGCCAGGCGCCCGCCGGGAGGCAGCCGCAGGCCCGAGTCCATCACCACGCGCAGCAGCGGGCGGCGCCGCGGCAGCCCGCTGCGGTCGCTGAGAATAGGGTCGTCGGCCAGCACCGTGCCCGCTCCGGTAATCAGCGCGTCGTGCCGGTGCCGCAACAACTGCACGTAAGCCTGCGCTTCCTGGCCCGTGATGCGCCGGTCGTCCGGTTTCTGCTCCGGCGCGGCGA
>Ga0315279_10004884_pt1 | contig 17764 bp, 14 predicted proteins | sample YL17G06_20_MG_FD_203694 | JGI IMG/M metagenome (GOLD analysis project Ga0315279, IMG submission 203694) | Sediment microbial communities from Yellowstone Lake, YNP, Wyoming, USA - YL17G06_20 | ecosystem: Environmental > Aquatic > Freshwater > Lake > Sediment | place: USA: Wyoming | collected... | reverse complement strand
GTCCCCGAAACTCCCGTCCCCGAAACCCCTCGCCAATCCACTTGGGCAAAAAAGATTCCCGGTTTCGGGTGCGTTTTCCGGCGCACAAACATGTTGACACTGATCCCAACCATTGCCGACAAACCGAAGATGGTGTTCTGTTCGCCTATGGGAATTCCGTCGCGCATGGAGTCTTTGCGGACATTTCCCTTTAGATCAAGGACATGTATCCCCTGGAAATCCGCAGCCAGGTGCTTCCGCATCCCGTCGAAGGAAATTGAATCAATAAAACCGTTGTTGCTGACGAAACAGACAGCGCCATCCTGGCCTGAAAGCCGGTCCGTGGCCCACCGGAAGAACTTCACGTACATATCCGACAGCGCGTTCTTGTTTGTGGCCGCGGAATCCTTCGCGTACGTTTCCTTAATGCGTTGGTCTATGACCTTATATTTCCGGTTCTTATTGTTGTCGTTCTCGTTCTGCTGCCAAGCGTTGTATGGCGGATTGCCGATAATGACGGTGATGGGCGTCTTCTTCTGCCGCTCGACGCGCTGGGTGTTGGCTTCGGTCATGAAGGCGAACTGGCCGTGGGCGTGCTCGGCCATCTCCAGCGTGTCCACGAAGCACAGGCCCTGGAAAGCCTCATATTCGCCGGTCAGCTCGTAATAGGCATGCTCGATGTTCAGCGCCGCGATGTAGTAGGGCATGAGCATGATTTCGTTGGCGAAGAGCTGCTCCTTGTACATGCGCGGCAAGTCTTTCTTGGGGATGCGGCGCATCAGGTTCACGATGAAGTTGCCCGTGCCGACGCAGGGGTCGAGGATGTTCACGCCAGGCGCGCCGAGCGGCAGGCCGAACTCCTGCTCCAGCACTTCGGCGACGCTGGCGCACATGAAATCCACAATGGGCTGCGGCGTGTAAACGATGCCGTGGGTGTCCGCGACCTTGACGCAATAGCCCTGGAAGAAGCGCTCGTACACCGTGTTGATGAAGTGCTGCTTCTCCGTGAAATCGCCGGTCGTGCGCGCGGCTTCCTCAATGGCCCGGTAGAACGGGTCCAACTGGCGCATGAACTCATCGCGGTTGAAGGCGTGGCTGGCGAGCGCCTCAATGACTTTCTCGACTTCCACGGCAATGGCGTTGCGGCGCGTGAATTCGGGGTTGTTGAAGATGGTGCGAAAGAGGCGCTCGGTCAGCAGATGCTGGACGAGCATCTCGTCCACGGCGGCGCGGCTGAGATTGGGGTTGATCGCAGTCTGGCAGAGCGCGAGGAAACCGCTGAAGGCGTCTTCGAACTTGCGGTTCCCCGCATGGGCCTTCTGGATGAGCAGGGCCAGGCCGCGGGCCAGTTCAGGGACGCGGATTTTGAACTCTTCCACCGCGTGATCGAAGCGCTCAATTTCCGGCTCGGCATAGCGGTAGAAGGCATTGAGCAGGTCTGCAAGCTTCTGGCGGTCGCGCACGTCCGCGCGCATGACTTCGATTTTGTTCTGATACAGGACCGCCGTCTGCGTGTCTTCGAAGATGGTGTTGGTGAGCGGGTAGCCCTTGGCCTTCTTCTTGGCGATCTCGGCGTCAAGGGCGTCGTGAGTGTCCTTGGCTTCCCAATAGCCGCGGGGGAGCGAATTGCCGTCGCGGATGGTGCCGTCGGGGCGAACGGCGGCACGGCCTCCGAGGCCGTGGGAAGCCACGGGCAGGGATGCCCGCGCCACGGTGAGTTCGGCTATGAAGGACCAGCCATGCAGCTTGGCGGTGTCTTCAAGGAGGTTCTGGAAGGCGGAGCGGAGGCCCAGTTCGTGAGTGACGTGCTCGCCGGAAAGCCGGCGCAGGGCCTGGTAGTACCGCTCGATGGCTCTGTGAGAGGGCTTGATTGCTTCAGCCTGAGCCATAAGGGGCATTCCTTTTGACGTAGCTGCGGGGGATTTTAGCCGGGCGCCGTGTTGGCGTCAATCGTGCACTGAAGAATGGGAAGAATGGGAAGAATGGGAAGAATGGGAAGAATGGGAAGGATGGGAAGAATGGGAAGGATGGGAAGAATGGGAAGGATGAAGGATGAAGGATGAAGCCGGAAGCAAAAAGGCAAAAGTTAAAAGTCAAAAGTCCGCAGCTTGCATTCCATGCGCGGGGCGTATGCTGACTACTGGCTATACTGCGCGCGGCTTAGACTCCATGTTCTGTTCACTGAGGAATGGACTCAGTGGACTCAGTGGACTTTGTGGACGCGGAAAAGCCAAGATTTCAGCCGCGCGCAGTGTACCTGGGGGGATCAAGCCATGCGCGTGCTCATCGCGGACAAGTTCGAACAGTCAGGCCGGGAACGCCTGGCCGCAATCGGCTGCGAAGTCATCTACCAGCCGGGCACTAAAGACGAGGCGCTGGTCAAGGCCGTGGAGCAGCACGCGCCCGATGTTCTGGTGGTGCGTTCTACCAAGGTCACTCAAGCCATGCTCTCGACCGGCCACCTCAAGCTCGTGGTGCGCGCCGGCGCGGGCTACAACACCATTGACGTTGCGGCCGCCTCCAAGCGCGGCATCTACGTCTCGAACTGCCCCGGCAAGAACTCCGTTGCGGTGGCGGAACTGGCCTTCGCGCTGGTCCTCGCGCTTGACCGCCGCGTGCCCGACAACGTGATCAGTCTGCGCAAGGGCGAATGGAACAAGGAACAGTTCTCCAAGGCCCGCGGGCTTTTCGGCCGCACGCTCGGCCTGATAGGTGTCGGACAGATTGGCTCGGAGATGATCCCGCGCGCCCGCGGCTTTGGCATGCCGGTGGTGGCCTGGAGCCGCAGTTTGACGCCGCAGCGCGCCGAGGAACTGGGGATCAAGCACTGCTCCAGCCCGGAGGAAGTGGCCCGCGAGTCCGACATTGTCAGCGTCCATCTTGCGCTGAACGCGCAAACCCGCGGCATTCTGGGCGCGAAATTCTTCCAGGCCATGCGTGAGGGCGCTTATTTCATCAACACGGCGCGCGGCGAACTCGTGGACCAGAGCGCGCTGACCGCCGCGATCCGGGAACGCAAGCTGCGCGTGGGGTTGGATGTCTACGCCCACGAGCCGCCCGACGGCACAGGGCCGTTCTACGACCCCCTCGGGCTGCACCCGAGCATTTACGGCACGCATCACATCGGCGCGTCAACTGAGCAGGCGCAGGAAGCCATCGCCGCGGAAACCGTGCGCATAATCCAGACGTTCCAGGAAAGCGGGCATGTGCCCAACGTGGTCAACCTCGCCCGGCGCACCCCGGCCACTCACATGCTCGTCGTCCGGCATCTGGACCGTCCCGGAGTGCTCGCCGGAATCCTGGATGGCCTGCGCACAGCCGAGATCAACGTGCAGGAAATGGAGAACACGGTCTTCGAGGGCGCCGAAGCCGCAGTGGCGCGCATCAACCTCGAAAAGGCCCCGCCTGCGGGACTGCTCGAAAGCTGGCGCGGCGCCAACAGCAACATAATCGAATTGAGCCTGCTGGACCTTAGGTGAAAACTCCAAACCACAAATCACAAATTCCAAATCACAAACTCCAAATCACGTAACCGTTCAGTGGGGGAGGCCGACGAGCACGGACGAACACGGACGAACACGGACTGACACGGACTCTCCCGCCTTTGGGAGGCTGAACGGTTACCAAATCACAAATTCCAAAGAAACAGCGAAAACAGAAGAAGGAAAGCCCGGGGCGGCGCGGGAAGTATTGTGGTTTATCTTCTTGGAATTTCTTTGGGATTTGTGATTTGTGATTTGGAGTTTGGGATTGTTACATCTTGTCGCTCGGCGGGCGTCCCAGCAGGCCGCTGGGGCGGACCAGCAGCACCAGGATCAGGATCGCGAAGGTGAAGGCGTCGGAGTAGAGCGAACTGCAATACGCCTCGACAAGTTTCTCCGACATCCCCAGCAGCACGCCGCCCAGCAGCGCGCCGGGAACGCTGCCGATGCCGCCGAAAACCGCCGCCACGAACGCCTTCAATCCGGGCATCAGACCCATCAGGGGCCCTATCTCATTGTAGTACATCCCGCCGGCAAGCGCCCCGCCCACCCCGGCCACCACCGCGCCCACGAAGAAAGTACCCGCGACCACACGACTGACGTTGATGCCCATCAGGGCCGCCGCCTCAAAATCATGCGATACCGCCCGCATCGCGCGGCCAAAACGCGTGTGTTGCACCAGCAGGTAGAGCGCGGCCGTGGCCAGTGCCAGCACCACCAGGATCAACCCTTGTCCGTTGGTGACGGTTACCGCAGGATACGAGAAGACCGCGGCTTCGCAGCCCTGCGCGGCCGCGGTCTCCAGGATCCTCTCCATCTCCTTATGAGCCGGCTCGGTGATAGGATTCCCGCGGCTCGCGATGTTCTCTACTATCGTCTCTTGCCCGCTGGCAGTTCTCCGTGCATAGACGATGGAGAGGTCGGCCGGCGCGCGCTGTCCAACAACGATGCTGCCTGGCTCGACCCGCGTTCGAGGGAAGCGCTGGAAGGTGAAGGTGTGGGGGAAGGTCCGGTCCTTGGGTCCGACTGTCTGCTGGCCGGCGTTCTGCATGAGCAGCGACACGCCCAGCGCCGCCAGCAGCGCCACTATCCGTCCGGAAGAACGCAAGGGCCGGTAGACAGCGCGCTCAACCGCCACCGCCAACACGCCCGTGGCCAACCCCGCCGCCAGCAGCGCTGCCAGCAGAGGCAGGAACCCGAGGTCCGGCCCGTTGGCCGCGCCGCCGAAGGCAAAGCAAAGCATGTAGTAGCCCACGAAGGCGCCGAACATGTAGAATTCGCCGTGCGCGAAGTTGATCAGCTTGATGATCCCATAGACCATGCTGTAGCCGACCGCAATCAAAGCATAGATGCAGCCCAGGGACAAGCCGTTGAGCAGGTAGTTGAGGAAGTCAGTCACGAGCCGTTCAGTCCTGTTTCAGGTTTCACGTTTCACGTTTCAAGTCTGATGCGGCAATGCGGAAACTAGAAACCAGAAACCTGAAACCAGAAACCTCGTTAGGGTTTGACGGTTTCCCTGTACTTGAACGCCGTCTCGCCGGTCTCCAGCACCACGGCATTCTTCACGACCTCGCGGTCAGGGCCCATGGTAATCGTTCCACACACGCCTTTGACGCCCTTGATGGTGTTGATCGCGTCCTTGATGGCCTCCGGCTTGAGTTCCTTGGCCCGGTTGACTGCGTCGGCCATGGCGTAAACGGCGTCGTATCCCAGGGCGCTCATTGCGCCGGGTCTGCTTTTGTACCGCTCCTCGAATTTCTTCACAAACTCTTGCACCGCGGGGTCCGGGTCGCCGGCGTCGAAATGGTTGCAGACAAAGTTGCCCTTGATGGCCGGGCCGGCCAGGCGGAAGAGCTCCGGGTCATCCCAGCCGTCAGTGCCCAGGAACGGCGCCTGGAACCCGGCTTCGCGCGCCTGCTTGACGATTAGCCCGACTTCATTGAAGTATCCTGGCAGCCAGACTATGTCGGGGTTGAGCTGCTTCAGCGTGGTCGCGTGCGTCTTGAAATCCTTGGTGCCGGCCTGGTAGGCAAGTTCGTCGAGTATCCTGCCGCCTGCGGCGGTGAAGGTCTTGCGGAACGAGGCGCTCAAGCCCTCCGAATAGGCATTGCCCCTCGAGACCAGGATCACCGCCGTATTGGCCTTCAAACTGTCGCGCGCGAACTTCGCCATCACCGGGCCCTGGAAGTCGTCATGGAAGCAGATGCGCGAGACGTATTCGCCTTTCCTGGTTATGGTGACATTGGTCGAAGCGTGCGTCATCAGAGGCACCTTCTCTTCCATCGCCACGTCGCTCGCAGCGATGGTCCGGTTCGAGCCCACCGAGCCGATCACCGCCAGCACGCCGTCCTGAGCGATAAGTTTCTTCATCGCGTTCTTGGATGCGCCCGGCTCGCTCTTGTTGTCCTCATAGATGATACGCAGCTTCACCTTCTGCTCGGGCCTGGCATTCACTTCTTCGCAAGCCAGCTCCATGCCTCTCTTGGTGTCCTGGCCCCACGTCGCCGATTCTCCAGAAAGCTCCAGGTTGGCGCCAATCAGCGCCTCTTTGACTCCGCCTGGCCCGCTGCCGCATCCGGGGATGACCCAGGCTATCAGCACCAGGCCCGCTGAAATAAATCGTCGCATAGTCTCTCTCCCCGTGGTCATGCCGCCACTAAGGTTGCCGAAAACCGGCAATCAAGCAAGGCCAAAACAGAAATGCAAAACGCGCGAAGTGAACATCACGCTTGACGCGGGTCATGTTTGCAGCTATAAGAGCGCCGTGGTCCATCCGCGTGGGCCTGATTGTGGCATGTTGTGCATCTTCCGTCGGGGCGTGGCGCAGCTTGGATTAGCGTGCTTGCTTGGGGTGCAAGAGGTCGCGGGTTCAAATCCCGCCGCCCCGACCATTTTGAAGTGCTGGAAGTGCTGGTGGCACAGGCATTTACGACCTGTGACTCAGCACCCACTGCCACCCGTTGCACATCCGTTGCACACTTTTCCGCAGGTAGAACCGCATCTCCGATAGCCTCCGCAACCGCGTGCAGCTTGGTTGCACGCGCCTTGGCGTACCGCTCATTGGTGATTCTGTAGTCACTGTGCCGTGCCAGGGCCAGAACTTCCTTGTCTGTAACGCCCGAAGACTGGCTCACGAAGTTGATGTACGCTGTGCGCGCTGCATGGAAATCAATCTTGCCGCCCGGTCCCCATTTCGGGATGCCCGCCAGTTCGAGGTCCTTCCCCAGATCGCGGGCTGGATGGCTGGGGACGTACAGCAACGGGTCAGGCGGAACGACCAGCGCGTGTTTGCCGCGCGAGTGGTTCCCGTTCCAGTGGAACGAAGTGTACAACTCTGCAGTCGAGTCGCTCTGTGTCGCTTCTGCTAGTCGCGCCGCGAGGGCGCTGGGCAGCGGCTGGAACCCCGCCTTCCGCGCCTTGGTCCAGGCAGCGTCGAGGCGCAGCCCACAACGCTCAGCGTCCAGGTGCGCAATCGTCAGCGACCGCAACTCGTTCGCCCGCAGCCCCGTGGTGAACGCGACTTCGTAGAGTATGCGCCGGTGTGGAGCACAGACGTCGAGAAGTCTGCGAATTTCTTCGGCGGTCATGGCGCGTCGCTCAGTTTTAGGAGTGGTATCAAACCGTGCGAACCCTTCGAGCGGGTCTCGCTCAAGATACCCCCGCCCTTTCGCCCACACACAGAACGCATGAATCGCCTCGGCATAATTCATGAGCGTTTTGCCGGTTGGCTTGTGCGGCTGCTGGCCTTCGTGGCGCGGTAGACAGACAAACTCCCGTAGCGCCTTCTCCACACGCGGTAGAACTCCATCCAGGTCCGCCAGCGTTCTCAGGCCGAGTTGGTCTTGCCAGTACTTCAGGTGCGTCTCCCTCAGTCGAGCATGCGTAACGCTCCACGGCCGCCCGCCACGCCCGCCTTGGGCTCGGCCAAAATCAACATACTCCCCAATCAACTCCGTGATTGGGCGGTTCTTGGCAAGGTCGCTCGACGTCGGCGCGTCCTTGTGGCCCAGGGCGATCTGTTCGGCCAGTTCGCGCTGTTGCGCCTCGATGGAATCCGCAATTCGCTGCGTTCGGTCGGGGTCTGTCGTCCCGGTTTTCCATTGGCGCTTTCCCTGCCAGTCCATGTACCAGTAGCGCCATTTCTTATGGGGCTTTCCGTCCTTGTCGTAGGTCTGCCGGATGCCAGCCATGGTCAACCATCCTTTCTAAACGCCTTCATCATCAGTGCCGACAGCGAGATTCCGCTTTCTCGCGCCATCCGGTCCAGCATCTTGCGCTCGCCCTCAGTCATCTTAACGAGCACCTGCGCGCTGAGCTTCTCATCCTTCGGCTTCGGTGGCCGCCCCATTCGCCTTTTCTTTCCCATGCCCCCGCATGATACTTTCGTTTATATGAAAAGTCAAGCCCGATGTTTGGCAATCTCTGCCGCGTCCTGCTCCGCCTCCGCCATCCTCCTTTCGTGATGCCTCACAATTGCCCCCGTCGTCCAACGTTCATAACCCAGTAGTTTTGCCGGATACGGGAGTTCGCCGCGTTTCACCGCCCGGTCGATTGAGACTTCCTCCCGATTGAAAATCCGCGCGAGCGCGGCTTTCGTGAGGATGGTGCCAGGAGGCATTTCCCCAAATTCAATGATAACATCCTCGGCGAGCGGCTCATCCGCAGCAGCGTTCTGTGCCGTGGCCCCAGGCGCGGCTGACGGGGTTGTAGGAACCTCCGTGTTGTGCTCTGCAGCGGCCCCATCGGTTGGCATTGAAGCCAGCGGCGCGGCACGTGATGCTTCATTCGCAGATCCAGACTGCTGTCCCGTGCCGACAGCAGAGTTTTTGTGCAGAGCAGTGCCCAACCTGGAGATTCTTGGCCTGACGCTACCCACCTGTCCCGCAACCAGTCGTCCTTCTACTCCCTTCATGTTTGTTTTCTTTCCTGGTGCCCCGACCTGCGCGGTCGCGGTGGTGCTGATGGGTTCATCGCTCATCTGCGTGTTCTCCTTGCTCGGTCGTCATTCCTGCCCACTTCAAAATGGAACGTCCTCGTCCTGGATATCGCACCCGAGCCTCGGCAAGTGTGGGGGCGCTCCGGCTAGCGCGATGGCTTTGGGTATTTCCGCTCGATCCAGGCGTTCCCCCTCTGTGATCGGCGGCACGTAGTAGAACCGCGTGGCCCTGTTTGTTGATGGCCCGCCTTTTTCTGCAACTTTGAGGATCTTGCAGTTTACAAGCCCCCGCAGCCACAGGGCGGCGGTGGTGTGGCTTGGATGCTTGAACAATTGCGCCACAGTCCGGCAGGCGAGATAAAAGGGCTGATCGCCAGCCGTGCGTTGAAGTTCGCAGCAGAAGCAGAATGTTCATGGGCGGCCCCCGGCGCCTGGCGGCTGGGTTTCTGCCAAGTCTCCTGTGATTACGCTGTTCGGTGGCAACGGGCCAGCCGGAGTGACCAGCGCGGCAACCTCCGCATACCGGAAACGAATCTCAGAGTTTGGAAGGACGTAGTGAGGCAGTTTGCCGCGGCGGGCCAGCCGTTGTGCGCGGCCAGCGGGCCAGCAGTACAGGCGGTCAACTTCACATGGGCGAATCAGATCATCCAGCATTGCGGTAACTCCTGTGCGCATAAATGGCATGAGTTACCGCAGATTCAGAAGTGCTTTACGAGGTTTCCGTTACTTTACGAGGTTTTCGTTTAGGATGCACGGAACCAGACACGTCTGGGGCAATGTCCGTTTTGCCTGCCGCATAGATGCCTTGCCGTACAGCGGCCTTATTGCGACCCCGGTTGCCAGAATCCGCATAGAGTTTCTCCATTTTAGCCCACCACGAAATCAACTTGGTTTTCTCCGCAACCGACTTTCCTCCCTTGCGGGTCTTGATCGGCCCGGTTTCCCCATTCAAGCGAAGAATCCACGGCCAGCGGTCCTCAGTCTGTTTCAGTACCTCAAGGATTTGGTCTTTCCCGATAAGCCACTCGACAGCCTGCTGTGCTTGCGCGGGCATGTGGCCCTTCGGGGTTCGCTTCCGCTTCTTCTTCGCGGCTTCAGCGTTCTTTGCTGGTGCTTTCGGGCCGGACGCTGCAAGCAAGGGTTGGACGGTGGGGGCAACTTGCTCGGTGGCCGTGGGCGCTGGCGCGGTTTCTGCGTCCTTCTCTGCCCCTTTTGATGCTGGCGCTGCAAGCGGGGGTTGGACGGTGGGGGCAACTTGCTCAATGGCTGGGGCATTATCGTACTTCTTCTTTGGCGGCGCGTAACGTGAGTCGACAAGGCTGGCAAAAATAAACTTGTTCTCCTCTGGTGGTGGCAACTGCGGCCTTTGTGCTGGCAGCGCCGGTTTTGTTTTGAGCCATCTAGCGTTTCGTCCAGGTGAAAGACGGAACTGTCGGCGACGGCGCACTCGGTGTCGGATGGTCATGGCTCCTCCTCGCAAAGAAGCATCGTTCTCGCATGTAGAATCGTGGGAAACGGCAGCGAGTTGCCGCTTGTCGCTGGCCAAAGCTATCCCACGCAGACAACCTATTCCGCGAAGGCCCGCGGTGCAAGCGCCCAGCCACTATATGCCGCCAGACAACAGGGCTGCGGCCACGCTCTGTCCGTCCAAGCTGCGCGCACTCCTAACGCATTCTGCCCTTGCGTGCGCCGGGCTACGGGCGTAGCGTTTCGCAAGGTGGGTCGGCAGCGGAGCCGACCGCCACCAACCACGGACAACTTGGGGATTCGGAAAGCGAAATGATGTCGTGACAATCTGAATTGCGCGCGAGCGCAAGAAACTGCTTTCGACAGGAACGGCGAACCTGAGCCGCAAGGCTCTTGAATAGTAGAAGCAGCGACTTGAGCCACGCCCCGAAAAGGGGCGTCGGCCAGGTTTGCTGTTCTACTATGCCCCTTCGCCGGGGCCTGTCGGAGCGGCGGCTTGGTTCGGCGCCCTTTCTTTTTCCCGGCAAGCAGGGCATTTATGAAAACTCGGTTGCTGTTTCTGAGCGCCATCGCCGTCCTCGCACCAGCCGCTCTTGCCGGCGAATCTGATGCTAAGGGCTTGTATCAGCAAGGGGTAGAGAAGTTGCGCGCCGCGCAGTCCGATCACGCGGCGCTTGTGCCTGCGGCGAAGCTGCTTGCAAGGGCAGCCGAGCTATATGAGGCAGCGGGTGATGAAAGCAAGGCCGTGGAGCTTGGCTCCCTCCTCTTTTGGGCGCGGAAGAAAATGACGCTTTCCGACACCCAGACTCTAAAGGGAGAAGCGGAGGTATCTGGGGCGTCAAGGCAATGGGTATGTGGCGCGGGCGCTTCGAGCCAAAGACGCGCCTCGTGTCCATCGTGCCCCCCGTCACGCATGTTGGCGACTCGGTGGCCGTGGAGTTGCCTGGCGCGCTGAAAAAGCAGTTCGGCAGTGGCATACGCGCGGTCGCCTACAACCCGGCGAAGAACGCCGCGTGGTGGTTGTGAACAAAGGAGACGGCATTAGGCGGGGCGCTCTGGTAAACGCTCGCCAGTTGGTTGTCGGTGGTTCTCTTCCAAGGAGGGTCAACGCATGTCTAGGACCAGCACCGTTGCTGCGGTTTCGTTTCTGGTTGTGTTACTTCTTGCAGCGCCAAGCGTCTTTGCCGCTGCATCCACGATCACCTTTGACTCGCCGCATGGCGGCGAAGTCTATGCCATCGGGCAGGTGCAGACAATCAGGCTGGGGGACAAGACGAAGGCCAAGACGGTCACCATTCAACTGAGCCGCGACGGAGGCACGACCTTCGAGGCCCTCGGCACCATTGACAACACTGTCAAGGATGTCAGCCGGCGCAATGCCCTGAGTTTCACTGTCACCGGCCCGGCATCAAGCAACTGCGTGATCCGAGCAACAGGGGCAGTGGGCAAGATAAGCATTACCGTGGTTTCATCACCTTTTAGCATCGGCAGCGCCGGACCCCCTTTACCTGGCAGCGTTACAAGCGGATCGTTGGCCCCGGCAAGCGTCACGGCACCCTCTATTGCTAACGGAGCGGTGACCAGCGCCAACATCGCAAACGGAGCGGTGGGTGTTCAGCAGATTAGCAGCGGTGCGGCATCGGCAGATTTTGTCCTTCAAGCCGACGGATCAGGTGGGACCACTTTCGGCCCCCTGCCGCTGGATTCGCGCTACGTCAAAATAGCTGGCGACACGATGAAAGGCCTCCTTACGCTGAGTGGTGACCCGACAGCAGGTTTGCACGCTGCAACAAAGCAGTATGTGGATGCTCAGGTCGGGGCGCCCTCCGGTGTTGCGCCGAACGCGGGCAACAGCATAATTGCCGCGCTGAACAATGCCGCTACGACACCGAAAACACTCAGCGCCGGCGTCCTGACGGGAACGGCAGGCATCAACATCACGGGCAACGCAGCCACCGCGACAACGGCGGGTTCTGCTCCGCCATCCGGTTCTGCCGCCGGTGACTTGAGCGGCAGCTACCCGAATCCCTCTGTAGCAAGCGTTAATGGCCAGACAGCCACGAACATTGGCAGCGGCGTACAAGCTGCAAACAACGCGGCCAGCGCCAACACTGCCAGCACCATCGTCAAGCGGGATGCCAGCGGAAACTTCGCGGCGAATGCGATTACCGCGAACAACGTCACGTTGCCGACAACGACCCGGTACTACTCAATCTCGCATTTCGAGGTTACATACGACATGGGGGACGGGTATTACAAGATGAATCACACGGCAACATATACGTGCCTGTGGAACGGTTGCAATGGAATGGGTCATGCTCCGGTCCACCTGCCTCACGGGTCTGTGATTACCGGCCTCCAGGCAGTCGTAGCGAACACTCAAACCCGAACCGACTATGACATTATCGTTACCCTCTCGAAGCTTCAATTGGCAGACAATGCGACGACAGACCTCCAAACCTTGCAGACTGGCCCGACGGCTGGCCCGATCACTCTTTCATCGCCTTCGTTCTCTGAGACGGTAGATAACCAGAACTTCACATACACACTCAAAGTAACGTGGCCGGGGATGCCGACGGGGTTTTATGACGCGTCGGCATTGCAGTTCTACAATGCGCGCATCACATACACGGTAACGTCGCCGCTTCCGTAGGCAGCGAAGAACGCCGCGCGGTGGTTGTGAACGGAAGAGACGACATCTTCAGGCGCGCTTCCGTTGCGGGATTGTTCGCTGTTTACTCCCTGACTTCCTGCCCCGCGCTGCCACAATCTTCCCCGGATTTCCCGTGGCAGAAAGCAACTGCCCTATGGTCCAAGGCGTCTCATACGTCACGCCACCGCTGCCGTCGCTGACCGTGATCCGCGCCCCGCCACCGTCGCGCGGCTCAATGACGATGATGTGAGCCACGTTAAAGACGGCCAAGGGCGGCGTCTCATCGTCCTTGTGAATCAACGGCAGTTCAATGAATTGGGTTATCCCGCACCTCGTGCAAACACAGGAGCCACTTGTCTGCGTGCGTGAGTACAGGCGTCATTCTGCAACATGTGGAGCACTCAGCAACGCAGCACGGAGAAAGAACCGCAGCCCAAGCCCCAGGTGGTTTTGGGCCGTTGCAATGCCCGTGCCAGCTTGTGGCTCTTGGTTTCGGCTTTTCACTTTCGCTATTCTGTGGAAGATGAACGTAAGGCGGGACGCGGGACACCCCCATGCTGGGGCGGGGTTGCGCCGCCTTTCCTCAACGCGCGGTAAGCACGTTTGCTTTTCTCGCCCGCCGTGGCAGTATGTCACAAGAACGCACAACGAACTGAGGCGCGGTGTATGTCCAGCGAACCCGAATGGCAAACGCCAAAGATGCGCGTTGACGCCGACCCATCGGCGCAGGGCCGGAGCGTCGCGCCGTTCCAGCCGGGCCGCTCACACCACAGACACGCCGTTGCGGAATTCCCCACCGGCAACGGCCCCGCAGAATGCGCTCTCGTTGTCGGTAACCGTGGGTTGGGGATAGCGATCTGGTCGAACGCTTGGCCACTGCGCTTGAGGCGCCGCTCCCCGATCTGCTGCCCATAACTACCCCTGACCCATTTGCGTTACCCAGGCAGCAAGCCGAAGGGCGCTTCCAGAGCGTTATCCCATGCTGCTCTTTCCTCCATCTGAACCGGGTCAAGCGCAGACTAGCCCCGAAGACCTGCCCTGGAACCACCCTCCTGCCAAGCCGGATGTGGAACTCGGCCAAGTGGCCACTTCGCGCCAGTTCCCCCGCTTTGGCCGGCGGAGCGCACGCACGCGCCCTTCACCACAGTTCAACAGCCACAGCGTTCCATCAGGCCCAAGTCGGGCTTCGGTAGACTTGCACATGGTTCTTGAAACAGCCCTGCTTTGGGAGCCGCTGGGGTAACGCGCCTTCCCGCCCTCGCCACCTTCATTCGCACCGCTGCATAGCGCAACCGGCTCTGTGGGGAGCACTCTCGTTTGCAGAAGACAAACGACACGGTTACACTCGACAGGGGAGAAACCTGAGCCGCCCGAGGGGTTGGAGATGGGCCAGTGCGTCGTCTGTCACCGCCGTTCGTCGCGTATCAGTGAGGCGCTGGGGCTCTGCGCGCCATGCATTCTGCGTGACGCGCCGGCAGCGCGGGCCCGGGCCGCACAGGCCCATGCGTCTTCCCGCGGCGAGTTCAGCCTGCCGTCCGTCCCGCCGCGGGCTCCGCAGGGTCTCCATTGCAGCCAGTGCGCCAACGCGTGTGCCATCGAGCCGGGCGGCCTGGGCTTTTGCGGCGTGAGAACCAACGATGGTCAGCGGCTGTCCGGTGGAGATGAAACGTCCGCTGCGGTCCAGTGGTACGATGACCCCCTGCCCACGAACTGCGTGGCGGACTGGGTCTGTCCTGCCTCTGGACCTGCCGGCTACCCGCGGTTTACCGATACACCAGATCCCGAACGCGGCTACTATAACCTGGCCGTGTTCTACGAGGCCTGTTCGTTCGACTGCCTGTTCTGCCAGAACTGGCGCTTTCGCAATCACAGCGTCAGCGGGCCAAGACACAGCGCGCAGCAGTTGGCTGCCGCCATCCGCGATAGGACGCGGTGCATTTGCTTCTTCGGGGGCGATCCGTCCTGCCAGGTCCGGCACGCTTTGGCCGCGGCGGGGATGGCGCGGAAGGCCCGCGAAGGCCGCATACTTCGCATCTGCTGGGAGACCAACGGGTCGATGAGCCGGTCGGCGCTGGTGGAAATCGCGGAGATTTCCCTGGACAGCGGCGGCTGCGTCAAGTTTGACCTGAAGGCCTGGGATGATCCGCTGCACAAGGCCCTGTGCGGCGCGTCCAACCACGCCACGCTTGGGAACTTTCGGTATGTCGGGGGGCTGACCGCCCGCCGACCCGACCCGCCGCTGCTGGTGGCCTCCACGTTGCTGGTGCCGGGCTACGTGGACGCCGCCCAGGTAGGGAGCATCGCGGGGTTCATCGCCGGGATTGACCGCGACATCCCATATGCCCTGCTGGCATTCCACGGGGACTTCGAGATGAACGATCTGCCTACAACCTCGCGCCGGGAGGCCGAGGAGTGCCTGGCTGCCGCGAAGGCTGCCGGCTTGACGCGGGTGCGGCTCGGCAACGTACACCTGCTCGTCTGAGGTTGCCTTCCGGCAAGATGTGCCGGCTGTTTGCGGCGTCGTTGTGGGTGGTTCCAGCGAGGCATGCACTATGGCTAGTGCCGCAAGAATCCTGTTGACTGGTCGGCCAGGGGTCGGCAAGACCACGATCATCAAGAAGGTCTTGGAGGTGGGGATTCCCGTGGCCGGCGGCTTTTTGACAGAGGAGATTCGCCGGGGCGGACGGCGGATAGGGTTTGCTGTGAAGGACATCCATTCCGGACGGGATGGCATCCTGGCCCGCGTGGACCTGAAGGACGGTCCGCGGGTCGGCCAGTACCGGGTCAACCTTGCGTCGTTTGAGAGCGTAGGGGTCGAAGCACTGAGGCAGGCCTTGGCCGGTGAGGGTTGCGTAGTCATCGACGAGATCGGCAAGATGGAGCTGTGTTCGGCGGCGTTCCGCGCGGCGGTCAGCGAGGTTTTTGAATCGGGCCGGTCGGTCATGGCAAGTATCGCGATTCACGATCATCCGTTCCTAAGCCGCATGCGCCAGGTCCGCGGGGTGACGCTGGTCGAGGCCGTCGTAGAGAATCGAAACGACCTGCCTGCTCGCATAGCCGGGATGCTGGCTGGGGAAAGCCAACCTCAAGATGCCGCCACACGGTGACCTATGTCGTCCAGAGGGCAACAAGATGTATCCGGTTTCGCCGCTGCGACGACTGAGGGCCGGCTGCAATGCCGGGTGTGCCAACGCCGTTGCGTTCTGGCCGATGGAGAAACGGGCTTCTGCCGCGTGCGAATCCACCGTGCCCAGCGGATCGTGCCGCTGACATACGGCCGAGTCGCCGCCCTGCATTGGGCCGAGGTCGAGCGAAAACCGCTGTTCCACTTTTACCCCGGCCGGATCATGCTGTCGGTCGGCAGTCTGGGCTGCAACTTCCGCTGTCCGGGCTGCCAGAACTGGCTACTGGCCCACGCCGACATCAAATCGGCCATCGCCGAAACTGAATTCATCTCGCCGCAGAAGCTGGTGGAACTGGCGGTCGAACACAAGGCCCTGGGCCTGAGTTGGACCTACAACGAGCCGAGCGTCTGGTTCGAATACACGCTCGAGGGCGCGAAGCTGGCCAAGGCCCGCGGCCTCCTGACCAACTACGTGACCAACGGTTCATTGAGCGTGGATGCCTTGGACGCCATCGGCCCATACCTGGACGCCTATCGGGTGGACATCAAGGCGTTCAGCGAAGGGACGTATCCACGGGTTGCGAACTTCCAGGACTACCGGGGCATCCTGGAGGTGGCTGAACGTGCCAAGCATAGATGGGGCATGCATGTCGAGTGCGTGACCAACGTAGTGCCGACTCTCAACGACGGTGAAGACGAATTGCGCCGGCTGGCAGGGTGGATCGCCAACTCGCTGGGGCGAGAGACCCCTTGGCATGTCACCCGCTTCGTGCCCCAGTTCAAGCTCTCAGGCCTGCCCGCAACGCCCGTGGCGACTCTGGAACAGGCGCAGCGGATCGGCTTGGCCGAGGGCCTGCGATTCGTTTACATCGGCAACGTGCTGGGCCATCCGGCAGAGGACACCTACTGCCCGGAATGCAGCATCGTACTCATACAGCGCTCCGGGTCTGGGCCGCCGAGGGTCGCGCTGCGCGGCGCGGCGTGCCCGGGTTGCGGGTATCGATTGCCGGGGAGATTCGAATGAGACAATCTTCGAAGAATGCGGCAGTTGCGGCGTTGATGCAACGACTCGGCCGTGGTTTCGCCAAGGCGCTGGAGAACCGTCTGGAGGGGGCGGAGGAAGCGGTTGATCTTCAAGACAGCGGGCGTCTACTTCATTTCGGCCTACTCGGGGCGGCGGGAGGAAATCGTCGGCCTCGCAGTCGTCGTCGGCTTCCAGCCAGAAGACAATCTGGTCGCCGGGCTTGACGTTGAGCGCGCCATCATCATACCGGGGCATTCCGGTTGCCGACACGACAATCCGGATAGTCGAATGCTGGCATCTTCGTTGCCCTCCACTGACATGGGGCGGCCTAACGGGATCCTAAGCCCAGCCGCACCGCAGTTTCCGCGGAACCAGAAGGCGACGGCGGGGAGTAGCGGCCACCAATGCCTGCGCGGTAGACTCAACAGGGAGGGCGATGCGATGACGCCGAAACGGAGAGGAGCATTGCGAAAAGAGGCACGGGCGGCTTGGGCTAAGAAGACGCCGGAAGAACGGCGGGAAAGCATGAACGGGCTCGCCGCCGAGATCGGCGAGAACGCGGCCGCGGCGCTTCGAGAGGCGTTTGCCAGGGCATTCAGGGAACTCAGCGAGAGGTGACCGTCCGGCGACACTTGAGTACTGGCCTTTGAAGCCAATGGGGCGAATTCAACTCCTACCGGACGCTTCATGAAGGTTGAAGGATCACACAGGATACCTTCATCGACCATTCTTCATCCTAGAGTCCAGAGTACGAACGTAATCAGTGCGGCCAAAGCCTAGATCCCCAGCAGGAACGTGGCGGATACCGACATCAAGCGCAGCCCTACCATTGCCGATACGACCACGTTTCCCTATTGCGGCCCCTACCACGCGATGACGAGGGACGGGCAACTTACAAACGCAACAGCAGAGCTGTTAAAAGCAGGGCTCAGAGATGTGTAAGCATAACGCTGAACCTCTCGCTGTACCTGACAGGCAACCCAAGTACTTTCACACCAATCGCTAGTCCCAAAACAAGCGAATTGCAATAGGCGCGCGGCAGCCTGAAAGCGCAGGCCGGCGGAGCGGGGCACGGCGACGATTTCTCCCGCCCGTCCGC
>Ga0315279_10004883_pt1 | contig 17765 bp, 9 predicted proteins | sample YL17G06_20_MG_FD_203694 | JGI IMG/M metagenome (GOLD analysis project Ga0315279, IMG submission 203694) | Sediment microbial communities from Yellowstone Lake, YNP, Wyoming, USA - YL17G06_20 | ecosystem: Environmental > Aquatic > Freshwater > Lake > Sediment | place: USA: Wyoming | collected... | reverse complement strand
TCAGAAGTTTACCTCCAGTGGCCAGTTCATTGCTAAATGGGGAAGTAGTGGCAGCGGAGACGGGCAGTTTAATTCCCTTACTGGCATAGCCGTAGACAGCAGTGGTTATGTCTGTGTTGCAGACGCAGAAAATCACCGCATTCAGAAGTTTACCTCAGACGGCCAGTTTGTCACCAAATGGGGAAGTTCGGGCAGCGGAGATGGACAGTTTAGTTGGCCTAATGGCGTAGCCGTCGACAGCAGCGGTGATGTCTATGTTGCTGACACATCTAATGGCCGCATTCAGAAGTTTACCTCCAGTGGCCAGTTCATTGCTAAATGGGGAAGTAGTGGCAGCGGAGACGGGCAGTTTAATTCCCTTACTGCCATGGCCATAGACGGCAGCGGTAATGTCTACGTTGCTGACACATCTAATGACCGCATTCAGAAATTTACCTCCGGTGGCCAGTTCGTTGCTAAATGGGGAAGTTATGGCCACGGAAATGGGCAGTTCGATGACCCTAAAGGCATAGCCGTAAACAGCAGTGGTGATGTCTATGTCGGTGACACAGAGAACGCTGACCAAGAGAATTATCGCATTCAGAAATTTACCTCCAGTGGGCAGTTCATTGCTAAGTGGGGAAGTAGTGGCAGCGGAGACGGGCAGTTTGATGAGCCCCAGAGTATAGCCGTTGACAGGAGCGGCTATGTCTATGTTGCTGACCAAGGAAATAACCGCATCCAGAAGTTTACATCCAATGGCCAGTTTGTCACCAAATGGGGCAGTGAGGGCAAAGGGGATGGGCAGTTTACTCAGCCCTTTGGCATAGCCGTCGACAGCAGCGATAATGTTTATGTCGCTGACTCAGAGAATCACCGTATCCAGAAGTTTACCTCCAGTGGCCAGTTCATTGCTAAATGGGGGAGTAAAGGCAGTGGAGATGGGCAGTTTGATGAGCCTCATGGCATAGCCGTAGACAGCAGAGGTAATGTTTATGTTGGTGACCCAGAGAATCATCGTATCCAAAAGTTTACCTCCAGTGGCCAGTTCATTGCTAAATGGGGAAGCGAAGGCAGTGGAGACGGCCAGTTCAGTTCGCCTATTGGCATAGCCGTAGACAGCAGCGGTGATGTCTATGTCGCTGACGCAGGCAATAACCGCATCCAGAAGTTTACATCAGACGGCCAGTTCGTTGCTAAATGGGGAAGTTACGGCAGAGAAAACGGGCAGTTTGGTGTCCCTTTGGGCATAGCCATAGACGGCAACAACAATGTCTATGTCGCTGAGTATAACAATCACCGCATCCAGAAGTTTACATCAGATGGGCAGTTTGTTGCAAAATGGGGGAGTCCAGGTAGTAACCCAGGGGAATTATATCATGGAACTGCAATTGCAATAAGTTCGGACGGTAAGGTTTATGTTTCTGATCCTGGTAATAACCGCATTCAGGTATTCAGCAAGGCTACTCTGCCCGAGTCCGTCTCAAATCCTAATACCCCCGGTGGTCCAGCCAACGGTAAAATAGGCGTAAGCTACAATTATTCAACTGGAGGGTCTGCATCGAACCTTGGTCATTCAGTTGAGTACCAGTTTGACTGGAAGGGGGATGGTTCAGACCTTTCTTCCTGGGGATCTGCTTCCCAATCCAAGACCTGGACTGCTGCGGGCACGTATAATGTTAGGGCAAGGGCCCGATGTTCCCAAGATGTTTCTGTGTTATCAGATTGGTCGAATTCTCTATCTGTTAGCATCAGCCTTCCTGATATTTTGGTCACTCCACTGGCTTATGACTTTGGAAATGTGGAGATGAAAAAGAGCAAGACAGCTTCCTTCAAAATTAAAAACAATGGTACGGCTGACCTCTTGATAACAACATCGATTATAGGCACGGATGTCTCTATGTTTACAATTACAAGTGGTGGCGGTGTGAGCAAGACGATCAAGCCGGGCAAGACCTTGACCATTAAGGTTGCATTCAAACCTACGTCAGCAGGGTCAAAGAGTTCTATGTTGGGGATAACCTGCAATGATCCCGATACACCAACGATTGACATCCCATTGACTGGGACAGTACCCTTTTCGGAAAAGATCCCTGATATTTCAGTTGCTCAACCCTCCGTTGAATTTGGTAGTATAAAGGTAGGGAAGAAAGGAACGAAGACATTAAAAATTATGAACAATGGTTCAGGAGATCTGGTGATAACGCTTACAGGGTTAGAGGGGACAAATTTTAGCATTCAGGGGAGTAGTAGTGTCACCATAAAATCCAAAAAGAATTGTAGTCTGAAGGTTCTATTTACGCCGAAATCGGCAGGATTAGAGGCAGCAACCTTGGAGATAGACTCGAATGATCCCGATACACCGACACTCGAGATCTCGTTGAGCGGAATAGGTCAGTAATTTCGAAAAGGACTTTTCCGTTTCATGGTAATATCGTATATAATCATCAACCACTAACCTGAGAGAGAGGCTACCTTCAAGTGGCAAGGGTTAGGGGGAGATGCTTGTTTTCTATTCGGAATCGTCAACTTTGAAGGTTAGCTTGGAGTGAAGACTTGTGTAACAAAATATCGAGTACTTCCTGGAAGGACGAATTAGAGATGAAAAGGAGTTTCTTTGTGAACATTCTGATTTGTTTTCTGACTGTATTCATTGTAACATCTGTAACTATTTCGACAACTGCCTTTGCCCAGCCAGTCGAAACAGTTGAAATTGCCTCATCCACCAATCCCGTTGGCTCAGGGGCACGGGCGCTGGGCATGGGAGCCTTCATTGCTGTAGCTGATGATGCCACTGCAGCCTCATGGAACCCTGGAGGCCTCATCCAGCTCGAAAGACCTGAATTATCTATTGTCGGCGCATTCTTTTACCGCAGCGAGGATAATCATTTCGGGGATCACCCAGAGGCATCAGGGATACAAAAAATATCCAAAACGCACCTTAACTATCTGAGTGCCACCTATCCCTTTGTCCTCTTTAACCGTAATATGATTGTTTCCCTTAATTACCAAAATCTTTACGATTTTAGCCGGAAGTGGAACTTCCCCCTATTCAGCAACTCATGGCATGTAGACTATAAGCAGAGCGGCAGCCTATCAGCCATTGGCCTTGCCTATGCAATTCAAATCACACCTCATCTGTCCTTCGGCGTTACGGTCAACAGATGGGATGACGATATTTCCAGCAACGAATGGGAGCAAAAGAACATCATAAAAGGTAGCGATACAGATGCTGGGGGTGATAAATATTTCTTTAAATCCTTCATCTATAACCGGTATTCAATCAAAGGAGGAACAAATTTCAACTTGGGATTTTTATGGAATATAACAGACAAAATCACCCTTGGAGGCGTCTATAAAACACCCCTGGAGGCAGACCTTAAGCATTGGCATAGGGCAGGATATTCCCTCTCATTTCCTTCGTCTCCTGAGATGAACACAAAAGAAACTATCTCAAGCGAAACCGATGAGACCCTGTACCTGCCGATGTCCTATGGTCTTGGGCTGGCGTACAGGTTTTCGGATAAGTTGACTGTGGCAGCAGACCTATACAGGACCGAATGGGGGGATTTCAAGATAAAAACTGCTGATGGCAGGGAGATATCTCCCATCACAGGCAAACCTGTTCAGGAATCATCGGTCAAACCGACTCATCAGGTGAGACTTGGTGCAGAGTATCTCTTTATTAAGAATAATTTTATTATCCCTGTCCGATGTGGCATTTTTTATGATCCGGCACCTTCTGAGAAAAAGTCTGATGATTATTACGGATTCAGCTTGGGTTCTGGAATTGGTTGGGGTAAATTTATATTTGATATCGCTTACCAGTATCGGTTTGGTAAAAATGTGAACAGCGCAATCGTTAGGGATATGGCCTTCTCACAGGATGTCAAAAGCCATACAATTTATTCATCAATTATACTTCATTTTTAGGTTTACCCCGTTAGAAGACCTTCGCCCTTCTAACGGGAAGGCTCACACGGGGCATTAAACCGCGTGTTCGCTTCAAAAGGAATTCATTCTCATCCCCGCTGCAAGCAGCGGGGCTTTCTAACGGGGTAAAGGAGGTCACCACGTGACCCATAAGCTGCATTCAATCCTTTTTCTCGCAGGAAATGTCCTGCTCTATACAGTTCTTCTATTCGTCATGAACTCTACAACAATCTATGCGTTAAACGAGGATCCCTCATCTAATAACTTCTGGGTATCCTCTGAACAATATTCTCCAGACATTTATGAAAATGACAACAGACACGGATACAAGAGCGCCCAGATCATTGTGGTTGGTGACGAGCCACAGCAACATAATTTCCACAAGGCAGGGGATGGTGACTGGGTAAAGTTCTATGGGCTTGCCAACACATTGTATCGAATCGAAGTTGTCAACCCCCGCGAGGATATTCCCATTGGTAGCAAGTGTGATGCTGTTATTGAATTATATGATTCGGACGGAACAAAACGGCTTGACCGAAAGGATGACTTTCGTGAAGGCGAGAGGGAGTGGCTGGAATTTAGACCTTCAAAGGATGGTATCTATTATGTGAAGTTGAGCAATTATAGCCCTGACATTTATGGCGCAGACACTGAATATGGCCTTAAGGTTTTTATCCCCACCGCGCCTGGCTTCCCCGGGATTCTTACAGGTATTGTATCTGACAGCGTTACAAAGGCACCAATACGGAATGCTGAGGTCAAGACAGACAACATGGGTTCATCCTTGAGTAATGCAAAGGGCAGTTATACGCTAATCGAGGAGCAGGGAAACTGGACGCTTACTGTAAATGCCCTTGGATATCACCCATTCAGTCAGAACGTCTCGATTATACCTGGTCCACAAACTTTCAATGTGGAAATGACACCGATTGGATCAGTTAATGAGGGTGAGGAGGGCCTTTCCCAAATAATAGACTATGGAAGCGCCCTCAATGGAATCACATATTCCACTAACGTCTTTGCCGCTACAGGGGATTTTGGGGCTTTAGCCACTTCGACAGATGGCAAATCATGGACAGACAGGAGTTTCTCCACGGACAGTGAGCTCTACGGAATTGCCTATGGAAACAATACATTTGTGAGTGTCGGTGACTATGGCACCATCCTTTATTCGACAGACGGTATCCTGTGGACAAAGGCGATATCGAATACAAAAAATCATCTCTATGGAATCACTTATGGGAATGGTTTCTTTATTGCCGTGGGAGAAAGAGGAACAATATTGAGTTCCCCGGACGGAAATATCTGGACAGATAGGAGCTTTAACACAAATAAAACATTCTATGGCATAACTTACGGGGCCGGCTTGTTCATTGCCGTGGGGGATAGAGGAAAAATATTGAGTTCCTCGGATGGAAATATCTGGACAGACAGGAGCTTCGACACGAACAATGCCCTTTATGGGGTCACTTATGGAAATGGTATTTTTGTTGCGGTTGGGGAATATGGTGTGAGTCTAACATCATCAGACGGCGCGGTATGGACAGACCGAAGCGTTAATCCAAGCTACGAGCTTAATGCAATCATTTACGGCAATGGTACCTTTATTGCCTCAGGAGATGGCGGAAAGTTATTGTCATCAAAGGACGGAGTTACCTGGAAAGAAAAAAAATCAAATACAGAGGTGGGGCATTACGGGATAGCTTATGGCAACGGAGCCTTTATCGCTGTGGGAGACCATGAGATAATTATTCTGCCAGATTCAACCCAATATACTCTCACCGTATCTAAGTCAGGAACAGGGACCGGAACAGTCACCAGTAGTCCATCCGGCATCTATTGTGGTTCTGATTGCAGCGGGTCATACAATCAGGGAGCGAGCGTAACCTTGACTGCCACGCCAGCATCCGGTTCGATCTTTGGAGGTTGGTCAGGGGGAGAATGTTCAGGAACAGGGAGTTGTTCTATAACAATGAACAGTAATCAAACCATCACTGCAACATTTAATCAACAGCCACAACATACCCTCACTGTAACCAAGTCTGGGACAGGGAGTGGTACGGTCACAAGCTCCCCGGCAGGTATCAATTGTGGGGATGATTGCAGTGAGAGTTATTCGAAGGTTCAGAAAGTGAAGCTGACAGCCAAGGCCGATGCAAGTTCAACCTTTGCAGGCTGGTCGGGTGGGGGTTGTTCGGGGACAAAGACATGCACGGTCACGGTGGATGCTCCAGTAACTGTGACAGCGGATTTTGTATTGAAAATCCCTGACATTTCAGTTGCTCAAACCTCCATTGATTTTGGTAATATAAAGGTAGGGAAGAAAGGAACGAAGACATTAAAGATTATGAACAATGGTACAGGAGATCTTTCGATAACGCTTTCGGGGGTAGAGGGGACAGATTTTAGCATTCAGGGGAGTAGTAGTGTCACCATAAAAGGCAAGAAGAGTTATACTCTGAAGGTTCTATTTACGCCGAAATCAGCAGGGTTAGAGACAGCCACCTTGAAGATAGAATCGAATGATTCCGACACACCGACACTCGATATCTTATTGAGTGGAACAGGTCAGTAAATCCGAACCCCCACCCTCACCCTCCCCCTCCCCCCTTGAGGGGGAGGGATGGGTGGGGGGTGTAGTGAATTATTGCGATTGTATTATTAATAACGCTTATCTTTATCTATCGATCCGATTTTCCCGGTAAAACCAACCGCTTTATGGGATGGGAGAGATAGTTTGAACTGAAAGGAGTGGGAAAATCAGTAAAGAACAAATCAAAAAGGACCAACCTTTCAATCAAATTGGCAAAAGGAGGATACAGCATGACGGAATCCCCTTTAAATGGCAAAAGGATCCTGGCTGTAGATGACGAACCAGATGTTTTGGAAGTTTTGGAGGATGAAATTTTAGGAGAATCTCCAAACTGTCAGTTCGAAAAAGCGACTTCCTACGAAACAGCAGCCAATATGTTGAAATCTAAAAATTATGATCTGGTTATCCTTGATATCATGGGGGTTCAAGGCTTTGAACTCTTAAACCTTGCTGTAAGTCGCAATCTTCCAGTGGCTATGCTAACAGCCCATTCTCTTAATCCAGAGTCCCTGAGACTCTCCATCGAAATGAGAGCCCGGGCCTACCTCCCCAAGGAAAAGATGGGAGAGATTGTTCCCTTCCTGGAAAGTATATTTGAAATATCTGAATATTTATCGGGGTGGGCACAACAGATGAGGAGATTAGAAGGATATTTCAATGCCCGGTGGGGAGATAACTGGAAGGGGTCCGAGGCCAAATTTTGGAAGGAGTTCGAAAAGAAAACCGGTCGCATCGAATAGTCATCATCAACGATGTAAATAACGGAACATGTTTAAGCGGTTTAACCGGATGGACCTGGGGGTGGGTGTCCAGGAGAGAATGTTTATGCTGGTTTAAGCCAGGCCAAAGGGGGCAGATACCTTATCTTTTTCTTTATAAGAAAGTTGGATTCCAAAGAGAAGAGATAGGGTGAGGTCTTTAATTTTGATATTTTTAGATTTCCCTCATTGACCAGCCTGCTCGCAGTAGAATAATGAAGTCCTAAATAATTAGCTACCTCTCAACCGTCTCTGCAATCCCGGATCCCGAAAACGCCCTCCAAGACTCGGCTGGGTCACGTACCTCTGAACGTTACATATTTCCATTGCCTCTTTGTGTCCTCTCATAAAATTCATTAACCTGTCTATGAACGTCAATCTTGATCGTCCTTTGAAAATAGATCTCCTCGCATTTCCCTGGAGGTGACATGATAGACAGCGTCAGCATATTCAATCCTCAACGGCCTCGCCATGCAATGCTTTCATACCACTGCGAGTCGAATATCAAGATTGAAGACCTGCCCCCTAGCTTTTATAAACAAGTTGTATTTGCACCTACGTCCCCAATTTCTTCCTATTGCTCCTTTGTGACGCCCCCATTAAATCTATTGACCTGTCTATGAACCTCTCCTACTTCACTCTCGTCCAAGATAGGTCTTGAAAAAGAAAAGGCCCTCAGTTAATAAGTGATGGAGGATTTCAGCCATGGAATTCCCCATCACATTTAAAGGAAGTCCTGTGATGAACAAGTTTTGTAGAATATTCAGATAGTCGGAGATGTTACTATCGAAGCCGTGGGTGAGCGCAAAGAGTGGATCCAGTGTAATTTAAGATGGGTCTATATAGGGAGATCTCCGTGAATAAGCGAAAACGAATCCCAATTCAACCTCAAACCTTGAATGCTACTTCGTTTGTCGAAATTGCACGAAAGTGTGGTTCCGACATTTGCACTGTTAATCTGCCGGTATATCGGGCATCTACGGTCCTCTTTGAAACGCTCGACCAGGCCGAAGCTCAGATTGAGGCATCGGCACGTGGCGAGCTGGGAGCTTCCCACTACGGGACCATAGGGACACCCTCGACGTTTGCACTCAGGGATGCGGTTGCCCAGATTGAAGGGGCAGGACATGTCTGTCGTGCCGCCATCATGCCATCGGGCCTGATGGCGATTACCACGTTGCTTCTGGCCTATCTAAAACCAGGGGACCATCTTCTTATCACTGACTCGGCGTATGGGCCAACCCGTGTTTTCTGCCAGGGGACCTTTGCACGGTTGGGTGTGCGCACAACCTGGTTTGAGCCGACGATCAATCCGGAGAGGCTCGAAGCTCTGTTCGAACCAGCCACGCGCATGATCTTTCTCGAAAGCCCGGGCAGCTACACCTTTGAGATCCAAGACGTGCCCGGCATCTGTTCTATCGCTCGCCGACACGGTGTGATGACGGCGATCGATAATGCATGGGGGTCGCCTGTTTTTGCCAAACCCTTTGACTGGGGTGTGGACGCCTCGGTATTACCGCTCACGAAGTACTGGAGCGGGCATGCTGATGTGCTGATGGGGGCGGTCGTCGTACGGGAGGAGCGGTGGTTACCGCTATGGAGGGCTGTTCGTGAACTCGGGATTTGCGTGAGCGGCGACGATGCGGCATTGGTCCTGCGGGGGCTGCGTACGGTCGATGTCCGCATGCAACGCAGTCAGCATAACGCGTTGGAGGTGGCCCGCTGGCTTGAGCACAGGCCTGAAGTGGGCGCACTGCTCCACCCCGCTTTGCCCAGCCATCCCCAGCATGAACTCTGGAAGCGCGACTTCAGAGGTTCGAGTGGCCTTTTCTCATTCGAACTGAAAACAAACCCGAAAGGAGAAACACCAACCCGTGCGCAGATCGCTGCATTTTGCGAGGGGCGCCGTCATTTCGGTATCGGCTATTCCTGGGGAGGTTATGAAAGCCTGATCTTGCCCGCTCGCATCGATTCGCTACGTAGTGTGTCGCCCTGGCGCGGGGGGCCGTTGATTCGCGTTCACATCGGACTGGAAGACCCCGCCGACCTCATTGCCGATCTGGAAGCAGGCTTTACCGCCATGGCTCGTGTTGGAACGGGGGGCACATAGGTTCTCATACAAGTTGACAATTCCGATTTTCCCAAGAACATCCCGGATTGTTCGAAACAGTTGACAGGATAAGGAGCACATAGCATTATCTTGGCAATATGAAGCGATAAAGGAAACGTCGAAATATATTTGTAATCACTATTGTCCCAACGCTAAGCAAATACTTTCCTTATCCTTGTTTTCTAACCGTAATCATCTTTCCCTTTTTTTCATAAAGCTCACATCGATTATTATTGGGTTAAAAAAATAGTGCAAATGCTTCTGCACCACATTTGCACCATGAGATTTTGAAGCTAACTGATTGAAATAATTGGTGGCGGTGCAGGGATTTGAACCCCGGACACTGCGGATATGAGCCGCATGCTCTGACCGACTGAGCTACACCGCCAGACCATATCAAATTTTACCCAAACTCCATCAATTGTCAATTGAAATCTTAGAGAGCTCTGAAAAACCATTATATGCTCTCTTGATTACACAGATTTGAAAAGATGATTACACAGATTTTCGTGATTTTTCAATGCATTCCTTATCTGTGTAATCGATTCCCGATCCCTGCCTACCGGCAGGCAGGAATATAATCAGAGATTTCTGGATTATTTCAGAAATCTATTGGAAAAATTCTTTCCTTTCGTCCTCCCCTTTTAGTATAATCTACTTACATTGTAAATTTCTACCACATCCTATTCAATCCCCATCTCTTGTGAGGAAAGGAAAACTTCAATGTACGTTTCTCATCTGGAATGCCCGAAGTGTGGTGCGAGTTATGAAAGTGAAAAACCCGTTCAGCTATGCCAATGTGGTGCTCCGCTTCTTGTGCGTTATGATTTGAAAAAAGTGAGGGAGAGCTTTCGCAAACACTCACTTGCTTCCAGGAAGGCGGACTTGTGGCGCTACCTCGAGCTTCTTCCCGTCAAGAATGAGGAAAATGTGGTGTCTTTGGGAGAGGGGATGACGCCTCTTTTGTCTCTAAAGAATTTGGGTCCTGAGTTAGGTCTATCCAATCTGTATATGAAGGATGAGGGCTTGATCCCTACCGGTACTTTCAAGGCCCGTGGTGCAGCAGTTGGTGCCTCAAGAGCCAAGGAGCTTGGGATCAAAGTGTTGGCTATGCCCACCAACGGTAACGCAGGAGGCGCCTGGGCTGCTTACTGCGCCAAGGCAGGCATCAAAGCGGTCATTGTCATGCCGAAAGATGCCCCAATCATTCACCGGAAAGAGGTTGCAATTACCGGAGCAAGGCTCTTCTTAGTAAACGGGTTGATCAGTGATGCCGGGAGAATCGTAAACCGGGCAGTGGCCGAATACGGTTGGTTCGACGCTTCCACTCTGAAGGAGCCTTACAGGATTGAGGGGAAGAAGACAATGGGGCTGGAACTGGCGGAACAGTTCGGCTGGGAAATGCCGGATGTGATTATTTATCCCACCGGCGGTGGCGTTGGAATTATCGGCATCTATAAAGGTTTAAAGGAGCTGCAGGAAATCGGCTGGGTTAGAGGAAGAATGGCGCGACTGGTGGCGGTCCAATCAACGGGATGCGCCCCCATCGTCAAGGCCTGGGAAGAGGGAAAAAAAGAATCCGTCTTCTGGGAGAACGCTCGAACCATAGCGTTTGGGCTCACTGTTCCCAAGGCGTTAGGAGACTTCTTAGTGCTGGAGGCTGTTTACAATACGGAGGGTTGCGCCGTCGCGGTCGAAGACGATGAAATCCTTAAGGCCCAGCAAATGCTGGCCAGCCGTGAGGGGGTATTTGTTTGCCCTGAAGGTGCAGCCACTTTGAGCGCCGCCATCAAGCTCAGCCTCAGCAGCTGGATCAAACGTGATGAAAAAGTCGTTTTGTTGAACACCGGCACCGGGCTCAAGTATCCAGAAACAGTCAAGACTGGTCCACCGGTACTGGAGCCAGATGATCATCTGCCCCGGTTTTAGAGCCCTTCCCAATAAACCCCGTTAGAAAGGTGGGACTTTGACCCCGCCTTTACAAGAAGCTAATGCTTTCTATTGATAACATCCCTGGCATAAATGTAGGGGCTTTCTAACGGGGTAAACCCCTGCTGTCGATTTCAGAGCGATCTTGACCGGAATCGGAGGGCCGATGCCTTTTTGAATCGGCTTGTGTTAGGATTTTTGTATGATGGAAGGAAAGAACTTGAGGGAAAACTTTCTCATTCCGTGCTTCCTGGTGACCTTCTTCTGGTACGCAATCCCAACCTTTCCTTCACCCCCCAATTTTCAGTTCGACATTCAATCCCATCGGTTGAGCATCCAAATCGATCCATCAAAACATCTCATCAAGGCGGAAGATCGATTGAAAATCCGGATTAAAGACAAAAAAGCTCAAAACCTCTCCGTCCTCCTTCACCCCAGCCTGAGAATAACGCGCATCGTAAACCTCAAGACGGGGCAACCCCTCCCTTATCTTGAAACCTCTTTTTCAGCTCAGGCGAAAAGAATAGATATCTCCCTTAAAAAGGAGGAGAAACCTCCTTCTTTATCCATTTCCTATGAAGGCCATATCTACGATCCCGTGGTGAAAGAGGGTGAACTTCAATTTGTGAGAGGAGATCGAACCTCTGGATTGATCAGTCAGGAAGGAGTCTATTTATCCTTGTCCTCGCATTGGTACCCTGATAGGCCGGGTTCGATGGCCAGCTTTGAAGTGGAGGCCATCATTCCCAAGCCGTTTCGAGTCGTCACGCAAGGAGAGCTTTTATCCGAACAACTTAAAGATGGCCTTTGGAAAAGCAAATGGTCTTATAAATTGCCAACGGAAGGTCTCACCCTTGTGGCTGGAAAATATTCCGTGAAGAGCCGCGATTGGGATGGCGTTAAAATCTCAACTTATTTCTTTCCAGAGGATGAGAGGTTTTCAGAGACACTTCTCATCGCTGCAGAGGAATATCTGAAGATCTATTCAAACCTCTTAGGTCAGTACCCTTACAAGAAGTTTGATATTGTCCAGAACTTTTTCTCAAGCGGTTACAGTTTCCCAACCTTCACCCTCCTCGCACCAGAGGCCATCCGTCAGGGAAAGGAGTTTCTTAGGCCGGGTGCATTGGACCATGAGATCGTCCACTCCTGGTGGGGACATTATGTGAGTGTCAAACCCGGAATGGGGAATTGGGTGGAGGCCCTGACCACCTATTGCACCAATTATTATTACAAGGAATTGAGAATGGGCGAGGAGGCCGCTCGTAAACATCGTCAGGATGTGATGCAGAAATATGCCATTCAAGTGCCTTCTTTAAAAGACTACCCCCTTCGGCAATTTGAAGACAAGCAGGAGGAGGTGGATGCTCAGATTGGTTACGGAAAAGGTTCTATGGTTTTTCACATGCTTCGGCAGATCGTCGGGAAGGGGCCTTTTTTCTCTACACTGAGGGGATTCTCCAAACGGTATGGAGGCAAGCAGGCGGGCTGGGAGGATATCCAGAAGATTTTTGAACAGGAAAGCGGGAAGAGACTGGATGGGTTCTTCTCTCAATGGTTGGATCGGCCAGGAGGGCCCCAACTGAAATTAGAAAATGTGAGTTACCGGGAAACGTCAAAAGGTTATTTGACCTCAGGGGAGGTGGTTCAAGAGGGGGAAGTCTACCAGCTTTTTCTCCCCATTGAGGTGGATGAAGGGTTGGAGAAAAAGAGCTTTCTTTTGGAGATGTCAAGAGGAAGAAGTTCTTTTTCCACCGAGGTTCCAAAAATCCCATTGAGACTTTCCTTGGATCCTGAAGGTCATCTCTTCCGGAAATTATATCCGGAGGAGATCATCCCTTGTTTCAACGCCTTTCTGGAAGATGGTAAGACGTCTTCACCCCCACCCACACCCTCCCCCATCGAGGGGGAGGGGAAGGGGAGGGGGGGAATTCACGAGAAGATTTTCGTGATCCCTGATCAGAATCACGAAGAGGAGGCGAGTCGGAAGATCTATATGGAATTGGCGAGAATGGCAAAGGAGAAAAAAGGCGGAGAAATTCTCTCTGTGAAAGAGATGACAGAAGAGAAAATTCTAAATTCTTCTCTGATGCTTTTGGGTGAGAGTTGGAAGAATCCGATCTTCACAAAACTCATCTCAAATCTTCGAAGTCCCATTCGATTAAGGGACGGAGCATTTTTCGTGAACGGAAACAGGGTGAATGAAGAAGATGAATCACTCCTTCTCACCACTCCCCACCCTCTGCGCCCTGGGAAATGGGTGACGATCTATTTTGGGATAGCGGCCACCGGCCTTTCGCGAGCTCGATATATCTTCTTCTATGGCTGGGATAGTTATATCCTTTTCAGAAGAGGGAGGCCTGCCGCAAGGGGAAGTTTTTCTCCGTTGAGTTCATTTACCTCTTATGATTTCTTCTCCAGAGAGGATTTAGATAAAATTCAACCCCCGGTATGGTAATCCCCTGGTTACGTGAGATTAGTGGTGTCCAGTAACTGTAGGAGCAGCATCCTGCTGCGATCCCGCCATGGCGGGACTGGAAGCCGCTCCTACAATGAGTTTGCTTGAATCTTAAACCGTAACTGAGGGACTACTCGGTATCCCTTTGCTTTTGGAAGTGACTTCTATCCTTTCCATGTAAGAGGGATTCCTTGTTTGGACTATTTTGCGTCGGATTCCAGGAAATAACATACTCTATGACACAGCCTCTGTGGGGGAGGGGAAGGGTGGGGGGATTTCAGTTCTCGTCCTCCTCAGCAATCTCTGGTGCATGAGATTTCATCTGTTTCCATGCTCCCCGGACTAAAGAGAGGATTGCAAGTCCTATAAAAACAGCGGAGATGGGTCGAGTGATGAAGATCATGGGTGATCCCTGAGAAATAAGGAGGGACTGCTGGAGGGAAGTTTCCAGCATCTGGGCGAGTACTGTAGCCAGAACCATCGGGGCAACGGGATATCCCAGCTTCCGCATGAAATATCCGATCACTCCAAAGATGATGGCGACCCACACATCAAAGGCCAGGAAACGAATGCTATACGTTCCAATGAGCGAGCAAATAACGATAATAGGCCCTAAAACCGGAAATGGAATGATGGCAATGCGGGCCCACATGCCGACCAGCGGCAGATTTAACACGAGACACATGACGTTTCCGATATACATGCTGGCAATGACAGCCCATACAAACTGGGGGTTTTGTTTAAAGAGCATGGGTCCTGGCTGGAGACCATACATCATGAGCCCTCCCAGGAGGACCGCCATGGATGGGGCCGTAGGAAGTCCAAAGGAAAAAAGAGGGACGAACCCGGCACTCGATGTTGCATTATTCGCCCCTTCAGGAGCAGCGACTCCTTCGATCGCTCCATGCCCGAACCGTTCAGGATGCTTGGATACCCGCTTTTCAAGGTCATAGGCCACGAAGGTGGTGACCGAGGGGGCACAGCCGGGCAGGAGGCCCATGAAAAAACCAATACCCGTTGACCGGAGCATGGCTCCGATGCACTGCTTGATATCGGCCCAGGTTGGGAACACATCGCGGACCTCAGTCATATTGATGGCCTTGACTTCCTCTTCAACGTCCACCATCACCTCGGCGATGGCGAAGAGGCCTATAATTACACTGATGAAATTGATTCCAGCCATCAAGTCTATGGAACCAAAGGTCAGCCGCACAGCCCCTGTCAGAGGATTCTGTCCGATCAGAGACGCAAGAAGACCGATGGCCATGGAGATAATTCCCTTGAGAAGGGCACGACCTGAGAGGCTGATGATCAGGGTCAATCCCATAAACATGAGGGAGAAATATTCCGGAGGACCGAAAGCAAGAGCAAAGCTGGCCAAAGCAGGTGCAAAGAAAGTGAGGCCGACAATACCGAGTGTCCCTGCGACAAAGGAAGAGATGGCTGCAATGCCGAGAGCCGGCCCTGCACGGCCCTGCTTGGCCATTTCATAGCCATCGAGACACGTTGGAACAGAGGATGCTTCTCCTGGGATATTGACCAGAATTGCCGTCGTCGACCCACCGTACATCGCTCCATAATAAATAGCCGCCATCATAATAATGGCGGATGTGGGGGGCAGCACCGCTGTGAGGGGAAGCAGAATGGCGATCCCGGAGGAAGGGCCGATTCCGGGGAGAACGCCGATCAGTGTCCCAATCATACACCCGAAAAACGCATAGAGAAGATTCTGGAGGGAAAAGGCGGTGACAAAACCATGAAAGAGATAATCCCATGAAAAAAGCATACGGAACTCCAATTTAAACAATCCAGAATTCAGAATACAAGAGTTAGAACGAAAACAAGCCTATGCTCGTCTTGCTAGTGTAGTGTCTCTAAAACTTCTTTACAATGATAATAAGGGTTGTCATTCCCGTGAAAACGGGAATCCAGCTGAAAAGACTGGATTCCCCCGTATCAAGTACGGGGCAGGCTTAATCAAGTCCGGAATGACGTTCAGTGTAAAGTCTTTTCTGAGACAGTACACTAGCGGCTCAGGGCACCATATCCATTATCTTGTATGTTCTATTCGGGATTCTGGCTCCTGACTTCTGAATTCTCAGATACGCCATTAACGCGTTAAAAAGGGCCCCACTGGAAACGAGAGCTCAAGCAGGTAGATGAAGACCAGATAAGAGATCGCTCCTGATAGGAACCCGATCAGCAAAGGATACCAAAGGCGATATTTCCCCAGGTACCAGACGGTGAAGGAGACATACAGAAACGTGCTCAAGGGAAGCCCCAGAGGTTCCATTAAGGCAAGATAGACTCCCAGGCTAACAAGGGTGACGAGAACGCGAATCGTCCCTCGCCGGTCTGGCCATTTAATGACAGGGTCTTCACCATGAAATCGCCAGGATCTGATCGCCAGAAGGGCCCCGGAGACCAAAATGATTATGCCCACGACATAGGGGAGAGTCCGGGGAGGGAGACGCTCCTCTAACCCTCCCGTTATCTTTGTTGCTGCGAAGATTGTTACCAGGCCAAGGAAAGTGAGAAAGCAACCACCTGCAATATCCGCCGACCTTTGTGTCTTCAAGGGATGCTCCAACTATTTCTCAGCAGCCTTTGATGAACAGTGCTGAGGGGCTATAAATTTCCGCAACTGAAGGTGGGATCCAGGACCATTCATAAATTGCCTGTCCCCATTACTTCTTAAGCCCTGCTGCAAGTTCGTTGTAGATGGCGGTCATCTTATCAAGGTAGGCCTTACTCTCTTCAGGGCCCATTGCAATCGGGATGAACCCCTGATTCTTCATCTCTGCCACCACATCCGGATGTTTGGCTGTTTCAACAAAGGCAGCTCCAAGCTTCTTGATAATGTAATCAGGGGTTTTAGGAGGTACTGCAGAACCCCGGTCTACTGCTTCGGCCATGTCGATTCCTTTTTCTTTCAGTGTTGAGACATCAGGGAAACCGGGGAACCTGGCTTCCGTTGCAAACCCCAGCACACGGAGCTTATCTCTGAATCGTGTCAGATCATCCGAGGCGCCAAAGATAGAATTCAGGTGCCCTCCCAGAAAGGCCGTCATCTGGGGTGCAGAGCCTGTAAATGGCACATAGGTCACCTTAGCGCCGCTTAATTTCTCAAACCGGAGCGCGGCCATGTGGTAGCCGGAGAAAGCCCCTGATCCACCGATGGTGAGGAGCCCTGGATTCTTCTTTCCATAGTCGATAAATTCCTGGAGAGTTTTGAAAGGACTGGTAGTGAGAACAGCCAGGCCCAGTGGCGTCCGCTGGAAAAGGGATACTGGATTAATCTGTTCTGTTTTATATCCCACTTCCTGCTGCAGGGGTTGTAAAATGGTATGGGGAATGTTGAACCCAGCCATGAGATAACCATCGGGCTTTCCTCGCACTAGCTCTCTCCAGCCCAGGGACCCCCCGCCCCCTACTTTGTAGTCAATTAAAACTTTTTGCCCGAGAATTCTTTCAAGATGGGGCTGTTGTAATCGAGCCACTCGATCCGACTGTCCACCAGGATCAAAACAGATCAAATAGCTGATGGGTCGAATTGGATAGGGTGCTTCTTTTTGAGCCCAAGACTGCGGGGTGAGTGAGAGACTCAGAACCAAAGCGAAAACAATGAAAAGGATCATCTTCTTCATCTTTTTCTCCTTCCTTCCTGGAATATCCTTCCTCTGTATATCGTATTTAGGAGGTTGTCGTCAACTTTTTTATTAACCGCTCCCTAAATTTCATTTGATTTTATCCGGGTTCTTTTCGATAATAAATTATTCAAAGACATTTGAGGTTTTTTAAATCCATTTGTTGCATTATTCCCATGAGGATTAGCACTTAGAGAATCATTGGAATCCACTCTATTCCCTCCCCCTTTGGAGACTGTGTCGTAATCATGATGGAGGGTGGATTCCGGAGGGACAGGCAGTCAGGCTCCTCAGCTTTATGAGCAGCCGGTAAGGCCGCTGATCTTGTGGGGTGAAAGTCCCCAAACGTCAATTGCCC
>Ga0315279_10004882_pt1 | contig 17766 bp, 14 predicted proteins | sample YL17G06_20_MG_FD_203694 | JGI IMG/M metagenome (GOLD analysis project Ga0315279, IMG submission 203694) | Sediment microbial communities from Yellowstone Lake, YNP, Wyoming, USA - YL17G06_20 | ecosystem: Environmental > Aquatic > Freshwater > Lake > Sediment | place: USA: Wyoming | collected... | reverse complement strand
ACGACGGAGGGACCCCCGGCGCCGAAGGCGAGGAGCTCGCCTGCATTAGTTGGGAGAGCTGGACCTCAATTGCCGAAAGCGGCTCACAACCGCGGCGTACGTGCATCGGCACGAACACGTCGCCGTCCTGCCGCATCTCTTGCCGGAGGGCGTCGTCGTCGAAGACGGGCCTGGGGATGTCCTGGCCGATTGTCTCGGCCAGGCTGGGGTCTCCGCCGGAGTAAACCTCCGTGGCGGCCGACTCGAACCGCCTTTCCTGCGGCTCGGGTAGAATGATGTCGAGCGCCACTGTGTCCGCGCCGGCCTGGTTGAGCACGCTGACGATGCCCGCCAGCTTCGCTCGCGGCCAGGGCCAGCGGCCCAGCTCCTCCAGGCTGCGATCGTCTATGTCGACGTAGACTACCCCGCCGTGATCTCGCGCGCTTGGGCACGTGCGGAACCGCAGATCCAGGGCAAGCAGTTCGGCCCGGCGGTCCAGGCCGGCCAAGTGAACGGTCAGCACCGCCGCCCCCGATGCCAGCGCAAGGAGCATCGCGATCAACAGGCGCGACATCCTGGCCGGCTTGGCGGACATAACGGGAGTGTATCTGCCGGCCCGGAACGCGGGCAAGGGTCAGGGCCCGATGATGATGTGGTCGCCCGGCAGCACCGGTGGGACAATCGGGGCGATCTGCGATTCAGTGGGGGTGTCGCCGGCGCCTGTCGGGTTCAGCGGGCGGGGATTATCGATCACGCTCCGGCGCTCGCCGGAGGTGATCCCCGTGACCGCCAGGAACGAATCCCGCCTGTCCTTGGCAAGGACTATCGACTGGGTGAGGTTCCCATCGGTGGACTCGCCCGCGGCGACGTTCCTGGTCCTGTCGCCGACGGCTACGCGCCAGGTGCCCGTCTGGCCGAGGAGTTTGACCTGGCTGCCCCCGGTGTAGCCGATGTCTCCCTGGGTTCCGCGAACGCTCAGCGTGGCTACCGGCGTGGTGACGCGGGCGTCGTTGGGGCCCCGCGTCGAATCCACGGCCACGCTCATCGAACCGTACTTCAGGCCCAGTTGGGTGGTCACCAGGTCGGCCTTCTGGCGGAACTCGGCGATTCCGACCTTGGTGCCCGCGCCGATGACCGCCTGGCCGCGGTCGGCGAACTTCAGCACGACCTCGGACCGCAGGCCCGTGCGAATGACCGCCATCTCGTCCAGACTGTCGCCCGCCTTGAGGGGCGTCCACCTGGCGTCCGCCCCGGGCTGAAGTCTCTCGGCCTCGCCGGTCACGCTCGCCACGGTGGCCTGAAGCCTGGCGGGGGTCTCCCCAGCCGGCCTGGTCTGCGGGCCCGGTTGCTGCTCTGCGGCGGCGGCAAGAGCAGCCGCCGTCACCGCCGCAGCCAGTATCGCGATTACCTTGCCAGTCATTTCAGCTTCTCATATCGCCGGCGGGGACCCGTTCGCCGCCGCGCCTGGCGAAGGCCCCTTACACTACTTGATTATATACGCCGCCCGTTTGCGGCGGCATGAGGTTACTGGCTGGGGCGGAGGACCTCGGGTATCTGGCCGGTCCTCATGTAATGGTCGGCCCTGTTCATTACGGCGACGAACTCCATTCCGGTCACGCCCGCGTACACCGCGCCGGACGTGATGAATCCCTGGTACTGAAGTTCCTTCAAGCAGTACCACGGCGACGGGCCCCACACCGCCAGCGTCAGGCCTCCCGAAACGTGGCAGGCCTCGTAGACCATGTAGGCCAGCTTGCCCTTGGTGATGCGCCTGCCGGCGTCGAAGTCCCAGTTGCCCGCTGCTATCCGCCGCTCCAGCAGGGAATCGACCCTTTGCTTGAAGGTCTCGGCCCTGTCCTGCCCGTCCACGAGCATCAGGACGCCCCGCATGGCGTCGTTCTCGGTCACGGCCTTGCTGTTGGACACCCGGTCGAGGAAGGCCGCCGACCCTTCCCCGGCGACCAGCACCGCTTCCGGGGAGGCCACTAGCAGTGCATTGCCCGCGCAGCCGCCCAGCAGCGCCGGCAAGGCCGCCCCGATAAGCGCCGCGGCAAGATGTCCCAGTCTGGTCTTCATCGCCGTCAGAAGCTGTATGTGATCCCGGTGAACACGAACTGCCTGCATTCCTGGTCGTCGAAGGCCGCCCCAGGCTGGAATGCGCCGTAACGGACGGTCCAGATCATGTCGGACGTGATGCGCCAGTCGCAGTACACGTCCCACTCCCAGCCCACCCACGCCTGGCTGGTGTTGGCGCTGGTGTCGCTGATCGGCCCGCCGGATTCGTCCTTCTGATAGAAGAAGGTCTTGCTGCCGAGCTCCATCTTCTTCAGCAGCTTGTGGTTCTCGAACGGAAAGAAGCTCGCCCCCAGCACGTAGATGTTCATGTTGGAGACCCTGGGAGCGAAGGCAATGCCGGTATCGCGGAAGCCGAAGGAATTGAAGGCGTTGTCCGTCGTGCCGATGCGGTTGCCGCCGATGGTCGAGCTCGACCCGGCCCGCCGATCGTCGTCGCCGCTGCCGAACATGTACTCGAAGGAGACCTTCGGGCTGGTCTTGGCGTGGAAGAGGTATTCAAACAGCAGGTCGGCGCCTAAGGCGCAGATGTTGTCGGTCTCCGAGACGGCATGTTCCGAGTAGGCCTGGCCGAACTCCCCGACCAGTTCGGCCTGGTATCTCAGGTCGCGGAGCAGCACGGCGCCCTTGCTGCCGACGCCCACGTACCGCGGGCTGTAGTCGTACTTCTGGCCCACCTTGTCGGGTTCCGGGCTGCTGTGGTCCTCGCTTGCCAGGAAGTAGGCGAAGGGCTTATGCCGGTCGAAGCCCGTGTAGGCGACCTCGAAGCCCCCAAGGCACCGGTCCTGGTGCTGGATGATGTCGTAAGAGGTGTCGATGTCCGGCGTCCAGGGGACGCTCTTGCCCAGCAGGCCCATGAACTCCCATTTATCGGCCTGGACCTCGAACTTGATCATGTCCAGCGGCATCGACAGGACGAAGGCCGTGCCGATCTCCGCGAAGGCCCGCCCGACCTGGATCCTCGCCCCAAAGGGCGACGCCGTCGCCGCCGCCTGGCCGCTCAGCCAGCGCCCCAGATTCAACTCGTACCAGGCCCGCTCCACGCGGCCCTCGGTGACTTCGTCGCCGTGGTGAAACCTGGGGTTTGTCCCGGAGTTCCAGTCGTCCAGGCCGGTCAGGCCGCGGAAGTAGAACTTGTGTATCCCGTTGACGTTCAGGCTCGCCCAGCCGCGAAGCTCGTACTGGCGAAGGGTGTGCTTCTGGCCCGAGGCGTCATCGAAGTTGAATATGCCTATAGTGGCCCAGCCGCCGGCATCCAGGCCGGCGCCGGCCTCCTCATCCTGCTCGTCGAGCCTGGCGCGAAGCTCTTCCTGGTAGACCCGCAGGCCGCTAGTGTCCTGGGCGCGAAGCTCCCCGCACGCCAACGCCAGCAGCCAAGCCAGCGCGGCAATGAGCCAGACGATGGCTCCTCTACGTCCCGTGTGTTCGGACGTGGTTGCCTCTCTCATGGATAGACGCAGGCGCATAGCTAGCGAGCGGACCTGCTTGCCTTCGGCCCGCCCCGTTCGGGGCAGGCGGGCGGGCGGATCGGCGGATAGTCTGTCACGGGGCTGGCCATCTGGCAAACAAAAAACCCGGCCTCTTTCAGCCGTTGGGGGCCGACGCCGGCGCCGTCGTCGTTGCCGCCGCCGGCTGGGACGGGTATGCTGCCCGACTACCTTTTTGCCCCAGGCCGGAAGGCAACATGCAGACGTTGAGCGAGATCAGGGCCATGCTCTCCGCGGCCGGCATCGAACCCAGGCGGCGGCTCGGACAGAACTTCCTGATTGACGGCAACCTGATGACCAAGCTACTGGAGCTGGCGGACCTGTCCCAACGGCAGACCGTCCTGGAGGTCGGCGCCGGCACCGGCGGCCTCACCGAAGAGCTGCTGACGCGGGCCGCCAGGGTCGTGGCCGTCGAGATCGACCGGGGACTCTTCAGGCAGCTTGCCGACAGACTCGTGGGCAGGGCCAACCTCTCGCTGTTCTGTGGCGACATCCTCGCCGGCAAGCATGCCCTTTGGCCTGAGTTGATTGCTCAATTGGGCCAATCCGCGGTGCTCGTGTCCAATCTGCCTTACAGCATCGGCACGCCCCTGGTTGCGCAGTGCCTGGCCGACTCCTGGCGGGCCGTCAATCAGCCAGGCGCGGCCTGCACCAGGTTCGACCGGCTGACCTTCACGGTGCAGAAGGAGGTGGCCGACCGCCTGGCAGCCGGGCCGGGCGGCAAGTCCTACGGGCCGATCAGTGTGCTGATCCGCCTGCTGGGCAGGATGACTCCCGGCCCGGTCGTGCCGGCGTCGGCGTTCTGGCCCCGGCCCAAGGTTACCAGCAGGATTGTCAGGATCGACCTGGACGCCGGGGCGTGCCTGAGGGTGGCCGACCTGGACGTGCTCCGCGAGCTCCTGGCCGCCGCCTTCGGCCATAGGCGAAAGCAGATGGGTTCGCTCACCCGCGGTAAGGCTTCCCGCTTTCGAGCGGACCTCATGGCCGCGGCGCTGGATGCAGCCGGCGTTCTTCACTCGCTTCGGCCCGAGCAGGTCCCGCCCGAGAAGTTCGAGGCGATGGCTGCCGAACTGACTCGCGGTCAGGGGCAGGGCCCGCCATAGCGTCGCGAACTGATTCGCGGCGGCCCGGCGGTCCGGCGTCCAGCGGCGCCGGCCCCAAACCCTACGGCGTCTGCTACAATACACTCCCAGGCCTCGACGGCCTTGCGGAGCAGCCGAAGGTTGGCTAGAGTCTCCGCTTGGATGGAACAGACGCGGACTTGAGGACTTGAGAATGGCTGAAGCTCCGACCGGCCCCGGCCCCGAGATGGCGAAGCCCTTCTTTGAGCGCGCTTCTCAGACGGCCGACATGGGCAACTGGGACTACGCCATAGAGCTATACCTCGAAGGCATCCGCCGGGACCCCGACAGCGTGACGCAAGGCCACCAGCCGCTGCGTGAGGTCTCCCTCAAGAGGAAGATCCTCGGCGGCAAGAGCGCCGGCCTGATGGAGGCCCTCAGGCACCGCGGCGGCAAGGAGCCGCTGGACAGGCTCATCAACGCCGAGTACCTCCTGGCCAAGGACCCCGGCTCGCCCCACCTGCTCCTTGGCATGCTGAAGGCCTGCCAGGACCTGGCCAAGCCCGCCCTGGCCAACTGGATCGCCAGGATACTCCTGGAGTCGCAGAAACAGGGCAAGACCCGCAAGGCGATCCTCGTCCAACTGGCCGACGCCTTCGAGAAGATCGGGGAGTACTCCTCCGCCGTCGAGGCATGCCAACTGGCGGCCCAGCTTGCCCCGGACGACAACTCGCTCCGAGACAAGCTCAAGAACCTCTCGGCCAACGAGACCATAAAGCGAGGCCGGTACGATCAGGAAGGCGACGTCTCTCGCGCCGTCAAGGACATGGGGCAGCAGAAGCAGCTCTTTGACCGAGACCGGATGGTCAAGAGCGACGACTACATCCAGCAGCAGATCGCCCAGACTCGCCAGGACTACCTCGCCGACCCGGCAGTGGCCGGCAAGGTCAACGCCTACGTCGACGCCCTCCTGAAGACCGAGGAGGAAGGCGACGAAAACGAGGCTGTCGACGTGCTGGCCAAGGCGCACGCCGAATCGGGGGCCTACCAGTTCAGGATAAGGATCGGCGACATCAAGATCCGCCAGATGACCAGGCGGTATCGCAAGCTCCTTGCCTCGGGCAACAAGGCGGCCGCCCTGGAGCACGCCAAGCAGCAGCTCCAATTCGAGCTGGAGGAGTATACCGAGCGGGCCGCAAGCTACCCCACCGACCTGGCGCTGAAGTTCGAGCTGGGCAAGAGGCAATATCTGGCCGGCAAGTACGACGAGGCCATCGGCACGCTCCAGCAGGCCCAGCGCGACCCGCGAAGGCACGTCTCCGCCCTGAACTATCTCGGCCAGGCCTTCGCCCGAAAGGGCTGGCACCAGGAGGCCGCCGAAACCTACGAGCGGGCACTCCAGGCCGAGATACCCGAGGGCGGCAAGAAGGACATCTACTACAACCTCGCCGACACCTACGAGAAGATCGGCCAGCTCGACAAAGCCGAGAAACTCTTCTCCGATCTGGCCCAGGTGGACTTCAACTTCCGCGACGTCCGCAACCGCGTCGACGCCATCCGCAAGAAGAGGACCTCCCAGTAGGCGGCTGGAGCAGTTCACGCACGCGCGTATCCGTGGCGCGGGCGTCCCCGCAGGGGCCCGTTGGGCCCCCGGCGGGACGTTCCGCTGGCGACGTATTCCGCTTGGCCCTGCACACCGTATCCGTGGCACGGGCATCCTCCGCAGGAGCCCTTCGGGCTGCCCATGAGTCTCAGGGCCATCCTGGCCCTGCACACCGGCAAGTGGCCTACGGGAGTGACAGATACATGCGACCGTGAAATGCTCTGGCCCCGCAAGCGATTCCGTTGGTCTTCCCACGCCGGTGAACGTTAGATTGTGGGCATGGTTTCCACGACAGCGTGCGAATCGTTCGATCTTGTCGTCGTTGGCGCCGGGGCGGCGGGCCAGATGGCCGCCATCGCGGCCGCCGAGGCCGGCAGGCGAGTTGTCCTGCTGGAGCAGATGCGCCGCCCGGGGCTCAAGATGCTCGCCAGCGGCGGTGGCCGCTGCAACCTCACCAACCTGGTCGCCCCGGAGGACTTTCAGGCCGCTTTCGGGCGCCAGGGACGGTTCATGGCGCCGGCCCTGGAGTTGATGGGACCGGCCAGGTTGCGCCAGTTCATGGACGGCCTTGGCGTGCCGACGGAGGCATCCGACGGTCGGCACGTCTTTCCGGTCAGCCAGCGAGCCGCTGACGTGCAGGCCGCTCTCACCGGCCGGTTGCACCGGCTAGGCGTGCAGCGCCGGCTCGGGCGAGCTGCCGCCCGGCTGTGGATCGACAACGGGCGGCTGAGGGGCGTGGAGGCCAAAGGCGGGGGCCGCCTGGCCGCCGGCGGCGTTGTGCTTGCCTGCGGCGGGCGAAGCTGGCCCAAGCTTGGCGGCACCGGCGGGGGATACGCCCTGGCCGAACAGGCCGGGCATGACATCGCCGAGCCGGTTCCGGCCCTGGTCCCACTGGTGACGGCCGAGAAGAGCGCCAACGGAGATCCCAGTGGCCGTGAGTCGCCAGCGGAGACCTCTGGCTGGCCGGCCCGCCTAGCCGGCGTGAGCCTCAAGGACGCCAGGGTGCGTATCGACCTGCCCGGGCAGAACAAGGCCGGGCTGGTTGGAGATGTGCTCTTCACGCACCGAGGCGTGTCCGGCCCGGCGGCGCTGGACATCTCCGGTGCGGTGGCCGAACTCCTTAGGGGCCGCCCTTCCGTGCCCCTGCGGATGGAATTGGTCGCCGGGGTGAACCCGGCTCAATGGAGCCGGCGGGTTGATGAATGGCGGACAAAGTCCGGCCGGCGCAGGGTGGTCAGCCTGCTGCGGCAGCACCTGCCCGAGTCGCTCTGCCTGCTGCTGTGCGAACGGGCCGGCATAGCCGGACAAACCGCCGCCGCGCACGTACCGGCGGAGAAGCGCGACCTGCTGGCAAGGCTCCTTGGGGGCCTGGAGTTGACGGTGACAGGCACCGAGGGCTTCGACGCAGCCTTCGTCACGCGCGGCGGAGTGAAGCTGCGGCACGTGGACCCGCAGACGCTGCGAAGCCGCCTTTTGCCGGGCCTGTACCTGGCCGGGGAGATGCTCGACCTGGACGGGCCCTGCGGCGGATACAACCTTCAATGGGCCTTCGCCAGCGGCTACCTCGCCGGCAAGTCGGCCGCCGCAATGTAGTACGCCCGGGCCGGTTACTGGCAGGCTGGCCAATCAGGGTTGCCTGGAACGCCGGGAGTCGCTACACTACTCGGCTTGGCTTGCCGTGAGGAACCGGCGTTCCCCACGGACGGTCCGTGGAAGGCGGGCCGCGGAAAGGACCTGGCGGATGAGAATCGCGGTAATCGGCGGCGACGGGACCGGGCCCGAGGTCGTTGCGGAGGGCCTGAAGGTCCTCAAGGCCGTCAGCGGGAAAGTGGGCTTCCAGTACACCACCAAGGAGTTCGACCTCGGCGGAGACAGGTACCTCCGCTCCGGGGGCGACCCCGCCCAGCCTTCCATCCCCGTGATCCGCGACGAGGAGATCGCCGAGCTCCGGACGTTCGACGCGATCTACCTGGGCGCGGTCGGTCATCCCGACGTGGCCCCGGGCATCCTTGAGAAAGGCCTGCTTCTCCGCCTGAGGTTCGAGCTGGACCAGTACGTCAACCTCCGCCCGGTGAAGCTATACCCGGGCGTGCCGTGCCCGCTGGCTGGCAAGGGTCCCCAGGACATCGACTTCGTCGTCGTCCGCGAGAACACCGAGGGCCTCTACACGGGCATGGGAGGCGTGCAGTACAAGGGCACGCCCCACGAGGTCGCCACGCAGATAATGTGCAACACTCGCATGGGCGTCGAGCGGGCGATACGCTACGCCTTCGAGCTCTGCCGCCGACGCAACGACCAGAAGCTGCTCACCCTGGTCGCCAAGACCAACGTGCTCACGCACGCTCATGGCCTGTGGTACCGGGCGTTCATGGAGGTCGGCGAGGAGTACCCCGACATCAAGAAGGACTACAACCACGTTGACGCATGCTGCATGTGGTTCGTCAAGAACCCCGAGTATTACGACACGATCGTCACGTGCAACATGTTCGGCGACATCATCACGGACCTGGGGGCGATGATCCAGGGCGGCATGGGCGTCGCCGCCGGCGGCAACATAAACCCGCGCGGCGTCAGCATGTTCGAACCGATCGGCGGATCGGCCCCCAAGTACACCCGCCAGAACGTGATAAACCCCATCGCGGCCATAGCCGCGATGGCCATGCTCCTGCGGGAAACCGGCAACCACACCAACGACGATAGGCTGAAACGTGCCGGCCAGGTCGTCGAACGTGCTATAATGTCTGTCACTCCGAAGATGAAGAGCCAGGCGGCCGGCCGAATGGGCTACTCCTGCACCGAGGTGGGAGACCTGGTCGCCGATGCGGTCGGTGCGGCGAGGTAGCCGCCCGGAGGATATCCAAGGCCGAATGAATCAAGAGGTGTAGCGTGACGCGCAATGCCGGTTGCGTTGAGAGCGAGTGTAAGCGGGAAGCCAAGGAGCAGCGAGCCAGTGAACCCGGTGGAGGCAACGGCCAGGGGCCTCGCGTCAGGAAGATCGACCGCAACGAGGCCGGCCAGCTTGTGGCCGCCATCTCCGGCCGCGACGAACCGGTAGTCGACGTCAGGATAGCCCGCTGCTTCCCCTGGTCGGTGCCGGACAGCTACCTTTCCATCCAGGACAGCGATGGAAAGGAAGTGGCCATGATCGAGTCCCTGGACTGCCTCGACAAGGCAAGCAGGGAAGTCGCCGAGCAGGAGCTGCGCGAGAAGGTCTTCAACCCGAAGATACTGCGGGTGATCGACTTCAAGGATGAGTTCAGCGTCACGTCGATCACGGCCCAGACGGATCGCGGCGAGGTCACCTTCCAGATTCGCAGCCGCGACGACGTCCGCATACTCTCGCCCGTAAGGGCGCTGTTCCGGGACGTCGACGGCAACACGTACGAGCTGCCGGACCTGATGGCCCTGGACGGCGCGGGACGCAGGTACCTGGACCGCTATTTCTGATCGGCGGGCCGGGCCGGGCCGGGCGGAGAGGAATGGTCGTTCCTGCCCAACAGGGCTGCGGCTTGCGCCGCAAATCACGGCGCCCGGCGGAACATGGCCAGTGGCTACTTGCGGTCGTCGGGGCCCTCGGCCTTGCTTTGCTCGCCGACCCCGCGGATCGCCCAGCGGGCGAACTTTACGCGGGCGTTCTCGTCCACCTTGACGATCACCTCGTCTTCCCGGACATCGGCGATGGTTCCGACGATGCCTCCGATGGAGGTGACCTTGTCGCCCTTCTTGAGGTTGGCCAGCATCTGGCGGCGCTGTGACTCCTGTTTCCTCTTGCTCCTGCTCGACCAGAGCATCATCAGCAGGAATGCGCCGCCCAGGAGGAGGATGAGCGTCCAGCTCTGCAAGCCTCCCTGAGGGCTCTGCTGGCCGGGCCTAGCCGAACCGCCGCCTTGCTCGCCCGACGGCTCGGCGGCGCCGGTCGCGGCTGGCTGATCGGGCTGGTCCGCCGGCTTGGAGACCTTCTCCAGCTCCCCTTCGCGGGCCGCCGGGGCTGAGGTCATCTCTGCGGCGCGGGCCGGGATCGCGGCCGTCAGGGCCACAATCGCCATCGCCAACACGAGCGATACTCGCAAGTTCGTCTTCATGGAAGCTCTTGTCCTTTCCGCCCACCGGCCGTTGGGGCCAGGATTGGGCCGGCTATGATTGCCTTACTGGTCCCTGTTGTCAAGGCTCGGAGCAACCGTCCATCGCCGCCAGCCATTGGGCCGCCTTGCGCTCCAGGTCGCCTTGACGTATCGCCTCGCGGATGGCCGCGGTGAGCTGCGCGAAGAACCGGAGGTTGTGGATCGTAGCCAGCGTCGGGCCCAGCATCTCCCCAGCCATGAACAGGTGCCTCAGCGCCCCGCGGGAGAAGTTGCGGCAGGTGTAGCAGTCGCAGCTTTCGTCGATGGGGCGGCTTTGCCCGGCCAGTTGCGCGTTCCGCAGGCGCAGCCGGCCGGACCAGGTGAACGCCTGTGCGTTGCGCCCGTTCCTGGTCGGCAGGACGCAATCGAACATGTCCACGCCGCGCGCGACGGCCTGGATTATGTCCCGCGGCTCGCCGACGCCCATGAGGTATCGCGGCTTGCAGGCGGGCAGGAGGCGGTCGGCCTGTTCGAGGATGTCGAGCATCCGTTCGTGGCCCTCGCCCACGCTCAGGCCGCCGATGGCGTAGCCGGGCAGGTCCAGGTCCACAAGCCGGCCTGCCGACTCGGCCCGGAGGTCTCGGTCCGTGCCTCCCTGCTGTATGCCGAACAGCGCCTGGCCATGCCCTGCCGGGGCCAGGCAGCCGGCCTTAAGCCAGGCCTGGCGGCACAACCCCGCCCATTCCGCCGACCGCCGCACGGCCTCGGCGACTTCCGCCCGATCGGCCGATCCGGGCGGGCATTGGTCAAGCTGCATGATGACGTCCGATCCGAGCAGCCTTTGCATCTCGACGGCCCCGGCCGGGGTCAGGGGCGCCTCCCGGCCGTCAATGTGCGACCGGAAAACCACGCCCTCGTCGTCGATCCGGCGGAGATGGGCCAGCGAGAAGACCTGGTAGCCTCCGCTGTCGGTCAGGATAGGCTTGTCCCAGGCCATGAACCGGTGCAAGCCGCCAAGAGCCGCCACCATACTGGCGCCCGGTCGAAGCATGAGGTGGTAGGTGTTGGCGAGGATCATCCGCGTTCCGCAGGCCGCGAGTTGATCCGGCGTGACGCCCTTGACGCTCCCGGCGGTGCCGACGGGCATGAACACGGGGGTTGCAACCTCGCCGTGATCGGTGACGATCCTTCCGGCCCGCGCGGCGGCGCTTGCGTGGATGACCTCGAATGAGAACATGGCTGGAGGATAACTTGCCGGCCGCCGGCCCGAAAGGCGAAAGGCGCGTTCATCCGTCTCGCCGGCCCGCACTCTTCCGCTCCGCCAGGTGAGCGGCGGTGTGGTCCCTGATGATCTGGATCGCTCCGATTACCTTGCCGCTGCCGTCGAGCACAGGCGAGGCCGACAACCACAGGTACCGCTCGGGCTTGCCTTCCCGGGCCGGCTGGCGCATCTCGGCCAGCACCCGGCCGGCTTCCCGCTTCAGGTATTCACAAAGAGACTCCACCCGTTCGGCCAACTGCTGATCGGTGTTGTCGATCAGGTCTATCAGCGTGGGCTCAGCCGTATCCGTCAGGGCCTTGCGGTACGCGGCGCCGCCCTTGCCGATGACCTCCCGCTCATGGACGCCCGTAAGGTTCTCCATCTGGCGGTTCCAGGCGATCACCGTCTTGTCCCGATCTATCACGAAGGCCGCCTCGGGCAGGAAATAGACGGTGTTCCGCAGCCTGTCGTTGGCCTCCTGCATCTGGCGCTGGCGCCGGACGTTCTCCGTCACGTCGCGGTCGATCCCCACCAGGTGCGTCCGGCCGGCGATCTCCAGCGGGACCGCCGTCCAATCGTGGTGGTTCTCCGCGCCGTCGGGTTTCTTCCAGGACCCCAGGCCGCGCGCGGCCTTGCCTCTGACTATGCTCTCCAGAAGGCTGGGGGCCTGTTCGTCAAGGTCCATGAACTGGCCGATGTCGGCGGCGGCAAGCAGTTCGTCCCGGCCGCGGCCGGACATCTCCACGAAGCGGTCGTTGCACATTACCAGCTTGCGATTGCCAGTCTGCATGTCCACGGCGCAGATGCTGATGCCGTCGAACGAGTACTTCAGGATCATCTCCAGCCTGCGCTGGTGCTCCCGCAGCCCCCGGTCGGCGATGACGCGGTCCGTTATGTCTCGGTCGATTCCCACCACGTGGCACTTGCCGTCGATGGTGATGGGGCAAGCCACCCACTCGTAGTAGTTCTCCTTGCCGTCAGGGCGGATCCAGCTTGAGGTGCCGCCGCGGGACAGGCCCTGGGCCTTGCGGTCCATGTAGTCGGCCGACACGCTGACGACCCTCTCCAGTTGCCGCACGTCGTCAGCGGCCATGAGCTGCTGGCGGGAATAGCCGGACATCTCCACGTAGCGCTCGTTGCAGATGACGAGCCGGTGCTTGCCCGTCTCGGCGTCCACCACCACCACGTCGATGCCGTCGGAGGAGTGGTCCATGATCATCTCGAGGCGTTTCTGGTGCTCCAATAGCTCCTGCTCGGCCAGCACCCGGTCGGTGATGTCGCGGTTGACCCCGCTGAACCCCCGGAGGTTGCCCTGGCCGTCCAACAGCGGCTTGGCGCTGCTCTCGGCGTGGCGGATCAGGCCGTCCTTGCACACCAGGCGAGCGCGTATCCCACGCCAGCCGACTTTCGCTTCGATCGCCCGACTCACAACCCGAAGCGCCATCTCCCTGTCGTCGGGATGCACCAGGTCGATTGGGTTCCTGCCGATCACCTCCTCAGCGCCGTAGCCCAGCAGGCCTTTTATGGCCGCGTTGCAGAACGTCACCCTCATGCCCGCATCGCAGGTCCAGATCAGGTCCGGGGAGGACTCGACGATGGCCGACAGCAAGGCTGCCTGCTCTTCCGGCGAGCGAGCACGAATGTCATCCTTCATGGCCGCTGCCTCCGTTGGCCGGCACAGGCGCCGCGAATGCCGACGACAGCCACGACTGTCACCGGCGGCCGCTGCCCGGACCGCACTTGGCGCCCGTCAGCACTTGGCCGCTTCGAATATCGCCAGGCATCTCCGCAAGAGCGGGCCGATCTCCCCAAGCTCGATCTGGCTGGCCGCGTCCGACTTGGCCTTGTCGGGATCGGGATGAGTCTCCACGAAGAGAGCGTCGGCCCCGACCGCCATCGCGGCCGCGGCAAGGGCGGGGACGCAGCGGCGCTGTCCTCCCGATGCGTTGCCCAGGCCGCCGGGCTCCTGGACCGAGTGCGTCGCGTCGAACACCACCGGCGCCCACTGCTGCATCTCCGCAATGGCCCTGAAATCCGTGATGAGCCGATTGTACCCGAAGCAGGTCCCTCGCTCAGTCAGCAGCACCTGGTCGTTGCCGCAGGATCGCACCTTCTCGGCCGCCTGGTACATGTCCCAGGGGGCCATGAACTGGCCCTTCTTCACGTTGACGGGCTTGCCCGTCCTTGCGGCGGCCTGAATGAGATCGGTCTGGCGGCACAGGAAGGCGGGGATCTGAAGGCAGTCGAGCACCTCCGCCGCCGGAGCCGCCTGGCAGGCCTGGTGGACGTCTGAAAGGACCGGCAGGCCCAGTTCCTGCTTGATCTTCGCCAGCCAGCCCAGCCCCTTGTCGATCCCCGGGCCGCGATACCCGTTGACGCTCGACCGGTTGGCCTTGTCGTAGCTGGCCTTGAACACGTAGCCGATGCCCAACTCGCGGCAGAGCTCCTGGACCTTCCCAGCCACGTCCGCGCAAAGCTGGTAGCTCTCAGCCACGCAGGGACCGGCGATCAACGCCAGCTTCCCGCCTCCGATTGCCACCGGGCCTATCCTGCATATCCGCTGGGACGGCATGTCGGTCAGGCTCCTTTCCAGGACCAGGGGTACCAGGAAGCCGCCGGCCGCGGCACGATCAACCTGATCCTGCCCTCGGCCAGGCTGACGTCCAGCGGGGTGGGCGGGCCGACGTCTCCATCGACCTGGCTTGCCGCCGGACTGTCGGTTTCTATCCTCACCGAGCGCACGCGGCGGTAGAGCACGCCGCCCTTCAGCGGGTGCCTCCGCAGGAGCGTCCAGGCCGCGTGCAGCATCAAGGACGTCTGCTCCCGGCAGGAGAACACCACCAGGTCCAGCAGGCCGTCGTCCAGGACGGCGTCCCGGCAGATCCGCAAGCCGACCGCGTAACGGGAGATGTTGCCCACAAATGCCAGGCCGAAATCGTGGAATACCTCCAGGCCGTCGATGACGATCCGCATCCGCGGGAAGTCGTGCTCCCAGAACGTCCGCCATATCGGCCAGAAGTAGCTCAGGTGGGAGATGTGGCCGGTCCTCACCGCCGACATGCGCCTGACCACCTCCCCGTCGAAGCCGATGCCGATTATCAGCAGAAAATCCCGCCCGTTGACCTTGCCCACGTCGGCCGAGACCGCCTGGCCGGACCTGAGGGCCTCCACTATCCTGGCGGGGTTGCGCGGGATCTTCAGTTCCTTGGCCAGGAGGTTCTCCGTGCCCGCCATGCATGGGAGGATCGGCAGATCGGTCCCCACAAGTCCGGAGGCGACCTCGCTTACCGTGCCGTCGCCGCCCCAGACGACCACGGCTGCGGCCCGTCCAGGCAGCCGGCGCACGTAATCCGTGGCGTCGCCCCGGCGGGTCGTGACGTGCTCGACCAACTCCAGCCCGCTCCTGCGCGCCTCGCCTCGCAGGTCCGACAGCAGCAGCTCGCCGCCGCCGTAGCCGCTGTGGGGGTTTATCACCAGATGAACAGGCAGACTATCGTCTATTAATGGCATGCGGCTTCCGGGGCGCACCAGATGGGGATTGAAGTCCATAAGGGCCCAGCTATAATAGCCGATCCACCGGGTCAAGCCAACGACTGGCTTGCACCGCGACTGCTTCCTTGCCGTTACGGAGATCAATCCATGGAACAGGCAGCCAAAGACGCTCTCCAGGCCATTGTCGAACGGGAAACCTGGACGGTCGAAGACCATGACCAAGTGCTCAAGCAGCTCTGCTCCTCACGGAACGCCCCCGCCGACCTCAGGACGATACTGTCGAGCATGGAGGCCGCTTCACCCGAGCCCAAAGGGGGCGCCGCGCTCAAGATCGGCATAGCCCGGTACATGCTCTGCCGGTTCGAGTCGGCCCTGGAGGCCCTCGGCGACGCCACCGACAACAAGGACCGCCGTTACTTCCAGGCCCTCTGCTGCAAGGAGCTGCGCCGTTACGATGAGGCCGCCGAGGAGCTGCGCAAGGCCATCGACCGCGGCGGCGACGAGACCAGGATTTCCGTCGAACTGGCGGAGATGCAGGCGCTTTGCGGAGACCTGCAAGGCGCCAGGCAGTCGCTTGCCAGGCTTGAGAGGAAGATCGGCCAGTCGGCCGACTACCTATGCCTGCTTGGCCTCGTCCGTGAGCTGGCCGGTGACACTGAATCGGCCGCCGAGGCCTACCAGATGGCCCACCAGGCCGACCCCCAGCACGGCCGAGCCACCTTCAGGCTGGCTTACCATTGCGACCTGCACGGCGACGAGCAGCAGGCCATCGAGCTCTACCAGCAATGCCTCAGGAAGCCTCCGGTCCGGGCCAACGCGCTGCTCAACCTGGCGGTCCTCTATGAAGACGCCGGGCGCTACGACCGCGCCGCCGCCTGCCTGAAGAGCATCCTGGCGACCAATCCCAACAACGCCCGGGCCAGGCTCTTCCTCAAGGACATCGAGGCCTCCAAGACCATGTACTACGACGAGGACCGCGCCAGGCGAATCGCCAAGCGCAACGCCGTGCTCGACACCCCGGTGACCGACTTCGAACTGTCGGTCCGCGCCAGGAACTGCCTCAAGAAGATGAACATCCGCACCCTCGGAGACCTGGTCAACATCTCCGAGCCCGAACTGCTGAGCTACAAGAACTTCGGGGAGACCTCCCTCAAGGAGATCAAGGACATGCTCGCAGCCAAGAACCTCCGGCTCGGCCAGGCCCTGGAGGAAGGCAGCGACTTCCCCAGCGAACCGCGCCAGGATTTCGCCGCTCCCAGCGCCAACGACGGAGTCAAAGCCACCCCCATAGACAGGATCGAGTTCTCCGTCCGCGCAAGGCGGGCGCTGGAGAGCCTCAGGATCGTCACGCTCGGCGAACTTGCCTCCAGGACCGAGGCCGAACTGCTGAGCTGCCGGAACTTCGGGCAGACCAGCCTGAACGAGGTCCGGCAGCGACTGGCCGAGTTCGGGCTTCAACTTCGCGAGCCGAGCTGATCCGCGGCCGCGCGTGCCCTCAATGAGACAGACACCCCCCAATCGCGCCGGTACGTGCGTCAAGGCCAGGACCGCCGCTGCCGCGATGCTGGCGATTGCGGCGTTGGCGCTGCTGGTCAAAGGCCCGTCCGGCTGCGGCGGGCCCCAGGAGCGGGCAGCCGACTTCAGGCCCGCAAAATACACCGGCGTCCCTTCGGTCAGAGTGCTGCTGACATCCGAGCCCGTCGCCCGGGCCGAGATCGCCGCCTCCGCCGGCTATACGCTTTCGGCCGGAAGAGGCGCTATCGCCGGATCGGACAGGGCCCTGGCCCCCAGCGCCGTTGCCCTTGACGGCGATGGCTGGAGGGTCGGCGGCGTTCATGCCTCCCCCGTGGAGTTGACGCTCGAGTGCCGGTCCGGCCGCGTCGAACTGGGTGGAAAACCCTATCGCGGCTCCCTCAGGCTCCTGCCTGTCGGACAGGGGCGGTTCATCGTCGTCAACCACCTCGACATGGAAAGCTACCTGGCCGGCGTGCTGGCGAGGGAACTCTACCCCAACTGGTCGGTGGAGACCTACCGCGCGCAGGCCATCGCGGCCCGCACCTTCGCGATGTACCAGGTCATGACCGCCGGGAAGTCCGCGGATTACGACTTGGGCTCCACGCAGGCCTCGCAGGTCTACGGCGGAGCGTCGGCGGAGACGCAAAGGTCCTGGCAGGCCGTCCGGGCGACACACGGGCAAGTGCTGGCCTGGGGCAGCTTCGGCCACGAGCGGATATTCCTGGCCCAGTATTCCTCCTGCTGCGGGGGGAGGACCAATCCCGCCTCGGTCATCCGCTTCGCCGAGGACATCCCGCCCCTGCGGGGCGGGCAGGTCTGCACCGGGTGCGCCGCCTCCAGCCGCTACCGCTGGGGGCCGGTCAGGATCCGCAAGACCGACCTCTACACGGCGCTTGGGGCCTCATACTCAGCCGTCGCGGGGCTGGGCGGAATAGCCCAACTGAAGGTCGCCAGCCAGAACGAGTACGGGAGAATCGTGTGGGTCGACGTGATCGGCCCCAACCGCGAACTGGTCCGGCTCCGGGCCGAGGACGTCAGACTGTCGCTGCTGAAAAGCTCCATCCCCGCCGCCCAACAGCTCTACTCGGCCAACTGCTCCATCCGCGACGCGGGCCACTCCATCGAGTTCTACGACGGGCGGGGGTACGGCCACGGGGTCGGCATGTGCCAGTGGGGCGCCGAGTACCTGGCCGCCAACGGCGCCAGCCACGAGCAGATCCTCAGCTTCTACTAC
>Ga0315279_10004881_pt1 | contig 17772 bp, 20 predicted proteins | sample YL17G06_20_MG_FD_203694 | JGI IMG/M metagenome (GOLD analysis project Ga0315279, IMG submission 203694) | Sediment microbial communities from Yellowstone Lake, YNP, Wyoming, USA - YL17G06_20 | ecosystem: Environmental > Aquatic > Freshwater > Lake > Sediment | place: USA: Wyoming | collected... | reverse complement strand
GGGTCTCGGGTGTCTGGGGATTAATCGCAAGGGCAGAGATAAAGGTGCTAGTCAGGCCGGTATTGATGGCAGTCCAGTTTGTCCCACCATTGGTGCTCTTGAATACACCTCCATCAGTTCCAGCATACAGGGTCTCGGGTGTCTGGGGATTAATCGCAAGGGCAGAGATAAAGGTGTTGGTCAGGCCGGTATTCATAGCAGTCCAGTTCGTTCCGCCATTGGTGCTCTTGAATACACCTCCATCCACAGTTCCAGCATAGAGGGTGTCCGGTGTCTGGGGATTAATCGCAAGGACATAAACATAGGTGTTGGTCAGGCCGGTATTCATGGCACTCCAGTTTGTTCCACCATTGGTGCTCTTGAATAAACCTCCATCCAAAGTTCCAGCATAGAGGGTGTCCGGTGTCTGGGGATTAATCGCAAGGACAGAGATAAAGGTGTTGGTCAGGCCGGTATTCATGGCACTCCAGTTTGTTCCACCATTGGTGCTCTTGAAGACACCTCCTCCATTAGTCCCTGCATAGAGGGTGTCTGGTGTCTGGGGATTAATGGCAAGGACATAAACATAGGTGTTGGTCAGGCCGGTATTCACGGCAGTCCAGTCCGTTCCACCATTGGTGCTCTTGAATAAACCTCCATCAGTTCCAGCATACAGGGTCTCGGGTGTCTGGGGATTAATCGCAAGGGCAGTGATAAAGGTGTTGGTCAGGCCGGTATTCATGGCAGTCCAGTCCGTTCCACCATTGGTGCTCTTGAACAGACCACCATTAGTCCCAGCATATAAAGTGTCTGGGTTTTGGGGATTAATGGTAAGGGTAATTAAAGAGAACAGGGTCAAGCCGGTATTCATCCAGTTCGTTCCACCATTGGTGCTCTTAAAGACACCACCAAACAAAGTTCCAGCATAGAGGGTCTCGGGTGTCTGGGGATTAATCGCAAGGGCAGAGATAAAGGTGCTAGTCAGGCCGGTATTGATGGCAGTCCAGTTTGTCCCACCATTGGTGCTCTTGAATACACCTCCATTAGTTCCAGGATAGAGGGTGTCTGGTGTCTAGGGATTAATCGCAAGGTCGTAGACACGGGTGCTAGTCAGGCCGGTATTGATGGAAGTCCAATCCGTTCCGCCATTGGTGCTCTTGAACACACCTCCATCCACAGTTCCAGCATAGAGGGTCTCGGGTGTCTGGGGATTAATCGCAAGAATTAGGACAGATCCCCCCTCGGGACCAATGCTGATCCATTGATTATCCCCGAAAGATTTTGAAGATATGGCAAGGATCAAAAGAACTATAATCCTAAAAATGAAAAACGATTTTTTCATAATGTTTCCCCTTCCTTTCTAAAAGGTTTAAGAAAGTATAATTGAAAAAAGCTTAAGAATTTTCCATTTAAAAAACCAAATCCTGACTTCACCATTTTGAATGGCAGGCTTCTTTATTCTTCTACATATCTTAGCCCCGTAAGATGGCCCTATTTTAAACCAACCATTGCACACTCCCTAAACGCCTAACAAATTGCCCTAATTACTCGGAAACATATTAAAAGTTGAATTCATAATACATGGGTCTAAAATTTTGTCAAGAATTTTCACTGAGAGGAATCCGCCTCTTCGAAGAAAATTTAAAGAATGGAAAAATATTGGTTTATATTTGTAATTGTGTATTGCTGTACAAAAATGTAAAAACAACATCACAAGAAGAAATTAATTTTATCTCGGATATCATCTGCCAGGTGAGATACAAAATCTAAACAGGAAGGAAAAAGCTGACTGAAAAATAAGGAGAGCCCCTGTGTCCTTATTTTAATTTATCGTGCTATTTTGGTGTTCTTTTGTCCATTGCACCAGTTTATCGGCGAGCAATTTGATTTCACTTAGATGATCAAGACAGATCTCATGAAGTTCTTCCGGGGTGATCTCGTGGTAAAAGTGGACCATCCGGTTCCTATAACCTGCCATTTTTCTCATTAACTCCGTCTCTTTTTCAACCAGAACTCTCTTATCGGAAAGACCTTTGGCTATCTCTTTATATTCTGTCGCCGGGTAAGCAAACCTCTTAGCAAGAATGTGTCTACCCATGTCAAAGAGCGCCTCCAAGGCACGCCTCAAGTAGGACTCCGCCGCTGCAATCTTGTGTCTTTCTGCCAAGAAAGCTGCCTTCTCTTCAAGGCATAAATCCTTAAGAGAATCTGTCATTTGGGAGATCCAAAAAGCGCGTTGTGCGACAACCTTTGAATCAATATCTCCGGGGCTCATGTTAGTCACCCATGATCATTCTTTGCTTCATCCGCTCATAGGGAAGAAGATCCGCAGCCATTCGCATGATATAAAGCTGATATTCCGCCTCATGGGTGGAATCCTGCATATACAGAATCTCTCCCGTTACAATTTCAAGCGCCAAAAAGATAGGTGCATCCGGAAGAACAATCAAATCTACCCGGGGCACATCAAAGAGGTCTTCAAATAAGATAGCAATCTTAACTTTTTCTTCCACGGTGAGGGGTTTTCCGGGTTTCACCCCTATATCCAAATCGGCCAGCGTAGAAGGAAGATGCTCGATCTTATTCTCGACGAGGTCTGAGGCCTCTTTTGCCCTGCTTCCAAAAGCGTAAATAATCTGGAGGCCGTACCGAGAGGCAATGTCGCTGATCTGCTCTTTTATCTTCTTCATCCTGTTTCCACTGACCCTGAAAGGAATTTTATCATCCCGGGCTTTTTTGTCAAACCGTTTCCGCCCTCTTTAGAACCTTTTTTTTCCTTCCCATCACCCCATCTCCCTATCTCCACATCTCCGAGTCCCCCTATCCCCGTTTCTCCCTATCTATTTTTTGGGTCAGTCCAAAATCGATATGCCGTCTTTCCACATCGACCCGATCCAGCCTCACCTTCACTTCATCTCCGATCCGGAAGGCTTGATGGGTCCTTTCTCCAACGAGACAGTATCGTTTTTCATGATAATGATAATAATCGTCATGAAGGCTCGTCACCCTCACCAACCCTTCCACAAAAATATCCTTTAGTTCCACGAAGAAACCAAAAGCGTTCACGCCGCTGATCACCCCTTCAAAAACGTCGCCGATCTTCTCCTTCATAAACCGAACCCGGTACCTGTCCAAGATCTCTCTCTCAGCCTCCATGGCCACCCTTTCCCTGTTGGAGAGATGGTCTGCCTTTTTGGCCAATTCCTCTCGTAGAGTCGAGTCTACGACTTCTGACATCTTCCCTCCCTTCTTAGACAAAACCTTTTTCAGGAGGCGGTGAACAATCAGATCGGGATACCTTCTAATGGGAGAGGTAAAATGGGTATACGCACCCGAAGCCAATCCGAAGTGGCCCTGATTTTTGCCCGAATATTTGGCCCACTTCATTGACCGAAGAAGCACATTGTTGATGACCTTCTCCTCAGACCTTCCCTTCGCCTCGAGAAGGATTTTCTGCAGTTCTCTGGGAGAATGGTCAGAATCCTTTCTCATCTTATACCCTAAATGGGAAATAAATCTCCGAAACTCATCCATCGCTTCCTGTTTTGGAGCTTCATGGATTCGGTAGATGAACGGAGATCCGCTCTCCTCCATGAAATGGGCGACGGCCTCGTTGGCCGCAATCATGAATTCCTCGATGATCTGATGAGATAGGTTTCTCTCAGCTCGAATGATCTCCTCCGTTTCTCCTTGAAGGTTGAGGATGATTTCAGGATCTGGAAGATCAAAATCGATCGCTCCCCTCTCCATCCTTCTCTGGCGAAGCCTTTGAGAGAGGTCAGCCATCAATTCTAAGGAGGGGAGGATATGTCCGAACCTCCCCTTTAACTGAGCATCCCCATCCACCAAAATCTTTTTCACCAGGGTATAAGTCAATCTTTCATCGCTACGGATCACACTGGGATAGAACCGGACCCCCCCTCCCTCTCCGTCCCGATCAAATTTCAATTCAACGGTCATGGTAAGTCGATCCATTCTGGGATGGAGACAACAGATCTCATTGGAGAGCTCTGGGGGGAACATGGGGATGGCACGATCCGGAAAATAGACGCTGGTGCCTCGGAGAAAGGCTTCTTCGTCCAAAGGGGTCCCTTCCTTCACGTAGTGGCTGACATCGGAGATCGAAACATAGAGCTTTATCCCTCCATCCTGCTCCTTCTCAATGGAAACGGCATCATCAAAATCTCTTGCCTTCTCTCCGTCGATCGTGAAGGTGGGAATCCTTCTCAGATCGACTCGATCTTCGTATTCACGAGAAGAGGAAATGGGAGGAAGGCTTCTTGCTTCTTTCAAAGCAGCCGTTGAAAATCGATGGGGGAGATCGTATTTGTGAACGATGATCTGAGGTTCTACATCCGGATCATCAGGATACCCCAGGATGTGAGTGACCCGCCCTTCTGGCCTTGCCCTTTCGGTTGGGTATTGAGTGATTTCAGCGACGACGATCTGATTCGGCCGAGCCCTCTTTGTCTCCCCATCGGGAATGTAGACTTCTTGAAGAATTCGCTCATCCTCGGGGATGATGTAAGAATAATGCTTGGCCTTCATAAATTTACCCACAACTTTGTGGAACTGCCTTTCCAGAACCCGGATGACCTTTCCTTCCCTTCCTTTCTTCCGGACCGACTCCACCCTCGCCACCACCCGATCCCCATGCATCGCCTCTTTGAGATTTCTCGGACTGATAAAAATATCTTCCCCTCCTGCTGTCTCTGGAATGACGAAACCATATCCATCAGGATGGCACTTGACCTTTCCCACAACCAGATTCATCTTTAAAGGAAGGCCGTAACGATTCCCTCGGATCCGAACGACCTTTCCCTCGTCCGTCAAATCCCTTAATAATGCTTTAGCCTTTTGTCTCTGCTCCTTTTCTAAGCCTAAGCGACGCAGGATCTCTCTTAAGAGAAGTGGTCGATCCTCTTCCTCCATCAATTCAAGAATTTGATCTGCCGAAAGATCTGGCCGTCCCTCCTTCTTCTTTCTTAGATGTTTCAATCTTTTCTTACTCATCGGACTACTCAGGCTCGGTCCTAAATCTCGGGAATGTCAAATGTCAAAGTTCAAAGTTCAAATCAATGACAAATGACAAAACTCAAATTCATTTGAAATTTGAACTTTAGATTTTATTTGACATTTGGATTTTGAAATTTGACATTTCTTATTCAGACTCTTCTCTCAAAACGGCCTTTCTCACCGTCTCGATCACTCCTTTAAAACCCGGGATATTCGGCTCCAAATCCCTCTCCAGCAATTCGATTTCATCCTCTCTTTTTACACCTAATCCTAACTCGATCGCTCGTTTCACCTGCCTCTGTTCCCAGACATCGACTCCTTTGATTTGCGGAAGTGGAGAATAGTATTTTAACACTCCCAATCCAACTACATCCGCAACAATGCGATCTCCAGTTGCAATGATCAGGTTGGCATCGACTGCCCTGCCTTTCCAGGGACCTCCCTCCACCATCACCATCGTCCCGTCCACAATGTTGAGGTCAGGGGTATAGGCCAAGTTCAGTTCTGCAATCACCTCCTCCCAGTGGGCCCGATCAACCAGATAGGGTCTCTGTCTAAAATGCGTCGCCCCGACAAAGTTCTTCAATGCAATACTGTACGTGGAGGATCCGTGGGTTTTGATCACTGGAAGATTGATGATCCGATCAACCTGGAAGAGAGCTTCGGCAACATAAACCCTCTTGAGGAATTGCCCCTGGGGGATCTCGATGGAAACCCATCCCATCTCATCAAACGGAACAAGGGTGGCTTCTACTTCCTCGGCCACCATCTTCACAAAGGTGATGTCCATATTCTTCCGAGTGGGCAGTTTAAAGAAACCCGACATATCACCAACAAGGACCTGACGGGCTCCGGATTCATAAAGGATTTTTGCAACCGCCCTGATCACCTTTGGATTAGTCGTCGTGGGAGGGGGGGAACCATCGAGAATATTGGGTTTGAGAAGGATCGATTTCCCCTGAACATTGAGTTTCTCCATCCCTCCGATGAGATCAATGGCCCTCCTCACCACTGCCTCAACATCTCTGCCGTGAACGATGCTGACCAGTTTCTTCTCTCCCTCCACGAAAACATTTGGCCTTGATGGAAGAATTCCTTTCTTGGGTCGGAAGACGAAAGGCCACCAGTAGGCTCGCCAACGGAAGGTGAAGAGTATCAAGAACGCCAATCCCAGCACGTAGAGGAATGAACGTCGGGGTATACCTTTTAATGCAATCTTCATCCATCTCCCTCTTTTAAAATTTAAAATAAAAAAGGGGCACTCGGCGACCCCTTTTCGCGAACGACAAAGATCTTCCTATCGGAATTTATACTCCCACTCCACCAAAGAACCTCAGCGACCCGAAGAACAGAGGGATGAGGATTGCTGCGAGGATACCCAGGCCAACCACCACAATAATAGGAAGGAGAACCGCCAAAACAGCTTTTCCCGTTGAGATACCATGGATCTCCCTCACACCGAGGATGGTCAGGATCATCGCATAAATACCACCGATGGTGCTCCCAATGAATGGGATGATTCCAAAGAGATATCCACTGAAGGAATAGGAAACGGCACGAAAGGTGGCTTGAAACCCTTTTTTATTTCCCCCGACGATCATGAGACAGAGGTGTGTCACACCGATCCCCATCAACATAGAGAAGACCACTATAAACGGTATAGCAATGGTGATGATGGCGAAGAAGAGACTGGAAGAGAGGGCTGAAAATCTTCCTACAGGGAACCATTGGGAGAAAAAGAACCATTGCCAGAAAATTCCCATCCCGAACCCGATGATCCCGACGATCACCCCGTAGATCAGAGGAGACCAGTATCCCTCTCCTAATGCAGTTTTTTTGAAGAATCGGGTTGAAGAGAAGAGGGCCTCCCGTGTTGTTTTCAAAAAGGCCCAGATGAATCCCTCTCCACTCTCCCATGGAGAATATTTATCCTCTGATGAAATTTCCCTAACTTGCCCTTCGACCGATCGGGCCATTTCCTGGTACTGCAAATACTTGGAAATGACGACCCCACATTTTACGCACTCATCGGTCTCGGTTTGCTCGAATCCGCATTGGGGGCAGGTGATCATCGTTCCCGTGTAAGACTCCCTTTCGTGAACGGGTTCGTGAACAGGTTCGGGTGGAGGGGGGGGGGAGAATTCGAAGGGCTCCGTCATCATAGGCTCCTCTTCTACACTGATCCTTCCTCCAATTTCTTCAAAGGCTTTCACGTATCTCTCCATCTCTTCTTTCGAGCAACCTTTTTTTACGACGATAGGAACCCTTTGGAGTAAACGTTCAGCCTTCTCAGGAGAAAGATTGAACTTTTTCTTAAGCCCCTCAATTAAACGAGCTTCCTCCTCTGGCCCAGCCACAGTCATACCTAAGAAGATCACCTTATAGAGAGCCACTCCCTACCTCCTTTTTCGAAACTATTGAAACTCCCTGCTCCAAAGGGCGGAGCTTCCCGGAAATTCAAAAATATCTTATGCCCACCTGGCGAGGCTTACTGGGCACATCACCTGCCAGGATTGAGAGATAGTTATCATATTTGGCCTAAAACTACAAGAACTATTTATAAAATTAATGGACAGAAATGATGAATATTCGATCATCGGGATAGCGCGGCCATTTGACTAAATTTTTTCTTCATATATAATTCCCACTAACGACGATTAGCGCCGGCCTGTGGAAGGCAGGCTATGCGCTGAGCAGCTATTATGTATGAATTGAGGAGGCGATATATGTTCGCAGCCCGATTGACACAGTTTCTTGGTATCAAATTTAAACAATAATATAATGGGAGAATAAAATGAAAACGAGAATGACTGAACTTTTAGGAATCAAGCATCCCATCATGCTCGCAGGAATGGCCTTCGTGAGTTTACCAAAACTCGTGGCCGCAGTTTCGAATGCCGGGGGTATGGGTATGTTGAATTCCGTCGCCTATGGACCCAGCCAGGTGAGAGATGTTATCAAACAGGTGAAATCCCTCACGGATAAGCCTTTTGGGATAAATGCCACCCTGATATTTCCCAATGCGAGAGAAAATATTGAGATCGCCCTCGAAGAAAAAGTCCCAATTATAAATTATGCGTTGGGGAAAGGAGATTGGATCATTAAAGCAGTCCACGAATACGGTGGTAAGGTTTTGGCAACGGTGGCCATAGAGAAACATGCTCGTCGAGCAGAGATGGACGGAGCAGATGCTCTGGTGGTGACGGGTCACGAGGCAGCAGCCCATGGAGCAGATACAGGCACATTAGTATTAATCCCTTTGATCGCCCGTCAAACAAAACTTCCAATGATCGCGGCCGGTGGTTTTTGTGACGGTAGGGGATTGGCAGCCGCTTTGGTCTTGGGGGCGGATGGAATCTCCATGGGGACCCGGTTTATGTTGACCCAGGAATGCGAAATGCACGAAAAAGCAAAAGAGCTTTCTCTAAAAGCAACGGTGGAAGATACCATCTGCTCTGATAAGATTGATGGTTTGCCTGGAAGATGGCTCAAGAATCCGGCAGCGATGAAGATGGCAGAGGGGAGGCCCTCAATCCTTCAGGCACTCTCCAGTGCCCTGCGCATTAAAAGAATGATCGATGTACCCTTTTTTAAACTTTTCTTGGGGGGCCTCAAACAGCGAGGTGTTCAGGATCTTGCTCGCCAGGCACTCAGCCTCAAAGGGCTGAAGGTTGCTATTGACAACGGCGATTTAGAAAATGGAGTGTTGCCCATGAGCCAAGCCATCGGTTTGATAAAAGATTTGGCTACTTGCAAAGAAGTTATTGAGCGAACCGTTGCAGAAGCTGAGGAATGGGTGAGGGCTGTAAGGGAAAAATTCATTCCCTGAGCACCGCAACGTAAAAGAAGAATTCGATACTGAGCCCTGAGCCACTGTAGTTGACGATGGGGGTCCCACCCGTAGATCGGTGAAACCTTCGCTTAACACTTGAAACCATGAACCTTTGAACCCTGTTTGGAGAGACAACAAAATGATATGGCGAAATTTAGAGCATTCGGAAGTTAAAGCTACACGCTACCGGGCCCACGGTGGGGGCGTGGCGCACATGATTCTGGATACCCACCACCTGCAAAGCCTGATGTTCCTCGCCCACGCCTCGTTGGCCCCGGGGAAAAAGCTCATTGGCCATGTAGATCCCATGGAAGAAATCTACATGATCCAGAGGGGCCGTGGCCGCATGCAGGTAGGTGATGAGGATCGTGAAGTTCTACCCGGAGATGCGATACACATCCCCATCGGTCATTTCCATGAGTTGACCAACATCGGAGAGGAGGAGCTTACCATACTGGTGGTCGCTGGGCTTATTCCGGCATAGAATATGGACGAACAACCTTCACTCTTCCCTTCTCCCCGTAGAGACAGCGTCGTAATCAACGAGAAAGTACTTCCGTTACAACACAGAACAGGCGGTCGGGTGACGAAGCTTTAGACCTGCCTGCGCGTAGCCTGCTTGCGCTAAAGCTTCAGCGTAGGCAAGCCGCTTCGGCGAAGGCAGGGCGGAAACCTTTCATCGCTCAGCTTCGGGGCTCCAAGCCGATGAAAAGAATCCTATTTCTAAGAAGGCCGATTACCCATGAATCTAAACGACTGCATTCTAAAGCTGAGGAGCCTGACTGCCTGTTCCGACGGAATCTACCTCCATCATGATTACGACACAGTCTCGTGGGGGAGAGGGTGAGGGGTCTTTTTGACGTTTGCAATTGGAAGCTGTTTGGAATTTGGCCTGCCTGCGGCAAGCAGGGATTTGATTATTGGAATTTAGCTGAATGGACAGGATTAATCTTTCTTTCTTTCCTTAAGGAGGGCAATCTCTTTTTTGAATGCCTTAAGTTCCTCCAGAAACCCCCACTTCGCCATGATCCAAATGGTTCGCCCTTCGGCATCCATCTTCTTAAATTGATTGATTTCAGAATTGGGCAGTACCTCAAGGATTTGACTGATTCCTTGGCTGTCGGAAGAAAACAGGCGGGCGACTTCATAAGCAATCAGCCCCACATTCGCCTTCCGATTATTTGAGAAAGATCTTTGAATCAAAACAATTCGGACGGGAATGCCTTCCCGAGTGCCCTTCCCTGGAGAAGCTCCTGTTTGATCCACAGGATGTCTTACCTTTACTTCCCCCACCTGCATCAAATCCAAAGTGGAAGGGGAGACTGTAACCGTGATTGTATGAGAACATGTGTCTTGGGGAAGTTCATAAAATAAAAGAAGGGTTTTAAAGAGACCTGCTCCCAGAGGTGAGCTGTAGGTTTTGTTCAGAAACTCTAATAGGCATGATCCAACTTCATTGGAAAGGACCTGTGAGAGGTCTATAATTTGAGTAATCATCTCTTGCTTTTTCAGTTCATCCTTTTCCTTATCCTCTTCGATGGACAGTCGAGCATACTTCTCTTCAACGGATTGTTTACTTTGGCGCAGACAATCTCGAAACTCCTGGCAATCTCGGCACTCAGGCTTTGTTTGGATCATGGTGAGTCCGCTGGGAAGCACAACTTCTTTTATTGAACCGAAGCATTCCTTTCCTTCCAACTGACTCCTCCTCTATTCACCTTAACGTTGCATAAACTTTTGACGATACGGACATGGGCAAGCCGTTCTGAGAGGCTTCGAGGCGAACCTTTGGCCGAATCGGCACTCTCGTCCCCTTCCCCTGCTGGAATTCACTTGGAGTGATGTCCTCCGATACCCTTAAATTCTCAAAACAACCGCCTTCCGAAGCCTTGAAGGGCGGTTTGCCCGTGCCTGCACGCCGTAGTGCCTGCCTTCGCCGGAGCGGCCTCGCGCAGGCAGGCGTTTCGGCACGCAGGCGTGTCCGTTTTGCAACTGTCAGGTTCACTAACGAAGTTTTTCCGTTCGGGGTGATCCCATTCAATCCTTTTTATATTTCCAGAGCCAAAGGAGGCCGATGACGATCAGAAGGACAGGCAAAAAGTAGGTCTTGATGACCACAGGAATCGAGATGTGGATAGAATAATACTTTGCCCCTAAGATGAAGATTCCAATGATCGTTGTAACCCAAGCGGGCAGGCTTTTTGTGTTTCGAAAAAGGCCTCCTATCCCAAGGGCAACGACCACCCACGGCCATCCTTCCCTCAGCCCATATCCCGTACCCATTCGATCTAAGAGGATCAGTACTCCCATCACGATTAGGGCTAACGCCAGACCCATCTTCATCCTCCTTTCTTTTTACCCCGTGGCTGTATGTAACCCCCCACCCTCAGCCTCCATCCTCCCCTCTTGCACCGAGATCCAAAGGTGGTGAAAATATCCTCCTCTATCTTTGAGGGCATAGATGGGGCTCCTCCGCCTCCGGTGATGATATAGAGAATGTCATCCTTCTCTCTTCGGTCATATCGGTGATCATCCGCATTTCTCATCCATCTTACCCTAAAAAGATCCTTCCCGGAATTTTGCATACATTTTCCTTGAAATTTTCCGAAGGATCGTTATATTTTTGTCTTAAATTATACTTTCCATACACCATTTTAAAGAAAAAGGCAATTCACTCTGTTGTTGAATTAGATTCTGGACTTAAAATCGCCTTTCCTTTATCATGAAAAATGAGGGAGGGCACTCAGTCAATTGGATTTCAATACAACTGTCCATGACGGCTTCGTCTCCCGCGAACGATGAAAATGGTCTTTAGGTTAGGGCTTGGAAGCCCGTTTGGTTTAGGGTCAAGGGGTTAAGGTTCAAGATTTAAATACCAACCACATAACCCATTGACAAAACTGGTATCCTTACCCTAACCTTCCAACCAAAGACTTTTATTTTCTACGTAACAACAGGGCTCATCACGATGCCTCAAAGGAAAGGAGATTATATGGATCCCAAATTAGTCAAACAGTTTATTTTCTTTCTGGTCCTCCTCTTTGGCTGGACCATCGTCATCCTATGGGTGGGGTCCAAATAGTTTAAGCTCAGAGTTTTGAGCCTGGAGTTCGGAGCATCGAAACTGTGTACCCCGAACTGATTACTCCGAACTAAATAAAGAAAGGGGTGACTTTATGTTGAAAAAGAAATCTCTTTTCATTTTAGTCTTCTCCTTTTCGTCCCTCATTTTTTGTCTATCCTTTGCCTCTTCCAAGAAAGAAACCATTCTTAAAGGAGAAGCCTCTTGTTACCAGTGTCACGAAGAGATCAAATCGCTCAAGGTGGGAAATAGGCATGCATCTCTCCCCTGTGCAAATTGCCATAGCAGACTTGCAGAGCACCTCAAAGACCCGGAAAAAAATCCTGAAACGAATTTAGAATTATCTCTGTGTGGTGGCTGCCATCGATTTCAATATGGGACCTTCATGTCGGTCAATCTGAAATCAAAGGCCAAGGTCGAGAAAGCCACGACGACAAGCCGATCTCCGACTTTTGACAAATTGATGACACCCCACGGCTTCACAAAGGAACATGATGAACCCAGATCTCACGTCTTCATGCTCATCGACCACCTCTTAGTGGACAGAGCCTATGGAGGAAGGTTCCAACTAAAAAGCTGGAAAGAGATTACAAATCCAGGGAAAGTTTGGGATGTATTGGTCGATACGGGAAAAGAGTTGCCTCAGACAGCAAGAGCAGGGAATACGGTCTGCCTGACTTGCAAGACCACCGATACCATTTTGAAGTGGCCTTATATGGGTGATCCACACCCTGCAACAGATTTGAAGAGGGGAGGAAACCCCGGGGCGATCTACCTGGTCAAAAAGTACCTCAAGAACCCAATGGGTTGTATTCATTGCCATGATCCCCATGCAGCAAAACCAAGGTTAGTGCGGGATGCCTTGATTCAGGCTATTGTGGACCGGAGGGAAGGAACCTACCCCTATGACAAAGAGAAGAGTAAAAAAGTGACAGTGACAAAGATAGAATTTCAACGAGGTGACAAACCCTTCAGGGCGATCGGAATCCTTAACAAGCCAGATTCCACTCTTCTTTGCGCTCAATGCCATGTGGAATATGCCTGCAATCCGGGGTTTGATCCAAAGACTGATGCGGCCATCGGGATGGACGATCAAAGAACCAACTACTTCCCATGGGTGAATGTGTTTGACGTCCTGAAAAGGTATACAGAAATCGGCTTCAAGGATTTTAAACATGGTGTCACAGGGGCACCTTTGACAAAACTTCAACACCCGGAGACCGAGACTTTCTGGGGGAGCAGGCACGAACAGGCGGGGGTAGAATGCAAGGATTGCCATATGCCCAAGGTTAAAGATAAAAGCGGGAAAACCTCTACCTTCCACGGACAGAAAAGTGCCAGATACATGCTCAGAGATACCTGTGTCCGTTGTCATTCCTATTGGTCTCAGGAGGAAGCCGAGTATCAGGTTGATGCCATCCAGAATTACATCCGAGGAAAAATGAGAAAGGCTGAATTCTGGTTGGGACAATTGATCGAAACTTACACCCGAGCAAAGGACCTCGGTGTGAAAGATCAAACACTGAGAGAGGTGTGGCCATTTCATGACAAGGCCCATATCCTATGGGAGTGGTGGACAGCTGAGAACAGCGATGGTTTCCACAATCCTGAACAGGCAAGGGAATCATTGGCCCAGTCAATCAATGCCTCCCAGGAAGGGATCAAACTCTTAGAGAAGGCGATGGAAGAGAAGAGGAAATAAAAGGTTGAGGTTAAGGCTGAGGTTTAGAGAGAGGATTTGATCCTTCCAAAAAAATGTGATAAAAAGTATATATACGATCACGTTATTTTTGACGGCGCCCACGTAGCTCAATGGTAGAGCTGCTGATTTGTAATCAGCGGGTTGGCGGTTCAAATCCGTCCGTGGGCTCCATGATTTGTTTCACTTGCGACCACTGTAGCGGAGTGAGTTGTTAACCGATGAGGCCCCTCGATACAAGCCCCGACGCTGAAAAATACAGATCGAAATCTTTCGACGCATGGAGCCCGAAGGGCGTCTTCAGTCCGCTGCTCTCCTTTCCGAGACCTGCCGAACCCTTCTGGCGGAAGGAATTCGCAAACGCCATCCGACCTACAACGAAGAACAGGTCAGGCTGGCGCTCATCCGATGTCTCCTTCAAGAAGATCTTTTTCTGTCCAAAACCTCCAGTTGTCACTTTGCCTTTTTTGTCCCTTTGGAGCCCTGGATTCTATCGTTGGGAAGATGATCTGATTTCCATCAATTCTTTTGCCTGGTCTTTGAAGTGATGGATTTATAAGCGGCGGGTTGGCCGCTTTTGTTCTTGGGTTTTTGGCAGGGAGATAAGAGCGGTCAATCTCATGGTCAATTGATCCATTGGATGGAAATTCGTTCCTTCAGCTTCTTGAACTCGGGATCACCCGTGACAAGGGTAGCGTTCAATTTCGCTGATAGGGCGACAGCAAAACAATCCGCATAAGCAATCCGATACTTCCCCTTCAGTTTCGCTGCTTCATAGGCGAAGTCTCTATTGACCTCGACCATCTGAATCGGAAATTTATCCAGTTGAAGGATGACCTTTTCGGCCTCGGCAACGCCTCCCTCCCTCATGGTGTTGTAATAGACCTCACCCCAGTTCACCACGCTCATGTACGCTTTTGCTTTGCCTTGGATAAGTTGCCTCAATAGCCGTGCCACTCGATCTGCGCCCGCCTCGTCTTCAAAGTAAGCGATCATGGCGTAGCTGTCTAAGACGTATCGTTTCATTGCTTTGCTTCCCTCTTCCTGTCCTCGATCAGAGACTTTAGTACTCTCCCTTTGGTTTTCAACATGCCTCGACCTTCTTCCACCGGGTCTCGAACCAAAGGCTCAAGGATGATCCGGTTCTTCCCACCATAAACACGAAGAGCGGTCCCTCTTTCAATTTGATATTTTCTTCTCAGTGATACCGGGATGAGAACTTGGCCCTTCACCGTAGCTTTCACGACGTCCATGGCAATCACCTCCGTATTACCTTTTTTAAATATATGTATTACAATCTGATCTCTTTGTCAACCACTGTTTCAGTACGGATATTCCCGCTATTCCCTATGCGCCACCTGTCCTCCGTAGTTCCGCAAGGCGGGACGAAGGATGGATGCGCCATGCTCCATGCGAATCTCTGAGAGAGGCAGAGGTCGGGAAACCGAAATCGAATTGGGAGCTACAAGAGTTGTTGGGATTGACCGCTCTCATTATGGATTCTTGGAAGGGAGACAATCAATATGAAAAACCGGGGATCCATAAGAAAAAAAGCACCTTGTCCTTTTCGTGGATCGAGGGGTTTCTGGAGAATCGGCACCTCGGGAGATAGACTGTGAAAGGAAGTTGAAGTAATCCTAAGAAGACCCTCGATGCCCTTTTGGGTTCAATGGTTAAGTTGTTACTCTGGAAGTTCTATTTTTCCGGATTCGTAGCCTTTTCGTTTCCACTCCCTCCCAGAATTCTCGGTGTGAGATACCTCCCACGGTCTGAATTTGATGCCTCGCGGCAGCCAGAATCTTCTGTAACCGGGGGGAATAAGCAAGTAATAACCGCTCTATTTCTTCTTCGTCCTCCATGGAAAGCAGAACTCCCACTGGCTTCCCATTTCGGGTAACGATCACAGGTCCTCCTTTCGACTCTCTCAAAAATGAACTAAATTTTGATTTCACGTCTGCGACGGATGCGATTTTCATAATCTAATCTCCTCTCCACCAATAAAAAGACGGTTTCCTTTCTTGATGCCAATGGCCAGGATATAGACTTCATGATGTTCCATATCTACTCCATAAAATACACGGAAACGGTTATCAGGACCAAACCGAAGTTCCCATTCTCCTTCAAAGTTAACGGGCCGTTTCAAGGGTTTTCGATTTCTTGTTTCAACGGTAGGCTCAAACTTCAACTGATTCTCAATCTCAGTGCGAATCAGTGAATAATGCTTTGGTTCAATTGCTTTCAAATGCTGGTTGACTTGAGGTGCGTAGACCAGTCTATATGGAGCTCCTCTTTTCATGACCATAATTATAGTCACATTTTATTATCCTGTCAACCCTCATTACCAAAATCCAGGCTGGGGATTCGGGTTGTAGATTTCACATTCCGCAGTCCGCATTCTGCAATCCGCAATTGAAGCGCCCCTGTTGTGCTTCCCAGGAAGCGATGGACAAAGATTGCTACGGTCGATGAGGAAGTGCCCCTTAAAGATCAGAAGACCGCCCTCCTGGAGCGGCGGATATCGAACCTGGAGATAGTTATAGTTATTGTTTTGTGCAGTTACGCTATACGCCATGCGCTTTGCGAGCTTCTGGTAGTTACCCCTTGCGCCTGACGCCTTACGCCTCGCGATTTCTTACCCTATGCGCTATGCTCCATGCGCCATGCGAGTATCTGAGAGAGGCCGAGGTCGGGAAACCAAAATCGAATTGGGAGTTACAAGAGTTGTTGGGATTGACCGCTCTCATTATGGATTCTTGGAAGGGAGACAATCAATATGAAAAACCGGGGATCATAAGAAAAAAAGCACCTTGTCCTTTTTGGTTCAACTGGCAAGTTGTTTTAGAACCTACGTCCCCTTCTTGACGTCCCCTTCTTGAATCCGCTTCAGGCGTATCTGCAAGGATGATCTGATGGGCCTCAGGTATTTCAACGAGGCGATTCCGGACACTGTTCATATCGTTTTTACTACTTCAGCAATGACTTTTCCCAACTCCTCAGTGGTAGCACGACCTCCCAAATCAGGAGTCCTTATATTTTTATCTGCAATGACTGTTTCGATGGCATCTTCAACAACTTTTGCTGCCTCGGGATAGCCAAGATGTTCAAGCATCATCGCCCCAGACCATATCTGCCCGATCGGGTTAGCGATACCCTTGCCGGAGATATCCGGAGCAGAACCGTGCACCGGCTCAAACATTGAAGGAAAATCTTTCTCAGGATTGAGATTCGCAGAGGGGGCCACGCCCAGGCTTCCTGCTATTGCCGGTCCAAGATCTGAAAGGATGTCACCAAACAGATTGCTTCCAACGACGATATCAAACTTCTCGGGATGGAGTACGAACGTGGCAGCAAGGTTATCGATGTGATATTGGTCAGTTCTTATTTCTGGGTATTTTGCGGACATTTCTTTGAATATTTCATCCCAGTAAGTCATGGTGTACACGATCCCATTTGACTTGGTGGCTGACGTGAGGTGTTTCTTAGGCCGCTTTTTGGCCAGTTCAAATGCAAACCTCATCACCCTTTCGACACCCCTACGGGTAAAGATAGACTCCTGAACAACCATTTCCTGGTCAGTTCCAGCATATATCTTTCCGCCCACATTCGAATATTCTCCCTCAATATTCTCTCTTACCACGTAGAAATCTATGTCTTCTGGCGTGATGTTTCTCAACGGACTCGTGACGCCCCTTAGAAGTCTCACCGGTCTGAGGTTTACATATTGATGAAATGTTCTTCTGATAGGAATGAGTAAACCCCAGAGAGAGACATGATCTGGTACACTCGGATCACCCACCGCTCCAAGAAAGATGGAATCAAACTCTTTTAGAATCTCCAATCCATTGGATGGCATCATTTGACCTTTTAACGCATAGTGCTCACAACTCCACGGGAAAATTTGCCATTCAAGCCTAAAACCAAATCTTTTGCTAACCGCATCGAGCACCCGCATGCCCTCCGGTACCACCTCTTTACCGATACCGTCCCCTGGGATGACAGCAATTTTGTACATAAGTTCTCCTTTTAACACAATGAACACTAAGAGCTTATCCGTAAATAATATTTGACCTTTGTGGCGTTAAGTGATATAAACCGGCCATGGGGGCTATAAAATCATGGACGGTGTCAGATGAGCTTTGGAAGCGGGTTGAACCGCTGATCCCA
>Ga0315279_10004880_pt1 | contig 17773 bp, 19 predicted proteins | sample YL17G06_20_MG_FD_203694 | JGI IMG/M metagenome (GOLD analysis project Ga0315279, IMG submission 203694) | Sediment microbial communities from Yellowstone Lake, YNP, Wyoming, USA - YL17G06_20 | ecosystem: Environmental > Aquatic > Freshwater > Lake > Sediment | place: USA: Wyoming | collected... | reverse complement strand
TCAAGAGAAAAAGCCTGATTTGGATAAGCGATTGCTAATGACAGCTGCTGTTGACCTTGATGCACTGCTTAATACTTATACTTCTTTTTTGACTCAAGGGGGTAAGAATCTATTGACCAATCCCTTAGTTGTATTAAGGTAGAATCCTATTAACTATTTCTTTAACGATTCTGGCGATGGAGAGGCAGGCGGTAAGACCAGGGGATTCGATACCGATAAGATTAATAAACCCGGAAAGTCCATGTGAGGATTCGTCTTTTATAATAAAATCCCTAAAGCCATCTTCGGGACCTTGCAGTTTAGGCCTTATCCCAGCCATATCAGGAGTTAGGTCTTCTAATTGAATAAAAGGCAGGGACTTGCGCACACTTTCATAAAAAATTCCTCTCTTAGATTCATCTATATTATAATCTATTTTATCTATGTATTCATCATCAGGCCCTAAACGCAGGCCGCCACCCAAATCCAAAATAGCGTGTATCCCTAAACCTGCTCTACCCTCAAGAGGCACAGGATATACCAATCTAGAGATGAATTGAGCCTTCGTGTTCTTTACTCTAAAATAATCGCCTTTGCAGTATTTTAATTTATATTCATCCTCAACTAGGCCAACCATCGCTGCTACTTTATCTGAAGATAGCCCTGCAGAATTAATGAGTATGCGTGTTGTGAATTCAAAAATCCCCTCTCTTTTATCTTCTACCCTAAGTTTATACTCATCTTTAACTTTATCTATGCCTATTAATTTCGTGTTGTAAGCAATATGTCCATTCCTGCTTTCAAATGCCCTAACTAAATTTTTCATTAAACTATGAGAATCAAGAATACCTGTTGATGGCGAATATACGGCGGCCTTAGCTTCAACCTGCGGTTCAAGAGAATTTAACTTATTCTTAGACAGAAAACTTAAGTCTGTGACGCCGTTGTCTAATCCTCTTTTTAGAAGATTTTCTAAATCCTTAACCTCATTTTGAGCAATCGCCACAATAAGTTTTCCTATTTTTTTATGGGGAATGTTATTTCGGCTACAGAATTCATAAAGTAGGTATCTGCCTTCAATACAAGTCTTTGTTTTAAGAGACTCTTTGGGATAATAAATCCCCGCATGGATAACCTCGCTATTCCTGGAGCTTATCCCTTGGCCAAAAGAAGATTCCTGCTCAATAACCATGATATCTTTATAGGTTTTAGACAATTCTCTAGCCACAGCCAAACCCACAACTCCAGCGCCGACAATAGTGATATCTATTTTTTCCATAACTTGTATTATAACAAAAAAACGCCCCAATACAACTGGGGCATTTTCTTTGATAATAAAAATAGTCGTTATATTGAATCCTAAAACTATACCAACCCCTGTTCCAACATGGCCTCAGCCACTTTTACAAAACCAGCAATATTTGCGCCATTGACATAATTTATGTACTTATCTTCTTTGCCGAATCTTACGCACTGTTCATGGATGGCTATCATAATCTCGCGTAATTTTTTATCCACCTCTTCGCGTGACCAGGATAGCCTCATGCTGTTCTGGGTCATTTCCAGTCCAGAGGTAGCTACCCCGCCGGCGTTAGCTGCCTTAGCCGGGGCGTATAAAATCTTTGCCTTCTGAAACACCCTTACGCCTTCCGGCGTAGTCGGCATATTCGCCCCTTCACCCACAGCCATACAACCGTTTTTGACCAGCATCTTGGCATCGTTTTCATCTATCTCATTCTGGGTGGCAGAAGGAAAAGCGATATCGCATTTGACAGCCCAGGGATTCTTATTTTCAAAATATTTACAATTGAATTCCCTGGCGCATTCCTTTATCCGGCCGCGCCGCACATTCTTAAGCTCAAGAACACATTTTAATTCCTTATGGTCAATACCTGCCGCATCGTAAATAAACCCGTTGGAATCCGACATCGTCACTACCTTTGCCCCTAACTGAACTAACTTTTCTACCGTGTATTGCGCAACATTACCCGCACCAGACACTGCACAGACCTTACCTTTCAGGGATTCCCCCCTTGTCTTTAACATCTGTTCCACAAAATAGACGCAACCATAACCAGTAGCCTCAGGCCGGATTAAGCTTCCGCCCCAATTTAAGCCCTTGCCGGTTAAGACCCCGGTAAACTCATTGCGCAGCTTCTTGTATTGTCCGAACATATACCCGATCTCACGTCCAGCCACCCCGATATCTCCGGCAGGCACATCTGTATCCGGACCAATATGCCTGAATAACTCATTCATAAAGCTCTGGCAGAATTTCATTACCTCATTATCTGACTTTCCCTTGGGGTCAAAATCCGAACCGCCTTTACCGCCACCCATAGGAAGCGTAGTTAAACTATTCTTAAAAACCTGCTCAAAGGCTAAGAATTTCAAAATACTTAAGTTGACGCTGGGATGAAATCGAAGGCCGCCTTTGTAGGGACCAATGGCGCTGTTCATCTCAATACGATATCCCCTATTGATCTGGACTTCCCCCTTATCATCTAACCAAGGGACACGGAAGATGATCACCCTTTCCGGTTCAGTCATTCTTTCCAGAATTTTGGCTTTCTGATATTTGGGATTCCTTTCGATAAACGGCATGACTGATTCCACTACCTCTCGCACTGCTTGGTGAAACTCAACCTCACCCGGATTCCTCCTAATCACCCCTGCCATAAATTCTTCAACTTTCTTTAGCATGTCTCCTCCCTATTTTAAATCTTACGCATTTTATGCTTATTTTTTAGGCATACAGGAATAAAAAAAGACGTCTGCCATTGATTAAAATGGTAGACGCCTTTGTCTTGCCAGGTTACTAATCATAACACAAAAAATTATTTTCTCAAGGATTTTCTATATTAATGTTTCTATGCCTTTTTATCCTTTATATCTTTAGTTAAAATTATTGCCTCGGCAATCTCACGCATGGATTTGCGGCTATCCATACTCTGTTTTTGAATTAATCTATATGCCTCAGAGGGCAAAACATTTGCCTCTTGCGAAAGGATATCCTTTGCCCGTTCAATGAGCTTGCGAGTAGTTAAGGCTTCTTCAGCGCTACGCGCCCGAAGGTCCAGTTCTGCATTCTCAATGGCTAAGGCAGTCTGGTTAGCTAAAGCCGTAAGAAGATCTAACTCATGTTTTGAGAATTTATGTTTTTGGGAGGTGTAACAGTTAAGCACGCCAATTACCCTTTCCTTAACAGCCAAGGGTACACTGGCTAAAGAACAGAGCCTTTCTTTTTGAGCAATATCTCTATTTAGGTAACGTTCATCCTTTCTGACATCTAAAACGCAGACAGGTTTATTCTCTTTAGCTACCTTACCGGCAATGCCCTCGCCTAACTTTATATTTGGCTTCTTATTGTAGGCCTCACAGATAGATTGCGTGGCGCGCACTACCAGCTCTTTAGTGTTAGGGTCTAAGAGCATCAAGGAAGAGATTTTAGAATTCATTATCTCTGCAGTAACCTGGACTACCAGCCGCAGGAGTTCTTCTAAATATAAGCCCGAAGTAATCAGGTTAGCGACTTTAGAGAGCGCCTCAATCTCTTTTAGATAAAGTTGGTAGTTTTCTTTTTTTACTGCCTTGGGCATTATAATATCGGTAAATATTTATCTATCTCGTATTGCGTAACCTGGGCCTTGTACTCATCCCACTCTAATTTTTTGTTACGGATGAAAAAATGAAATAACTCCTCGCCGAGAGTGCTCTTTACCAGTTCTGACTTCTCAGTGAGTTTAATTGCCTCCAGTAAATCCTCTGGCAGGGATTTAATCTTGGCGCGCTCCCTCTGCTCTTGTGTCATATGATAGATATTATCATTAGCCGGGTCTGCCAAAGCATAACCTTTTTCAATGCCTTCCAGGCCTGCTGCCAGCATCACTGAAAATGCCAGGTAGGGGTTACAGGCAGGGTCAGGCACCCGGTATTCCAGGCGAGTAGATTTTTCTTTCCCGGGCTTATACATCGGAACGCGGATTAAGCTAGAGCGGTTCATCTGCGCCCAGCAGATATAAACCGGCGCCTCATAACCCGGCACCAGGCGCTTGTAAGAATTAACCCACTGGTTTGTTACCGAAGTAATTTCTGGGGCATGTTTAAGCAGCCCAGCAATAAATTGCTTGGCGATTTTGGAAAGATGATATTTATCCTTTTTGTCAAAAAAGGCATTTTGCTGAGCGCCTTTAAAGAGTGACTGGTGGGTATGCATGCCTGAGCCGTTTATCCCATAGACCGGCTTAGGCATAAATGAGGCGTGCAGGCCTTTTGCCTGGGCAATCTCCTTAGCCACTAACCTATAAGTCATCACATTATCTGCCATAGAAAGCGCATCAGTGTAACGTAAATCAATTTCGTGCTGGCTTGAGGCTACTTCATGATGGCTGTATTCCACCACAATCCCTAAGTCTTCCAGGGCGCTTACAGTTTCATTGCGCACGCTCTGCGCCACATCCAGGGGCGTTAAATCAAAATACCCGCCCTTATCCAGGACAATGGTATTTTTCGGATTATTAAAATAAAAATATTCCAGCTCCGGCCCTACATAATAGATAAATCCCATTTTTTTTGCCCTGGCTAAATTCTTTTTTAATATATAGCGCGGGTCTCCCTCAAAAGGCGTGCCCTTCGGGGTATAGATATCGCAAAACATCCGAGCTACTGGCTCCTTATCCTCCCAGGGCAGTATGGCAAATGTAGTCGGGTCGGGACGGGCAATCATATCGGATTCTTCGATGCGCGCAAAACCTTCAATGGAAGAGCCATCAAAACCCATGCCATCCCCTAAGGCACGCGGCAATTCCTCCACGGTTATAGTAAAGCCCTTTAAGAAACCTAAGACATCCGTAAACCATAACCTTATATATCTTACCTTATGTTCCTTGACCAGCTTTATCACCTCTCTGTTTGTCTTGGCTTTTATTTTATTCATTTCTTCCTCCGACTTGTCTTCAGGAAATTTCCGATTCTTACCAACGCCTCTTTCAAATTATCCATACTACAGGTATAAGATATACGTACATAATTTGTGTATTTTTGGCCAAAGGCATCACCCGGAACAACTGCGACCTTCTGCTCCTTAAGTAATCTTTCTGCAAAATCCAGGGCAGCCAGGCCGGTCTTTTTTATAGATGCGAAACAATAAAATGCGCCATTAGGCCTGATGCAATCCAAGCCTAAATTATTCAATTCAGCAAGCACTAATTCCCTGCGCCTCTTATATTCGCGTTTCATTTCCTCAACAGATTTTCTTCCTGCTTCTATTGCCTCGCAGGCAGCCATCTGGCTGGTAATAGAAACGCACATAATGGTGTATTGATGAATCTTGGTCATTGCCGCGATTAAATCTTGCGGCCCGCAGACAAAACCCACGCGCCATCCGGTCATCGCAAAGGATTTGGAGAATCCATTAAGATAAATGGTATGGTTTCTTGCACCAGAGAGCGTAGCAAAAGGCGTGTGCTCAAAATCATAAGTCAGCTCGCCATAAATCTCATCGGAAATACAGAGCAACTTATGTTTTAAAATAACCTTTTTTATAGCCTCTAATTCTTTCTTGGTATAAGAAATCCCTGTAGGGTTGGCCGGGTAATTTAAAATTATGGCTTTGACTTTTTTGTCAACGGCCTTCTCTATTTTTTTGGGCGTAATCTTAAAGTTTTGTTCTTCGCTGTCTATATATACAGGTATACCACCGGCTAATTCTACTAACGGCCCGTAAGAGACATAACTGGGTTGCGGGATTAAAATCTTATCTCCGGGATTTATAATCGCGCGCAGGCTCAAATCAAATGCCTCGCTTACCCCCACAGTAATCAGGATTTCTTCATCCGGGCAATATTCTAAAGCGTATCTGTTTTTTAAGTAGCGGGCTATGCTTAAGCGTAATTTATAAAGTCCCTTATTTGAGGTATAGGAGGTGAAACCCTCCTCTAGAGAATAAATCCCTGCCTCGCGGATCTGCCAGGGAGTAACAAAATCCGGCTCTCCCACGCCAAGAGAGATAACCTCCTTCATACCGAGCACTAAATCAAAAAACGCCCGGATACCCGAAGGCTGCATCGCCTCAACTTTTTTAGAAATAATTTCTTTCATTTCAGCTATCAGCTATCAGCTATCAGCTATCAGCTGAAGGCTGAAAGCTGAAGGCTGAAAGCTGCATTTAATACGATATAGCTATTCTCTTATTCTCTTCCCTGTGCTTTAAAATAACCCCGTCTTCCTTGTATTTCTTCAGTAAAAAGTGCGTCACTGTGCCCCTGATATTCTCCATAGGGGCGAGTTTTTCTGCTACGAACCTGGCAACAGTATGCAAATCCTTTCCTTCAATAATCAAGAGTAAATCATAGGTGCCCGAAACCAGATAAGAACTGGAAACCTCAGGGAATGAATATATGCGCTCGGCAATTTTATCAAATCCCACGTCCTTCTGCGGCACAATATTCACTTCTATCAAAGCCCGCACACTTGAATCAGTATCCTTAATTAAATCTTTGTTGATAACTGCCTTATACTTTAAGATTACGCCTTCCTTTTCATATTTCTTGATGGCCTGCTTGATATTTTCTGGTTTCTTTTTTAACATCTTGGCCAACTCTTGCGGAGTTATCCGCGCATCTTTCTCTAAAACCTCTAATATATCGTCCATTTCCTCATCTCCTCCTTTTAAATGTAGCATATTTTTGGACCCTGCCTTTTGTGTTCAGACCTCTTAATCATTTTTTTGACTTTATTTACTCTATCTTGCGAGAGGACTTGACTCTTCCTATTCTCCATGCGCTCTAATATATCGTCCAATTCAGGATAGGTTATACCCATCTCGCCCTCATCAGTTTGACCTGGCCAAAGGCCAGCGGTAGGCGGCTTGGTAATTATACGTTCGGGAATTCCTAATCTTCTAGCTAATTTTCTTACCTCTTTCTTTAATAAATCTCCTATGGGTAATATATCCGTTGCTCCATCGCCGTGCTTAGTAAAATAGCCTACCATAAGCTCTGATTTATTCCCTGTGCCGCAGACCAAATAATTAAGTTTATTGGCAAAATAATAAAGCAGCAACATCCTGAGTCGCGGCTTAAGATTGTTTTTAGCTAAATTACCCGCGCTGGGCAAAACCTTAATTAAGCTATGATAAACCCTTGATAAATCCAGCAGCCTTGTCTTAATCCCAAGCTTCCTAGCTACCAGCCTGGCATCTTGTAAATCCGCAAGGCTAGACTGGCACGGTAAAATCAAAGCGAGGAGTCTATTCTTACCCAGGGCTTCTTTTACCAGGCTGGCTACCAGAGCAGAATCTACGCCTCCTGAAAGCCCCAAAACAACCCCCCTTGCGCCTGCCTTCTTTACTTGTTTTTTAATCCAATTAACAATTTTTGTCTTCATCTTCACTTATCTTATCACACCCAAAAAATTGGGTCAAGGGTATATTGAGGAATCTATCTATTTCGACTTTATAGCTAAGACTTTGATAAAATCAGCTGCGTCTTCTATTTTGTCTGTCACGCCCTCCAAATATTCAGCCAACTGATAGCATAACAGGAGACCCGTTGGCTCTAAGCTCGCATGTATGATGGCCCCAATAAGGAGTTTCTTGCGGTCATCTGCCTCATGTTCAATACGGTCAACTGCCTCGCAATCAGCGAGCGCCTTCTTTAGGTCATTCTTGGAAATACTCTGGATTGCCTCTCTAAGCTTAGTAATCGAAGTAAAGATTAATTCTGTGGCGCTGGATATATTCTCTAAAACATTTTGTGGGGGCCTTTGTTCAATAAAGCCCAGGATTCTGGCTGCGCCGTTTGTCCAGTCAGCAATTTTATCTAAGGTCTTTACAAAGTGCATCAGGTCCTCTCTGTCGGGCGGCATAAGCAGGCTTTCAGAAAGTTCAGCGACCATCTTTGACCTTAAGATATCTGCCTGATGCTCGCCATTGCGTACATTTTCAATCGCTTGAGTTTTTAAGTTTATGTCTCCCTGAATAAATGCCTTGATTGCCTCTGCAAAATAGGAGACGGTCTTATAGGTCTCCTCCACATGCCTCTGGGCATCCTGTAATATAGACTGCTCTTCTTCCATGCCAAGCCAACCTAAAATATTCCTTATCTCTCTCATCTTTAACCTCCTATTTTCACAAAAACAAGGATACCTTTAAGTACCAGAAAACTAATTATACCGGAAACAAAAGGCGTAGCTAACCAGCAGATAATTATCTCTCTCATTATGCGCAGATTCAAAACCCTAACTCCCCTGACTAATCCCACCCCAAAAATTGCACCCACAATAGAGTGGCTGGTCGAAACCGGTATCCCAAAAACAGTATAGATATGCACATTGATGGCACTGGCTAATTGCGCGGAAAAAGCCATAATAGGTAAAAGATTGGTTATCTCTGAGCCGATGGTCTCAATAACTTTATATCCCCAGGTCATAATACCCAATACAATCGCTAGGCCCCCCAATATTATACTTGTGCGGGGCGTAAGAATCCCTGCGCCCACAACTACGCCAACTGAATTGGCCACATCATTTGCGCCCCAGGAATAAGCCACATAACAGCCGCTGGCAATAATCAATATTGCCAACGTCATTCTTAAATATCTGCGTGGAATAATCCGATAAAGTATATTTTTAAAGATCCGGTAAAATATATATCCCAAAACAGCTGCGCCAACAGGGGTAAAAATCCAGCAGATAAATATATCTAAGAGCAGCTTCCATTTAACCGTTGCATTTATCGCTATCCCCGCGCCTGCAACCGCGCCTACAATGGAATGGCTCGTTGAAATGGGCATCTTCCAGTAGGTAGCTAAGACTACCCAGGCGCAGGCAGCAAAACTGGCGACCAACGCTAAATATAAGGATAAATCTTTATTCAGCTCATCCATTGGCACAATGCCCTTGCCAATGGTCTTAGTAACATAAGAGCCCTGCAGGAATGCGCCTAAGAAACCAAAGACGGTAATTAAAATAATCGCCTGTCTTAAAGTTAAAACCCTTGAGCCGACTGCTGTGCCTAAGGAGTTAGCAGCATCATTGGCGCCGATAGACCAGCCCACGCCAATGCCCATTAATAAAGTTAAGCCAACTAACAATAAAAACATTTTAATGAGCAGACGACTTACGGAACTATAGTGACGTAAGTCGTAGGCGAAGCCGTCTGCGAATTAATCCCGCACCTTTTATTTATTCAACGTCTTTAAAGAACCATAGTTAAGCCAAATATGAATACTAAAAAGGTGCGGGATGCCCTCCCTGTTTATTTTTAAAATATTATTATATTTAAATTATATCATTTAAAAAATTGGAAGTAAAGGATGGGTTTATAATTCCTCAGTATGGTGCTTGACTACTTTTCCCTCAACCATATAGATAACATCTTCGGCAATATTGGTGGTATGGTCGCAGATACGTTCCAGGTGGCGGGCAATCAACAATAATGGCACTGCGCGGTCTGCAGTTTTAGCATCGCACGCCATATAATCATTAATCAGTTCCTCTTGAACAAGATTACGGAGTCTATCCGCTTCTGAGTCTGAAAGCACTACTTTTTTAGCCAGGGCAATATCTTTTTTTACAAAGGCATCAATGGCCTCGCCTACCATGTTCTGGGCAATAATAGATAATTTAGGTATATCTATAAGGGGCTTAAGCACGGGTTTATCCACTAATTCTAAAACGCGCTGTGCGATATCTACAGCTAAATCTGCAATACGCTCAAGTTCTGCGTTTATCTTCATGCCGGTAGTAATAAATCTTAGGTCGCTTGCCAACGGCTGATGCCGGGCAATCAAATCAATACATTTTTCATCGATAACCAATTCTAATGCATCAATTCGATTATCTGTATTGATTACTTCTTCAGCTTGCGCCCTGTCGCGATTTTTTAATGCTTCGATTGACTTATATATTGCCTCTTGAGCAAAAACTGCCATCTTTAAGATTTGCTTATGCAACTCCTTTAATTCCTCATCAAAATGTCTTTCCATTACTTCCTCCCTTACTTCAGGGACGGTTCTCAACCCAATCGTAAACTGTCCCCATAAGGGGGACAGTTTTGCTTTGTCTTGAGAACCGTCCCTAACCGAATCGGCCTGTAATATAATCCTCTGTGCGCCTGTCTTTTGGCGCTGTGAAGATATCTTCTGTTTTACCAAACTCTACCAATTCGCCTAAAAGCATAAATCCGGTTTCATCGGAAACGCGCGCTGCCTGCTGCATATTATGGGTAACTATTATTATAGTATAATTATTTTTAAGTTCACGCATTAATTCCTCTATTCTCTGAGTGGCCTGCGGATCCAGGGCAGAACAGGGTTCATCCATAAGCAGTATATCCGGCTTTACCGTAAGGAGTCTGGCAATGCAAAGCCGTTGCTTCTCTTCCAATGACAAACCCAGGGCTGATTTATGTAGCTTATCTTTCAACTGCTCCCACAAAAGAACACTTTTTAAACTCTGTTCTACAATTTCATCTAACTTGTTCTTACTTTTAGAAGCTGCATGGATTCTCTCTCCAAAAACAATATTCTCATAAATTGACAAAGGAAATGGATTGGGCCTTTGAAATACCATCCCCACTTTTTTGCGCAATGTCACTAAATCAATCTTAGAATCAAAAATCTCTATCCCATCAATTACAACACTGCCTGTGGTACGAACGCCTTCAATTAAGTCATTCATCCGGTTAAATACTCTCAGTAGGGTTGACTTTCCGCAGCCAGATGGACCGATGATTGCCGTAATCTTTCTTTCTTCAAAAGAGGCATTTATATCCTTTAAAGCACAGAAATCTCCATACCATAAATTCAAATTTTTAACTTGTATCTTAGACATTACCCAAATTTTCCCCTGATATAATCATCTGTGCGTAAATCTTCTGGCGAAGTAAAAATTTTATCAGTCTCATCCAGCTCAATAAGCTCACCCATCAAAAAGAATGCGGTTCTATCACCTACCCGCGCTGCCTGTTTGACATTGTTAGTCACAAGAACTATAGTATACTTCTGTTTTAATTTTAGCATGGCTTCTTCTATCTTTGCGGTTGAGATAGGGTCAAGGCCTGAACAGGGCTCATCAAATAAAATTACCTCCGGTTCAACTGCCAGGGTCCTGGCAATGCAAAGACGCTGCTGCTGCCCTCCTGATAATTTAAAAGCAGATTCATCAAGCCTGTCCCTGGCTTCTTCCCAAAGGTATGCCTGTCTTAATGCCTCTTCTACTATTAGCCCAAGTTTCTTCCTGTTTCTTATTCCATGCATCCTTACTCCGTAAGCAACGTTATCAAAAATAGACATAGGCAGGGATAAAGGCAAGGCAAAGACCATCCCTATCTTTTTGCGCAATGGCTCCACACTTATCTTATTAATATCCTGATTATCAAGTTTTATGCTTCCGGACATCTTAAAATTTGCTTGTAAGTCATTCAAACGATTTAGCGTTCTTAAAAATGTAGTTTTACCGCTATTGGACGGACCAATCACGTTTAAGATTTCATTCGACTCGATTTGCATATTTACCTGTTTTAAGGCACATATCGAACCAAACCAAATATTGAGCTCTCTAATGTCAAACTTCACCATTTTTTCTTCTTTCTAAATCGATAGCGGATAATTATGGCAATTAAATTCATAAATAAAACTAAGGTTAATAAAACTAACGCAGTTCCATACCTTATTTTTTCATCGACATTAGGCACCTGGGTTGAGATAACATATAAATGGTACGGCAAAGCCATAGCCTGGTCAAATATTGACTTGGGCAATCGCGGCAGATAAAAAGCCGCGACTGTAAATAAAATGGGCGCAGTTTCACCCGCAGCCCTGCCTAAGCCTAAAATTGTTCCTGTTAATATACCCGGTATTGCATTAGGCAAAACAATATGCCTGATAGTCTGCCATTTGCTTGCCCCCAAAGATAAACTAACCTCGCGAAATGAATAAGGTACGCTTTCTAAGGCTTCACGCGAAGCAGTGATAATTATCGGTAAAATCATAATGCCTAAGGTTAACGAACCGGAAAGAATTGATGCGCCGAATTTTAAGAATACCACAAATAGCGCCAAACCAAAAAGCCCGTAGATAACCGAAGGCACACCCGCCAAATTTACAATTGATAATTTTATTATTCTCGTCCAAAAGTTATCTTTTGCGTATTCACTTAAATATATTGCAGCAAGTAAACCAATAGGTAAAGCAAAAATAATTGCGCCTAAAACCAGATAGATTGTGCCTAAAATTGCCGGAAATATTCCGCCGCTGCGCATTCCCTGACGCGGGATATCAGAAATAAATTGCCAGTTTATAGCAGGCAGGCCTTTTTGTATGATGATTACAACGATTAAGCCTACGGGAATAACAATTAAAAGTGTAGCCAGAAATAAAAAGAAAAAGGCAATCTTTTGTGTTCGCTGCGGATTAAACATCATTGTCCCTTATGTAAAAATAAATCTGCTGTTACATTGACGACAAAACTAATAACAAATAAAACTATGCCAATGGCAAATAAGGCGAAATAATGTTCACTAGCCACCACTGCCTCGCCCATCTCGGCAGCAATTGTAGCAGTTAAAGTGCGTAGAGGTGCTAAAAAGCTATGTGGAATAACTGCTGCGTTACCGGTAATCATCATCACTGCCATGGTCTCTCCGATTACCCTGCCGATTCCCAGCATAACCGCAGCAAGTATTCCCGAAGAAGCTGCCGGTAAAATCACTCTCCAAATCGTCTGCCAATGGGTTGCGCCGAGCGCAAAAGCGCCTTCTTTATAACTCTTGGGCACCGAATAGAGCGCGTCCTCGGCAATAGAAACTATCGTCGGGGTGGCCATAAACGCCAACATTATTGACCCGGATAATGCCGTCAAGCCGGTGGGTATATTGAAGATATTTTTTACCCAAGGTACAAGCGTAACTATTCCGATAAAACCAAGCACAACGCTGGGAATGGCTGCTAATAATTCTATCCCTGCTTTAAGAATTTCTTTAATCTTTAGAGGGGCGATCTCCGCAATATAAACTGCGCAGGCAACCCCTATGGGAATAGAAATAATTGCCGCGCCCAGAGTTACTAAGAGCGAACCAAGGATTAAAGGAAGGATTCCTAATTGCGCTGGTTCTGAGATAGGATACCAATTTTTACCAAAAATAAATTTTAGCGGTGTTATTGTTTTAAATACTGATAAGCCTTCTTTTAGGAGAAATAGAAAAATAAGAATTACGAAAAATATGGAAGCTATTCCGCAGATTAGGATTAATTTCTCAATAATAAATTCTTTAAATTTTCGCATTCAGGTCTATCTATTTATGGGTACAAAGTCAGTCTCCAGAACAATCTCTTGGCCTTTCTTAGAAAGGCAAAAATCAATAAACTTTTTTACCAGCCCTTTTGGTGAGCCATTGGTATAAAGAAATAACGGCCGGGATATAGGATATTTTCCGTTCACTACATTTTCTATTGAAGGCGCTTCATATTCTGATTTTTCATCTTTAGCCACCATTATAGCCTTTTGTTTATTGGAAATATAGCCCATACCATAATAACCGATAGCCGCGGGATTTCCCGCCACCTCATCGGCAATTGCTTGAGAAGACGATAAGAGTAGCGCGCTCGGTGCGAACTCTTCTTTACCGTTAGGGTCTCCTCTTCTCAAAACGTGCTCCTTAAAATAAACATGTGTGCCGGAATTAACTTCGCGCGAGAGAATAACAATCTTTTTGTCCTCTCCACCTCCCTCTTTCCAATTAGTAATCTTACCGGTAAAAATCTGAGCCAGTTGCTCAATGGTTAGTTTACTCACCGGATTCTTAAGATTTGCTACCACTGCCAATCCATCTAGAGCAACTTTTATTTCATAAGGATTTATTCCCTTTTCTTTAGCCAAAGAAATTTCTTTATCTTTAATATTCCTTGAACTCATTGCTATATCAGTAGTGCCGCTGATTAAACTGGATATTCCTGTGCCTGAGCCACCGCCTGTTACCGCCAAGAATTCTTGGGGATTTTCTTCCATATATTTCTCTGCCCAGGCCTGACCCAAATTCACCATAGTATCCGATCCTTTGACCTGTATCGAATTCTTGCCCGATGCCGCAAATACGGAAGTTGCAAACATAAGTATCGCCAAAATTAATAATTCTTTCTTAAACATATTTCTCTCCTTGTGTTATATAAACCCCGTTACACCCCGCCCTAAAGGACGGAGCTTTCTGGGTGTAACGGGGTAAATTATATTTTACCTATATTATATCCGTGTTATGCCAATGTAAAATCTATGTAAAATTTAAAAAGCTATTTTAAACTTAGTGCCTAATGCATTTACATCAGTCCAGTTGCAGGTGCCGGAGCTCTTAGTGCTTTGCAGCAAATAGTGGATTTCTCCCTTTATATTCTTAGTTAAATTAAATCCCAGGCCGCAATAAAATCTATTCTGATTTAAATCTATTCCGTTTAAGTTCAGAAAAATTTCATCGGCAAGAAACGGCTGAATCTCCATCTTTGTGAATTCCCAGGGGAATCTCACGCTGAATTTATTACGGCATCTCCAGGCATCCACTTGATAGTCAAAATGCCGGTATTCTAAGCGGCTGCGGTCATCAAATTTAAATCCCGCTAATTCCCAAAGCAAAGTAGCAATCCAATAGGGTTCATTTTCTTCTTTGAATTTGCCGCTCTTCTTTTCATAAATATGCCTGTATCCTAGCCCCAAATTTAGATACTTACTTAAATCATAAACAAACCCTGTATCATAGTGGTGGTAATAAAAGTCGTTTACGTTGTCGCCAAAATGAAATTCCTCTTCCAGTATTATCCTTGACGACTTGTTGATTTTAAATTCTTCGACATCTGTATTCCATACCTGGAAATCATGGTTATCGTAGGCATAAGCTCTAATACTTAAAATTGCTGAAAATAATACTAAGATTAATACGCTAACTTTTATCTTCATTTCGTAACTACGCGACAGGCATTCACACATATCCCGCAAATATACTGGTCGACTAAATGCTTTTTCTGGAACTCTTTTAATTTTTCAAAACACTTAATATAGTCAAAATCTAAGGGATTTTCCTTTATCGCGCCTGCCGGGCAAACCTCAATGCAGAGGTGGCAATTTCCGCAATCCTGTCTGGTGGGCTTATTAGTTTTTAGCGGCATATTGGTAAGAATTGAGACGAGGCGGATTTGACTACCAAAGTATTTATTAACCAATAAATTATTTCTGCCGATCCAGCCAAGACCAGATAGATATCCAATCTTTTTATGCGAAAGATGCGCTTTTTGATTGGTCCAGTCCAGGATTTGGGAGGCGGGTACGGGCAGGGCTAAATAACCATTTTTCTGTATAAAATTAGCCGCCCTGAGCGCTGCCTGATCCAGGAACATATTCACAGTGCGATAGTGATGAAAATATAAACGCGTGGGAGCAGTGGATATTTCTTCTAAAATACTTTCAGATAATCTTACACCCAGGCAAATTGCCCTATCCAGATTTTCTAAAACCTTTTTGCTAAGCGCAAAATCATTCCTTATTTTAGAAATATCCGCTACGCCAAATAAATCCACGCCTAGATTCTGACAGAATTTTTTAAGGCGAGAATAATTTTTATTTTTGCTCATTTAGTTTCCTTAGATAAACCATTAAAATAGAAATGGCTGCAGGCGTAACCCCTGAAATACGCGCTGCCTGGCCTAAATTAAGAGGGTTAAATTTATTCAATTTTTCTCTTATCTCTTTTGAGAGGCTGGGTACCCCTGCAAAATCTAAGTCTTGGGGGAGCTTTATGTTTTCTAAATTCTTAAATCTTTCTACTTCCTTAAGCTGCCGCTGGATAAACCCCGCATATTTTACCTCAATTTCAATTTGAGCTAAAGCAAATTTAGGGATATCTAATTTGATATGATTAAGCCCCTTGAGAGCTTCTAAACAAATCTTTGGTCTTTTCAGGAGCTCTTCTAAGGTGGTAGCCTTTTTTATAGCTTGAGTCCCTAAACGTAGGAGTTGGTTATTTAATTCCTGCGTAGGTTTAAGGCGGGTAGTTTTTAAAAAGGTAATTCCCTGTTTTATGGCTGCAATTTTCTTATTCAACATTTCGTAATCTCTTCTCTTCACCAGGCCCAATGCGTAACCTAATTTCTTAAGGCGCAGGTCTGCGTTATCTTCACGCAGAACCAGGCGATATTCTACGCGGGAGGTAAACATCCGATACGGTTCATTGGTTCCTTTGGTCGTCAAGTCATCGATTAAGACCCCGATGTAACTACTGGAGCGATCCAAGATAAGCGGCTCTTTATTTTTTATCCGCAAACTTGCATTTATCCCGGCGAGCAAACCTTGCGCTGCTGCCTCCTCATAACCCGTAGTGCCATTAATCTGGCCTGCCAGATATAAATTCTTAATCAACTTTGTCTCTAATGTTGGATATAGTTGTGTAGGTTCTACTACAGTGTGCTCTATCCCATAACCAAAGCGAATTACACGAGCCTCTTCTAACCCCTCAATGGAGTGCAGCATCTTAAGCTGCACATCTTCAGGCAGGCTCGTGGATAAGCCATTGGGATAAATCTCATTTGTTTTAAGGCCCTGGGGCTCTAAAAATACTTGGTGACGCGTCTTGTCAGCGAATTTAACTATTTTATCTTCTATCGAAGGGCAATACCTTACACCTGTTGCCTTTATTTTACCGGTATAAAGCGGCGAGCGGTCTAAATTATCCAGGATAATCCTGTGAGTATTTTTATTTGTGTAAGTAATATGGCAGGGAATTTGCTTTTGCGTTAACTTTAAAGTAGAAAAAGAAAAGGGCGCAGGCGGCTGGTCGCCTTCTTGCACAATAAGTTTAGAGAAATCAATTGAGTCTTTATCCAGGCGGGCACAGGTGCCGGTTTTAAATCTCAGCAGCTGGAAACCTATTTCTTTTAAATTTTGGGCTAAACTTACACTTGCCGGTTCATTGAGCCTGCCAGCGCTAAAAGACTTAAGGCCCACATGGATGAGGCCGTCTAAGAAGGTCCCCGGGCAGATAATCACCGTACTGGATGAGATTTCTTCCCTATCCGTAATTACCCCCCTTACTAAATTATCTTTAACTTTTAATTTCTGAACCTGCGCCTCTTTAATAAAAAGGTTCTCCTGTGCTTTAAGCAGGCCTTGCATATAATCCTTATACATATCCATATCTATCTGCGCGCGCGAGGAATGCACAGCTTGGCCTTTTGAGGCATTAAGAATTCTAAATTGAATTCCACAGGCATCAGCAGCTTTTGCCATTTCCCCACCCAAGGCATCTATCTCTTTAACCAACTGGCCCTTTCCTACCCCGCCAATTGCCGGATTGCAGCTCATCAGGCCTATGGTTTTAGCGCTTAAAGTCACCATCAGCGTCTTACAACCCATGCGCGCGCAGGCTAGAGCCGCCTCAATCCCCGCATGCCCTCCACCGACAACTATAACGTCATAATCGTTCATCTTAAAGCGTAAAGCGGGGACGGTTCTCAACTCAAAGCAAAAGTGTCCCCCTCTTTACTTTTTTATGTTAGAAATTTATATCTTATACGTCTATTATATTAGGAGGTGATAGATATGCCTAGAAAGGCCAGAGTTGTCATTGAAAACGCTTACTACCATATTATCACAAGAGGTAATCAAAAACAATCGGTTTTTAAAGAAGCGAGGGTGGATATAGGCACATCATATCCACTTTTAGCCCCTTCCTTATAGCACGGCTCAAGGAGCGTTTCAAGCCTTATTGGCGGCAGATTAAGCACGCCTTCATCTACCCCCGGGAATCTTTCTCTGA